>Ga0182016_10000551_pt1 | contig 46943 bp, 55 predicted proteins | sample 712S2MmetaG_FD_120491 | JGI IMG/M metagenome (GOLD analysis project Ga0182016, IMG submission 120491) | Permafrost microbial communities from Stordalen Mire, Sweden - 712S2M metaG | ecosystem: Environmental > Terrestrial > Soil > Wetlands > Permafrost | place: Sweden: Stordalen | collected...
CGTTGATGTAGTTCGTCTCCACGCGATTGAAATCGTCCTCGGCCTGGGCGTACTCCATGCCGAAGACCGCGTCGGCGTCCGTCTTACCGTAGACGTGTGCGATTCCCCAGTCGTCGCGGATGATGGCGATGTTTTTGGCCTGCTGTTTCCAGCGCGCGAGGTCCGCGTTCTTGTCGCCTTGGAAGGCGAGCGAAGCCGATACGGCCGCGAATAGGAGAATGAACTTCTTCATGGGTGACTCCCATATATTCTAAAGGACTGGCGATGCCTCAGCTTGTCCTGGGCGCCATGTTCACCTGGCAAAGCAGCGCCGCGTAGCGCTTGTCGGAACGGAGCGCATCGAAGATCGGGCTGGCCTGAAGCCATAAGATGGTGGGATCGCGTTGCTCTACGGCCTTCGCCGCCCATTCAAAAGCGGTGTCTTTCTCTCCCAGGGCAATGTAAATGGCCGCGACCCGGCCCGCGAACACACAATCCCGGCCTCCGGGTTCCAGCAATTCATCCAACACGCGGCGAGCTTCGCCGGCATTGCCGGCCAGTGCATAGACGATTCCGAGCATGGTGAGCGGACGGGATTGACGGCCGTGGATTTGAAGCGCCTGGTTCACCAGAGCGAGCGCTTCCTCGAAACGATGCTGGTAAGTCCTCACCAGGGCCAGGCCCTCCAGCGCCATCAAAAACCTGGGGTCGATGTCTAGCGCGCGCCGGAATGATTCCGCAGCTTCTTCATACTTCTTCTGGTAGAAAAGCGTTACCGCCCGTTCGGTGCGGAAGAGCGGGGAAAGCGGGTCTTGTTCCAGGGCGCAATCTATTTCCGCCAACGCCTCCAGCAGACGTCCCAAGGGGCGTAAATACAGGGCGCCGTAAGCGATGTGAACCAACGCCTTGCCCGGCGAGAGGGCCAGAGCGCTGCGAAAATGAAGCTCGGCTTCCGTCCACGAATGCTCGTGCCACAGGACCACTTGCGCCAGGGCCGCATACGCGGTCGCCGAGGTCGGGTCCGCCTCGACGGCTCGCCTGGCCGCCGCTTTGGCCAGGGGCAAGGCCTTCCGCGGTTCAGCCAGCGACATTCCAGCCAATTGAACGTAATAGTGGGCGATCCCGACGTGCGCCTCGGCGTACCCTGGATCGATGGCCACAGCTCTTTCGAAGCATTCCACCGCCTTGGCCAAGTCCGCCGACGCAAATTTATACCAGTGGTGGCGGCCCTCCAGAACCGCCTCGTAGGCCGCAAGGTTTGGAACGGGACTCCTGGCGGCCGGATGAGCGCCGAGACTCCCTTTGAGCTGGTCCACGATGGCCGCGGAGATCTCGTCCTGAATCGCGAACACGTCCGTCATCTCGCGGTCGTAGCGCTCTGACCATACGTATGAATCGTCGGCCACATCGATGAGCTGGGCCGTGATCCGCAGGCGGTTGCCGGCCCGGCGCACGCTGCCTTCCAGCACCTTGCCCACCTGTAGCGCCTCGCCGATTTTGCGCCGATCCGGTTCGCTGCGAAACCGAAACGCGGAGGTGCGGGCGATGACACGCAGGCCCGGCACCTTGGTGAGCGCGTTGATGATTTCTTCCGAAAGGCCGTCGCTGAGGTAGTCGTCGTCCTTTTTCTCGCTCATGTTGGCGAACGGAAGCACGGCTATCGCTGGGGCTCGTTGGGCGCGATCGGTTGCCGCCCGCTCCGCGGCTCGAAGGGCGCCGGGTTCGGGAGCCGGCCTTTCCACCGGCGCGATGAAGCGGTATCCACGCTTCGGCAGGGTTTCGACAAACCGTGGGGATGCCGCGGAATCCGAAAGAACCTCACGAATCTTGGCGATGGCCTTGTTCAGTCCGGTATCGAAATCGATGAAGGTGTCGGCTTGCCAGACCTTGAGGCGCAATTCGTCGCGCGTCACCAGTTCGCCCGGCCTTTCGAGCAGGGAAACCAGCACGCACAAGGGTTGCTCCTGGATGCGAACTTTCCGGCCGGCCTTCCGCAATTCCCCGGTGCGCAGGTCGAGTTCGAACTCTGCGAAGCGAATCGTCGACGCATCTCCCGCCATGTCGTAATCTTTCCGCCGCCGCGCTCGGAATGCGGGCATCTAAGTCCGTCGTTCTCAGCCTATTATACGGGAACCTATTATCCACCCGGAGGGAAGCCGCAATCCATACGCGAGGAATTGAGACTCCGGCCGGCTAAGGCGATGATCGATTCGGGCAGCTTACGGCGCCCGGAAAAAGGAGACTCACATATGAAACTTACGAAGCATCTGACCGCGGTTGTGGTGGTGCTGGGAATTCTTGCGGCGGTCCCGGCCAATGCGCAATCGGTCTGCTCCAATGCCAGCCTGGCCGGGGCGTACGCCATCAAGATCGCGGGAGCAATCGTCGCGGGGCCGCAGGCCGGCCCTGTCAATGGGGTGAATCTCACACACTTCGACGGCAGCGGGAATCTGACCTCAGTGGATCACGTGATCATTAACGGAGCAGTGCCGCCAATCCAGTGGAGACCCGCGGTGGGCACTTACTCCGTGAACCCGGACTGCACCGGGCAGGCATCGTTCACCTATCCCGACGGTCAATCACCGGGGCTTACCTACTTTTTCGTCCTGGCCGGCTACAACCAGGTGACCTGGCAGTACACCCAACTCGACATAGTCGTAAGCACCGCCGCGTTCAACATCACTGCCGTGGGCACGAAGCAATAGCAAACCGCATTCCACCGGGGCGAGCTTCGCTCGCTTGGACGAGCTGAAGCATGTCCCACAAGGCGCCGTGCTTCCAATGGTGGGGTATGCTTTAGCTTGCCCAGCCGGGCAACAGCCCGGCCAGTGCCTGAGTCAACGAGGCTCGGCGTCGACGTCAGTCAGAGGGCGCCGGTCGAGCGAATGGTCGGGCGCGTGGACGATCGCCGTCAACTCGCCCGCATCCAGCCAATTCAGCTCGCAGCGGGAACAGTCGTCGATGATCACGTTGCCCCCGCCCGCATAGTAGTGCGTATCCATCCGCCGGCCGCATTGCGGGCAGACCGTCTCGCGGTCCAACCGTTGCGGATCGGGCGGCGGAGCGATTTCGACGGCCTCGCCACGCTGCGTGCGGAGCGCGGCAACCAGCACCACGAAAACCGGCATCGGAATCAAATTGCCCAGGCAGCGTGTGCAACCGAAAATCCGCTGCCGCGCGATGGTGGCATGCATCAGGGGCACGTGGCAGATGGGACAGGAAAATTCGCTGGGCTGATTGAAAACGGGCACGCCCTCAGCGTTCTTATCCGGCACGAAGACCGCTTTGCAATACTCGCACGTAGCGGACGTCTCTCCGTCCTCGACACAAATTGGAGCGCCGCAGTTGGGACAGTTCACGTTGTGAGACTATAACACGGCGCTCACGCCCCCGGGTATCACGTCGTAAGGCCGCATCATTTCGTTGTCTTCGTGTTCGAGAACGTGGCAGTGCCACACATACCTGCCCACGTAGCCCTCGAACCTCACGATGATGCGGGTCATCATTAGGGGGTGCGCCCGCACGGTATCTTTCCACCGGCCTGTTCCGGATCGGGTGGCGTAACCGGTCCCATAAATCGAAGCTCGCCGGTTGTCTGGTAGGTAAACGTCTCGAAATTGCGCCGGTCGAGAATCTGGAAGCGCACCAGGGAGCGGTCCGCGTTACCCCAACTTCTCAATTTCGAGTTGGTCGCCCGCTTCGGTGCCGCTCTCGCGCGCAGTGCCGGGAGGAAGTTCGAGGATGGAATGTGCGCTCAGGCAGGCCGACAATCGCCATGGACCCACCGCGTGCCGCACCTTACGCACCTTGTGCTTGCGATCCACATACACCAGATCGATGGCGAACTTCATGAAGAAGGTGTGGACCGATTCGCAGGGAACAATCCAGAGGCCCGTGCCGGGGTCCAGATGATCGTGCTTGAGCAATCCGGTGCGGCGTAGCGCGCTGGTGTCGGCGAGCGTGATGGCATCGCCCACCACTGTGCCGCGAGTTCGATTGCGCACCGCTACTTTCATGGTGACAAAACTGAACCGGCGCTGGATGGTGTCCAGCGCCGGAATCCGATGACTACGCCTTGGGCTGCTTGTTGAGCTTCTCGCGCTGCTCTTTCAGCACCGCCTTGCGGCTCAGCTTGATTTTGTTGCCTTCGAGCGCCAGCACCTTCACTAGAATCTGGTCGCCCTCTTTCAACTCGTCGCGCACCTCGCGAATGCGGTTCTCGGAGATCTCGCTGATGTGCAGCAGACCGTCAGTGCCCGGGAAGATCTCGACGAAGGCGCCGAAATCCACCAGCCGCACCACTTTGCCGAGGTAAGTCTTGCCGACTTCGGCCGTCGCGGTAAGGTCGGTAATGATCTGGATCGCCTTGTTGGCCGATGCCTCGTCGGCCGACGCCACATGCACCGTACCGTCGTCTTCCACGTCGATCTTGACGCCGGTCTGCTCGATGATCGAGCGGATCACCTTGCCGCCTGGTCCAATCACGTCGCGAATCTTATCGGTCGGAATGTGCAAGGTGTAAATGCGCGGCGCGTACTGCGAGATCGCCTTGCGCGCTTCCGCCAGCGCCTCGTACATCTTGTCAAGGATGTGGAGACGGCCGCGGCGCGCCTGCTCCAGCGCCTCTTTCATGATTGCGATGGTGACCGCCGGGACCTTGATGTCCATCTGCAGTCCGGTGATGCCTTCGCGCGTGCCGGCGACCTTGAAATCCATGTCGCCGTAATGATCTTCCGCGCCGGCGATATCGGTGAGGACAGCGTACTTGTCGCCTTCCAGCACCAACCCCATGGCGATGCCGCCCACGTGCGCCGCCAGCGGAACGCCGGCATCCATCAGCGCGAGCGACGCGCCGCAAACCGTGGCCTGCGAACTCGAACCGTTCGATTCCAGAATGTCGCTCACCACGCGCATGGTGTACGGGAACGTGGCTTCCGACGGAATGAGCGAACTGAGCGACCGCTCCGCCAAAGCTCCGTGGCCGATTTCACGCCGGCCGGGACCGCGCATGAAGCCCACTTCGCCCACGCTGAACGGCGGGAAATTGTAGTGCAACATGAAGCGCTTGCTGGCCTCGCCCGGCTCGAGCAGTTCGATGCGCTGCTCGTCGTCCTTGGTGCCGAGTGTTACCGTAACCAGCGCCTGCGTCTCACCGCGGGTGAATAAAGCCGACCCGTGAGTGCGCGGCAACACGCCCGTCTCGATGGTGATCTTGCGGACTTCGTCGAACTTGCGGCCGTCGGGACGGCGATGGTCCTTCAGCATCTCGTCGCGGAAAATACGCTCGCGCAACGCTTCGATGCAGACCACGCCTTCGGCCAGTTGTTCTTCGGGCAACTCGGCCAGCGTCTTCTTCTTCAGCTCGCTTACCAGCGTGTGGCTCTCTTCCTTGGAGTGCTTCTCGGTATTGAGCGCCGCGGTCAGATCGCTGCGAAGTGAGCCTTCGATCTTCTTATAGAGCTCCTGATCGAGGGTGTGCGGAGTGTATTGGAACTTGGGCTTGCCGGCGAGCGCCACCAACTTGCGGATGCCCTCGGCGATCTTCCGGCAGCACTCGTGGCCAAACTCGATGGCGCCCAAAACGTCCGCTTCGGAGACCTGCTGCGCGCCGGCCTCCACCATCACGATGCCTTCTTCGGTGCCCGCGACCACGATATTCAGCTTCGATTCGCGGCCTTCGGTATAAGTGGGGTTCGCGACATACTGGCCGTCCTTCATGCCTACGCGAACGCCGCCCAGAATGTAGGGGAACGGCAGATCGGAAATCGCCAGCGCCGCGCCGGCGCCGCAGATCGCCAGCGAATTCGGGTCCTGCTCCGGATCGGCCGAAAGAACCATGGCGATGATCTGGGTCTCATGCGAGAAACCGTCGGGGAACAGCGGGCGAATCGGCCGGTCGATCAGCCGGCTGGTGAGAACTTCTTTTTCGGAGGGACGTCCCTCACGTTTGATAAAACCACCCGGTATTTTACCGGCGGCGTAAGTGTATTCACGATAGTCTACGGTGAGCGGAAAAAATCCGGCTCCCGGTTTGGGCTGATCGGCCATGCAAGCAGAGACGAGAACAACCGCGTCACCGGAACGAACGACAACGGCGCCGTTCGCCTGCTTGGCCATTCTGCCGGTTTCGAGTGTAACCGTCCGGCCGCCCAAGTCAATTTCAACTGTGTGGTGCATAATCTTTCTTAAACCTCCAACCTCGGCCGGCATGGCTCGATGAGCCCCCGGTCAGTCACGATCGGCCGCCCGTCATCGGGCACCGTTTGAGACTGGAGTTGACAGGATGGATGACTCGCCGCGTGGTAAGGCAACAACGCCTCAACCACGTTCGAGCCGGGTTGGAACCAAGTCGGAAGCCCTATGGGAATCTTCAGACACCAAAGCTGCTTCCGGTAAAATGGACTAGCGGCGGATGCCTAGCCGGAGCAGGAGTGCCTTGTAACGTTCCGTGTCGGTATCGCGAAGGTAAGTCAGAAGCCGGCGACGCTTGGCCACCAGGGTAAGCAATCCCTTGCGGGATCCGTGGTCCTTTTTGTGCGTCTTGAAATGCTCTGTCAGCATGGAAATGCGCTGGCTCAACAGGGCAATCTGTACTTCTGGCGACCCGGTGTCGGATTTGTGGCGCTGATTTGTAGTGAAAATCTGCCGCTTTGCTTCAATCGCCAGTGCCATTCTTGGGGTAAAACTCCTTGTCTTCTCTTAATCTCGATTTGGTACGTAAATTAGGATAGCACAATGAAAAGCAGGTTCGGGGCGGGCGCATCACGGCGAGCCGGGCGGCCATGCTCAGTTATTCTAATAGTTTCGAAGCTGGACCCCATGAAGCTGGCACACTTTCTACTTGCCTTCAAGTCCGTCAATCCGCTGCTCGTGGGCTTCGGCGACGTGCGCAAGGCGATTGATGAACTGGAGGGTTTCGGCGAACCTGCTGGCGGTCTCTTTCTCCAGGTCACGGTGTAGGGCGGTGAGCAGTTCCACCGATTGGGCGATCGCGTCGACGCGGTCGGTGAGGCGTTCGAGCTTCTCTTCTGTGGTCATGTGGCGATTCTATCTTTCGGGTGTGGCTTCCCTGTGACGATTATCTCACCCCCCTACCGCAGGGGTATCACGATCCTTCTCGCCATACTACCCCTCTTCGTCGTTGAACCTGGATTCGATGAGCAATATTACTACCGCCTTACGAATTCATTTCTCGGCAACGCCTATTCGCTCGACTCCACTTGCGACAAACTCGTGCCGCTCATGGCCAAGTCGTCAAACAGCGCCGGCCAGTATTGGAAATTCACACGAGCCGGAGGCTGCTATCGAATGAGCAACGTATTGCTTGGCCCCGGGTACGCGCTCCCCACCGGCAGCCATCCGCCCTTCATGGCTATCGCCGGAAACGCCAGCGGCCAATGATGGCTACATCCACTTGAGCATCGACTGACTCGGAACCTCGCGTTCGCTCGAGACGTATTCCGGCGACGAAAATGCGCCGTTTATGGCGGAAACCAGCACGGCCAGCGGACAATACTGAAAGCTCACGCGCCTTACGCGTCCGTAGCGGTCAGCCCGCAACGTGGCCGCGGAAGGTGTCGACAATCAAGCGCGCGCCGTCGTAGCTCCACACGCTCATCCACCGTCCCACATTCGTCGCCATCATCAAAACCAGCAGCACCATGAAACCGGCGCGGGCGATTTCCTGATAAATCACCGCCGGAATCCGCAGCGCCAGCAGGATCTTCGACCCATCCAGCGGCGGCACCGGTAGCAGATTAAAGAGCGCCAAATACAAGCTTAATTCCACGCCGCGATAGGCGAAATTCGCCAGCGCGAGAGCACCCGCGCCCTGGAAAATCACGCCGACCGCCCCCAGGATCACCGCCATGATCACGTTGCTGAACGGTCCGGCGAGCGCCACCAGCAGGAGCCCGTTCAGTCCGCCGCGCAGCTTCGACGTCTGCGTCATCACCGGCTTCCCCCACCCCAGAAATCCGCCCATGAACAGCGTGCTCAGGAACGGAAGAATCGCCGTGCCCAGCCAATCGATATGCGCCAACGGATTCAACGTCACTCGACCCTGAATCCGCGGCGTATCGTCGCCGAGTTTGGTGGCCACCCACGCATGCGAAAACTCATGCGGAGCGGTGAGCATGACAATCAGCAGCACATTGGTGATGGCGAGTTGGAAATTGAGGTCCATGGTCAGTTCCGGCGTCCGATGGCCGCCCAGAGGCCCAACAGTGCCACAACCGCTAACACGGAAAGTGCCGTCTTCCAGCCGATGGTTTATTGTACGACGGCGATCCGCTGCGTTCTGCCAGTCTACCGCGCGCGGCCGGCCAGCGACTCGCTGAGGAACTGGTCCACCACGCGGTTGAATCGCTCCGCGCGCTCGAAGTAGACCGAGTGGCCGGCATCGGGAACGATCTCCAGCTTCGCCCCCGGCACCATTGCGGCGAGCGCTTCCACCAAGGGCGGCGGAATCACGATGTCCTCCGAGCCGCTAACGAACAAGACCGGCATTTTCAGTTCGCGGAGTCTGGAAGCCGGCAGTGTACGCGCGTCCACCAGCTTCTTGCGTAGCGCGTTCTTGTCGAGTCCGGCGTTCGTCTGGTCCATTTCACGATAAAGAAACTCGAGCGCGGGCTGTTCGCGCGCCATGCGCTCGCCCGCGGCGGGATGGATGCCGCGCCGAAACAGGTCGGCCTCTGCGCCGGCGTGTGCCGACATCCACTCCTGCACCTTGCGCAAGTCCGAAACCGGAAGCGTACTGGGATCGACGATGCCGCTGGTGGAGGACATCGCCAACGCCCACACGCGCCGCGGATAGCGCATCGCAAAATCGAGACAAGTCCAGCCGCCCATCGACTGCGCGATGAGCGCAGCCTCCCCGATTCCCAGGTAATCGAGCAGCGCCGCGAGATCGCCGGCAAACTCGGCGGGATCGGGATTCTCGCCATGCGACGGCGCAAATCCTCGATGCGCGAAAGTCACACAGGTATATCGTGCGGCCCAATACGGCACTTGCTGCCACCACGACATGTGATTTCCGCCGAGACCGTGGGCAAAAACCAGCGCCGGGCCCTTACCTGTCACCTCGAAATAGATCGATGCGGCGGACCTCTCCAGACGACTGCCGATCATGTATCTATGATACGGGCAGCATTAATTGCCGTCCGAGGAACTGTCGCGCGGGCGTGTGAGGTAATAGAGGAAGGCGAGGAACAGGGTAAAGCCGGTACCGTAGAGGAGCAGTTCCCGGCGCTTGCGTCTCCATTTGATCGACCTGCGGGTGGCCCGTACCTCGCGCTCGGCGCCGGATGCGGGTTCGGGACGGAGGAATTCGGAGTAGCGGAACCGCAAGAAACGATGTTGACAGGCGCCACACCTGTAAGGATAGATGGCGAGCACGGCAACCAAGCGCTCCAGGAGGTCCCGTCGATGCGAACGGTGAGCCTGATCGACTTTGCATTTTGTACAGATCACAATCTCGATATTCCCAGATCGATTTCTAATTCGTTATTCTAACTTGTTTCTTCGAACCGTACCCATCTTCAAAAAAACTCCTCATCGTTTCCAAAACTGATACCACTTTGGGGGCGGCCAGGATATCTGTTTGCCGCCTAACAGCGGGGCGCCTTCGACCACGGCGCGAGGATTCTCGGCAAAAATGATTTCGGCAAGCTCTTCTCCACAGCGCGAGACAACGGCCTCGCGTGCCTCGGTCAGTCGGGGACTGCGGTTTACGGGGTCATGGCAATCGCTCGCGACGATGTGGACCAACCCGCGGTCAAGCAGCCGATGGCTGGCGCTTTTCGCGGAGGATCCGAAACCGCCGGTAATCGACATGGCGGTGAGCTGGAGGAGACAGCCGAGCTCGACCCATTCTTCGACGCGGGTAAGGTCCTTGCGAAGAACTGGATTGCGCTCGGGGTGGGCGACGATGGGGACGATGCCGGCATCGATCATGCGGCCGAGGACGCTCTCGGTGTGCTGGCCGATATGGAAGTCCGGGCATTCGACGAGGAGGTATTGTTTGCCGTCGATGGTGTACTGCCGCAGGTTTTCCATCAGGTGGTCCACGTTATCGAAGCTGAGATGGAATTCGCATCCGAAGTGGACTTTGGGTGAGCCGGCGGCCTGGTTGAGCGCCTGGATTCGCTCCAGGACTAATTCCCGCTGGAAGGGGTATTTGGGGTTGGCGTGAGGGGTAGCGACGATATCGGTGGTGCCGTTAGCGGCGGCGATCTCGAGCATGGTGAGGCTGACGTCCATCGTGGTCGCGCCGTCATCCACGCCCCACACGATGTGGCTGTGCGTGTCGGTCATAAGGCGCTGCCTGGCTGTTGGGTGAGTTGGCGCGGTTCGCCAAGATGAGTCGCGTGAGGCACAGACGGCCGATGGAATTTCTGGCGTGCCGCCAGCATGGCTATCGCCAGAATGGGCCAGGAACCGAGAGCCGGGCGGGAGAAGGGGTAATCGACGGCGGCATGCAGGAAGACGGAGACGACGCCCAAGCCCCAGATGGTGCGGAAAGCGGGGGCGAGACACCAGAGAAATAAGCTGAAGATGACGAGGCCGAATGGGATGCCGCCTTCGGCGGCGAACTGCAGCCAGTCGTCATGCGCCTGGTTGGCGAAGGCGCCGACATCGATGATGGCGTAGCGCGGGTAAACCGTGGGCCACGTGCCGAGACCGGTTCCCGTGAGAGGATGGTCCGCAATCAGGTGGAGAGTGGACATGTTGAATTCGCGCCGGCCCTGCATAGGGTCGGGTATGCGAAAGCGGTCCCAAACGTGGGTCCATCCGGCTACGGCTGTGAAGGCGGTGAAGAGGATGAGCATGCGCAGGAAAGCTCCGCTAAGGGCTCGCCCGGTGGCCACTCCGCGGGTGGCCATGAGGAGCGCGACAATCAGGATTTCGGCGGTGGTAAGCACGGCGCCGGCGCGCGACGCGGAAGCAATCACGGAGGCATAGAGGGCTGCCGCCATTCCGGCATACAGCAGGGAGTTGCCTTCGCGGCGGAAGGCCTCATAGAGAGCGAACGGCAAGACGACTTCGACGAATGCGGCCCAGTGGTTGTGGTAGACGATGGGGCCCATTACGTATTCCGTATAGCCGCTGGGGAAAATCCAGAAGATCCGGCCGTTAGAGGTGAATGTCTGGAGGGTGGCCCAAATAGAAACGATGAAGGCGAACCAGAGCATGGCGGAGCGGAACCAGCGGCGGACGGCGGTGTCCTGAAACAGGCAGAAGGCGGTGAGGAAGACCGCGAGGAAGCTGGCGAAGCGAACGATGGCGGTTTTGGTCGCGAACGGGTAGGCGCTAAGATGGAAGGCCAGCTGGCAGAGTCCCCAACAGACCGCGAACAGGAGGGGGATGACTGGATATGGGATGCGTGACGGGAAGTGACGCCATAGCGCGCCGATGCACAGGGCGAATATTCCGATCTGAAACACGGTAACCGGCCAGAGGGCTGGCACCCAGAGGGTGAGAATGGCGAAAACAAAAATCGCCGCGAGGACGAAGTGCATGCGCACGATACACCAGTATACGGCGCTGTGTCTTGGCCGATGCGACTCTATGTTTACTGCGGGCTGGCGGACGAGCTATGGAAAGTCCCAGCCGCTGCCAAGCCACCGATAGTCCCACCCACTGCGACTCCGCCAACGATCGCGACCGTGGCAGCTGTGGAGAGGCCGACCGCGGCGCCAACGGCGCCAGCGGCGCCAGCGGTCGCAGCTGCCGCGGGCAAGGCCCCGCCCAGAATGCGGGATTTCACGATCGCGACAACTTCCGTAGCGGGTGCAACGGGAGTGGCGTCTGGGATGATGGAGCCGGTGATCTCGGTCCTCTTGCCGACCAGCTTGAAGAGATCCTTATTCATTCCCTTGATCTGCGCGATCACGTTGGTGGTCTGATCTTTCATGAAGAAGATGCCGTCCTTCGTGGTGACCATCCCGGTAATGGTGACGGCCGTGTTGCCGCCGCCCTGGCCGGGAGTATCGAATTCCAACGCCATACCGGGATTCAGGCTGGCGATCAGCAGACCGGAAGAATTGCGGACTTGCGCGCTGCCCGCGAAAGCATAGACGGAGATGTGCGAGGTGCTTTTCACATCCACTTGCAGGACGGAATCCTTGGCGGCGGGAGCGATTCGCAACTCGTCAGCCTCAAACACGTGGCCGGCGGATTCGCGGAGCATTCCGGTGCCTTTTTCTAGCACCGTGCGGTCGCTATAAATCTTGGCACGCGATTCGGGCGCCAGGGTAAGCTGGACGCTGTTGAGCTGAACCACCGAACGCGAAGCCGCCGTTTCGATGACGTCGCCGTCAAAAATCGTGCTATTGCCCCGAACGACAGACCCGTCAACGCGGAAGTCTCCCACCGAGCGGACAGTCCCGATAGTGGAAGGCGCGGCCGATATGGCCACAACCGCACCGGCGGCGAGGAGCGAAAGGAATATGGTTTTCATTTTCAGTAGCACCTATACAAGTCTTGTTTTAGAGTATAGCTATATAGGCGGCGTTTGCAATAGCTAACTTTCGACCTATTTGTATCAGGATCAATGTTTTACGAATGTGAGACTAGGCGGATACGGGGCTATTTCAGTAACGCATGGATTACTACGAAGAACTCGGGCTGAAGCGAACGGCCACCGTGCAGGAGATCCGCCACGCCTATAAAATATTGGCGAAGCTGGTGCATCCCGACGGGCAGGCGAACCAACCCCTGCGCGACATGGCGGAGCGCCAGATGAAGCGGCTCAACCAGATTCTGGCCACGCTCACCAACCAGCAGACCCGGTGCGAATACGATGCCGGGCTGGAGAACGGGGTGGCCTTGAACGGCGGGGCGCCTCCGGTGGGATTGTGGCATGTTCCGGTGGGGGAATTTCCGGGGACGAATCGGTGGATGGCGATACCGGAGTGGCTTCAGCCAGTAGCGCGGAATTGGTTCTGGGTCGCCCTGGCGTCGATAGTAGTGGGGGTGGGGGTTTGGTATCTGGCGCAGGCGCGGACGGACGATGGCATGCCGTCGGCGGTAAGTCCGGCGGTCGAACAAAAGATTGCACCCGCGGAGCGGCGGCGCCCCAATAATGCGGGCAAGGTGGACGCCAAGGCCGCCCCGCAAAGTCAACCGATTCCTCCGCTGCGGGCGGAACGGCGGCAAGCGGCAGGACACAGTGCCGGCGCCGCTCCCTTGACGGATTCTCCGGCGGCTGCGATTTCGCGAGAAACGCCGCCGCAGGAGACTCCGCGCCTTCCGGCCCCGACACCGGCGACGACTCCGGCGGCCACTGCCGTCACTCGCCAGGAGAGCGAGCCGGTAGCGGCCAAGCCGGAACCTGCAAGCGTGGTCACGGCCGCGGGCGCAGCCAAGCCGCGCAGTTCGCCATTCGCCGGAAACTGGCTGTATGTGCCCGATCCCAGCGAGAGAAGCGCGCCCGGCGCATATCCGGCCAGCTATGTGGAATTGCTGCTGGGTGAAGAGCACGGCCGGCTCCGCGGTACATACCGGGCGGAGTACCGGGTAGCGGACCGGGCGGTGTCCCCCGAGGTAGCGTTCGAAGTGCAGGGGGACACGCCGGCGGAGACCACGGCGCACTTGCAGTGGACGGCGACGGATGGGGCGAAGGGCGATGTGGATCTGGCGCTGACGGGGCCGAACGTTCTAAAAATTACCTGGTGGACGACGGAATTCGGACGGCATTCGAAGCTCGCCTCGGGGACATCGAAACTCATCCGGCAGCAGGTACGATGACGGCTTCGTTCACGGCGCGGACGGCGGTGACGGCGGCGGCCGTGGCTGGGTTCGCAGTGGCGGGCGCATGGTCGCTGCGGCTGGGGTGGGCGGACTACTGGTTCCAAAAAGAGACCGCGCAGGCGACAGGTAAGGCGATTGCGCTGACGCCCGGCCAAACGGAATACCTGGTGCGGCTGGCGCTGCTTACCGGGGACGAGTACCCGGCAAAGGCGCTGGCGGCCCTGCGGAAAGCGGTGGAGCTCAATCCGGCGGATGGCCGCGCCTGGGTGGAATTGGGGCTGCGGCTGGAGGAAACCGGCGACCTCGCGGGCGCCGAGAAGAGCTTGCTGCGCGCGGCCGCCGAGGACCGGACTTACCTTCCGCGATGGACGCTGCTGAATTTCTATTTCCGGCGCGGCGAAACGGACAAGTTCTGGTACTGGGCGAAGGCGGCCACGCCAATGATCTACGGCGATCCTCTGCCGCTGTTTCACTTCTGCGGGCGGGTGAACGAAGACGGCCGCCTGATCGAGCGGCTGGACATTCGCCAGCCGCAGATCCAGGCCGGGTACCTGTTTTATCTGCTGGATTCCGGGCATGCGGAACTGGCCGGCGGAGCGGCCCGGCGCCTGCTGGCGGAGAATCGGGAGACAGACGTTCCGCTGTTGTTGGACGCTTGCGACCGCCTGATCGACGCGCGGCGGATGGACGACCCGGCGGCAATCTGGGACGGCCTTTCGCAGGCTGGGCGGCTTCCGTTCCGCGCGCGCGCGGGGGCGGAGTCGATCCTGATCAATGGGGATTTTGGGGTGTCGCCGACGGGTCACGGATTCGACTGGCGGCTGCCGGAGACCGAAGGCATCAGCGCCGCGCGCGAAGAGGATCCCGCGGGATTGCGGCTCACATTCTCGGGCATGCAGCCGGAGAGCGCGGACCCTCTGGTCGAGTACGTTCGGGTGGAGGAGAACCGATCGTACCAGCTCAAATACGGCTACCGGAGCTCAGGCATCGAAGCCAATTCGGGGCTTGCCTGGCGGGTGGTATCGCTCGAGGGCGCCGCCATCGCCAGCGGGGAGGAATTGTCGTCAGACGATCCGGCGGACCGGCGCATGACGTTTGTAATACCACCGGCCTGCCGGATGGTACGGCTGTCGCTGACATATCGGAGGCGCCCGGGGACCACCAGGATAGCGGGTTATGTGGTGCTGCGGGGCGTAGAACTGATTAGCCCATGATGCCGGCGTAGTGCGCGCCGGCGCGTGTAAGCCGCGAGCGATCGAGAAAGTGGCGGCCGTCCAGTATTAACCGGGTTCGCATGCCGCCGACGAGGTCCTCCCAGGCGAGATCGCGATATTCGGGCCATTCGGTGACGAGGACGAGCGCGTCGGCGGTGTCGGCAACTTCGGCCGCCGATTCGCAAAAGACGATTCCGCAATCGGCGTATTCTTGGCGGGCGCGCGCCAGCGCCACGGGGTCGTGGGCCCTGACGTTGGCGCCGCGGGCGATGAACTGGCGGGCCACAACGATGGCGGGAGCTTCGCGGAGATCGTCCGTGTGCGGGCTTAAAGGCGAGGCCGAGCAGACAGATAGTGCGGCCTTTGAGGATTTTGAGCTCGGCGAGCAGCTTTTCTTCGTTCCGCCACCCAAGTCTGCTCCCTATTTTAGGTCGTCTGCCGAAAAAAACTAGGTCTCTTTGGTAATGCCGGTCAGGGGTTTTCCAAACGGGAAACGAAGCGGGTATCGAACGGAATTCAGCAGTGGGCAAAACCCGGGCGGCCGGCGCCGGCAGTTGTCGCCGGGCGATGTTGGGCGCAGGGACGGACCAAATCTCGCTCCACTTCGACGGCGACAGCGCGCTGCAGGAGTTCCAGATTCACCACCACCCGGCACTCGGACTTTTCACGCGCCAGTATCCCTTCGACGCCTTTCAGCGGGCCTCCGCAGATCTGTACTCGCTGGCCGGCGCGCAGGAAGGGCCAAGGGCTGTAAGGCAGGCCGGAACCGACGATGGCGCGCAAAGCTTCCAATTGACTCGCCTCCACCGGGCAGGGCACGCCGGCGAAACTCACGATGGAGAGAACACTGGCCGTTTGTAACACTCTTACGCGCTCTTCGAGGTGGAATTGCGAAAAGACATACTGGGAGAATAAGGGCAGGTCGATCGTCTTGACCCGGTCCGACCAGCGCCGCCTGGACCGATACAAAGGCAGATAGGTTTCGAGGCCTTTAACGCGAAGCTGTTCGGCCACGGCCTTTTCGTGCTGGTTCTTAACGGTGAGCGCGTACCAACGCATGCCACTCTCCCTTTCGAGGCACAAGTATCCTAGAGGCTCAAGATATCTCGCAAATAGTAGCTACCGGCACGATACCGACGCCTGGCAGGATGGAATCGGAATGTATCCTCAGTATATGAAGTTCGGCAGCAAAATCAACGGGATTTTGCCTGAATTTCGTGCCGATATATCGATAATTATTGAGTTGCGCCCCGCCATTATTTAGAAATATCGGGCTATAACTTAAAAAGCTCCCGTAACCTACGTGTTTGCACGCGGCTCACGGGAACTTCGGTGTGCTTCTTGTCGTCCATGCGCAGCTGGTAACTCGACTTAAACCAGGGCACCACTTCCTTAATCCGGTTGATATTTACCAGATAAGACCGGTGAACCCGCCAGAATTGATCGCGGTCGAGCGCCGCCTGCAGATCCTCGATGGTGCGGTAGTTGGAATGGCCTTCGAGATTGGTGGTGACGAGAGTGATCAGGCCATTGTCGATAGTGGCGTAGATTACGTCGTTGGCATCGACAATAAAATGGCGGTTATTGCAGCGGACTGCGAGTTTATTCCGCGGCGCCGTTTGCGGCGAGGGCGCGGCGCCCGTTCCCGTGGCGGGCAATTCCGGCGCCTTCCGCTCCTGCACGGCGCGCCGGGCGCGTTCGATGCTCTCCGCCAACCGCACCTTGTCGACGGGCTTCAAAAGGTAGTCCAGCGCCTCTAAGCGGAAGGCCTCGACGGCATATTGATCGTAGGCTGTCACGAAAATCACGTGCGGCAGTTCCACGCCTTTGTCCCGTAATTGGCGTACCACACCCATGCCGTCCAGGCCCGGCATGTTGACATCCATGAATACCAGGTCGGGCTCCATTTTGCGGATCAGCTCCATGGCTTCCAATCCGTTGGAACCTGTTGCAATTACATCCACTTCCGGAAAGTCTCTGAGCAGGTATGAGAGCTCGTCACAAGCCAGCTGCTCATCGTCCACTACCACCGTAGAAAGAGTGGCTGTCGCGCGTTCCCGCATGGAGTTGGTATTATAGCATTTCGACCAAAGGAGACTGTATTTTGCCCAATCCAGACAACGTCCAAATCGCGCCTGCCGAGGGGAAGTTAGGTATTCTCGTCCCCGGAATGGGAGCGGTGACGACCACGTTTATCGCCGGGCTCGAAGCCATTAAACGAGGACTCGCCAAGCCGATCGGGTCGCTCACACAACTGGGGACCGTCCGCCTCGGGAAGCGCACCGAAGGACGCAGCCCCGCCATCCGCGATTTCGTGCCGTTGGCCGGAATCAGCGATATCGAAGTAGGCTGCTGGGACATTTTCGAAGACAACGCGTATGAGGCCGCGGTAAAAGCGGGCGTGTTGGAGATGTCGCTGCTCGAGCAGGTGAAAGAGCCGATGCAGGCCATCAAGCCGATGAAAGCCGTCTTCGACCAGGGTTTCGTGAAGCGGATCAACGGACCGAACGTGATGAGCGGCGGGTCCAAAATGGACTACGCGCAGCGCATCATGGACGATATCAAGTCCTTTAAGGAGCGCACCGGCGTCGCGCGCACGCAGATGATCTGGTGCGGGTCCACGGAAGTCTACCATGAGGCCGCTCCGGTGCACGCCACGCTGAAGGATTTCGAGTGCGGCCTGCAAAAGAACGATCCCGAGATTTCGCCCAGCCAGATTTACGCCTACGCCGCGCTGAAGAGCGGCATGGGCTTCGCCAACGGGTCGCCGCACCTCACCACCGATATGCCGGCGCTGCTCGAACTGGCGCGCAATATGAATGTGCCGGTGGCCGGCAAGGATTACAAGAGCGGCCAGACGTTCATGAAGACCCTGATCGCGCCCGGGTTGAAGTCGCGCCTGCTGGGCCTGAACGGCTGGTTCTCCACGAATATACTGGGGAATCGCGACGGCGAGGTGCTGGACGAACCGGGTTCGTTCCGCTCCAAGGAAGTCAGCAAGTCGTCGGCGCTCGAGTACATCCTGCAGAAGGATTTGTACCCCGACCTGTACAAGGAGTTTTACCACAAGGTCCGCATCGAGTACTATCCGCCGCGCGGCGATGCCAAGGAAGGCTGGGACAACATCGACATCTTCGGTTGGCTCGGCTATCCCATGCAGATCAAGATAAACTTCCTCTGCCGCGACTCGATTTTGGCCGCTCCGCTGATGCTGGATATCGTGCTCTTCATGGACTTGGCGCAGCGCGCCGGCATGCGCGGCATCCAGGAATGGCTTTCCTTCTACTTCAAAGCGCCCATGCATGCCCCGGGATTGTATCCGGAGCACGATATTTTCATCCAGCTCATGAAACTGAAGAACACCCTGCGCTGGATGCGCGGCGAGGATTTGATTACGCACCTCGGCCTGGAATATTACGACTAGCTCGGTTGTCTTCAGGGCCGGCGGCGAGAGAAAGCGCTAGACTTCCGCGCCGCCGCGTCTTATTGTCTTAGGAGCATATGAAGGTATTGGTAATCGGGGGAACGCTCTTCATCGGCCGCGCCCTGGTCGACGAACTGGTGAAGGCGGGCCACGAAGTCGCGGTACTGCACCGCAAGCCGAAGCACGATTTCGGACGCCGGGTGGACAACATCCAGGCCGACCGGAACGATCCCGCGGCCATGCGCGAAGCCCTGTCTACACGCCGGTTCGACGCCGTTTTCGACAACGTCTACGACTGGGAGCGCGGCACTACGCCGGAGCAGGTGGAAGCCACCGTCCGCGCTTGCGGCGACCGCCTCAGCCGCTATGTTTTCCTATCCAGCGTGGCGGCGTACGGCGACGGGCTGAATCATAAGGAAAGCGATCCACTCGCGCCCGATTACCACACCATGCCGTACATCCGCCATAAGGCGACCACCGAACGGCTGCTGTTCCGCATGCAGGCGCAGAGCGGATTGCCGCTGGTAACGTTCCGGCCGCCGTTCGTGTACGGGCCGGGGAATCCGTTCTATCGCGAACAGTTCTTCTGGGACCGCCTGCGCGCCGGCCGCCCGATCGTCATCCCGGGCGACGGCCATCGGCTGATGCAGTTCGTTTATCTCACCGATCTGGTGCAGGCCATGGCTCGATCGATCGAGGAACCGCGCGCCGTCGGCGAAGCATTTAACATCGGAGATCCCAAGCCGGTGACGCAGGTGGAATTCGCCGAGAAGCTGGCGCGCGCCGCTAATACCGAAGTCACACTGGTGCGGACGCCGCGCGATGTCATCCAGCAGGCGGGCGGCAATGCCATGGTCGAGCCTTATTATTTCGGCGAATACCTGGACGTCCCGCCGATCACCGAGAACATCGGCAAGGTGGCGAGGATTCTGAAGCTCAAGCCCACGCCCTTCGAAGTCGGCCTCAAGGAGACGTACCGCTGGTACACCCGCAATCACAAGCCGCGCACCGCCAGCTTCGAGTTCGACGATAAGCTGCTCGCGCTGGTGAAGAACGATATCAAGAGCGACTCCACAGCGAACGTGTAAAGGAGGTCAGGGATGGCCAACAGCTTCGGTACCGACATCTTGATTCAGGCGCCCGACCCTACGGCCGCAGCAGCCTTTTACGTCGACCAACTCGGCTTCCAGATTACCGGCGAGACTCCGATGATCAGTCTTCACGGCGAGCACATCAACCTGTTCATCGAACAAGGTCCGGCACTGGGGCCGGTGCTGGAAGTAACGGTTGAGAATGTCGAGGAGGCCAAAACCCGGCTGGTGAAGAATGGCTGCACGATCGTGAAGGACGAACCGCACGTTCCACGGTGCTACGTGAGGGATCCTTACGGGCTCATTTATAATTTGACCTTGTGAGAATGCGGCAATACGCACTCTCGTGGGACATGCTTCAGCTTGTCCAAGTAGTCAGCTCCTAACCCGCGTCGCGTAATGCGTTCGGGAATCCCATCACCCGTTATCCTGTTAATTGTGAAAATCATCGTCATCGGGGGCGGCATCGTCGGGTTGGCGACGGCATACCGTTTGGGAGAGCGCATGCCGGGCGCGGAAATCACGCTTCTCGAAAAGGAAAGCGAAGTCGGCAGGCACCAGACGGGACACAACAGCGGCGTGCTGCATTGCGGCCTGTACTACAAGCCCGGGTCGGTGAAGGCGCGGTTGGCCGTGCAGGGCATCCGCCAGATGGTGGCATTTTGCCGGGAAAACAGCGTGCCGCATGAGATCTGCGGCAAGCTGGTAGTGGCCGTCGACGACACTGAAGTGGAGCGTCTGCGCGCGTTGCAGGAGCGCGGAGCCGCCAATGGGCTCGAAGGACTGCGTTGGCTTGGGCGCGAGGAAATGCGCGAGATCGAGCCGCACGTGGGCGGCGTGGCGGCGCTGCGCGTGCCGCAGGAAGGCATCGTGGATTACGCGCGCGTGTGCGCGGCGCTGGTGGCACACCTGCGGGAGCGAGGCGCGCGCGTAGTGACTTCAGCGCGAGTCACGGCGCTGCGTCCTTCAGGCAAAGGCTGGGTAGCGGAGACGCCCGCTGGCGACTTCCCCGCGGACTATCTGATCAATTGCGCGGGCCTCTTCTGCGATCGCGTGGCGGAGCTGGCCGGCGAACGGCGCGACATGCGCATTCTGCCGTTCCGCGGCGAATACTACAAGATTCGCGCCGGCCGGCAGAGCCTGGTCCGCAATCTCATTTATCCCGTGCCCGACCCCTCTTTTCCGTTTCTAGGCGTGCATTTCACCCGGCTGATTCATGGCGGAATCGAGGCCGGCCCGAATGCCGTACTGGCGACAGCGCGCGAGGGGTATCGCAAATCGGATTTCAACGCGTCCGATCTCGCCGACGTCCTCACGTACGGCGGCTTCTGGCGGTTTCTGCGGCGCTATCCGTCGATGTGCTGGTACGAGCTGCGCCGGTCGTTCAGCCGGGCGCTGTTCTGCCGGTCGCTGCAAAAGCTGGTGCCGGAAATCCAGCCGGACGATCTGACGACAGGTGGTTCGGGCGTGCGCGCGCAAGCCATCGCACCCGAAGGCGACCTGGTGCAGGATTTCCGCTTCATCGAGCGGGCCAACGCGCTGCACGTATTGAACGCCCCCAGCCCGGCGGCCACGGCATCGCTGGCTATCGGCGCTGAAATCGCGGGCATGGTGCCGACTGTGGGGTAAGCTTCAGCTTGCCCAGGCGAGCATCGCTCGCCCCTGGAATGCGGCCGTTCATCGCAGGCGAAGTCATCAGTCGGCGGCGGGCTCAGGCCGCCTGGGGCGAGCTCCGCTCGCCTGACAAGCTGAAGCATGTCCCACGAAAAAGGCCACCTCATTCCACGCGGAGCATCACGACTCCATGCGAGGGCACGTTCACGGTATATTCCGTGGCGGCGTTCGTGATATCGCGGTGCGCCCACACGTCGCGCACTTTGGGATTGGCCGAAGTGACACCCACCTCGGACCACTTCACGTTCATCGGCGCGTTTTCCGGTCCGCGATTGAACAGCCCCACAGCCACACCTTTCGCGAGCGGCTTTTTCCAGACCTCGAGCGTCGCGCCATCGGGGCCATCCTTGCGAACGCGTGTGCCTTGAATGCCCGCCGCGTCCTGATCGATGGCGATCACTTCGGCATTGAGCAGAATGTCGCGTGTGAAATCCGGCATGGTGCGGACATCGTGGCCGGCCAGCAGCGGCGCGGCGAGCATGCTCCACAGGCTCATATGCGTGCGGTATTCGTTAGTGGTCATGCCGCCGTTACCGATCTCGAGCATGTCGGGATCGTTCCAATGGCCCGGTCCGGCAAAGACCTCGCGGCCGACCTGTTGATCGAACCCGATCGACGACATGCTGCGCCAGCTATCGTTGATGTCGCCGGTGGTGCGCCAGAGATTGCCGCCGGCCGCCGCGCCCCATTCGCCCACGCTGAGTTCGCCGTATTGGCAAAGGCTGTAAATGAACGGGCGGCCGGTGTTCCGCAACGCCACGGCCATCTTCTGATACGCCGGCTTCATTTCATCCGCCCGATAGACCGCCGTGGCGCTGCACCAATCGTATTTCAGATAGTCGAAGCCCCAGGCAGCCCACGTGTTGGCGTCCTGCTGCTCGTGTCCGTAGCTGCCCTCAAAGCCGGCGCACGTCTTCCGGCCGGGGCTGGAATAAATGCCGATCTTCAAGCCCTTGGAGTGGACATAGTCGGCGAGCGCTTTCATGTTGGGGAATTTTTCGTTGGTCGCGATGTTGCCGGCCTGATCGCGCCCGCCCTCCCACGTGTCGTCGATATTGACGTAGATGTAACCGGCATCGCGCATGCCGCTCGAGACGATGGCGTCGGCCATCTCGCGCACCGATTTGTCGTCCACCCGCTCCGCGAATTTGTTCCAGCTATTCCAGCCCATAGGAGGCGTTTTGGCGAATCCGTTGGGAGCGATCGGCTGAAACGCCGGAAAGGGCTGGTGCGTGCGGGTCAGTTCCGGCGAAGGATGAAAGACGACGTCGCCTGAAATTCTCTTGAAGGTGCGCGGCCCTTGCGGCCCTCTGCCGCCGGTGAGTTCGAACCGATCGCCATTCAACGTGCCTTTATACTCGGTGACTCGCGGCGGAGTCTGAAAGCCATCGATAGTCTGGAACGAGAACGTGGCGCCGTCCAGAATTCCCTTGTCGATGTCGAAGGCGCGCTGCGGCGTGGCGTAAGTACCGGTGACTTTGTTGCCGTCCACCTTAAAGACGCACGTGGTGACGAATGTCTGGCCGCCACGGCCTTGCACTTCGTTCTGCCAGGTACCGGCGAGGTCGGCTGCTCCCGCGAACATGGCGAAGATGAATCCACAGAATACCAGTCTGTGCATTGCTGCCTCCTGAAGAACCCTTATATTACCAGCGCTGATGGACAAGGGGTCGAATGCGCGCATCGTAGATCGCGCGGACGGCCGCCATGGCGTGGCCCGACAGCGGCGGCAGATCCGACGCGGCGCAATTATCGGCCACCTGAGAGGGCCGCTTGCCGCCGGGGATGGCGCACGTGACCGCGTCGAACATCAGAATCCAGCGCAGCGCGAACTGCGCCATGCTGACGCCCGCGGGCACGAGCGCACGGATTTCTTCGACGGCGGTGAGCGAAGTATCGTAGTCGACTCCGGAAAAAGTTTCGCCCACGTCGAACGCCTCGCCGTGACGGTTGAAGTTGCGGTGATCGTCGGCGGAGAACTGCGAATCGCGCGTGAGTTTGCCGGTGAGCATGCCGCTCGATAGGGGCACGCGCGCCAGAATGCCGACGTGCTTTTCGTGCGCGCGAGCGAAGAACAGATCGGCGGGACGCTGCCGGAAGCAGTTGAAAATGATCTGCACGGTCTGCACGTTGGGGTATTCGATGGCCTTCAGGGCTTCTTCCACGCGCTCCACGCTGACGCCGTAGTAGCGGATCTTGCCGGCCTCCATCATGCGGTCGAGGAAGCCGAACAGTTCCGGATGGTAATAGGCGTCGGTGGGCGGGCAATGGAGCTGGAGGAGGTCGAGGCAATCGGTGGAGAGATTGCGCAGGCTGTCTTCGATGAAGCCCGTGAGGTTCTTCTCGCTGTAGCCTTCCACCGTCTGTTTCGGCAGCCGGCGTCCGGCCTTGGTAGCGACGACGATGTCTTCCTTACGCTCGCGTTTGAGCTCGGCGATGAGGCGTTCGCTGCGGCCCATGCCGTAGACGTCGGCGGTATCGATGAAGTTCACACCGCTGTCGATGGCCTGGCGGAGGGCGGCGAGAGACTCGCCGTCGTCCACGCTGCCCCACGCGCCGCCGATGGCCCACGCGCCAAAACTGATCTCGGATACTTTCCAGGGAGTGCGTCCAAGCTGACGATATTTCATGGCGAACTCGTATGATAGCGCGAGGACGCGCTTTCCGAGCCGCGCGCGTGAGCAAGCGGTTTCTTTGCGGATTGCTGCGGCCCAGAATCGTTTTGTTTTGCCGGGAATTCAGCTTCGGCTGCTGCTCCTTGGAAACGCGAGCGGTTGAACGGCGACAGATCAGGGAGCGCAAACGTCCTCTATCACACTCGATCCTTGACTGTAGGCAGGAGCTGATGTAGGGTGAAAAACGAAAGCGTTCTTCGACCCCGGAGGCACCCATGACGATCACCCTCGACATCCGGCCCGAAGTGGAAGCCGAGCTCGCCCGCCAGGCTGCCGTTCAAGGCCGCCCGATCGAGGCCGTCGCCGCAGCTTTGCTCGAAGGCGCCGTCAATCCAATTTCCACTCAGGAGCCGGTGCGCGCCGCGGCCGAACCAACCGCTCCGGAGCACCGCACCGGACAATCGCTCATCGATGCTTTCGCGGAAATCCGCGGGTTGCTTACTGACGAAGAGATCGATCGGATGTTCAGCCGCAATCCATCGAGCGCCCGGCCAGTGGACCTGTCGTGAGCAGCGGTTTTCTTCTGGACACCAACGTTCCTTCCGAGTTGATGCGTCCCCGACCCGAACCGAGAGTGGAGGGCTGGGTAGCTGCCCAGGATCTGAACACGTTGTTTCTGAATGTCGTGAGCGTCGGCGAGCTCGAAGCGGGTTCACCACTATGCGGGACGCGGCGCGGCGGGCACGTCTGAAGGCATCTCTTGAGCGCCATCTGACGCTGTTGTTTCCTGGGCGTGTTCTGCCCGTCACGCAGGCGATCGCGGCGCGATGGGGCAGGCTTGAGGGCATGCGTCGGCTTGCCGGACAACCCCTGAGCGCGCCGGACGGAATGATTGCCGCGACCGTCCTTGAGCACGGCTTCACTCTCGTCACACGAAATGAAAAGGACTTCACCGGTCTTGACGTGACGGTGATAAACCCCTGGGCGGAAAGTAACGACTGAGCTGGTTCCGCCTGTGTTTCAAGTGTCGCTGTTCACGGTGGCACCCAGGCCGCGAAGCACAAGCGTCTTCCTTATTGTCCTCCTCAAGAGCGCGTGATAACGACCGTTATAACACCCCCTTTGATGGAATCAGCCAACTGAGAGCGGTTCTTATCTATTGGGAACAGTTAATAAATATGATAGGCTGCATGGCAGGAGCCTCGAAACGGAAGCACCCATGACGACGGTTACCATCTCGCTGCCTGAATCCCTGAAGGCCTTCATCGACCGGCAGCTCGCCACCAAAGGCTACGGCAATGTGAGCGAGTATTTCCGCTCGTTGCTACGCGAAGCCCAGAAGGAAGAAGAAGACGCCCGGCTGGAGGCGCTGCTGTTGGAAGGCCTGGCGAGCGGCGACGACATTCCCGTGACGCCGGAGTTCTGGAAGGACCTGAAATTGGAAGCGCGCAACATCGCCGCGAAGCACAAGGCACGGAAGCGCGGTGAGCAGCAGGATCGCCGATTTGCCAACCCGAGCGCGGCAAGAGGGCGTAAATTTTGACCTTATCGTTTCAGTCAAAGGTGAGGGGGGTAAAGGTTGTTCGCCCCAAATGCCGCCGGCAAGATTAGTTCTCAGTCGGGTTCTTTTCGGCCTTGTCGAAGACCAGAACTGGTGAGGGCCCTTTCCCTCTCACCAGCCTCAGACCGAGCTGCTCTGAGATCGCGGTGTCAAGATTGGCAGTGTCATCCTTTATCGCATTCGAGGGCGACCAGCCAGCTATGGACTGCCATTCTTCAGCCGGTATGAAATCGAGCGTGAAGTCGTACTCCCCCGATAGCCCGGTTTCATCGTTAACGGTTTTCCAAAACTGCGTCTCCAGATTGCTCGCCAGATCTTTCATGAGGGTGTTATGGCACGCCCAGTGGAAATGATTTCCGACGAAAGACATCGCGCAACGCGGACCGGGAGGCGCCGGCGAAGACGAAGGAACTGCCTTCGGCTTGGCTTTGCCGGCGACCAGAGAATAGACCGGCAACTCCCTGGTCTCACGATGAACCACGAGGTGAAAACGGTCGGCCAGTAGATGTTGCAGCATCAGCCGGTAATCGCTCTTCGACGTCCCCGATGGGATCTTCGCGGTCACATCGTAGCCGGTTTCGCTCCCACCGTGGACGACCCAGTCGGGCGATACCAGTTTGTACCACTTCACGTCATACGCCTGCAAAATAAACAGGGCCAGAGAACTGTTCGCGCAATGCAGCATTCCGGGGTCCGACGTGCCGGGACCGCCCGTACATGCGTTGGAGCCTAAGCTTTTCGCGTTGGCATCTGAGTGTTTTACCGATGCCGCCTCGAAGCTGGGAAGATCAGCTGCGAGCACCGAGGAAGCGAGAAGACTCAGCACCGCAATGGATGAACGAAACGGTCGACGCATTTGTTTAAGACACCTGGCCAAGCGAACTAGTTCCAGCAAAAAATGCCCCCTTTTGGCTTTCGGAGTCTTGCCACTCCGACCCGTCCCAATCGGCGGCCCAAAAATGAAGCCGCCCCTACTCCTCGCCTCCCCCCGCCCCAGGCGACAAATACACATCGTGCAGCCGCAGCAATCCCAACGCCCGGCCCGCCTCATCGACCACCGGGAGCACCGAAATCTGCGACGGACGGCGCTCCATCCTCTCCAACGCATCGCCGAGCGTGGCATCCGGCCCGATCGTGACCGGCGAACGCGTCATGGCGTCGCCGGCGCTTAGCTCGCGGATATCGTCATGCGTGGTGAGCGCGCGGCGCAGATCGCCATCGGTGATGAATCCCGCCAGCGTACCGTCCCCGGCGACCACGCACGCTCCGCCCATCGGACGGCGTGTCATGGCGATGATCACTTCCTTCAGCGACGCGCCGGGGGACACCATCGCAATTTCGTCCGCGCCGTGCATCGCTTCCCGGACGGCCAGCGAGAGATTGCGCCCCAGCTGCCCGCCGGGATGAAAGCGGCTGAATTCCCGCGGCGTGAACTGCCGCGCGCACATCAGCGCGATGGCCAGCGCGTGTCCCAGCGCCATGGCGGTGACCGCGCTCGCCGTCGGCGCCATGTTGTGCGGATCGGCCTCGCGTTCCACCGACGCGTCCAGCCGCACGTCCATTTGGCGCGCCAGCGGCGAGCTCTTGCTGCCCAAAATGCCGATCAGCGGCGAATGGAACTCGCGCAGGATCGGCACCAGCGCCAGCAGCTCGCGCGAGCTGCCGTTCTTCGAGAGCAGCACCGTGGGGTCGCCCGGCGTATAGATTCCCAGGTCGCCGTGGACCGCTTCGGCGGGGTGCAGGAAGACCGCGGAGGTCCCGGTGCTGCACAACGTGGCGACGAGTTTGCGCGCCACGTGCCCCGATTTTCCGATGCCGGTGACCACGATTTTGCCGGAGTGCGCGAGCACGATATCCACCGCGCGGATCAATTCATCGTCGAGGTGCGCGGCGGCGCGGGAGAGCGATGCGGCTTCGATTTCGATGGCCGCGCGCGCGACGGCGAGCCACTCCTGCTTGTCGGATTGCATGCGGAAGTTCTATCATCGCATGCCGCGCGCACGGCGGGCGGCGATACAATGGGCCTCTATGTCATCCCGGACCCGCCGCATTCTCGCGCTGGCATTACTCTGCGCCGCGCCGCTGGCCGCCGAAATCCGCTCGCTGACCATCCTCCACACCAATGACGTGCACGCCCACCTCATGCCGCTGGCCAACGGCCGCGGCGGATTCGCCTACCTGGCGGCCGTCATTCGCCGCGAACGCGAGGGCTGCGGCCATTGCATCCTCCTCAACGCCGGCGATCTGGTGCAGGGCACGCCGGTGTCGACCATCTTCCACGGCCTGCCGGTATACGAGATCGCCAATCTCTTCGGGTACGACGCCGCCACTCTCGGCAATCACGAATTCGACTACGGCTGGATGCAGGCCCGCAAATTCATCGAGACTGCCAAGTACCCCATCGTCACCGCCAATCTGGCGAACGATGCGGGCGAGCTTTTCACGCCCAAACCCTACACGATTCTCGACGTGAAGGGCCTGCGCGTTGCCATCGTCGGCGGCATGACCGAGGAGCTGCCCACGCTCACCAATCCTAAGGCGATGGGCGACTGGCATCCGCTGCCGTTAGTCCCGACACTGCGAAAGTACGTTGCCGAACTGCGCGGCAAGGCCGACCTGATCGTGCTGGTGGCCCACATCGACGGGGCGGAAGAACAAGCGGTGCTCGACACCGTGCCGGAGATCGCGGTGAGCATCACGGGCCACATTCACGCCGGACTGGCCGAGGCGAAGTCGCACGACGGCCGCGTGCTGGTACGCATGAAATCTTACGGCGAAGAGCTGGGGCGGCTCGATCTGCAGGTGGACACCGACACGGAAAAGCTGGCGCACTGGGAATGGAAGAAGGTCCCCGTGGATTCCAAAACCATCGCTCCGGCGGCCGACGTGGCGGCCGCGGTGAATCGCTGGGAAAGCCAGGTGAACGAGCTGGCCGACCGTCCGCTGGCCGTTTCGCGCCGGGCGTTCAACCCGCGGGAAGTCAAGACCTTGCTCGAGCGAGCGCTCCGCGACGAGACGGGGGCGGATTTCGCCTTCATCAACACCGGAGGCGTGCGCGAAGGTCTCCCGCAGGGGCAACTACTGGAACGCAACGTCTGGAACGTCATGCCGTTCGATAACGCCGTGGTGGTCGGCACGTTCAAGGGCAAGGATCTGCCGGCGGTGGTTCTGGGCGGACGCCAGGTGGACCCGGACCGCGACTACACGCTGGCGGTGAGCGATTTCACGGCGGCGAATCAGGCTACGGCGGAGAACCTGCGAACCACCGGGCTGAAGTTCCCCAACGAAGTAGGACAAATGCGCGATCTGCTGCTCGATTGGTTCCGCAAGAAGAAAGTGATCGAGTGATCGCCACAGAGCCGTGACCGCGCGGTTGAAGAACATCGCATGCTGAGCTTCTCGCCTTTGGTGGCCCGTAGGGACCGGCCGGCTGTCACCCGGCTGGGCAAGCTAAAGCTTACCCCACATCAGAAAGGCCGGCGATTTTGTGGGATAAGCTTCAGCTTGTCCAAGCGAGCGGAGCTCGCTCTGGCCATTCGGGCCATGATACGCACCCCTACTGCCGCACCGACGACGGCGGCGGCGCCGCCGCCGGTGGAATCAAGTCCGGCTCGCGCGTCACCACGCCGCGCTTGGCCTCTTCCAGATTGACTTCGTAGGTATCCAGGGTCTTGCCCATGGTCTGCTCGAGATTGGTGCGCGCCCGCTCATACTGATTGAGGGCATCCTGCTCGGTCAATTGCCGCGCGGTGTCGTCGCGTTGCGCGATCACCACATCGAGAATCGTGGCGGTGCCGAGTTCATATTTGCGGCGCGTGCCGGCCAAGGTTTCGTCGTATAGTTTGCGCGCCACCACACTGGTTTCCCAGGCGGCGCGGGCATTGCGCATGGCCGTGTAGGAGTTCAACACGTTCAGCTTGATGTTATTGCGCAGCTGCTTGTCCTGGATCTGCGCCTGCCGGTAAGAAAGTTCGTTGGTAATCAGGTCGGCTTGGGCAGAGCGATTGCGCAGCGGCATGGTGAGCGTCAAGCCAAGGCTGTAGTTGGGGAAATCGCGCCCGAAAATCTGTCCCAGAACCGTGCCGTATCCGCCGATCAACTGTTGATTCACGTCGGCGGCGGTCAGCTTCTGGTAAGTAACGCTGCCGTTCGCGCCTACGATCGGTTGCGGCACATTGGTGATGGCGCCGCCCTGCCCGGCGTTGGAAAAGCTGGCCGTGGCGCTCAGCGTGGGTAGAAGGTTGTTTCTCACGCCCTTCAGATCCAGGCGCGAGTTCTCCAGGCTGATCTGGTTCTGTTCCACTTCGGGCCGGTTCAGTATTGCGTCGGCCATCAAGTCCTGGACCGGAATCACGGGTTCTTTTTCCGGCACCACGATATGATCGGTGGGAACAATGCGGGCGGCCGCGATTGCCGGCGTGTCCATCCCGCTACGAGTCAGGTAATTCTTCAGGATCATTTCCTGCTGGAGCACCTGCGATTCCTGCGTGATCACATCCTGCTGGGCCGCCTTCATATCGGCTTCGGCCTGGATGATGTCAATCGGGGCGATGGCGCCCAGTTCCGCGCGGCGCTTGTTGTCCTCGTACAGCCTGGTGTCCAGATCGAGGGTCTGCTGCTTGATTTTCAGCTCTTCGTCGAACGTCACCAAGTCCCAATACAGGCTCACCACGGAGGCGACCGTGGTGATCACCTGATTCTTGAATTGCAGATCGTTGGCCTTCAGATTGTTCTTGGCCTTGCGATACGAGCGCTGGTTGAGGGCCAGGCCGAAGCCATTCAGCAGCGGCTGCGTGATGGTCAGCCCGAGGGTGCCGCTATCGTAAGGGTTGAAGATGGCGGTAGTGGCGTTCTGGTTGTAATTCAGGATACTGCTCAGGCCGAGCTGGATCTGCGTACCATTCCAGAGGTTCTGCTGTATGCCGTAGATCATGCTCTGATAGGAAGACACCAGAGCGGACGTGCCGGTGAACGTGGTCGACGTCAGGATCTGGGTGGAATGATAGCTGCTGCCGGCCACGTACAGCGTCGGGTCCATGTTGGGGATGGCAGACCCGGCCAGCTGCACGCTCAATCCGCTGAGCACGCCGTTGTTGGAGGTGCTCACCGCAGCGCCGCCTTGTCCATTGTTCACCGCACTGGCGCCCGCCAGCACGCTCAAGGAGGCCGAAGAGGGGCCCGATGAGATACTCGTCGAAACATTACGCAGCAATTGGCCGGCGGCGGCGCGCTGCAGGTCGGCCAACGCCAGCTGCGGGGCGTAGCGTGAGCTTTCGATATCGAGATTATTCTCCAGAGCCAGCGCGATGGCGTCGCGCAGGGAGAGATAGATGTTGCCGGCGCGCATCAGGGAGTCGATTCGCTGGGAATCGGTGAAGCTGACGCCGTGAACGTCGCGCGCCCGATAATTGCGCGTCAGCCGGTAGAGCCAGCCGTGCCCACTGTCCAACTGCAACGAGTTGGCTTGACCGAACACCGGCACGGCCATGAAAACACTGAGACAAACCGCGAGAAATGACTTGGGAGAAGACATAAGTGAAACGAACCTTAAGCATCTATTATGGCTGGAAACGCACATGCGCCGCACGGCACCGTCCTCTTCGTTCATCCCCTTTATACGAGGAAAACGGTTCGCCGGTTCACAAAAACGGACCGAACCGCTTTAAAGACGGATGGATGGCCCGAAAATTAGCCCCAACCGCCGCGAAACCCGGGACGGCGGTAGAGTAGTCGATAAGGATATGCGCAAACTCTGCTTGGTCCTGCTGGCGCTGGCCCTCCTGGCGTGGGCGGCGAACGTCAAGCTCTATTTGACCGACGGCACCTACCATCTGGTTCGCGAGTACCAGGTTTTGAGCGACCGGGTTCGTTTCTACACCGTGGAGCGCGGCGAGTGGGAAGAGGTGCCGCTCGATATGGTGGACCTGAAGCGCACCAGGGCGGAAGTGGCGGACCGCGAAGAGACTGTGAAAAACGAGGAAAAGGTGATCGGCGAGGAGAACGCCGCCGAAGCCGAGGTGAGGAAGGAAGCCAGCAAGATTCCGCAGGGTGTCGGGGTGTACTGGATCGATGGGACCCAGACCAAGTCCTTGAAGCTGGGCGATGTGGCCGTCCATAGCAACAAAGGGCGGATGGTCCTGCAGAAGCTCTCGCCGGTTCCAGCCATCACCGGCAAGGCCACGCTGGAAATGACGGGGGCGCATTCTGAAACCATCTTTACCGACCCCGAGCCGGAATTTTTCATCCAACTCGAAGGCACGGAATCCTTCGGGATCGTCAAGCTGACGCCCAAAGGGAACATCCGCATCGTCGAGAACATCACCTACCATCCGCTCGACAAGGACCTCCTCTACGAGGAGCGCGCCTCGATCGACTACCTCCATCGCCAATTGGATGACGGACTGTATAAGCTCTGGCCCAAAGATCCGCTGCCGCCTGGCGAATACGCGGTGGTCATGTTTACCGACGGCAAGGTGGACATTCAGTCGTACGATTTCGCGATAAAAGCAAAATAAATTTTGGCCACAGATAAATACAGATGAACACAGACGCCCACGTTGCGCCAGCCGGCCCCTCAGCGTCCTCCGCCACCTCAGCGCTCTCCGGGTTCGACTTTGACTTTTGTTTCCTCAGCGTCTCCGCGCCTCTGCGGTGAATATTGTTTTGGTTGCGGCCATCGCCGCAGCGCTGATCGGCTTGCGCATCCCGCCCCAACTGGCATAGCCTGTGAAACATGCCCTTTTCACGGCGACGCCTGTTCGCCACCCTCGCTTCCGGGGCGATCGCGAGCCAGGTTGCCCGCGCCGCCGATGACACCGTCGCCATCCCCGGCAAACGGCCCATGATTCTGCACAACGACCGGCCGGAGGACCTGGAAACGCCGGTCCGCTACTTCGATTCCTGGCTCACCCCCATCGAGGTCTTCTTCGTGCGGCAGCACCTGCCGCGGCCGCAGGCCATCGACCTCGAAACCTACCGCCTCACGGTCAACGGAATGGTCGCCAAACCGCTGCAACTGACGCTTGCGGACCTGAAGCAACTGCCGCAGTTCACCGTGCCGGCGACCATCGAATGCACCGGCAACGGCCGCGGCTTCTACTCGCCCAAAGTTCCCGGCATACAGTGGATGCGCGGGGCTATCGGCAATGCCGAATGGCGCGGCCCACGGGTGAGCGACGTACTGAAAATGGCGGGCGTGAACAGCTCCGCGGCATTCATCGAGACCGACGGCGCCGATGTCGGGCTCGCCTCCACACCGGATTTCGTGCGTTCGCTACCGATGAATAAGGCCCTGCATCCGGCCACCATTCTGGCGCTCAGCATGAACGGCCAGACGCCGGATATCCATGGATTCCCGGTGCGCCTGATCGTGCCGGGGTGGGACGGCACCAGTTCCGTGAAGTGGGTGGTGCGCATTTCGGCGACAGCGCAGGCGAACACGGGCTTCTTCATGAATCCCGGTTATCGCTACCCGAAGTACGCGCTGCCGCCAGGAACACCGGCCAAGCCGGCAGAACTGGAGGTGATCGAAGGCATGCCGGTGAAATCGTGTATCACCGCACCCGAGGATCAGCAGAAGATTGCACCGGAGCCGATTACCATTCGCGGGTTCGCGTGGGCCGGCGAGAATGCCATCGAGCGCGTGGAGATCTCCGTGGACGGCGGCAGCCGCTGGCGCGACGCCCAACTTTCGCCCAAAAAGCTGCCCTTCGCGTGGCGATTATGGAGCCTGGAGTGGCAGCCCGCCGATCCGGGCTATTACACTCTGATGTCGCGCGCCACCGACACCGCCGGCCGCGTGCAACCCATCGTTTCCCCGTGGAACCCCTCCGGCTATTTGTGGAACGCCATCGATCGCGTGGGCATCACCGTGGAGAAGAGCGCATGAGAACCGTGATTCTGGTCGGCGGTGCAACCCTGCTGGCGCTGGTGGCGCTGGCCGCGGACGAGGCCACGGTGGAGCGGGGCCGCAAGGAAGCGGGGCTCGCGTGTAGTCCGTGCCACAGTCTGCGGCTGGTCCAATCGCAGCGCCTGTCGCGAGCCGCGTGGAATAAGGAGCTCGACAAGATGACCGGCTGGGGCACCAAGATCACGGACCGCGACGCGTTGCTGGAATATCTGCTGGCCAATTACGGCGACGATAAGCCGCCCAGTCCGCCGGCCATGTCGAAGAACGGCTTCACTCCGAGGAAGCAACAGTAGATGGCTGGGACACTCGTGGCGGTGGTGCAGGCGGGCTCGATCCTGTACGACAGCGGCGCTACGCTTGCCAAGGCGGAAGGCCTGATCGCGGAGGCGGCGGCCGGCGGTGCGCGGCTCGCCGTTTTTCCCGAGGCGTTCATCGGCGGCTATCCCAAAGGCGCGGATTTCGGCGCGCGCGTGGGCTCGCGCACTCCCGAAGGGCGCAAGCTTTTCCGGCGCTACTTCGAAGACGCCATCGATGTGCCCGGTCCGGCAACGGCTCGCCTGGGCGAAGCGGCGCGGGCGCACGGATTGTGGCTCGCGATCGGCGCGATCGAACGGGATGGCGGCACGCTATATTGCACGGTGCTGTTTTTCTCTCCCGATGGCGCGCTCGCCGGCAAACATCGCAAACTCATGCCCACCGCCATGGAACGGCTGATCTGGGGATTCGGAGACGGCTCGACCCTGCCGGTACTGGAGACGGGGTTCGGCCGCATCGGCGCGGTGATCTGCTGGGAGAATTACATGCCGCTGCTGCGCGCGGCGATGTATGCCAAGGGAATCCAGCTGTATTGCGCACCCACAGTAGACGATCGCGATGTCTGGCCGATTACCATGCGCCACATCGCGTTGGAGGGCCGTTGCTTCGTGCTGTCGGCGTGCCAGTGGAGCGCGAGCGAGAAAATCGGCGGGGGAAGCCTGATTGTGGGGCCGCTGGGGAAGGTGCTCGCCGGACCGAATTACGGCGGCGAATGCATTCTGGCCGCGGAGATCGACGTGGGTGAGACGGCCGAGGGTAAATTCGATTTGGACGTGGCGGGGCATTACGCCAGACCGGACGTATTCCGGCTGGAAGTGAACGAACGAGGAAGCAAATGACGCTCACCTCCGCCGTCCCCCTGATCGATTTCCAGAACGTAACCGTGCAACGTGGCGAGCGCGTGGTGCTCGATAGCGTCACGCTCTCTATTGCACAAGGCGAACACGCCGTCATTCTCGGCCCGAACGGCTCGGGCAAATCCACCCTCATCAAAGTGATCTCGCGGGAGTTGTATCCGCGGCTGAAACCCGAGCCCTGGTCGCTGCGGATATTGGGGCGCGAGCGCTGGCATCTCTTCGATCTGCGGCACCATCTGGGGATCGTCTCCAACGACTGGATGCAGATGTGCACGCGCGACTACTCGGGCTATGAGATCGTGCTCTCGGGATTCTTCGGCAGCGTGGGGATTTGGCCGAATCACGAAGTAACGCCAGAGATGGAGCGGCAGGCGCGGGACGCGATGGACCTGCTCGAGATCGCGCACCTGGCGGAGCGCAATACCAATGAGATGTCGTCAGGCGAGGCGCGGCGGATTCTGATCGCGAGGGCGCTGGTGCACGGCCCACAGGCGTTGGTGCTCGACGAGCCGACGACGAGTCTCGACCTGCACGCCACCCACGAACTCCGGGAGATCTTGCGCAAGCTGGCGGCGCGCGGCATCAGCATCGTCATGGTGACGCATCACTTGCCCGACATCATTCCCGAAATGCGCCGCGTAGTGCTGATGTGCGACGGACGGGTGGTAGGCGACGGTCCGAAAGAAGAGGTGTTAGAGGCCAGGGCGCTCTCGGCGGTGTTCGGACTGCCGGTCGAAGTGCTGGAGCGCGGCGGATATTATCACGTCCTGTGACGGTCCCAGAGCATGATAGGCTTCAGACAGGCTATGGATCGCGCCATCAAGATCATTGTGGAGAAGCATTCCGACGGCTATGTGGCCTACCCGCTCGGCCTCAAAGGTACCGTGGTTGGAGAAGGCGACACCTATGAGGCGGCGCTTGCCGATGTGAAATCGGCCATTCAGTTCCACATCGCAACATTTGGGCCAGAAGTGCATCCCGACGATTCACCCCTGCTTGAGGCTTTCGTCGCGGAGACCACGATCCTTGCCTGATGCCAAAGGTCCCCGTTGACGCGCCCGAACCGGCCGGTCCGCTCAAGTTGAGCGGAAATTTCGCAGCCGCCATTGACAACAAAAGGCTTGCATGAAAGTGACCGCTCAAGATGAGCGGAGCACATCACTCCGTGAGCAGATGCCGGTACTCGTCCGGGTCCAACCCGAAGCGTTCCATCTGACGGGGCAAATCGGCGCGTAGCGTCTCCGGCGTACTCCGCACCCAGGCGGCGATTACCGTCTCCACCCCTACGCGATTCTTGCCGTCATCCTCCGCCATCCCTTCAGCCAGGCCGCGCAATCGCGATTCCGTAGACTCGCGCTCGGGCCGTGGCGTCTGCGCCAGTACCGCATTGAGAAAATCTTCCGCTGCGTCATTCCAATTCATGTTCGTTACATCATAGCTGCCCGTTGCCGCAAGCTACAATAGCCACTTGCATCTCGAAATCCTCCTTTTACTTCCCCTTCTCTTCCGGCTGCACGAGACCATCGTCGTCACGGGCACGTACGAACCGCTTTCGCTCGACGAAATAGACCGCTCCGTCACCGTGTTACCGGTGCGCGACCGTAACCAAGTCTTCAATAGTCTGGCGGACGTGCTGCGGCAGGATCCCTCCATCGACCTGGAAGCGCGCGCGCCCGATGGCGTGCAGAACGACGTCTCCATCCGCGGATCGAGCTACGCGCAGACGCTCGTGCTGCTGAACGGCATGCGCCTGGACGATGCGCAGTCCGGCCATCACAACATGGACATTCCCGTGCCGCTCGACGCCATCACGCGCGTGGAGGTGCTGGAGGGCTCGGGGTCCACCATGTACGGCTCGGACGCCGTGGGCGGCGCGATTAACGTCATTACCCAACCGCCGGAGACTACCGAACTGATGCTACGGACGGCTGTGGGCAATTTCGGGATCAATGAGCAGCAGGGGTCGCTGTCTGGCGTGCTCGGCCCGGTGACGGAGCAGCTTTCGTTCTCACGCGATTTTTCCACGGGCTTCATTCCCGACCGCGATTACCGCGATCTGCAACTGGCATCGACCACGCACTTCCGGTCGGCCTGGGGCACGACCGACCTCACCCTGGCCTACATGGATCACCCTTTCGGCGCCGATCAGTTCTACGGCGACTATCCTTCGTGGGAGGATACGAAGACGTGGTTTCTCGGCGTCCAGCAGGCCATCGGCAAGAATACCACCGCCAGCTTCGCTTATCGCCGCCACAGCGATCTGTTCGTGCTGATTCGCGACGATCCATCGGTGTACACCAACCACCATCACGATGAAAGCTACCAGGCCGACCTGCGTCGCAACGAGGATCTCGCCACCAATATCGAGCTGCATTACGGCGTGGAGGCGCTGCACGAGTCGATCGTCAGCAACAATCTGGGCGACCATTCGCGCAGCCGCGCGTCGGCCTACGCGGCGCTGGAGTTCCGCGCGCTGAAGCGTTTTTCGCTCTCGATCGCGGCGCGCGAGGAAGTGTACCGCGTGTTCTCGGCGGAATTCTGCCCCACCGTCGCCGGCGGCTACTGGCTTGCGCCGCACCTGAAGCTGCGCGCTTCGGTGAGCCGCGCGTTTCGCGTCCCCAGCTATACCGAGCTGTATTACGAAGACCCGGCGAACATCGGCAATCCCAATCTTCGTCCCGAGCGCGCCTGGAACTACGAAGGCGGCATCGATTGGAACCCCGGTTCGCGCTGGCACGCCGATCTCACCGTCTTCGAGCGCCGCGAGCGCGACGACATCGACTATTACCGCGCCTCGCCCAACGATCTGTGGCAGGCGGTGAATATCGACGCCCTGAATTTCACGGGCGTGTCGACCGGTGTGCGCTTTGCGCTGTCGCGTTCGCAAACTCTCGACTTCCGCTACTCCTGGCTCCAGGGGAATGAGAACGCCATTCCCATCGGCGAGACTAAATACGCGTTCGATTACCCGGTCGACTCGGGCGTGGTGACGTGGCAGTCGAGCCTGCCCAGCCATTTCATGCTGCGGACGCATCTGGGAGTACTCGACCGCCGCGCCGAAGGCGCCTACGCGCTGGTGGATTTCGACGCCGCCTACACGCGCGGCAGCGTGCATCCGTTTCTAAGGCTGTCGAATCTCGCCAACATGTCGTACGAAGAGGTGCAGGGAGTCATCATGCCCGGCCGCACCGTCATCGGCGGCCTGGAACTGGTATTGCGCAAAAAGTGACGTTACCGCGTGAGCTTCAAATAGTGCCGATACACCAGCGAAACCGGCAGTCCCATCACGTTGTAATAGCAGCCTTCGATCCGCGGGATGAATTTCGACGCCGCCCCTTGCACGGCATATGCCCCCGCCTTGTCCATCGGCTCTCCAGACGCTACGTACTCGTCGATTTCCTGCTCGCTCATGGGGTCGAACCAGACGGCGGTGACGGCGTGATCGCCAATCCGCTCTTCGCCGCGGCGCAGGCAGATGCCGGTCATCACTTCATGACGCCGCCCGGAAAGCAGCGTCAGCATGCGGCGGGCATCCGTGGCGTCGGCGGGCTTGGCGAGGATCTCGCCATCCACCACCACGGTAGTGTCGGCGCCCAGCACGATCTCATCCGGCCTGGCTTCGATAGCGCGAGCTTTCTCTTCCGCGAGTCGCCGTACGTAATCCTCAGGCGTCTCCCCGGACTGTACCGCTTCGTCCACCGGGGCGGCGCGAATGACGAAGGGAATGCCGGCCTGGCGCAGGATTTCGGCGCGGCGCGGCGATTGCGAAGCGAGAACCAGCACGTTCTCTACCATGCCATACTCCGATGCATTGTAGAATGATGACGGAATGAAACAATTAGCGCGCGAGCTGATCGTCAAGCCCGGATCGAACATCAAGCTGCATAAACTCGACCCCGGCGATACCTACGGGTACGACAAAGACTCCGCGGACGGTCACCTCACCAAGAACGTCGAGCGTCTGTCCGTGCTGCAGTACATGCTGTATGCGGAAGCCAAGCGTTCCGTGCTGGTGGTGCTGCAAGGCATCGATGCGGGCGGGAAAGACGGCACCATCAAGCACGTCATGAGCGGGCTCAATCCGCAAGGGGTGACCGTCAAGTCATTCAAAGTCCCTGAGGGAGCGGAGAAGCGCCACGACTATCTTTGGCGGGTCCATCAGGCCGTTCCCGAGTGGGGCAAGATAGGTATTTTTAATCGCTCGCATTACGAGGACGTGCTGGTGGTGCGGGTGCACGATCTGGTACCCAAGAAGGTCTGGTCCAGACGCTACGACGAGATCAACGACTTCGAACGCATGCTCAGCGACAGCGGCGTGCAGATTGTGAAATTCCTGCTTTACATCAGCAAAGAGGAGCAGGCGAAACGCTTTCGCGAACGCATCGAGGACAAGCAGAAGAACTGGAAGTTCTCTCCCGACGATTTGAAGGAACGCCAATACTGGAATGATTACGTCGACGCGTTCGAGGACATGCTCCACAAGTGCAGCAAGAAACACGCGCCGTGGTACGTGATTCCGGCCAACGAGAAGTGGTTCCGTAATCTGGCCGTGTCGCAGATTTTGTGCGACACGCTCGAGGGTATGGACCTGAAATTCCCCAAGCCCGTAGCCGATCTCAAAGGCATCAAGTTCGAATAGGCACTCGGACGTGGGACATGCTTTAGCTTGCTTTAGCTTGTCCAGTGCGTCCCGGGCAAGCTAAAGAGCTGCTTGCAAAATTCCCGGAAACCGCTTGCTCACGCGCGCGGCTCGGAAAGCTCGTATTGAACGGAAAGCAGTTACCGAGCCGCGACCGTAAGGAAGCAGTCCCGTTAGCGAATTTTGCAAGTACCTCTAAAGCATGCCCAACGCTATTGCCCCGAGAATCGCCGCAGGCGGAACACTTCGCCGAGTGAGATGTACAAGTTCACCACGCCCAGGCCGCTGATGAAGCCGCGAAAATACATATTGTCGAGATACGGCCGCCAGTTGTGCACGAAGGCAGCGAAGTTATCCCAGTAATCCGTCCAGGGACAAATCAACAGGAACAGGCCGACATCCAGGCAGATCGTGATGAAGAGGACCGCGGAGACCTTGTGATACCAGCGATAGCGGGGCGCGGGTGGCGGCTCCGGTGCGCGCGGTTCCTCGGCCGTGGGCGGCTCGGTGGGCATCATGCGGCGCCCGCCGTTTCGAATAGTTCCATCTGAGATGTCGAATCGAGCGGAAATCGCGAACAGAGGCGCACGGGTTCGAAACTGAGCCGATGCAGCGGACTGGGTCCGAGCTCGCGCAGGGCCTTCCAATGCTCCGGCGTGGCGTAGCCCTTGTGCGAAGCCAGTCCGTAACCGGGAAAGACTTCGTCCCAAACGCACATGAGCGCATCGCGATGCACTTTGGCGACAATCGATGCCGCCGCGATGGCGTGACAGCGCATATCGCCCTTGATGAGCGAGCGCTGCGGGACGGGCAGGTCGACGGGCACCGCGTCGATCAGCAGAAAATCGGGCGCGGGGCTCAATTGCATGATCGCCTTGCGCATGGCCAGACGCGAGGCCTGATAGATATTGATGGCGTCGATGGCAGCGGCGTCCACGGCAGCCACGGCCCACGCCACGGCGCGTTCGCGAATGCGTTCGGCCAGCACTTCGCGCCGTTCCGGTTCGATTAGCTTGCTGTCGTTCAAACCGCGCACCGGGCGATCGGGAGAGAGGATGACGGCGCCCGCCACCACCGGTCCGAACAGGCAGCCGCGGCCGACTTCATCCACGCCGGCAACGGCATGAAAGCCGCGCGCGCGCAGTTCTCGTTCAAGTGTGGCTTGACATCGGAATTTGCCACCCGCTGCCTCGGGCCGCATGGCGTGAGGCGGCCTAGGTGCGCTCTCGGAGGCGGGCCGCTTTGCCCTTCAAACCGCGCAGGTAATACAATTTCGCGCGGCGCACACGGCCGGTGCGCACCACGTCGATGTGGTCCACTACCTTGGCATGAATGGGGAAAATACGCTCCACGCCCTGGCCAAAGCTGACCTTGCGAACCGTGATGGTTTCGCCGAGGCCGGTGTTATTGCGGGCGATAACCGTGCCTTCGAAGGCCTGCAGGCGCTCTTTATCGCCTTCCTTGATCTTTACGTGGACCCGAATGGTATCGCCGGGCCGGAACGTGGGGACGGCATCGGCCCGCTTGTTCTTGTTAATGAATTTCGTCAACAACGCATTCTGCATGAAAATTTTCCTGAACTTCTATCATATACGAGTCCAAGGGTAGTTTGCTTGTGGGACATGCTTCAGCTTGCTTCAGCTTGCTTCAGCTTGTCCAAAAGCCGGGCTGCGGCCCGGCGGCAAGCTAAAGCATGCCCCACAAATCATTTCATCAGATCCGGCCGTAGGCGCCCCGTCTTTTCGAGCGCCGTCTGACGCCGGAACTTGCGAATCTCCTCGTGATTGCCGTTGAGCAGCACTTCGGGAGCTTTCCACCCGCGAAAATCCGCCGGCCGCGTCCAATGCGGGCAATCGAGCGCCCCCTCGCCATGCCCGGTCTCCTGAAACGACTCGAACGCCGTCGAGCTTTCGTTCCCCAGCACTCCCGGCAACAAGCGCGCCACTGCGTCGATCACTACCGCTGCCGCCAGTTCGCCGCCGCTTAAAACATAGTCGCCGATGGAGAGTTCGTAATCGGCCAGATGTGACGCTACCCGCTCATCCACGCCCTCATACCGCCCGCAAATCAACAACAACTCGCCGCAATCCTTCATCCGGTTGGCGGTCGACTGGTCGAACCGCGCGCCTTGCGCCGAAAGCAGCACCACTTTCTGGTCAGGAGTCCGCTGCGGCCAGATGGATTCCACCGCCAGGAAAATCGGCTCCGGCTTGAGCACCATGCCCTCGCCGCCGCCGAAGGGACGATCATCGACCGTCTTATGCCGGTCGGACGTCCAATCGCGTAGATTGTGAATGCGGATATCGAGAATGCCGGCGTCCTGCGCGCGCTTCACCACGCCATGCGCGAACGGCCCCACGAAAAACTCGGGGAAGATCGTCACCACGTGGAAGATCACGGCCGATTCAGATCCTTCAGTCCTTCGGGGAGTTCCACCGCGATCCGCCGGGCGGCAGGATCGATCTCTACACAGATGGACCGCGCGAAGGGAATCAGCAGATCGCCATTCACCACCAGCAAGCCGGAACCGCCGCCATCCTCCCAACCGGAAACTGAGCCGAGAGGTTGGCCGCTCCGCCGGTCTACTACCTGGCAGCCGACCAGATCGTCCTGGAAGAACTCGCCGGGATCAAGCGCTGTCCTCTGTTCGAGAGGCACGCGCACCTCGGCCCCACTCAGCAATTCTGCATCGGAAATGGTGTCGACGCCGCGGAACTTGAAAATCAAAGTCCCCTGGTGAAACCAGGTGGTCTCCACTTCATACCGCCCGCCGGACCCGAACAGAAAGACTTCGTGGAGCGCCTCAAAGCGCTCCGCCTTTCCGCTCAGTGGGAACGCCGTCACTTCGCCGCGATTGCCCCGGGTTTTCCCCAGGACGGCGATGGCGATCCATCCGTCCGCGGGCGAGCTCACTCGAGAATTTCCAGCGTGAAGCGGCGATTCAGTTTCATCCCCGCCGCACCGAGAATCGTGCGGATGGAACGCGCCGTGCGGCCCTGCTTACCGATGACTTTTCCGAGATCGCTGGGCGCCACCTTTAACTCCAATACGGTGACCTGTTCCCCTAGTACTTCACGGACCGAGACCTCTTCCGGGATGTCAACCAGAGCCTTAGCAATGTCTTCGATGAGTTGCTTCATTACCCGGCCTCCTCAACTTCATGGTAACCGAACCGGGCACTCAAACAGGCCTGTTACGACCTGTAAAAGTTAGCTCCCCCGTTCTATTCATTACACTTACGCCCACTAAGCAGCGGGCTGAGGAACTGGCGCCGGGTTCTTCTCCACCAGCCGCTTCACGGTGTCCGACATGCAGGCGCCGTTCTTCGACCAGTGCTCAATGCGGTCGTGCTTCAGCACAACCTTTGCGGGATGGGACAGCGGATTGTAATGGCCCACCACCTCCAGACTGCGTCCGTTGCGGGCGCGTTCCTTCTCGATCACAACGATGCGGTAAAACGGCTTCTTTTTGGCGCCAAAACGCGCCAGACGAATCATTAACATCTGTACTCCCAAAAATTTTGGACTGAAGCAGACTCCGGTTGAACGGTCTGCCAAACCTGGGGCGCCACACTAACCCCCGAACGGAAACCCTGGCGGCATCTTCATCTTACCCAATTTCCGTCCCATAAACCCGCCCGAGAGCGACTTCATCATCTTCCGGGCTTGCGCGTACTGCTTGAGCAACTGATTGACTTCCTGCACCGACGTGCCGCTGCCCTTGGCGATTCGCCGGCGCCGGCTGCCGTTGATGATCATGTGATTGTCGCGTTCCTTCATGGTCATCGAATCGATGATGGCCACTACGCGGTTGATTTCTTTTTCGTCGACCTTGACGTTCTGCAGGTCCTTCAGCATGCCGACCTTCGGCATCATATCGAGCAGCCCACTGATGGGGCCGAGCTTGCGGATCTGCCGCAGCTGATCGCGGAAATCCTCCAGCGTGAACTCATTGTCGATGAGTTTGCGCTGCATCTCGACGGCCTTCTTCTGGTCGAGCTCGGTGGAGGCCTTCTCGATGAACGAAAGGATGTCGCCCATCCCCAGAATGCGATTGGCGGCGCGATCCGGATGGAAAGGCTCCAGGGCATCGTACTTTTCGCCCACACCCACGAACTTCAGGGGTTGTCCGGTGACATTGCGGATGGAAAGCGCCGCGCCTCCGCGCGCATCGCCATCCATTTTGGTGAGGATGACGCCGGTGATGCCGAGCTGCTTGTGGAATTCGTCCGCCGATTTGACGGCGTCCTGGCCGGTCATGGCGTCGGCCACGAATAGGATCTCGACCGGGTTGAGCTGCTCTTTCAGTTCCTTCAGCTCGCTCATCAGTTGATCGTCGATATGCAGGCGGCCGGCGGTGTCCACCAGGAGCACGTCGCGGCCGTTGTTCACGGCTTCCCGGCGCGCCGACTTGGCGAGTTCGAGCGGCAGCTTCTCTTCCGGCGCCCCTTCGTAGATCGACTGGCCGATCTCGCGGGCGATGACACGGAGCTGATCGCGCGCCGCGGGACGGTAGACGTCCACGGAGACCAGCATGGGACGGTGGCCGTTCTTCGAAAGCCAACGCGCCAGCTTGCCGCTCGAGGTAGTCTTACCGGAGCCTTGCAGCCCGACGATCAGGAATACGCTGGGCGGATCGTTGGCGAAGCGCAGTTTCGATTCGTGGCTGCCGAGGATCTTGATCAGTTCCTCATGAACGATCTTGACCACCTGCTGGGTGGGCGAAAGGGCGCTGAGGACTTCCTCGCCCATGGCCTTCGCCTTGATGTTTTCGATGAGCTGTTTGACCACCCGGAAATTGACGTCGGCCTCGAGCAGCGCCAGGCGAATTTCGCGCAGGGCGCTCTCCATATTTTCGGCCGAGAGTTTGCCTTCGCCGCGCAGGTTCTTGAAGACCCGCTGCAGTTTATCCGAGAGGTTGTCGAACATGATTATGCAGCAGGTGTGGCGGGCGCGATGCGGATGCTGCTGGCCGCCATTTTGCCGGTGCGGTCCATCCCCAATTCATAGAGGACGCGCGTGCCGGGCCGCAGATCTGTGGCAAGGCCTTCCACCAGGCGGGAGACGTGGAAGAAGATGTCGCGGCCGCCGTCATCGGGACGGAGGAAGCCGAAGCCTTTGGCTTCGAAGTAAGTGACCACCGCGCCGGGCTGCTCACCGGAAGGTACTTCGCCCCCGGCATCGCCCGTTTCGGCAGCAGCCGAAGCAGGGCGGCTGCTCTTGTCCCCGACGCCCTGCTTAATGAGGGCGAGATCGTCTGCGGTTAACTCTGCCGCCGCGGACTTCTCGGCGGGCATTTTAAGGTTCGGATTTCGCTTCCGAGCCTCTTCAAACAAACGTTTTTGGCTGGCGTTCAACGAAAAAGTCCTCGTATTGCGTGCGCCGGTCAGACCGCGACCGGAGCTGCTGCTTTCTTCTTGCGGGCGCCCTTCTTTTCGGTGGGGGGCTGCCGATCGCTCTTTTTCAAACTGCCCATCACCATGGCGGTGACGAACTTCTTCTCGCCGTGATCGTCGAACTTGATCACAATGCGTTCCTCGCTGCTGGATACGACTTGACCCAGACCGAATTTCTGATGCTCGACTTGGGCGCCCTGATTGTAGGTATTGGAAGCCATAGAGTTTTCTAAGCTTTGCTCCTCGGGTAGATTACTGGGGGGAAGATCGCCGATGGGGTAGAGATGGGAGTATCGAGCGGTAGCACCACAGTGGATCTATACCATATTAGCAGATTTAGCGGCGGGGCTGTGAGGAGAGCGGGTAAGGGAATACTTTCGATTTTTCTAATGATAAACTGACATAAAATAACTTGCCTACTCTGCGGATCAGTCATACCGGCTCTCACGTGGAATCCACGTTAACGGGCGATGGCGCGACGGTCAGCGAGAAGCGGCCTTTCTCGTTTTCTCTCTCCGCGCGGGACGCGGAGGATATCCGTTGGTACCTGGAGGATTATCGGATCTACCCAGTTGAGCCTACGCCGAGAATCGCGAAACGGGTTGAGCGCCGTATGAGCGATGTCGGGCGGGAAACTGTTCCAATTGGTGCTCGCGGAAAGCGATGTGTGGAACGCCGCCCGCGGCCGTCTCGCCGACACGCGGATCGAAATCGAGACGGAGCTTGAAGACGTGCTCGTCCCTTGGGAGCTGATGCGCCTTGCCCGTCAATTCCCTGGCATTCCGGCATAAGCTGGTAGGAAGCACCCGTACAATCGCACTCGGGTCTTGATATGCTATCCGACATTACGGTCGATATGCTCTTGGTGCAGTTGGAGGACGGGACAACCGTCGAATGCTCGCGCGCTTTGTTGGAGGAAGTGCGCCGCCTCGCGGTGGCCGGCTTCGTGGCGTTCGGGCGCGGCGGCCTGGAGATCGGTGGCGTATTATACGGGACGCGCGAAGGGAGCCGCCTCACCATCCACGCTTTCGCGGAGTCTCCGTGCGAACATTCCAGCGGACCGGCATTCGTGCTTTCGGCGACCGATCGGCAAGCGTTAGCCCAGCTCATGCCGCCGGCGGGATTGGAAACGCTTGGCTGGTATCGCACGCATACCCGCAGGGGACTCGATCTCGACGCCAGCGACCGGGAGCTGTTCGACGAGTTCCCGCAGCATGCCAAGACCATCGGGCTGGTCCTCAAGCCGGCGCGGTGGGGAGCGTCCTCAGGAGCGTTTTACCTGCGCGAAACCACCGGCGAAATCCGGCCGCGGACAGCGCGCGAGTTCACGGTCGAGCCGCCGGAGCGCTCCCTCGATCAGTCTCGCCCGCCGGAAACGAAAGAACCTGCGCCAATTGCCGGAAGCGAATCGCAAATGCCGCCGGCGTCTCCGGCCGATCCGCGGGAACCGGCGCAGCACCTCGCGCACCACCGTTGGCGGGCCGTCGTCGGCATGATTGCGGCGTTCGCCGCGGTAGTGACCGGTGCGGTGTACTACCGCACGCTCCCGCCGCACGACTTCGGATTGCAGGCCCACGCCATCGCTCCGGGACAGATTCGCATCTCCTGGAATCGTGGCGCGGTGCCGGCGGTGGCTGGCGCATCGGGGGCGCTCGAAATCCGCGACGGCGATGACGATACCCAGATTCTGCTGGAACCTGCCCAGCTCCGCCTCAGCAGTCTCACCTACACGCAAAAAACGGGCCGCATCGAGGTGACTCTACGCGTCTCACGGCGCGATGGCGCGGCGCCGGTGGAAGACTCGATTGAGTTCCAGGGCCGGCCGGCACAGCGCGCCGCCGCGCCGCCGCCAATACAAGCGGTCGGGAATGACCGCGCGCCGACATCGGCCGCTACGATCGAGAGGGTCGCCCAACCGGCGCCCGCCGACCCAGCCAAACTCAAATTCCAGGCTCCGGAACTGGCCGCCAGCGCTGCCGCGGTGCCGGATCCCGTTTTGCCGGCGCCACCGCAGCCCCAACCGCTCCCCGCCCTGCGGCCCGGCCGTTTGATCTGGACCGGAAAGCTCGACCGCCACGCCGTGGTGGAAATCAATGGCGCGCACGCAAGCTTCGGCTCGGTCATCGGCTCCTGGCCGGACGGCCCAGCCGACTTTCGCATCGGTCCGGCGGCGTTGACGCGCGACGGCCTGGTCATCTATACCACCGATAGCGCGGCGAACGGCCGTACCGAGGCGCCCTCGCAGTCGAGTGCCTGGAAGCCGGTGGCGTTTGCGTTCGACCCGGTGCACGCGGCGCAATTGGTGGTGTTGGAGGCTCCCAACCCCGCCAATCATTTCAATCGGATTGTATTACGGAGCGACGCCGAGACTTGCCCGGTGATCGTAGTCGATTGGAAGGCCCGCTAGAGGCGTGGCGCAGGCACTCCTGCCTGAAGCGCCGAGACTAGACTCTGGACTCCTGAGGTCGGGGAATCAAGATGAGCCTCTCCTGGCATCGAGGTAAAGACAAATCCGCCA
>Ga0182016_10000552_pt1 | contig 46904 bp, 34 predicted proteins | sample 712S2MmetaG_FD_120491 | JGI IMG/M metagenome (GOLD analysis project Ga0182016, IMG submission 120491) | Permafrost microbial communities from Stordalen Mire, Sweden - 712S2M metaG | ecosystem: Environmental > Terrestrial > Soil > Wetlands > Permafrost | place: Sweden: Stordalen | collected...
CCTCCTGGAACCGGCAGTCTGACAGCTTCGGTATCGCCGATCGACCCGCTGCCGCCCTTTCCTCCTGGAACCGGCAGTCTGACAGCTTCGGTATCGCCGATCGATCCGCTGCCGCCCTTTCCTCCTGGAACCGGCAGTCTGACAGCTTCGGTATCGCCGATCGACCCGCTGCCGCCCTTTCCTCCTGGAACCGGCAGTCTGACAGCTTCGGTATCGCCGATCGACCCGCTGCCGCCCTTTCCTCCTGGAACCGGCAGCCTGACAGCTTCGGTATCGCCGATCGATCCGCTGCCGCCTTTTCCTCCGGGAACCGGCAGCTTGGTAGACTTGGCATAGCCAGTTGATCCGGAGCCTCTCTCCCTTCGCGCTGGGAACCGGAGCCTGAGATGCACGGTGTCCCAAATTGGCCCGTTGCTTCCTTTTTCCGGTAGCAGCAAGTCAATTTTTTGCTATCGAATCGGCCTATTCTGAGCAGTCGAGGCCGAATCGCTGTTAAGCTCGAGTCAACCCTTTCTATGGGGCCGAGAGGAAAGTTGTAAGTGAGTCTGGACACCACGCTTTGGTGCGCCGGTTTTGTGACTCTTGCGGCAGTCGTTGGACTGCTCATTTATAGGTGTGTTTGGCGGACGCTTCCGTTTTTTTTCCTCTACAGCGTTTGGACGCTGTTTGGAAGTGCCGGTTCTTACTCGATAAGGCATTTCATTCCGTCCGCTTACTTTACCACCTACCTGATCGAGGCAGGCGTGGATTTTGTCCTGCAATTTTGCGTTCTGGTTGAGTTGGCTTGGTCTGTTTTCCGTCCACTCAGGGCCTCTTTGCCTCGCGCCACGGTTTTTGTTCTGGGAGTCCTGGTCGCGGCGTGCGGAGCCGCGATCTGGCCATTTACAGATTCCACTGCATTTGCTCATTTTCCTCCCCAGTGGCACCTTCTGGTTCGGCTTCAACAGGCGGTCTCGATCCTCAGAGTCGTCTTCTTTCTCGTTCTGGCGGGATTCAGCCAGTTGCTTTCCATCGGTTGGCGCGATCGTGAGCTGCAGGTTGCCACTGGACTTGGCTTTTATTCGGTGGTCTCCCTGATCTCGACCATGCTCCATACTCATCAGGCTCCCGGGGTGCAGTACCGCAGACTTGATCAGCTTGTGGTCGCAAGCTATGTGTGTTCGCTGCTTTATTGGGTTTACAGTTTTGCGCAAAAAGAAGCGCAAAGACGGGAATTCAGCCCGCAAATGCAGAGTCTGCTCTTGGCTGTCGCAGGGGCCGCCCGCACCAGCCGCATCGCGCTTACGGATTCCACATCCGGGAAAATGCGGAAACGCTAAAGAATTCAACAATCGCATTTTGCTATAGAATTGGGGTGCTCAGGCATCCGCGCTGCCCCTTCGCGGTCGTAGTCCCCGCCATTGCCGAATTGATCCGAATGCCTTCCCAGTACTAAAGTTCGACGGCGTATTGATTACTTTGTTCTCCTGTATTAGACGAAAGTGGCATTTTTTTTACTCCGCTGACAGCCGATTTTGTGTTACTAGTAATAGTAACGGGAAATACCAGCCGGGTTGCCATGGCGGTTTTTCTGGTTACCAAAAATCGGAACAAGGATCACCAATGACTCTCACAATGCTACAAATCGCGGTGGTGGTAGGTTTAGCACTCTACCTTGTTCGTTGGCGCATTGGTGTGCGGCGTCACAATGCACAAACTTGGGACTCCCTTCTGGCACGCTTGCGTCCCGACTGGAGCGCTCGCGATTTGAGCGAGCATTTCCTTTGGAAAGAGGGACTTAACGCTACTCCCGAAGACGCATGGCAGCGCATGGAAGGTCCCAGGGGATTGTGGGTAATGTACCAGAACGCGCGCGTAATGCTGGAGATGGCGGACTATGCAGCCCGGAACAGCGACAATGTGGACCGTCTGCTGCTGGAGACCTTGCGCAGCGACGCCATGCAGATTCGCCTCTGCGTGCTGATGGCTCTGGCCCAGTACGGTTTCTCGCAAGCCAGCGAGGGAGTCCGCGTCAATGCTTTCCGCGCAGCTTCAATGTATACGGGCATGGCCGCAAGGATGACCCAATTGCTACAGGATCATGCAGCCGTCGTCGTCCCCGACTTTGTAGCGGCAATGTAATTCGGCCTGCGCTTCCGAGATCAAAAACCCCGGCCATGGCCGGGGTTTTTGTATGTAGGCGGGAGGAAAAACGCCTCAAACCGGATTGGAAACGAGAGATGCGTTGATCTGGTCGTAATCGCCTTCGCGAAGCCTGAAAGTCAGCGCAGGCGAGACACCCTCTACCTGCCGGGCGCTCCGCCCGCCAACGATTGCGGCAGTGATGGCCGGATGATGCAGAGTCCAGGCCACTGCCACTACGCCGGGGCTGACGCCATCGCCACTGCCGATCTCGCGCAGCAACTCCACCAAGCGCAGGTTGCGGCTGAGCCTCGGCTCGGTAAACTCCACACTTCTCCGCCGCCAGTCGTCGGCCGGAAGCGCCGCAATCCGCTCGGCGGTCATTGCGCCAGTCAGCAGGCCTGAAACCATCGGCGAGTAGTTGATCACCCCGATATTGTTGTCCTGCGCATAGGGCAGAATCTCTTCCTCAACGGCTCTGCGCAGCAGGGAATAGGGCGGCTGAAGACTGGTGATCGGCGCAATGTGCTGCACCCGCTGCATCTGCTCGACAGAGAAGTTGGAGACGCCGATCCAGCGAATCTTGCCTTCTTTGCGGAACTTGGACAGCGTCTCCCAGCCCTCTTCGAGTTCTTCCTCGGGGACCGGCCAGTGAATCTGGTAGAGGTCGATAGTCTCAACCCCGAGCCGCTTCAGCGAGCCCTCCAGCTCCTCGGCCAGGGAGTAGGCTTTGAGCGAGCGGTAGATAGAGCGATCCTCATGCCAGCGCATGGAGCATTTGGTAAAAACCAGCGGCTTGGGGCCCGGGCGGCTTTTGAGAGCGCGGCCAACCACCTCTTCCGAATGGCCCAGCCCGTAAACAGCTGCCGTGTCGATCCAATTGACGCCCAGATCGAGGGCGCGATGGATGGCATTTAGGGATTCGTTGTCGTCCTGGGGTCCCGAGCCAAAAGCCCAGTTTCCGCCGCCGATCGCCCACGCGCCAAAGCCGATTGGAGTGAGTTGAAGATCTGAGTTGCCAAGGGTTCGCATTTTTTGTGAGCCTACGCCAGTCATACCGAGTAGTTCGATGCGGCAAACCCGCCTCGGGTCGCAAACAGCGTCGCCTCATCGAGAACCGCGCCTGCGGCAGCAGCCATGGATTCCGATCGTACGCCGCGCACAGCCCCACAAACTTTCCCCCTCTGAAAAACCCTGTGCAATTCTCTGCCCAAGCACGCCGATTCACACGCCGTTCATCGTGAATTCACGGAAACGTGAACGCGGCTCTGTAGGCTGGCACCCATGAAGAACTTACATAACCTCTTTAAGACCCTCTTCTTTGTTGGCCTCTTGATCGCAATGTGTGGCATTCCCGCAAGAGCGCAATATGAGGATGGCAGCCTCATCGGCTCCATCCACGACGCCACCGGTGCGGCAGTTGCAAGCGCTGCCGTCGCTGTCACCAATGTGAATACCGGCAATGTCATTAAAGTTAATGCGAACGGCTCCGGCGATTATGAGGTTCCGTCGCTCCGCGTGGGCGTATACAACATTGAAGCCACTGCGCCTGGATTTGCCCCAGCCGAAGCCAAGAACATTACTGTCTCCGTTGGCGGACGCCAGCGCATCGACCTGACTCTCAAGGTAGGGAAAGCGGACGCCACAACCGTCGAAGTCAGCGACGTGGCGCTGCAGCTCGAGACGGAATCAAGCCAGCGGGGCCAGAACGTGTCGAACTACCAGACCGAAGCGCTGCCCCTGGTCAGCCGCAACTTCTCTGATCTTCTCGGGCTGGTGACCGGTTCGCGCCAGGCGCCGACGGCGGCCACCACCAGTTCCATCAGCAGTCTGGTCCGCCAGGGCGCGTACAACGTCAACGGACAGCGCAGCATGTTCAACAACTATCTGCTGGATGGCATGGACAACAACGCCTATGGCGAGAGCAACCAAGGGTTCGACAACCAGATCATCGCAATCGCGCCAGACTCGGTCGCTCAGTTCAGCGTAGTGACCAACAACGAGAGCGCGGAGTACGGACGATCGTCGGGAGCGACGATCAACGTCGCATCGGCGAGCGGCACCAACCGCTATCACGCCACGCTCTATGAGTTTCTGCGCAATACCGATTTGAATGCCGCCGGCTTCTTCAAGCCGCTGCTGGTTAGCAACGCCGGAATCAGCGTTCCGTTCCAGAAGCCTACCTTCAACCGCAATCAGTTTGGGTTGAACTTCGGGGGTCCGATCCTGAAGGACAAGCTCTTCTTCTTCCTCGATTACGAGGGATACCGCCAGACCCTCAGCCCCCTCTACGTACTCACTCTTCCCACGCAAAACGAGCTCAACGGCATTCTGCAGGTTGCGGTCAAGAACCCCATAACCGGTACCGTGTATCCTATCAACGCGGCCACCGGCACGGCGACCGTTCCCGCCAGCGCCATCAACCCCCTCTCGGCGCAAATCCTCAATTACTACCAACCTTTCGCCAGCCAGTTGCCGGTGACCGGCGCCACCGGGACCGGCTTGTATCAGGATGACTACGCCAAAGAGGTTCCGTTTACCGACAAGTCCGACAAGGGCGACCTCCGCCTGGACTACCAGCAGAGCGCCAATAGCTCGTGGTTCCTGCGCGTCAGCGACCGCAAGGAAACGGGCGTGAACCATCCCACGATTCCGCTGCCGCTCGATGGGCAGGCAAACGGAACCATCCGCATCCTGGACCAGCAGGTTGCGCTTGGCTATACGCACCTCTTCGGCGCCAACAAGATCGTCGATGCGCGCCTCGGGCTCTCGAAAACCAAAGCCGGCAAGTATACGCTCTCGATCGGGCAGAACGACTTCACCATTCCAGGTTTACAAACCGTCCCGCCAAATATCGAAGGCGGACTGCCCTCGGTGGCCATCACGGGTTTCACCTCGTTTGGCCGTCAGAGCACCAACCCGCAATGGCAGAACCCCGCCCTGCTCGATCCCAAGGTCAACTTCACCTGGGACAAAGGCAAGCACTCGTTCAAATTCGGCTATGAGTTCGAACACATCTGGATGGCGGTGAACGACAACAATCCGCTCTATGGCTCATGGACCTATGGCAGCGGCTACAGCGCGACGGGAACCAAGGTTACCGACGATTATTGGGCGGACTTTCTTTTTGGCGCTACCACCAGCTACCAGTTAGCCAACTATTTTGTCGTTCACCTGCGGCAGCAATTGGACAGCGCCTACGCACAGGACGACTGGAAGGTGCTCCCCAACCTGACCCTCAATCTGGGCTTACGCTGGGAGTATGGGTCGCCTTATTCCGAGTGGAAAAATTACATCTCCAACTTCGATCCCGGCGCACAGACGGTCGACACCGTTAGTCCGGGCGCCGTCGCCGGCAACGGAATCACGCCTGTGACTGGCAGCGGCGTCTATGGCAGCACGCTGGTCAATCCCGACCTGACGGATTTCTCGCCGCGCATCGGCTTCGCATATGCCATTACGCCTAAGATAGCCATTCACGGGGGATTCGGAACCGGGTTTGTGCACTACACTCGCGCCGGCTCTGGCGATATCCTGGGCATCAACGCCCCGCAGGCGCAATTCGCCGCGGTGGTTCAGCCCGCTCCAACTACCTCAAACCACTGCAATCCCGTCCCGGCCCAGATTATTGCAGTAGGATCCATCACCCCAAGCTGCTATGTCACCTCCGACCAGGGTTTCCCTTCCGGCCTCGTCACCACCTTCAATCCGGCGACCGATAACATCACCTGGATTCCCAAAAATACGCGCGATAGTTACGTCGAGAACTATTTCCTGAGCGTACAGCGGCAGATGACAAAGAACACCCTGATCGACATCGCCTACGTTGGCAACCATGGAGTCCACCTGCAAGGCTTTCTGAACGGGAACCAGAAGAATCCGGCGCTCGGCTTTGCCCGCCCCTATGCCAACTGGCCCAGCGACATCACCGAAGCATTGAATGAATTCATCTCCAACTACAATGCATTGCAGGTCCGCTACGAGCAGCGCTTTGTGGCCGGGCTGACCTTGCTGAACTCCTTCACGTGGGAGCACTCGCTGGACAACGCCAGCGCTTCGCTGGAAGGCAACACGCCCTCCCCGCAGGACGGCAACAACATCAAGGCGGACTACGCGCAGTCCGATTACAACTTGCCTGTAGCCAACGTCACCAGCCTTGTCTACGAGCTGCCATTCGGCCGCGGCCGTAAGTTTCTACCCAGCGCCAACCCGGTCACCGACGCGGTGCTCGGCGGGTGGCAAGTCAGCGCCATCAACACCGCGCAGGCAGGCACACCCTTCAATGTGACCTACTCACCCAACGGCGCCCAAGCAGTTTCACCGCAGATCTCGGCCACCTACCGCGGCGCCAACGAATACCGGCCGGACATTGTGCCGGGCCAGCCGATCACCCTGGGCGTGGGCCATCGCCAGGCCAACACCGGATACGTGAACTACATCAACACCGCGGCCTTCGTCACCCCTCCCATCAAGGACGCCGCCGCCAATGTCCTCAGTCCATTTGGCAATGCCTCGCGTAATCCCGGACGCAACCCAGCGTTCAACGAGACCGACTTCGATCTCAACAAGAGGTTCAACACGCCGATCGATAGCCTGAAAATCGAGTTCCGCGCCGAGGCCTATAACATCTTCAACCACACCAACTACTACCTGCCCGGCGCGATCAGCGTGGCCCAGGGCACCACAACGCAGACCTTCTCAACAGGAGCCACGCCTCCGCTCACGGCGATCACACCGGGGGCCGCAAATCTTAACAGCGGTCAGATCACCAGCACCTTTGAGCCGCGTATCATCCAGTTCGGCCTGAAGATCCTCTACTGAAACCTGCCAGCCATCTACTGAAGCAGCCCGCGCGGACCTCGCGCGGGCTGTTCTTATTGGATGTGTCCACCGTGCAGCTCGCCCACAATACGCCGGCGGACTATAATCGGGAGCCGTGCAAGAAGCTGGAACCTGCCGCGATGCAAGCGCTTTCGTACCCCGGCGCGCTCGGCAGGAATCGGCGGCAAGGGGGCAAGCATGAATTACCGGATATTGACGGTCAACCGGGAGTTTGGAAGTGGCGGAGGGCGCATCGCGCAAACCATTGCCGGGTGGCTCGGCTGGAAGCTGCTGGACCGCGACATCATCGATGCCATTGCCTACGCGGCTCATGTCGATCCGAATGTGGTTCGCCACTACGATGAGCATGTGGACTCATGGCTGCGCCGGCTCAACCAGCAGGCGATGCGCTCGGCCGCCCTGGCCGCGGGACTCGAACTCGGTGAAGACTCGATCTTCGATGCCGAGCAGACGGTCAAGGTGACGCGCAAGATTGTCGAGCAAGCCTATGCCGAGGGCGACTGCGTGATTGTGGGCCGAGGCGCGCAGTGCATCCTGCAGCACAAGCCCGATGTCTATCATGTCTTTGTTTACGCGCCGCTGCGCGAGCGGATCGTCCGCTTGAGGACCCGCCTGGAGGCGGGCGCCAACATCGAGCAGCGCATTCGCACGGTTGATGCGGAGCGCGCCAAATACCTGCAAGAGTACTTCGGGAAGAGCTGGTGTAACCATCACCTTTACGACCTGATGATCTCGTCCCGTGGAGATGAGACCCGCACCGCGCGCGCGATATTCGCTGCCATGACGGGGAATGAGCACAATGAAGCGGAATAACTCGCAATGCTGAAAGTGCGCGGCCAATGCCGCGCACTTTCAGCACTGGCTCACTTCGTTGCAGTCACATCCCAGTCGAAGCTCAGCCCGGCGATCAACTCATTCAGCTTGTCGACGGCTACCTTCTTCTGCTGCTCCAGGTCGGCGGTCTGCTTGCGCGTGGCTTGCAACTGATCTTCGGCGCGGTTCAGCTCGTCCACAAAGCGCCTGGCCGCATCGTTGCCCTTGAGCGCGGTCAGGTTGTCGCGATCGCGCGACTCGTCTGCCGACGCAGTCTCCTCGGTCTTTTTCGATTCGCTTATGCGGCGATCCAGATCGGCCAGAGCGGCCTGCGCATCGATCACTGGCTTCAGCTTGTCGAGGGCATCGGGAACGCGCTTTACCAGGTCGAGCAAGTAAACCCTCTGGTCGGAATTGGCGTTCAACCAGAGGTTTGTGTTCTCCGGTCCACGTTCCCGCACTTCGAGCTTCTGCGTCGAGTGCGCGGGCACGGGCAGCTTGAAGCGATAGAGGTCCGGCGCGGTTTCATCGGCCTTCAATCCCTCGTCCAGCGTCCAGCCGTTGTTGCGGCGCGGATGCTCCAGCAGCACCATGCGGTCCGCGTCCGCATGATTGGTGGCCGAGTAGGTGACTGACACCACATCCATGTGGGTTTCAATAATGACGCCTTTTGCGATCTTCACGTGATGCAGCGTTCGCCGATTGTCCTGGTCCGTGATTTTGACGCGGACGGCCTGATCGGCAGCGTAGGAGAGCAAGCGTTTTTCGCCAGGATGGATGGGGTCGAGCAGGCCTTCGCCGGCAAACTCGCCGCTCTCAAAGATGGAGAAGCTGCCCGAGTCCAGCGTCAGCTTCGATTTGTTCTCAAGCCAGACTGCGCGCAGCGGCGTGGGTTCTTTCTCGCTCCACAAGGTCACATGCTCGGCGGGCAGCTCCTGCTGGAGGATGGGCACCATGGCGGACTCGTTCTTGTGGATGGTGACCGGCTGGGTCAGCGCGTACTCGAAGAAGTCGTCAAAGGCGTTGGTGGAGACATCCCCGGCCTGAATAGCGTCGGTGGGGCGGTATAGGCCGCCTATGATGCCGCCCGAGACTCCGCCGTAACCATTGCCCGAACCGGAGCCAAGGGCAATATTCGCGGAATCCGCTGACACTGTGACCGATTGCGATACAGCCCCAGAGCGCATCTTAGCCATCTGGGCGACGTTGCGGCCGTTAACCGGGAGCGATGAGACAATCTGGTTGTTCATCATCTCCGATGGCACCGCAGCTGCTTTATCTTGGTTGAACTCCGCCGCCTCATGCGTCTGCGGCGTCAACTGCGCCTCGGTGGCGATGGGAATCTCAGGGCGCCGGGTATACAGCGGCTGCGAGAGCGGCTGGATAAAGCTCTGCGGCGCGCCTGCCACCAGGGAAAGCTGCACGTTGTCCCAGTCGGCGCCGACGGTGTTATCCACCACCGCCCAGCCCTGCACGATGGCCGAGCCATTGGGCACGCGAGGAAAGACCATGCGGTAGGTCGACTTCCAGACCGGCACCTCGCTGATGTAACTCACCCGCAGCTCACGCTGGCCCTGGCCGAGGGCGTCGAGCGTGAGGTGGCGCAGGCCTGTGGAGTGCGTGGAGCTGAGCAGCTCGAGATAGCGATCCACCTGGCCTTCGAGGCTGGCGTCGAGCGGCCGCACGCTCAGAAGCGGCGTCAGCTCGATAACCCGCACCGCGCCCGAGCTTGCAACCACCGAAAGATAATACTTGTCTACCGTGGAGTCGCCCGTGCCGGATTTTTCCGTACGCGACTCGATGGAGAGCAGACGGCCTGTGATCGTCCCGCCAGGTGCGCCCGAGACCTCAACCCGCTGGCCGCGCAAAGCCTGGAAGAGCTCGGTGGAGGTGGGATCGTCGCTCATGCCCAGCGAGAGCGACTTGAGCTGCTCGGCCAGCGGTGTGGTGGAGTTGTAGTTGACCCCGGCGATACGCCCGCCGCCTTCGTCGAGGACGGTGAGCGACTGCAATACGTCGTTCAACTGCGGCGAGGTAAAGTCGATGGCCACGCGCTGGTTGCCGCTGACCGTGCCGGCGTGTTCAAAGTAGCCCACGCCGTTTTTGTAGAGCACGACTTTGCGCACGGGCAGGTCCTTGATGGTTGAGGCCACCTGCGGTGGGGCTGGCGGAGCCTGCGGCGTTGACACTTTGGATTTGGCTGTGGGACCAGCCGCGGACTGCGCGGCAAGGGTCAGCGTGAAGGCGGCAAGACAGAACAGTGCAAGGATCCGGCGCACGAAACCTCCTCGAACCAGCAAAAACAGGAATCCTACTCTCTTGGACCCCGGCGGAGGCAAAATGGTTCCCGGTCAAGATGCAAAATCGCCGCTGCCCACGTATTGAGAACGGGGCAGCGGCGAACTCTTGCAGGTTTCAGCGTCACTTTATTTGAAGATGCGCGAGACGATTGGTCAGTTCTCAATGACCGCTGCGAACCTCTGCAACTGTCCCAGGTGGTTCAGGTCGTGGCCGGCCATGGTCTCGACCAGGGTCATGAACGTCATGGTCCCGCGCTCGGGGTGGATGACCGGGCGGTCCGCCGCTTCAGGCAGAACCGCTCGAATCAGCCGGAGATTCCACCCGCGCAGAGCGGTGAAGACCTCAACCGCCTGGCTGCCGGGGATGCCGGGATAGGTCGCGGCCCACTTATCCTGGTCGAAGGGCTGGATGGTCGGCGCATCCTCGGCCAGTGTCTGACGCAAGCGGAATCCGAAGACTAGTTCGCAGTCGGCCAGGTGGCAGGCAATTTCCGCAGCGCTCCATTTGCCGGGAGCGGGCGGGATCGTAGAGCGCTCAGAGCCGAGAACGTCGATCACATAGCCAAGCGCGCCGGGAGTCGCAGTCAGGATGGTCTCCAGCGGGCGGCCATCCAGAAACCGGTCATAGGGATTCAATTCGCTCATGCGGTATTCTCCTGTGCATTCAGCTTAGTTGGTTTCGCAGGTTTGCGCCTGGCCAAGCCCTGAATGCGCGGGGCTTTCGCGAGGAATAGAGAGCATGCAATTCTCAGACCTTGTATCTTCTCCACCGAGGCGTGAGGATGGCTTCCTGCTGTCCATTGTCAAACGCGAGACATGGGCCACCCAATCTTATCCGCTCGGTAAACCATGTCCCGGCACTTGACGCTGCTCAGATCTGGGGCGCCCAGATTTGAGGGTTGGGACCGAGGCCGCCAGCCAAGGTCTACAGGGTGATGACGATTTTGCCGATCTGCTGGTTGCTTTCGAGGTACCTGTAGGCTTCGACGGTTTGATCGAAGGGGAAGGTGCGGGCGATCTCAGGCTTGAACGATCCATCCGCCAGGCGATCGTAGATGTACTTCTTCATGGTTTCCCACTCCGGAGTGCCACGGAGTTCGCCGAAGGTGTATCCGAACATGCCGATGGTTCGGCCAAAAGCAGCCATGGGGAAGGGCGTGGGCTTGCCAGAGAGCACGCCATAGAGGAAGATGGTGCCGCCGTTGGCGGTGGCCTGCGCGAGCGTCTCGATGTAGCCGCCGCCCACGGGATCGAAGACGACGCGCGCGCCCTTGCCGCCGGTAATGGACCGCACCCTTGCCACCAGATCCTCTTCTTCCGTAGCGACGACATGGTCTGCGCCAAGGGCGGTGAGCCGGTGCTTTTTGGCGGAGGTACGGGTGGTTGCGATGGAGACGCCTCCCTGTGCCTTGACGATCTGGATGGCGGCGAGCCCAACGGACGAGCTGGCAGCGGTGATGAGGACGAAGTCGCCTGGAGCCACTTTGCCAAAGGGCACGAGCGCGCCATAGGCGGTGCAGTACTGCATCCAGACAGTTGCGCCCTCGACCACGGAGAGGGAGTCTGGAACGGCTGCGAGAACGCTGGCGGGAACAACGGCCTCTTCCGCAAGCACCGGGTACTTATACATCGAATAACCCGGAATGGTGCCGAAGCGCTTGCCGATGAGCGTGGAATCGACCTCGGGACCAACAGCGATGACCTTTCCAACCGCCTCGTATCCGAGGCCGGAGGGCGGCGTCACCTTTTCCAAGTACATGCCGTGGTAATACAAGCTTTCGGCGCGGTTAAGGCCCGTTGCTTCCACCTTGAGCAGAACTTCACCGGGGCCGGGCTGGCGTTTGGGGATATCTTCGAAGTGAAGGACTTCGGGACCACCGAGCTGGTTGAAACGGATAGCTTTCGGCATGATGGGGACGCCTCCTGTTGAGGAGGAGATGCGGAGTGGCGGAAGCACGTTGCAAATTCTGCGCGGGGTCGAACGGCGGTTCTGTGAGGCAAGACGGCGATCGATGGCCGGCAGCGGTTGAACGCTTTGGCAAGTTGGCTCCGCTTCGCGGGGTTAGCAAGTTGGCGGGTTGGCGGAGTCAGGCGAGGGCGCGGTTCATCTGGGGCGGGTGGGCAACGCCGGTGGACGACTGACGCAAGACTCTGCCTGAACGGAATTTTTCCACGGCGTGAGAAGCCCGTACCCTTGCAACTGACCGGCTAGCAAAACCTGGATGAATTCCCGCTTCCTCCCCCGGATGGCCTAAGCTAGAGGCATGAACGACCCTGGCTTGGAAACGGCGGCAACGCGGGACGAGGTATTCGATCTATTGGTGGTGGGCGCTGGGCCGACGGGGCTGGCGTGCGCGATTGAGGCGCAAAAAGTGGGGCTGCGCCCGGTAGTGGTGGATAAGGGCTGCTTGTGCAACTCGCTCTTTCATTATCCCGCGCACATGACGTTTTTCACGACGCCGGAGCTGCTGGAGATTGGCGGCATTCCGTTTCCGAGTCCCAATGCGAAGCCAACGCGCAACGAGGCGTTGCAGTATTACCGGCTGGTGGCTGCCTACTACCGGCTGGACATGCGCCAATACCATCGCGTGGAGCGGGTGACGGGGGCGGACGGCGCATTCACGGTGCATACGGAGGACCGTTTTGGGCGGCCGGGGGCGATCAAGACGCGCAAGCTGGCGCTGTCGACGGGCTATTACGATCTGCCCAATTTGATGGGCATCCCCGGCGAGAAGCTGAGCAAGGTTCACCACTATTACGTCGATCCCCATCCTTACTTCGAGACGGATGTGTTGGTGATCGGCGGGAAGAACTCGGCGGCGATTGCGGCTCTAGAGCTGTGGCGGAGCGGGGCGCGGGTGACGCTGGCTTACCGAGGGCCAGGGATTCCGCCGCACGTGAAGTACTGGATCAAGCCGGACATCGAGAACCGCATCAAGAACGGCGAAATCAAGGCGTACTTTGACTCGCGGCCGGTCGAGATTACCCCGGACACGGTTGTCGTGGAGACGCCGGAGGGTCTGGTGACGGTGAAGAACGATTTTGTCTTTGCCATGACTGGATACCATCCCGACTTCGATTTTCTGGAGGGGCTGGGGGTGCGTTTCGAGGGACCGGACAGGCTGCCAGTGTGCGATGCGGAGACGCTGGAGAGCAATGTGCCGGGCATTTATCTGGCCGGGGTGATTGTGGCCGGGTCGCGCACCAATGAAATCTTCATTGAGAACGGGCGCTTTCACGGGCGGCAAATCGCGAAGGCGCTGGCCTCCAAGTGAAGATGGGAAAGGCTCCAGGGCATATGACGGTTCCGGAAAGGTAGGGGAGACACGCGGAGGTATAAGGTAAGCAACCAAATCGTGCTATTCGCCAACTCCTCCGTCCTTGGGAATGTCATTTAGCTTCAACATTCCGCGACGCTCCATTTGATACGCAAATTGCACCAGAACCGCCATCGCGATCGACAGCATCGCTGGAGGGGTAAAGAAGGCGTCGATAACCATTTTAGGAACACCATGTCGGCTATAATAAATAGACGATCCAACGGCTAGAAGAACATAACCTCCATAATAGTTTACTATGACAAGTAGCCACATAACGACTGCAAGAATCTTGCGCGAAATAAACACTACAAGCACAAATATAGGCAGCACGGACATCATAAATATACAAACGAAGTAAGTGGGAGAATTGACCTTGCTATCTCCCCACAGCGAAAATGTGTAGAAAAAACCCATAAAGAGCATCAGCGAACTCACCAAAGACGCTAAAACAAGTGGAACAGCCACGAGCGGTCTCAGCAGCGGCTCAACTCTTGACTTCATCGTCGCCATCAGATCAAAATCTCCCTTCTCCCAATTCGAGCTGCTGACTGGAAGGTACCCGCCTCAACCCGTTCAAAGGGTGGACTTCAATATAGACCTTCAGGCAGCTGCTTGGATTGCGATACCCTCGGGGCCGCTTACATTGTCAGCTAGATTCTGGCTGGCTTGAGGCGATGCCGCATAGGCTACAACGCTATCTCCTATACTGTTTGAGTTCAGGCTTTGGTCATGCGATTGCCATGGGAAAGCCGGTTTCGGAAGGAACCAAGCAGTAGGAATCGGGTAAACTGAATAGCCATACGGGGCGGAGGATCGAGGCTTGCGGATGCGCTGGTGGCCGCGGACGATTCGATGGCAGATGCTGGCGGGACTGGTGCTGCTTGAGGCGCTTTCGCTGGCTCTGTTTGCGGTGCTGCTGACGCTGCAGCAGGGTTACGAAGCGGGCGAACATGCCCAGCAGCGGCTTGTGAATCAGGTTGCCTCAGTGGCGTTGCAGGCCAAAGAGGCCATCGAGCAAGAGCGGCCCGGCTGGGTGGGGCTTTCAGTGAAGATGATGGGCCACGCTCCCAGCGTGGCCTTCGCCATGGTCACCGATACGGCGGGCAATCCGCTTTTTGTGAGCCAGGGAGACGCGGAGCAGAGAACGCTCACCCCAGCGGAGCGCGCGCAGATTCCTTTTCTATCGCAGGATGCGCCGCGGATATTTACTGCCGGAACCGGGGAGTGGGAGGGCATAAAGCCCATCTACACGGGCGGAGATTTACGGGGTTATGCATGGGTGAAATCGGATCGAGCCTGGGACACTGAACTCCGGGATGCCATTCTTCGCGACACTGCTGTTTTCGGCGCAGCTTGGATGATTGCCTCCGTATTTCTGGTGTTGCTTATGGCCGGCACCATCTCACGCCCATTGGCGATCTTGCATAGGGGCACCCGCGCCTTGATGACGTCGCCGGAGACCGGCGGCAGCTTTCCGCTGCCTGTGACCGTGCACAACGAGATCGGCGAATTGATTGAAGCGTTCAACCGCATGGTCGCTTCCATTCGAGAACAACGGTCGGGGCTAAGCGATACTTTGTCGCTTCTGGACTCGATGTTGGCTAACGCCCCCATCGGCCTGGCTTTCTTTGACCGGAATTGCCGGTTAGTGCGAGTGAACCAGGTATTTGCGGAGATGACCGGATATCCGATCAGCCACCACCTGGGCCGGACCCTGCCCGAACTTTTGCCGGAACCTGTGGCGAATGAGCTGGAAGAGACGGTGCGGCGGGTTTTTTCCCGTGAGGAACCGGTGCGGAACCTGGAATTGAGCAGTCCGCCACTTAGCGGCAAGCCCGGTAAGACAAACCGTCCGTGGACGTGGCTGGCCAGCGCCTACCCGGTACGAACCACCTCGCAACAGATGCGCTGGGCCGGGGTTATCGTGCTGGACGCGAGTGACCGCAAACGCAGCGAAGAAGCTCTGAGAAGGACCGAAAAGCTGGCCGCCACCGGGCGGCTGGCCGCCTCGATTGCTCATGAGATCAACAATCCGCTGGAAGCGATCACCAACCTTCTCTTCCTGCTGCGTAATTTCTGCGAGCTCGAGGATCCCGCACTAAACTATGTGACGATGGCTGCTCACGAGGCCCGGCGCATCACGGAGATTACCCAGCAGACGCTTCGCTTCTACCGTCAATCTTCGCTGCCTACGCGCGCCAAAATGTCTGAATTGCTCGATTCCGTGCTGAGCCTCTATCAAGGCCGGCTGAACAGCTTGAACATCGAGGTCGAGCGTGAGTACGATCCGGAGTTGGACCTGTTTTGTTTTGCCGGGGAGCTGCGCCAGGTCTTCGCCAATCTGGTTGGTAACTCGATCGATGCCACCAGCGGCGGCCGTTTGCGGATCCGCGCGCGGCGTTCGCGGAGCTGGAAAGACTCCGCGCTTCCGGGAGTTCGCTTCACGCTGGCCGACACGGGAGCGGGCATGGAGCCAGCGGTGCGCGAGCGCATCTTCGAGGCCTTTTTTACTACCAAGGAAGTGACGGGAACCGGCCTGGGCCTGTGGGTGAGCCACGAAATTATCGTCAAGCACGGCGGGTCGGTGCAGGTGCGCAGCAGGACGGCCGGACTAGGAAAGCCCTCTGGAACCGTCTTCCAGATATTCATTCCCGACGACGGGAATCTGACGGCTCAAGCCAAGCGGCCAACCTCTGTTGCGGTGCAGGAATGCGGCTCAGGGCAGTTTCAAGATCACGGGTAGGGTCAGGTTGAGGAGGTTGGTGCCGGCGTGCGCGCCCGCTGCTGGATGGGGAGCGCAGTGGAGTCTGGACTGTGGGGCGGTTGCGTACGACCGGGTAGTGTGCAGCCTGTCCATCACTACGTAGCGGGTGCGCAGTCCATTGACGGCTGGGGGCAACTGGGCGGGCAGCAGTTTGCGGTCTACATAGACGACCAGCGCCGCTTCTTTCGGGTTGTCAAGGCTCTGGCCGACTCCGACTGCAAAGAAAGCCGGATTTTGCCTCATCAGCCGGGTGGCGATTTGCTGCTTGATCGTTATGGCCGCGCTGAGGGTTTGGGCGGGCAGAGCCGAGATGGAGCGGGCTTCAAGAGCAGTTTGCGGCGCAGAGCCGAAAGCTACCGCGTGGGCGGTGGTTGGAATCGCCACGGTGCGGACGCCGTCCACTGTCGCCGGCACATTTACGGTCATGGTTTCATCCACGTAAAGCAGGACAGCAGCTTCGCCGGGATGGTCGCTGCTTTTGCCGGTGGCCACGCCGAGAACACCGGCTGATGGATTGACCATCATGCGGGCTTGCGCGAGGGCTTGTTGAGCGCGCGCGGCCTCGGCATCGGTAAGCGTGCGCGCCTGAGCAGCGGCGACGGTGCTATCGCCGTAGTTGAGGCAACTGACTGGGTGGTCTGGGCCGCCCACGAAGGTATAGCTGGTCCCTGCGCCGGCCTGCGCGCCGAGCTCGGTCAGCAAGCCTGGCGCCGGGTTGGCCACCGCCTGGCTGACGCCGGACATATCCGAACCGCCGGCAAAGTAGAGGCCGACGGGCTCGGCATTGGCGGCATCCACCACCAGCGACCCGGAGTCGCCTGAATCGCTGAATTGGTTGCCGCTGATTGCAAGCTGGTTTGTGAAGGTCTTGGTCAGATAAGGCTTGGTCTCAGCGCAGTCCAGATAGTAGTCGATCGTTACGTCCAGATTTACCGCGGAGATGCTGCCGCAAGTTAGTCCGGTAGTCCGCCCGCTCTTTGCAACAACCAGATCGAGGGCCGCAGCCTCGCCTTTGCCGCCTGTGGAAGAGATACCGGGAGGAGCGTTGGCCAGCGAACCATCGGCCAGTTTGGCGCCGAGCTCGAGAATGGCGCCGGTCGAATTAACCGCGCCTGGGTCTACTTGCGCGATAGCCGCGTCGGCGTTGGTGCCGGCCGAGCTGAGCGGGAGCCAGCTGGTCAGGCTGCCGACGGGCGTGACGCCAGGGCCATCTCCGTTGGGCGTGCAATTGTTGTCGATGAGTCCCGGCTGGACGATCGCATCGCCTACGCTGGCATGGTCGCTGCGCGCCAGCACATGGTTGCTGCTGAGCAGGTACTGGCGGTTGGCGTTGTCCTGAACAAGCGATCCCAGGGTGCCGCTGCAGCAGTCCACAATCTGGTCGCCTTTGGTGTCGTAGTCGTTGTTGTTGCCGCCGGAACTGCCCAGTGGCACCGGCGTGGACGATTGCGCCTGATGCGTGGCGGGGCTGCTTGAAACGCCGGCGGTGTTGAGCAACACCTCGGTGGCGATTCTGGACGAGGAGTTTCCGACTGTGGCCACAATCCAGGTTGCGCCGGTGGCCGAAATTGTAGCCGGCGCCGTGTAAGTCACCGTACAGGAGGTAAAGGTGTCGGTGCTGCGCTGGCAGGTCGTCGAGCCTAGCGTACCTTGTCCGCCGGTCGAGCCGGTGGAGGAGTTCGAGAGCGCGTAACCGATGCCCGCGTAGCCGCCAGCGAGGGCCAGGTAGCCGGTGACGGCCGTTTGGCCGTTTACGCCCAGCGCCGCATTTTCAGGCGTGAGCGGCTGGAGGAAACCCGGAGTGACGGTGAGCAGCGCGGTTGCCGCTGTGCTCGAATTGAGAGTTGCGGTAACGACAACCGGCACGCGGTCGGCGGTGAGATAGGGGGGCGGGGTGTACTGGCCGGCAGGAGTGATGCTCCCAGGTCCGCTGTTGGCATCTCCGCCAGTGACCGACCAGGTGACGTTGGCCGCGCCTCCGCTGGTGAGCGTCGCGGTAAACTGCTCTACGGGTGTACCTTGCGGGCTGGTTGCGTTGCAGCCAGTGCAATTGGTGTCAATTGTTCCCGTGCCTGGGGAGATGGAGAAGGTCGAATTGGAGGGGCCGGCAGTCACCTGGCCCGCGGAGCAACCGGCCAAGGCGAGCAGGACAGGCGCGAGCAGTATCCCGAGAAACCGCAACGGGACGATTTGAAGAAACACCATTCCCGCGCGCGAGCCCGGGAGATTCGCGTGGCGAAAACTGTCATGCTTCTCGACATGCTCAATGTGCGGCAACGGTTCCAATGCTTTCCGGGGCACAATGAGTTAGACCCCAACAGCCGGATAAAGTCCTGGCCCAGCGTGCAATTCGAGGCGCCCAACCATTTTACGACAATACTCTGCCTAAAAAACCGCGCAGGCCCCAACTGCCCAGCGCGCAGGTGAAGAAGACCAGCGCCACCAGGATCGCCGCCCAGTGCATGTGCTCAATGCTGGGCGTGACCGAGGCGCGCAGGCCCTCACTCATGTACACGATGGGATTGAAGAGCACAGCGATCGAAAGCCATGGGATATGTTTCACCAAGCCGGCCCACGGATAGTAGACGCAGCCTAAAAAGGTGATGGGCACCACGAGGATGGAGAAGACCAGACCGATTTGCTTTGGATTGACGGTGGATCCGATCACCAGCCCCAGCGACCCGGCCAGCAGGCTGGCCAGCACCAGCACCAGTGCGAGCAGGAACCAGTTGTCCACATTGGCGCGCACCGGCACGGCGGGAATGTAGTAGGCCATGGGGATCACTAGCAGGGCCGCGATGATGCTCTGCATGGCGCTGAAGCAGACCTTCTCCAGAGCCACGGCCCACAGCGGCAGCGGGCACATCACGCGGTCGTCAATCTCGCGGGTAATGCCAAACTCGGCTGAGAGCGGCAGCGCCACAGCGGCAATGCCAGAGAACATGATGGCAACGGCCATCAGTCCGGGCAGGATGATGGTGCCGAAGTCTACCCCTCCGCTCATACCGCCACCCATTGGGTTGGCCCCGCCCATGCGCGGCAAAATGAAGGTGAACACGAACAGAAACAGCAGCGGCTGCATTCCCACGCGCAGCAGAAACGGCAAAAACTCCCGCGTAAGCACCCGCAAATCGCGCAAAAACAGCCCAAGAAATGCCTTGAGAAATATCCCAGAGCCATGCGGCCCCACGGTTCTGATCTCTGACCCCTGACCCCTGATCTCTGTCGAGTTATTCACGCAGATCCCTCCCCGTCAGTTGGATGAAGACCGTCTCCAGGCTCGGCTCAACGATCTTCAAATCGCGCAAGCCAAAGCGAGAGGCAGCCTGCACAATGTCGGGCAGCAGCCCATCGGAGCTGGCGGCAATCACGCGCAGCCCGTCGGCCGTGGCCTCAGCGCTGGTCACATCCGGGCGCGCCTTCAGCGTGGCCACCACCGGCTCCAGTCCGTCCAGCGACTTGAGCTTGAGGTCGAAGAGCGTATGCGCGCCGTAGGTCGCCTTCAGTTCCTCGGGAGACCCCAGCGCCAGCACCTTGCCGTAGTCGATGATGGCAAGGCGGTCGCTCAGCGAGTCGGCCTCTTCCATGTAGTGCGTGGTCAGCAGCACCGTGATGCCTTCCTTGCGCAAGCCTTCGACGGCAGACCACATGGCCATGCGGCTCTGCGGATCGAGGCCGGCGCTGGGCTCGTCCAGGAACAAGACGGTAGGCCGATGCGCAATGGCGCGGGCAATTTGCACACGCTGCGCCAGCCCGCCCGAGAGCTGTGCGGGATAAACGTCTTTGCGCTCGGTGAGCAGAAATTGCGCCAGCAACTCCAGCGCCCGCGCCTTGGCCTGCGCGTGGCTGAAGCCGAAGTAGCGGCAATGGAAGTAGAGGTTCTCGTAGACGCTGAGCGAGCGGTCCAGCGTGTTGAATTGAGGCACCACGCCGATGTGCCGCCGCGCGTGGGCAGGGTGCTTCACCACATCGATTCCGGCAATGCGCACCGTGCCGCTGGTGGGCAGCGCGCGCGTGGTGGCAATGCTGATGGTGGTAGTCTTGCCTGCGCCGTTCGGACCGAGCAGGCCAAAGATCTCGCCCTGCCTCAGCTCCAGATCGATGCCGTTGACAGCCACCACGCGCAGCTTCGATTCGTAGATTTTAGTCAGCGCTTCGATTTCGACAATCAAGGGATTCACCCGGTGCGGGATGGGAAGTATGTACTACTCAAGTTTATTGCATCGCAGCGGGAGCCGCGTGGTCGTGCAGGCGCAACCTGACTTCAGAGTTGACGAGGTTTTTGGGTGAGCCTAACGAAATAAAGCTCACGGTTGGGGCGTGGGGGGAAGATTTTGGTTGCAAATTTAATTGTCCCGGAGATGCGATTTCGATGCTTAAAATTGGCATCAGGCTGTCTAGTCAGGGTCGGATTGGTGGCGGGTCCGGCATCTTGCAGGGCGTATATGCCGGTGGCAGGGCTTCTATGCCTGTGATTGAGATGGGAACTCGGGAGGCTAAGAAACGGACGATCGCTGGATCGACATTTTTGTTTTCATTTCCCCAATCGGATGACGACCAACTGTATCCGCTTTTGAAATCGATGGCGAGTTTTGCGGCGGCGGGCGGTTTGACGGCTTTGTTTGGGGCGATGTAGGTAATGGTTTTTACGTCCGCGTAGGGAAGGACTTTGCAGGGCTTAAAGGCATAGCCGCACTCGCGTATTGCATCTGGCCCAAGCGTGGAACGCATGTTGAGGGCCAGCATGTTGGCTACGCCGATAGGCAACGCGATAAGCAAGATGAACCAGTGGTAGAGACGGAGTTCGTTCTTGAATTGGCCGCCTTTGTAATCAAATGACGAACGCTTTTGCCATTGGCGGTATAGGAAAACGGTGCGCTGGTGGCCGAGGAGCGACCAGAGCTGGAGGGTGATCTCCCAGGGAAATGTGAGAGCGCCGAAGCCGGCGAAGAACCACCAGATGATGGGGTCGGGATAAAGCTGGATCTGTGAGGGGAGGGGAGGTCCGGCGAGATGGTGGTTGATGGCTTCAAGACCATAGCGGACTCCGAAGAAAAATACGACGGCCACGACGACGTTGCAGGCGTTGATGAGGGGCTGACGGTCGCGAAAGTAGGCGAAGAGATCTTCGCGCTTATCCTCGGTGAGGCCGAGAGCGCGGTCTGCTTCGGCTTGCGCTTGCTTCTCGGCCAGTTCCTGCTCTTGGAAGACGAGGTCTTCGGCGACGTCTTCGGGATCGATGGCTTCATCGTCGGAGGAGGTGTTTAGAGAGTCGAGGAATCGGCTTCTAGCAAGGCCGAGGGTGATGGGCTTTTCAGGCGTGTCGTTCATGGGAGCATTCTGGCTGAGTACAGGTTAGCACCGGAGGGACGTGGTTGGGGTTGGGGCCGACACGAGCGACTATCGGAGCGGAAAGAGGGCATGGATTGCCAGATGGCGAGCCGTCGAAGGCGGGGAAACGCCATCCGCTACGGGAGATAAAATCAACCAGTGCCGGGTCCTACGCGACGTAATCCCGCCAACCCCGCGGCACATGATTCCAAAGCCGGAATACATCTTGATCCAGAGGCTAACATCGTCGACTTTTCAGCTGACGATCCGGCACCCCACTGCAATCGAATAGGTCTTTCAGAACGGCGTTGGAAGATGGTTTTCAGAGAGTGTCTGAAAGGCGCCCAGAGGGTAAAAGAAAAGGGCGGCCCATGCACGGAAGCATAGACCGCCCGCGGTTTCGGTTGAAAGCTTAGAGGATTGCGGGGCGGCGCATGAGTAGAGCCGCGCCCAGGAGCATTGCCGAACCGAGCAGGACAAAGCTGCTTGGTTCCGGAGTAATTGAAGTGTCGAGCACGCTAAAAGTGGCGTCCTCGGGGATGTCTCCGTTGGGATTGCTCTGCAGAGCGCTGTCGAAGTAGAAGGGGCCGGCAATCGTGTCATAGAGATTGATGTCGACGCCGTTGGCCAGCGCGAAGGAGAGGCCGTTGCTGTCGAAGTACGGTGCGCTGGGAAAGTAGAGGACTTGGTCCGGCCCGGCATAGGTGGACAGACCTGTGATGTCCGAAAATCCGAAGCCGGGATCGACAACAAAACCGGAGATGACGCTGGTGATGTCGTATCCGTCTGCGGTAGCATCCCAGTTGCCGGTGAAGACACCAAGACCGGAGTAGCCGAGCGAGCCGCCGTCGAAAGAGATCTGGAAGTCGTCTGCCTTGGCGGCCGGAGCAGCCATAGCGGCAACGGTGAAGGCGCAGAGAAGAATAAGTTTTTTCATTCGGTAGCCTCTTCGAAAGTGAAATTGATTCCGGTTGCTCAGGGAGACGGCGTGTTGGAAGGGACGCCGCCGGGGATGAGTTCCGCGGTCTACGGGTTAGAAGGCGTGTTGGGCGCGCCAGCGGCAGCCGCAGTGGGCAGTTGCAGGAAGTTTTTGACGAAGAGCGTGCCGTTGCCGAGCACCGTGCTGTATGCCTGTCCAGGGACCACCGTGTAGCCGTTGTTGTTGCCGGTGATGGTGCGGTGGTAGAACTGGTTGGCGCTGGCGCTCTTGGCGCTGGCGGAAGTCTGGAGGACGGAGAGCTCATAGAACAGGGGATTGATGTTGCCTTGGCGTCCGCCGTGAGCCTCGTCGTAGAGGGCGACGACGCCTGCCATCTGCGGGGAGGAGGAACTGGTGCCGATCAAGAGATCGGGGCTGCCCCCAATCCAGACGATGGCTGCAGAGCGGGGAAGCGTGGTGCAGTCCTGCACGGTCAGGTCAGCATCTCCAGGGCAGCCGCCCATCATGAGGGAGATATCGGGGATGGCGCGGGCGGTGGAGGAACCGGTGTTGACGACGGTCTGGAAATACGGCTTGGCGAAGACGACGCTGTAGCCGCCGCCGGAGCCCCAGGTGTTGTTGCTTGCCGAGTAGGTTTGGGTGGGAGACACCTGAACCTGTGCAGGGGTCCTCGGGTCGTAATTTGCGTTTTCCACGCTGTACTTGGCATCGTCGATGCCGGGCGAAGCAGTGGTTCCGAGGTTGGTGCCGCCCACGCCAGTGACGCTGGGATCCGATGCAGGAGATTCAACGCCCAGCACGAAGTTGGTGTTGGACGTCGGATCGTTGTAAAACGCCGTGGGGAGGCAAGGCACAGCACCGTTGTCGCCTGAACTGGCCAGGAAGGTGATGCCTTGCGCATTGCCCTGCAGGTAGATGTCGTGCTCGAGTTGCAGGATGTAGGTGTAATCGGTGCCGCCGTTGGCGGCCGCTGTGTAGGCCAGTTCGCAGGCGCCGAAGGAGGAGCTGACCACGTCGACCGTGTTGTCTTCGACGATCTGGGTATAGCCGTCTGAGATTGATTGGTCGGAGAGATCGGGGATGTTGTAGAGGATTTCCTGAGCGCCTGGGGCTGTGCCGAGCGACATCTGGGTATCGAGCGAGGCCTCGCCAGCCGCATCGGCGCTGGGATCCCAGGGGCCGCTACCGCCATCCACGAGTTCGACGGTGACGGTGGGAACCGGGACAGTGGTGTAGGCGGGGAAGTCCTGGATAAGGAGGTCGCCGCCGCCGAAATCGACAGTGGAGTCGAAGTCGGCCGCAAGATCGGCGGGATCGATAGTGGAGGACATCAGGATGCCGATGGTGGAACCTGCGCCGGTAATCTGTCTGGCGGGCCCCCCTGGCGAGGTCAGGGTGGTGAGGAACGAAGGAAAGTCGTAAGCCTCGACCATGTCATTGGGATAGTACAAGCTGTATGTGCTGCCGAGACGGAAGGCGGGAGCGAGGGCGTTGGGCTTGACGGCCTGGCGCTCGGAGTGGGTGTGGCGCATAAGATGGGGCGCGAATTCGGGGATCATGGCGCCAGCAATGGCTAGCTCCTCAGGAAGGCGCATCTTGTGATTGGCGGCGCTGAACTTGATTTTGCCATCAGACATCCGCACCTTCTCAAGATGCATGGAGAGCAGCGCTTCCACATTATGAACGGCTCCCTCAACCTCGATGCTCTGGGTGTGCTGCTTGATGACGGTGAGGCCGGCGGCGGTCAAGCGGTTCTTGACGGCGGCGAAGGTCTCCGGGGAGGGACCGAATTCTTTTCCGAACTGGGCCGGGGTCAACCATTTGTGGTAGCTGGGCGATGCGGGATTGGTTTGATCCTTGAGCAACTGATCGAGCACAGCCAGATTGCGAAGGGGAAGAAAGACGCTGAAGTGCGTTGATTCCCCCGGCTCAGCAGCGCCGATCACCTGGGGGCGAAGCTTTGCTGCAGTTGGAACGGACTGCGGATAGCCTGTTGCGGTCAGGGTAAGAAGAACAACTCCGCAGCCGACAAGCGACTGGAATCTCATGACTACTCCTCGTTCAGATTTGTTTTGAATTCGGGCACTTGGGGACAAGTATCCAACTATCGTGTCTGGAGAAGAGACAGGATGTCAATAGCATTGTTTAGCAAACTGCTGGAAATTTCTGCTTACCGACCAGGTTACCCGCGGAATATCTTTTGGATTACGGGCAACAAAATCCGCGGAGGGTATCCTTCTTCGGCCGCGGTTTCGCCCTGCGACCGCCATTTGCATCTGTTCGATTGTGTCTTTCGGAGGGCGGAAAGGGTGGGTGCTGAACGTGGACGAAGCATAGCTCAGCCCTTCCCATACCCCCTGCCTGAGGTGTTACGATCAAGCAGTGCCGGGTCCTACGCGACGTAATCCCGCCAACCCCGCCAGGTCCGGAAGGAAGCAACGGTAACGGGCTAGTACGGGCGCAGTAGGTCACCCGGTACTTTTTTGCGCCAGAGAACAGTGGTCAGAGATCAGAGATCAGAGATCAGAGATCAGGGATCAAAGACCGGCTGGCTAGCACTGCGCCAGGAGAGAAGCATTGAGCCTTACAGTACGCCCTATTGTGGGCCAGCGCGCCAAGATCAGCGCGCTTGGAACCTACGTTCCCCCCGATGTGATCACCAATAAAGACCTGGAAAAGCTGGTGGATACCAACGACCAGTGGATTGTGGACCGTACCGGCATCCGCGAACGGCATGTGCTGGCCAAGGGGCTGGGCGTGAGCGATATGTGCGTGGGGGCGGCCAAGCGGTGCCTCGCCGCGCGTGGGATTGAGGCGCACAAGATTGGCGATTTTGGGGTCGAGGCCATTATCGTCGGCACGGTGACGCCGGACATGATGTTTCCCTCGACGGCTTGCCTGGTGCAGGACAGGATTGGGGCCAAGGGCGCGTGGGGCTTCGATGTTTCGGCAGGGTGCTCGGGATTTGTCTTTGCATTGCAGGCGGGCGTAAAGCTGGTGGAGAGCGGGGCGCACAAGAAAGTTCTGGTGATCGGCGCGGACGCCAACACGCGCATGACCGATTACACCGACCGCACTACCTGCGTGCTCTTCGGCGATGGCGCTGGCGCAGTCTTGATTGAGCCGGCGGAAGAAGGCGAGATCGGCTTTATCGACTACATCAATGAGATCGATGGCTCGGGGGCGGCGGCCTTGAATCTGAAGGGCGGCGGCAGCCTGAATCCGTCGAGCCACGAGACCGTGGACAAGAAGATGCACTACATTTATCAGGACGGGCCGGCGGTGTATAAATTTGCCGTGCGCAAGATGGCCGAGGCCACCACCAAGGTGCTGGAGCGCAACGGCGTGACCGGCGCGGACCTGGGCTGTTTCATTCCTCACCAGGCCAACAAGCGGATCATTACCGCGACGGCGGACCGGCTGGGGATGGCCCCGGAGCGGGTAATTATCAATATTGAAAAGTATGGAAATACTTCGTCGGGGACGATTCCGCTGGCCATGGAAACAGCCATCGAAGAGGGCAAGCTGAATAAGGGCGACCTGATGCTGCTGGCCGCGGTGGGCGCGGGATTTACAGTGGGCGCGACGCTGCTGCGGTGGGAGATCTGAAGGGCAGCTACTAGCCGCTAGCTTTTAGCTCCTAGCTCGATCACGCGGTCAGCAGCTTGAATGCGTGAGTCCACTGATTGTTGCGGAAGCCTGGAATGCACCACAACATGCAGAGAGGCTCGATGGCCCGCGCGGATTCCACTCCGCCCATATCCGCCGTTTCCCAACCGAACTGGTCGAGAATAGCGCTCACCGAGTGTTTGGCCGTCTCACTGTTGCCGCAGATGAACATGGTGGGCCTGCCTTCCTTGAAATGGGGATTGACCATGGAAGTCGCGCCCACCGAGTTGAAGGCCTTCACAAAATGGGCTTCGGGAAACTGCTGTTGGAGATCTTCCATCAGAGACTCATGCAACGTGGTAAAGAAAGGCAGTACGCCGTTGACGGGCGGGGCATCTTCAATCGGGTTGCATGCGTCGACGATTGTTTTTCCGGCAATGTTCTCCGCCCCGGCCAGCAAAAGCGCGTTGGCGGCCACTTTGCCTTTGACGGCAAGTACAATCAGATCGCCGAATGCGGCCGCTTGAGCAAAGGGGCCGATCGATCCGGCCGGGTGTTTGGCGGCCCAGCCGGCTAGCTTGTCGGGGCTTCTGCTGCCCACTTTCACTTCATGACCATGTTTAAGAAAACCCGCGGCCAAAGTTTGGGCTACCGTGCCCGATCCCAGAACTCCGATTTTCATGGCAACCTCGCTTGAGGAGAAGTGTCGTGCTGCTCGTTGGAGGATTGAGTCTTCGCGCGGGTTGCATTAATTTGCTAGACGGTGAGCTGGGGCGCAGGGAGGGCGTATTCGGGCAGGATGCCGCATTCGGCGGCCATGCGGAAGAAGCCGCGCATTCCTTCGATGCATTCTTCGTCGAGGACGTAATGAATGTTGGCGGTGAGATAGGCGCGAATGGTCGCTTTGGGGATGGGCATCTTGGCGGACCACTCGGCTACCAGCGCGTCGATGTTCCGAAGGCCGTGGTTGCGGGATTGGATGAAGTCGTTTGCGATGAGATCCCAGGTTTCAAAATCGAGACCCTTCGGCGAGCTCAGGGCAGGCTCTGGGGCACCCGCATCGTTGCGAGGCGCGGCAGCCCAAACGGCGGAGACGAAGGGAAGGCCGGTGAGGGCGCGCCACTCTTCGGCCAGGTCGTGATAGACGAGTTCCTCGCCGGTGCGCTCGACGCGGTTGGCGCGTTCTTCCAGAGCCAGGAGGGCGGGGTCGCCGATGAGGATGGCGGCGTCGGATTTGGCAAGCATGGCATCAAGGTCGGCTACAGCGGGCAGGAAGGGGACGGCCGGGTTGCCCCACTTGTGAAAGATCATGCGCGCGTAGGCGAGAGTGGTGCGGCTGGCGGTGTCAGCGGCGACTGAGCGCAAGGCGGCAAGCGGCTGCGCGGCGCGGCGGACCAGGAGCAACGAGCGAACGCGGCTTTTTGAGGCGATGGTGCAGCCGGGCAGAATGCGCAGGCTAGGGGTGGTGGCGAGCGCCGCGATGGGGATGAGGCCGATGTCGGCGGTTCCCGAGGCCAGCCGAACAGCGCACTCGGAGGGCGACATGCGGTCGATCTGGTAGCGCAGGGCGAGCGGAGCGTCCAGAGGCGGATGCTCGAAGTCCCACATCAGCGGCGCCGGATTGAGGAAGTTGATGGCGGCAACGCGCAGACGAACTTGCGGTGCGGAGGTCATCGTACTTTAGAGTACCATCGGCTGACGGACCTGCGCAGCGGCGGGGATTTGAGCGCTACTTCTTCGAAGCTTGCCGAAGCAGACTCAAGATCGGCCGATCGCCGCTGGCCCAAGTGGCGGCACTGTCGCCACTGCGATCTCGCGCCTCGGGGTCGGCTCCCGCAGCAAGGAGGGCCTTGACATTGTTGATGTCCCCCCTTTGGGCGGCAAGCATAAGCGGCGTGAAACCCTCTGAGTCGCGACGATTGGGGTCGGCGCCATGGGCGATGATTGCCGCGGCGGCAATCGGGTGCCGCAATTGAAGCGCAGTACTCAGCGGCGGAGTGCCGTATTCGTCCGGTGTGTTGGGATTAGCGCCGGCATCGAGCAACAGGCGAACCATCTCCTCCTGGTTGGATTTCGCGGCTGCCGTCAGAGGCGAATCACGCTCAAACTCTGTTGTAACGCCACCGTAATCGGGACCGTCGACATAGCAGATTTTGCGGGAATTTGGATCAGCACCTTTGGCTAGCAGCTTTCCAACCTTTTCAGAGTCGTTATCCGCGATCGCCTTATACAGATCGTCGTTGTTCCCCGGTTTGCATTTGTGCAGATCGTAGAGCAAGATTGCCGGTCCAAGGCTCATGACCGACACGACTACAATCGCAATGATCGGGTGCTCGGGGCGTAACTTGATCAAGAATTCAGAGAGTTTCGACATACATGTACCTATGCTGAGATCGCCGCTCGGCGAAAGTTAATGTTGAGAAGGGAGACATCTCAATTATATCTATGGCACTTCTAAGCGGTCCAGTCTTGACTTCCCCTCAAGCGAGAGCATAGCGTGAGCGATAGCCCTGCCCCGGTTTCCTGTGAGGAGAATACCCCAGTGCGATTTTCGGACACTGGCGCGAAACGATGAGCACATTGCCCCAAGAAACGGTTCGTCCGTCTTCGCCGCATCTGGATGAGGATCGGCTGGCGTGGCTGGCGCTGGCGCTTTCGCCGGGGCTGGGGCCGAAGCGGATTCTTGACGCGATGAGGCAGTTGGATGCGCCCGGCCAGCTCTTCACACTGCCGCTTACCGCATTGGAAGGGCTGAGGTTTCCGGCCGAGGCGGCGCAGTTTATTTTTGACGGCAAGGCGCGCCAGGCGGCCGAAGAGGAGTGGGCGCGGGTGGCTGCGCAAGGCGCCACGCTGGTGAGCTTCAGCTGCCCGGAGTATCCTGAGCGGCTCAAAGAGATCTACGATCCGCCGCCGGTGCTGTGGGTGCGCGGAGCGGTGAGCTTGCTGAGCAGGCCGGCGATAGCGGTCGTGGGCACGAGGCATCCGTCTCCCTATGGGTCCGGCATAGCGGAGATGATTTCGCGTGATTTGGCGGTGCGGCGGCTGCTGATTGTCAGCGGCATGGCGCGGGGCATCGATAGTTGCGCGCACCGGGGAGCGCTGGCCGCTCGTATGCCCACAGTGGCCGTCTGGGGCACGGGCATCGACGTGGTCTATCCCAAAGAAAACAAGAAGCTGGCCGAGGAGATTCTAGCCGCCGGCGGAGCAATTGTGAGCGAGTTGCCGATGGGCACGTTCCCGGCTCCGCAGAACTTTCCCCGCCGCAACCGGATTCTGAGCGGGCTGAGCATTGCGGTGCTGGTGGTGGAGGCCGCGGAGAACTCAGGGACGCGGGTCACCGCTCGCTGCGCGGCCGAACAGAATCGCGACCTCTTTGCCGTGCCGGGCAACGTGACCAGCAAGGGCTCCTGGACCCCGAACACGCTGATTAAGCAGGGCGCCAAACTGACAGCCACCTGGGAAGATGTGTGGGAAGATCTGCCTTCGCAGGTGCGTCTGGAACTGGAGGCCGAAGCGCCGCCTGAATCTAAATCGGAGACCACCGCATCTCTACTGCCTGACCCGGTACTGCGGCCTCAAGAGGCTATGGTGCTGGAGGTTCTGCGCTGCGACGAGAGCTTACAGATCGACGAGATTCTGGAGCTTCTGGAGACGCAACTGACTTCGTCCGAGGTGTTTACGGCGCTTTTCGAGCTGGAGATTACAGGCCGCGTGCGGTGCATGCCGGGGAAGAATTATGTGCGCACGATGTGAGTGGAGGGCTTCTGGTTGGAAGCTCTCAACCTCCAAGAACGCGCCGTAATGAGGCGCATTGAGGCCAGGAACAGTTGACAGTGGATCCACCGATTGAGGAAAGACAAATTCCTAAAATATCAACGGAGTATCTTGGGCTACGTGCGCAGTCAGCTGCATGCCGGGCTTGATCTGGGCTTCGTTGCCGTAAACGTGTCCGGATGCCGCATCCACAAACGGAATAGCTTCGACGATCTGCGCCCGCTTGCTTGCGTTCCCCCAGACAACTCCTCCGCCGTGCAAGAGGATCGTGGTTCCGCGCACAGTGAACGAATCGACTTGAAATGCAAGGATGCCGAACATGCCGTAACTCCCGGACTTTGTGACTCCCGCAATAGTGGCCTCCACGGGCGTACCTCTCGGGACAAGGACGGCGCCATTCGCGTTTATGTTCTCGTCCAGCACTAAGTTGATTTTGTCTCCTTGCTGCGCGGTTTTCGAGCTGATCTCTGCGTCTGTTACCAGCCGCAACGGGGTTCCTGAATGCAGCACACCGTCTGCGATCTGCACGGCCTCTGGCTTCGGGATGGGATTGCCATCCACGAGATAGGCCGCACGGGCAATCAGACTCCAAGCCATTCCGGGCGTCACCGCGATGGCTTGCAGATGAGTAGTCTCGTTGATGGGAATGGGCCCTGTGTAGCGTGTCGATTCCGCCGTCGGAATCCAGGGTTCTGTGGTGTAGTAGATCGCCGCGTTGGGTGTCGCGGAATGGATGCTCACCGTCGTTCCCGCCGTCACCCGACCCGATTCGACCGAGAAGGTTGGACGATGCGTCCATTTAACCTTATGGGCCTTCTGTACATCAGGGGCCGGGTGCTGGCGGGTCTCCATGGTCTGCTCTGTGGCTGGCTGCGTGTTTTGGGTTGCGGCGTCCTGCCCGTAAGCAGAAGCACAACCGAAGACGATTGCGAGAAGGCCGGCTTTGATCATTGGACACCCCTGGGATGGAGGAATTCCGGACTCTTGCTGTTGCAAAATTTGACGGGAAGCAGGCGGGGAAAGTTGGCATCATTTTTGGATGTTTCTTTTTCGCAGCTAACGCGCCTCCGCCGGGCCTCGGCCACGGCCGTCGGCACTTTACGGCTGCCTGAGACCAGATGAGAGGGAAAAATTCCAGCAACGGAGCACAATCAGGGGCAAAACGTACAATGATTCCAAATATTTGCGCACGGCTTATCTCCATGAGCTTCGCGGCGTTCCACGCGTGTGTCAGGCAGACAGTCCGACCTTCGAGTGGAAACCGAACGGTATTCCGTGGTAGTGTGCAACCTTTGCGGATGGTTTTTCCGGGAACGGGACGAGCGGCTCCAGAAGTGGCCGGTATCCGGCAGGCCGGGAGTGAATCCGAATCGGCAAAAGTGAGTCAAACAGGCCAGGCAAGGCCGAACAAGGTAGAGTGGTCTAGGTAGTCAAGGATGGCAATGAGCAAATCACTGGTAATCGTCGAGTCGCCGGCCAAAGCGAAAACGATCGAGAAGTATCTTGGCAAGGGCTTCGACGTGCGGGCATCGGTCGGGCACATCATGGACCTGCCCAAGAACGATATTGGCGTGGAGCTGAAGAAGCGGACGTTTGTGCCGGAGCTGATTGTGTCTCCCGGCAAAGAGAAGATTGTGGAACAGCTCAAGAAGCTGGGCGCGCAGGCAGACGAGATCTATCTTGCGCCTGACCCTGACCGCGAGGGCGAAGCGATTGCGTACCACCTGGCGCTCCAGTTGGGAACCACGGCCAAAGAGCGGAAGAAGATTCGGCGCGTAACCTTCAACGAGATTACGAAGAAGGCCGTGCAAGAGGCCTTCAAGCACGCTCGGGACGTGGATCAAAACCTGGTCGACGCGCAGCAGACGCGCCGTGTGCTGGATCGGCTGGTGGGCTATCAGATTTCGCCGCTGCTCTGGGACAAGGTTCGGCGGGGCTTGTCAGCGGGCCGCGTGCAGACGGTCGCCGTGCGGCTGATCGTTGAGCGGGAGCGGGAGATTGGCGCTTTCGGTCCGGTGGAGTATTGGACGCTGGATGCGATGTTGCATCCGGAAAAGCAGGCTGCCAAGAGCTTCAAGGCGCGCTTTGTGGGTATCGATGGAGAGCCGGCGCGGGTCTCTACCGGCAAGGATAAAGACGGGAAAGATCAGTTCATAGCCAATGCGCTGCCCGATGAGAAGACGATGAAGCAGGTGATTGCCGCGCTGGATAAGGCGCAGTGGTCGCTGGCTTCGGTTCAATCCACCGAGAAGCAGAGAAGGCCGCTGGCGCCTTTCATCACCAGCCAGTTGCAGCGCGATGCATCGAGCAAGCTGGGCTTCAACGTGCGGCGCACTATGGGCGTGGCGCAGCGGCTGTACGAGGGCGTGGATGTGGGCGCGGAGGGCACGGTCGGCCTCATCACCTACATGCGTACTGATTCGCCGCGTGTGGCGCCTGAGGCAATTGCCGGAGCGCGGGAGTGGATCGGCAAGCAGTTGGGGCCGCAGTATCTGCCCAAGGAACCCAATGTCTACAAGGGCAAGAAGGCCGCGCAGGATGCGCACGAGGCGATTCGGCCTACAGACGCTTCGCGTACGCCGGACTCGATTGCGCGCTATTTGACCGAGGAGCAGCTCAAGCTCTACCGGCTGATCTGGCAGCGGTTTGTGGCCTCGCAGATGACGCCTGCGGTCTTCGATGTAACTACGGCGAAGATTGCGGCGGTCTCCGCGAAGACGGGCAAGACCTATGACTTTCGCGTCAGCGGCTCGGTGGTTCGCTTCGACGGATTCCTGAAGGTCTACGAAGTATTGGAAGAGAAGAAGGACGAGGAGGACGAGTCGGCCAACAAGCTGCCCGATCTGGACAATGTGAAGCGGCTGGAGCTGGAAAAGCTGGAAAACGAGCAGCACTTTACGCAGCCGCCTCCGCGTTTCAATGAGGCATCGCTGGTTAAGGTGCTGGAGGAGCGCGGCATCGGGCGGCCCTCGACCTACGCTTCGATCATCAATACCATTCAGGATCGCGAGTATGTGACCAAGATCAGTGGGCGGTTTTATCCGACCGAGATCGGGATGGTGGTGTGCGACCTGCTGGTGAAGAATTTTCCGTACATCTTCGACGTCGCTTATACGGCCAAGCTGGAAGAGGAACTGGATGAGATCGAGGAGGGCAACGAAAAGTGGACCGACCTGCTGAAGGGCTTCTACGGCTACTTTGAGGATGAGCTCAAGGATGCCGGCAAGAACATGGAAAACATCAAGCGGATGGAGCAGCGGACCAAGGAAACCTGCGACCTGTGCGGCTCTCCGCTGCTGCTGAAGTGGGGCAAGTTCGGCACATTCTATGCGTGTTCGGCCTACGACAAGAAGGACAAGTCGAGCTGCGGCTTTACCAAAGAGAACACCGCGGGCAAACCGGACTTGAATACGCAAGAGGGCCAGGATGCGGGCGAGACGGAGGAATATTGCGATAACTGCGGGCGCGTGATGGTGCTGCGTCGCGGACTGTTTGGGCCTTACATGGCCTGCCCAGGGTATAGCGACGACCCGCCTTGCAAGACCGTGCGCAAGTTGAGCCAAAAGCAGCAGCAGAAGCAGAACACGCCTCAGCCGACGGGCGAGGGCTGCCCGCAGTGCGGTAAGCCGCTGGTGTTGCGGCAGGGAGCTTACGGGGAGTTCGTTTCCTGCTCCGGTTATCCCAAGTGCAAGTATGTAAAGCAGAACCTGATTGAAGGGATGAAGTGCCCCAAGTGCGGAGTTGGCGATCTGGCCGAGCGCAAGGCGCGCAGGGGCAATCTCTTCTGGGGATGCACGAATTATCCCAAGTGCGACTTCACGTCCAACTACAAGCCAGTGGCGAAGAAGTGCCCGATGTGCAAGAGCCCGTATCTGGTGGAGAAGACGCTCAAGTCAGGCATTTACCTCGAATGCCCGAATAAGAAGAAGGCAGCCGAAGAAGAGGTCGTCCCCAAGAAGCGCGCCAGTAAGGCGGCCGCGCCTGTGGAGAGTGCTGTGGTATGCAGCTACTCGAAGCGGATTGGGGACGCCCCGCCTCCTCCGACGCCGACGGTTGAGACGCACGGGCCGGTGGTGGAGAAGGAATCCGCCAAGAAGGATGGGAAGAAGGCGTTGCAGCCCGCGTGATGCACTGGGCGATCAAGGAGTTGACCCATGGAAATGACATCGCGGCAAATGCTGGATGCGGTCGATCAAGCCCTGGCCGAGGTCTCCCGGCGGCTTGCTTCCGGTGAACTGGATGGGTCGGGCCGCTACTACACCGACGGGGAACTGGCGGCGGGCGCGGCCACGGGCGGAAAGCGCACCCCCGCGAAACCAGCCAAGGCAACAAGCTGCCCGAACCCGGTGCGGCGCGTTCCAAGCCGAATCCGTTAGTATGAGTCAGCGGAGAAACCCCCATGGAACGGATGCTTGCAACGCCGGCCGATGCTGAAATCATTCTGAAGCTGTATGAATTGCGCACCGAAGCGGAGATGCGCAAGGCCCGCGCGTGGATGACTGGCGAGTTCTGGCCGGCCACAGCGGATGAGTTTTTTGCCGTGGCCTCGAACCCTGCCGACCCGCACAATGCCTGGCTGCGCCAGGTGCTTACCTACTGGGAGATGGCGGCGGCGATGGTGCTGCACGGAGCGGTTTCGGCGGAGCTGTTTGTGGATTGCAACGCCGAGGGGTTCTTTCTGCTGGCCAAGTTTTCGCCTATTCTGGAAGCGATCCGGGAGAAGAATCCTGGGTTTATGGTGAAGACCGCGGAGATGGTGGGACGGTTTTCAGCCGCAGCCCAGCGTTATGAGGTGGCGTTGAAAAATGTGAACGCCAGACGGGACAGCTTGCCGTCAAAGTCCGAATCGCACGGGCAGTACGCTTATCCTCCCAAACCGTGAGTTTGCAGATTCCTTGCCGAATCGCGGCTGGTGAGAGCATGATGGAATGTGTTCGGGTTTCCCCAATCCCCTGGAGGTTGAAATGATGCGTGTTGTTGCTCTGCTTGTAGCCGGTTTTTCGTTGACCGCGATTGCGGCCGGCGCGGCCGATTCCACCAAGATCGACGGGTGGATTTCAGACTCGATGTGCGGCGCGAAACACGCCGGGTCGGGCGCGGCCTGCGTGAAGAAGTGCATCGAGGGCGGCATGGCCCCGGTGTTCGTGGACGAGACCAAGAAGGATGTTTGGACCATCGACAATCCGGATGCTGTGAAGGGCTTCTATGGCGACCATGTGACGGTGACGGCAACCGCCGACGCGGCCAAGAAGAGCGTTCACATCGTGGCTATTGCGGACGCGAAGTAATGTTGGAGCTGAAGTTGCGCAGGCTAGAAAGCCGGTTCCTGGGCGAGTTGTGCGCTGATCGGCTCAACTCTTTGGGAATTGGCGGAGCGGCTGGACTGCCAGCGACGTAACGGCAGCGCGCCGGCAACCGCCATCACCACGATGGCAGGCGCGATTGGCTGGCGATAATCCATCAGCGGATGGGTTATGTAGTAGGTTAGCGGAAAGATACCGATCAGCGCCAGATAGGGAAGGACGGCGTTGCGGTTCTGACGCCAGAGGCGGAGAATGCCGCGCAGCATCAGCAGCGTCATGCAGCTAACGTAAAAGACATTGAACGGCTCGTAGGGTTGCTCCCGTAACTCCTGAGCCGAGAAGCTCCAGTAGCCGGTCCAATAATAGAGAATTCGGCGGAGCGTTTTTTGAATTAGAAACTCCGGATGCTGTTGAATGTATTCGATGGCCAGGGCGCGCTTTTCCGCGAGAAAGGCCGGTTCGCCCATGGAGAGCCATTTACGCATCTCGACAGGATTGCTGGCTGGGTGGGCGAAACTCGGGTCCAGGGAACTGTCATCGGTATTTGTGTCGTAAACCTCCATCCAAAAGCCATCGCGTACCGGGCAGAGAATCCCCAGGGCTCGATAGTTGCGCACCGTCCACGGGGTGAGTACGGCAAGGACGGCAAGAACGGTGAGCGCGCCGTTCAGCAGCGGGCGCCTGCCGGACCGACGAACGCCATAGAGCGCGAACACCAGCAGAAACGGCAGCGTTGAGAGCACCGCGGGGTTGGAAAGCGCGGTGACGCCAAAAAGCACGCCCCAGCCCAGCCAGGCAATGGGCTTCTTACTTAGATGAATGCGCTGCGCGATGCAGAAGCAGGTGGTAAAGAGCAAGCCGGTGAGCGCATACTCCCAGACGCGGCCGGCAGAGAAATAGATAGCAAAGGGATAGAAGGCCCAAACCCAGGCGGCTGTTTTGGCGGCTCGGCCACCGAGGGAGTATTTGGCGCTGAAGTAGATCGGAATGCAGGTGAGAGAACTGAGCAGGCTGTTGATGGCGAGGATGACGAATCCAGAGGTAAGCGTGTAGATCCCGAAAATTCGGAAGACCACAGAGAGCAGCGCGGGATAAAGCGGAGGCACGATTGCGGTGGGCCCGCTCCAGGGCCAGTACGGCGAGCTGAATCCGCGGCCGCTGGCCAGCGCGCGCGCAATCCAGCCCATCTCCCAGCCGAATTGCTCATAGTATTTGTCCGCATCGGGCAAGTCGCGATAGGTGAAGCAGACCACGACCAAACGAATGGTCAGTGCCGCCAACATGATGATTGGCAGCAGCCAGCGCGAGGATGCCTTCTGTTCCGATTGGACAGCGGAAGGGGCGAGAGAGTCCATGTTCTCCGGCGAATCGGGGATATGCGAACGGTGACGAGATTCTTACTTTTTTGAATAGACGGATTCAGTTTCGATCCGAGTACAACGGTTCGGCGAATTGTTCAGACCGGGTGGTATGATGGGGCGGTTTGGGGTAAGGCTTTGAGGTGAATGTTGTGTTGAAGACCATTTCAGCGGTTCTTGTTCTACTTTCCACAACTCATTTTGTGTCTGGCCAGGCTGCCAGCGCCAGCTTCGATGCCGGGACTAAGGTTTTCCGGCTCGACGGCGGCGGGGTTTCCTATGTATTTGGCGTGAACCAGAAGGGCGAGCTCCAGCAGCTTTACTGGGGCGGAAGGCTGGGCGCGGCAGATGCTTTTCCTTCGGCCAGGGCGCTGCCCGAGTGGGCCTCGTTCGATTCATCTTACTCGAATACGCCGCAGGAATATGCGGGATGGGGTGCGGGGCTGTTCAATGAACCGGCATTGAAGGTGAGCTTTGCCGACGGCAACCGCGACCTGGTGCTGCATTACGAGAGCCACACCGCACAGCCGAACGGCTTCGATGTGGTGCTCAAGGACATTTCTCGCCCCATCTTTGTGACGCTGCACTATGCGATCGACCCGGAGAGCGGGATTCTGGCGCGGTCGGCGATCATCGAGAACCGGGGGGCGGAGGCGGTGACGGTGGAGCAGGCCGCGGCCGCAGCGTGGGCACTGCCTGCGGGCCGCTATTCGCTGAATTATCTGACCGGGCGCTGGGCGGGAGAATGGACGCTGAATCAGGAGCCGGTGCTGCACGGAGCGCGCGTGATAGAGAGCCGGCGCGGCTCGACGGGGCATCAGGCGAACCCGTGGTTTGCCATTCAGGCGGGCGACACCAATGAGGATCATGGCAGCGTTTGGTTTGGCGCGCTGGCCTGGAGCGGATCGTGGCGGATCACGGTGGAACAGGACCAGTTGGACGCAGTGCGGGTAACGGGCGGCTTCAATCCCTTCGACTTTGGGTTTGTTCTGCACCCAGGAGAACGGCTGGAGACGCCGGTCTTTTATGGAGGGTACGCTGCGAATGGGCTGGGCGGAGCCTCGCGTCTGCTGCACCGGTTTGAGCTGGAGCATATTCTGCCCCGGACCGCCGCAACTGCGGGACAGGCGCTGCCCAAGCCCCGGCCTGTCATTTACAACTCGTGGGAGGCGACAGAGTTCAATGTCAACGAGGCCGGGCAGATGGCGCTGGCGGAGAAGGCCGCTGCTCTGGGCATCGACCGTTTTGTAATGGACGACGGCTGGTTTGGGCAGCGGAAAGACGATCACGCCGGACTGGGCGACTGGTATGTAAACGCGGAGAAGTTTCCGCACGGCCTCAAGCCGCTGATCGACAAGGTTCATGCGCTGGGGATGGATTTTGGGTTATGGGTTGAGCCGGAGATGGTGAATCCCGACTCCGATCTCTACCGGAAGCATCCGGATTGGGCGCTTCACTTCCCAGGCAGGCCGGAGTCGGAGCAGCGCAATCAGCTTGTTTTGAATCTGGCACGGCCCGATGTTCGCGCTTATGTACTTGGCTTTCTGGACAAGATCCTCACCGAGAACGACATTGCTTTTCTGAAGTGGGATTACAACCGCAATTGGAGCGAGCCGGGGTGGGAGCAGTTGCCCGCTGCGGAGCAGAAGCGGGTTTACGTCGAGTTCACGCGCAACCTCTACTCGATTCTGGCCGAACTGCGGCAGAAGCATCCTAATGTCGAGATCGAGTCCTGCTCGGGCGGTGGCGGCCGCGTGGACCTGGGGATTCTGCGCTACACCGACGAAGTTTGGCCCTCGGACAACACCGATCCCTTTGACCGGCTGACGCAGCAGGATGGATTCACCTATGCCTATTCGCCGCAGGTGATGATGGCCTGGGTGACCGACTCGCCGCATTGGCTGAACAAGCGGACGACCTCGCTTGAATACAGAATGCTCAGCTCCATGCAAGGATCGCTGGGAATCGGCGCCAACATCACTAAATGGAGCGACGAGGAGACGGCGACGGCCAAGCGGCTGATTGCGGCCTATCACCAGGTGCAGACGACCATCGTGCAAGGGAATCTTTACCGGCTGATTTCGCCGCGCAACGGCAGCGAATTCTCCGCTACGCAGACAGTACGGCCAGACAAGAGCCAATCCGTGGTGTTTGCCTTTATCCACTCGACGCAGGAGGGCAGGCTGTTTCCGACGCTCAAGCTGAGAGGGCTTGATCCGGCGGCGGAATACACACTCACACCGATTCAGGGCAAGGCGCGCATGGGAACGCCGGAGGTGGCCAGCGGGGCGTGGTGGATGAACCACGGCCTGGATATGGATACAGAGTTTCGTGGCGATTTTCAGGCTGCGGCGTTCCGGCTGAACCGGAAGTAAGCTGGACGCCGACGTCTTGCAGCCTCTGCCCCGCTGGTACAATCGAAAAGGCCATATGCCTACCGATTCTTACCAGCTTTTATGAGCAAGCAGTTCGACCCACAAACGATGCCGATCCGCCTTTTCAATACCCTTACAGGACGACTGGACGAGCTGGTTCCCATGGACGGCGCAACGCTGCGCATGTACGCTTGCGGGCCGACGGTCTACGATTACGGCCACATCGGCAACTTCCGCACCTTCCTGCAAGTAGACATCCTGCGCCGCTTCCTCAAGCTCACCGGAACCCCGGTCCGCCACGTCATGAACATCACCGACGTGGACGACAAGATCATCCGCAACGCCGCCGCCGCGGGCATTCCCATTGGCGAGTACACAGCCGGTTTCGAGCGCGCATTCTTTGAGGATTTGGATGCCCTCCGCGTCGAGCGGCCCGAGATCATTGCCCGCGCCACAGAACACATCCCGCGCATGGTCGAGTTGATCCAAAAGCTGGCTGCGGCAGGCGCCGCGTACCAGACTGAAGACGGCTCCTGGTACTTCCGTCTCGCGTCTTTCCCGGAGTACGGCAAGCTCAGCAAAAAAGATCTGAGCGGCATGGAAGACGGCGCCCGCGTGGATGTGGACGAGTATGAAAAGGATTCAGCCCGCGACTTTGCGTTGTGGAAGGCCGCCAAGCCTGGCGAGACCTCCTGGGATACTGCTATAGGCCGCGGCCGGCCTGGCTGGCACATCGAGTGCTCGGCTATGGCCATGGAGTTTTTGGGCGACAGCTTTGACCTGCACGCCGGCGGCGAAGATCTGATGTTCCCGCACCATGAGAACGAAATTGCGCAGAGCGAGAGCGTCACGCACAAACCGTTTGCCCGCCATTGGATGCATGTGCGCTTCCTGCTTGTGGACGGGCGCAAGATGTCGAAGAGCGAGGGCAATTTTTATACCCTCCGCGACCTGCTGATCAAAGGTTACAAAGCTTCTGCCATTCGTCTCGCGCTGGTCTCCGTCCCCTACCGTCACCAGCTCAACTTCACCTTCGACGGGCTGATCGAAGCGACGAACGCCATTGAGCGCCTGAGAATTTTTCGCCAGCGGCTGGGCAATGGCAAGTTTGCGGAAGGCTCGAATCCCGAACTGCAAGCCGCCGCGAAGAAGGCGCAGGCCGACTATCTCGCCGCGCTTGCCAACGACCTGAATACCGCCGAAGCACGCGCGCCCATCTTCGACCTGATTCGCGCGGCAAACACGGCCATCGACAGGGGAGAGCTGCTGGCAGCCGACCGGGATGCGATGCTGGCCGTGCTGGCCAGCTTCGACGCCGTATTCGACGTGATCGAGGACCACGATGCCGAGCCCACGCGGTTAGCCCTTGAATGGGCCGCGCAGGCTGGCCGCATGGCCGATGTGGCTCCCGAACTGTTGGCCCGGCAGTCGCTCACCGATGAGACGATCGACGCGCTGGTTGCCGAGCGTACACTGGCCAAGCGACAGCGCAACTTTGCACGCGCCGACCAGATCCGCAACGAGCTGGCCGAGAAATGCATTGTGATCGAAGACTCGAAGGATGGCGTGCGCTGGAAGCGGAAGTAGCGCGCATTAGCGTAAACTTGTTTCAGCGGAACCGACGGTTTCCCGAAGAGGTGTGTCTTATGGATTTCGAGATCGTCTTTGATCGTGAAGAAGATGGACGCTGGATAGCGGAAATAGAGAGTCTTCCTGGGGTACTCGCATACGGGGCCACCCTTGCAGAAGCACAATCGAGAGTCGAAGCGCTCGCGTTGCGAGTGGTAGCAGATCGCATTGAGGCAGATCAAAGTACGCCGGGGCAAGTTCGTTTCGCGGTTGCATAGACTGCTCTCCGTCATCCTGTCGGCATGTTTTTCCCGCAACATCAAACAACACAGTTGGAATTACGTCGTGAGGCGGCGATCATTGCCGTATGAGTCATTGGCCTTCAACAAGCTCTAAGAAGGTATATCGCGCCTTGCAACGTATAGGTTGGCGCGAAAAACCACGTATCAGTAAAAGCGGTTCCCATAGGCAGCTTGAACATCCGAACTATCCCTATGAATTCACATGGGCCTTCCACGATGGCGAAGAGATTGGCCCCGTTATGCTTGCCCGAATTGCCAAACGAACAGGATTGAAACCGGAGGACATATAGTTCCATGGAAGCCAACGAAGCCCAGGAGTTGCAGGAACACGCCGAACACGCCGAGCACGCAGCGTCGCTGCGTCCGGTCGCCCTCACCATGACTGTATTGGCCGTGATGGTTGCAGTCACCACCGTTCTTGGCCATCGCACTCACACCGAGGCCATCCTCAACCAGGACAAGGCCACCGATACATGGAACGAATATCAGGCCCACAAGATCCGCGCCAACGATACCAAGCTGACCGCCGAACTGCTCAGCGTGGTAACCGTTGCCGACAAGGATGCCGCCAAGAAGCTCGCAGCCGAATATGCCAAGAGCCAGGCCGACAAAAAGGATGAAACCAAAGACGATATGGCCAAGGCGCTGGACTATGAGAAGAAGGTCGAGGAAGCTGAAGCCAAGGGTGACCGGTTTGACCTGGCCGAAGCCATGCTTGAGATCGGGCTGGTCATTACCTCTGTCACGTTGCTGACCCGCGCCCGCATTTATTGGTATGTAGGCATTGTCTTCTCGCTTGCCGGCATCGCTTCGGCGGCATCGGTTCTCCTGCTCAAATAGGAGGTTGAATTCTCCTTACTCGGCGGGAACCTGCTCCATCTCCTCGATAGGCAGCGGCGTGGCCTTCACCCGTGCGGTAGTCAGCAGAAAGACGGCCACCACAATGGCAGCCATGCCGGCGAACTCCGCCGCTGCCGGCCGCTCGTGAAGAAACAGGATTCCCAGCAGCACGGCGACCAGCGGGTTTACGTATGCATTCGACGAGACCTTGGCCACGGGAACATGCTCAAGCAGATAGATAAAGCAGGTGTAGCCGATCAGCGAGCCGCCGGTGATGAGATACGCGAGCGCTCCGACGGAGTTGGCGTTCACATGGAACTGGGGCCATTGCCCCAACGCGGTGCCCAGCGCGGTTAAAATTGCGCCTGCCACCAGCATCTGCCAGGCCGCCGCCACCAGGCTGTTCAACGGCAGGCGCGCGCGCCTGGAGACGATGCTTCCCGCTGCCCACGAGAGCGCGCCGAACAGCAGGGCGCCAATAGCCCACAGCAGCCTGCGGTCGCCACCTAGCCCGTGGTGCAGCGAGGGCCACACCAAAGCGGCTAGTCCTGCAAAGCCCAGCAGCAGCCCCAGCCAGCCGCGCGCCGCCAGCCGCTCACCCCGTGGCAGGAGCATCTCAATGAGCGCCACATACAGCGGCGTTGCGGCAAACAGCAGCGAAGCCAGGCCGCTGGCGACGGTCTTTTCCGCATATACCAGGCTCACATTGCCGCCGCCCAGCAGCAGTAAGCCAACCAGACTCAGCGTGAGCATGGCCTTCGGCGTGCCCAGCAGGCGCAAGCCGCGCCACCGGCACCACGCCAGTAGAATCGAGCCCGCGATTAGATAGCGCGTGCCCGCCAGCAGCAGCGCCGGCATCTCGGCCGCTCCAATGCGAATGGCCGTATACGTCGAGCCCCAGAAAAAGTAGACGCAGGCGAACGACAGCACAATCGAAGCTGTTGAAGCTGCTTTTTGCTGTGGATGTGCCGATTGGAGCGTGGGTTTCGCCATGGGGATTCTTCCATGCTAATGCCAGCGGCCTGGATGCCGTGTCGCGCTGCCGGATTTGCGCCTTTTGCTCTGCTGGCGGACAATGGTTTGCTATGGAATGGATGGGGCGGATTCGTATCGGCTGCGCGGAGCGCGCGCTGGCTGGCCTACATTCGGCCGCCCGCCGGCGCGGCGCATCGTCGCTGCCCGCACATCTTGAAACCGGAATCGACGGCGAAGATGCCGCCTTCTTTTACCTGCGCCGCAAAGGCTACATCGTTGTAGCGCGGCGCTGGTCGGCCGGCAACCTGCCGGGCGACATCGACCTGATCGCGTGGCAGGGACCGATGCTGTGCTTCATCGAGGTAAAGACCCGCACCGCCCATGACCTGACACCGGCCGAGGTTGCCGTTGACTCTCACAAGCGCCACGTTCTGCGCCGCCTGGCACGCCAGTACGTGCGCCAATTGCCCCAGGAGACTGCCCCGCCAGCCCGCTTCGATGTCCTCAGCGTCTATCTGGTGCCGGGCCGGAAGAAGGAATTCCAACACTTTGAAGGGTCGTTTGGCTGGAGCGAGCAGCGCGACGAGGACGTGCGTTGAGGGTTCTGCCGTACGGGCCTTTTGCGCAGAGTCAAGAGCGGCGTTCACATGGAACCGTGTTCCGGAATATATCTAAATTCGCTGCAAATTGGCGAACTTTTCCATCAGCTTCTTCATGCCGTGCCGGTTGAACATGACAGTCAACTTGGCGTCTTCGCCATCGCCCTCGCGGATGAGAATCGTGCCTTCGCCATATTTGCTGTGCCGGACGCGCTGACCTTTTTTCAGTCCAACTGCGCCTTTGGGTCCGGGAAGGCCAACAGGCTCGGGGAAGGCCGGTCGGGGCAGGGAACCAGGCTTGCCCAGGTTCGAATTGCCGCCCACTGCCTTACCGCCGAAAAAGCGGGCAATGTTATCGATCGAGCTTAGCTCTTCCGGCGTTTCTGTATCTTGTCCTTTCAGTTCAGGCCCGTGGCTAGTCAACGCGGTCTTTGCGCTGGCAGTCATCCAGGAGGCAACGAAGGGTTTCGAGGAGGAACTCTTGGCGCTGGCCGAGGCGCGCGGTGTCTCCTGGCTTTCGTCTTCGTAGTTGTAGTGCTTGTCTCCAAAATCGCTGGATTGGCCCGGACGGCGGGCTCCGCCGAATCTTGAGATCCCGCCGTAAGTGTTTGGGTAGCCCGGAGTGGCCCAGGACTGCGAGCGGTCGCCCAGGTTCTCGACCAATTCGCTGGGCACCTCTTCAATGAAGCGCGAAGGGATGCTCATCTCAGGCGCGTCGTTGCCGTAGCGGCGCCGGTAGTGGGCGCGGGTGAGGATAAGTATGTTCATGGCGCGGGTCATGCCCACGTAGCAGAGGCGGCGTTCTTCCTCAAGCTCTTCCGGGTTGTTGAGAGTGCGCGAGTGGGGAAAGAGGCCTTCCTCAAGTCCGGCCAGGAAGACCAGAGGGAACTCCAGTCCCTTGGCGGCATGCAGGGTCATGAGGGTGACGCGGGCCTCTGGATCGAACTGGTCGGTGTCGGAGGCCAGGGCCGCGTGGTCAAGGAACTCGGCCAGCGTCTCGCCGCGGGCCTCGGCGTCGTGAGCGGCGTTGGCCAGTTCCTTCAGATTCTCAATGCGGCTGAAGGCTTCGGGCGAACCCTCCGTTTCCAGGGCTTTAATGTAGCCGGTGCGGTCGATGAGGAAGCGGATCAGCTCGGGGAGTGTGGCAGCGTCGCCGGGAGCGCGGAAGGCGTTCGCGTGTCCTTTTTCGTCTTCCGCAACTTCTGCCGCGTCCGATTCAAAATCGGGATTGGGAGGGTTCGGATTCCCCGGTCTCAAAGGCGAGACCCGGGGCACCCGATCGTTTGCTTGTTTGGGCATCGTCAGGAATGGACGCTTGGGCGCGGCGGCAAAGGGCGAAAAGCTGCTGGCGTCGAGCAGCGGAAGCTGTGCCTCATTCCCGCCAAAGTCGAAGCTGGAGGCCGATTCCGCGCTGTCAGAATCCGCCGTGGAAGCCCCAAACTCGAAGTCCGTATCGGCATCCTCTATCTGCGCTACGTCCGCCGAAAGCTTGCCCGCGAAGTCGGGGTCCATCATTGCCTGGGCGTCGAGGATGAGCTGGCGAAAGGACTCGATGGCCATGAGGGCGCGGTTGGGGATGAGGCGATTGGCGATGGCTGCTCCCATTGCATCCCAAGTGGATGCGCCGGTTTCAAGAGCCAGCCGCTCCAAAGTTTCGAGCGTAGTTTTGCCGATTCCGCGAGCCGGGATGTTGATGACTCTCTGCAAGGCCATGGAGTCGTGCGGGTTGCGGATGAGCCGGAGGTAGGAGAGCAGGTCTTTGATCTCGGCGCGCTCGTAGAAGCTGAAGCCTCCGACCATGGTGTAGCGGATATTGTAGCGGCGCAGGGCTTCCTCAACCAGCCGCGACTGCGAGTTGGTGCGGTAAAGCACCGCGCAATGGGCTTCGCTGGAGTTGGAGTCGGCCTCGCGGAGAAAGGCCTGGATACGGTCGGCGATAAAGAGAGCCTCGTTTTCGCCGTCGGGAGCCTCGTAGTAGCCAATCAGGCTTCCGCCCTGGCGATCGGTCCACAGCTTCTTGCCCTTACGCCTGAGATTATTGGCAACCACCGCTCCGGCAGCTTCCAAAATAATCTGAGTCGACCGATAGTTCTGCTCTAGCCTGACGATGCGGGCTTTGGGGAAATCTTTCTCGAACTCAAGAATGTTGCGGATGTCCGCGCCGCGCCAGGAGTAGATGCTCTGGTCCTCGTCGCCCACGGCGCAGACGTTCTTTTGCTCACCGGCGAGCAGCTTCATCAGTTCGTACTGGGGGCGGTTGGTGTCCTGGTACTCATCGACAAGCAAATATCTGTACCTGCGCTGGTAGCGTTCGCGCACCTCGCTGGAGACCTTGAGGAGACGGACAGCCTCCAGCAGCAAATCGTCGAAGTCGAGAGCGTTGTTCTTGCGCAGTTCGGCTTTGTAACCCTGATAGATGTGGGCGATGCGCTCGCTGTTCGGATCCTTCGATGCGAGGTAATACTCCTGCGGATCGACCATGTGGTTCTTGGCCCAGCAGATGCGGCCCAGGACTGTGCGCGGCGTTAGCTGCTTGGTGTCAAGCCCCATGCGGCGCATGATCTGCTTGACGATGGCCTGCTGGTCGTTCTCATCGTAGATGGCAAATGCGCGGGTCAGGCCGTCATTGCCCACCTTGAGGGCCTCGATGTCGCGCCGCAACATGCGGACGCACATCGAGTGGAATGTGGCGATGAGGGGCTTGGCGAGAGACGAGTGGCCGAGCAGGCGATCGACTCGTTCGCCCATCTCACTGGCCGCCTTGTTGGTGAAGGTGACGGCAAGGATAGAGTCGGGAGCGACGCCCTTTTCGCGGATGAGCCAGGCGATGCGGCTGGTGATGACGCGTGTCTTGCCCGAGCCGGCGCCGGCCAGGATCAGCAGGGGGCCTTCGGTGGCCTCGACCGCGGCGCGCTGTTCGGGGTTCAGGTTGTCGGTGAGCGGCTGCAAGATGCGCGTCCAGGTGGGAAGGATCCTTCATACAGTGTATCGTTCGCGGGGTCTGGAGCGGTACGAGGCTGCGGCAGGTTGCCAACGCGCCGCGGGCGCAGCGGGAACCGGCCTGGAAATAATCTGCAAGGATTTGAAAATAAATATTTTTGGGGTATTAATTATTTGGAATGAATATCAAGCTACCTCCGGCGTTGCAATAAGTTGCTTGTAGGTGATGGTTTGCGTGTTAATGCAGGCGCGCAGCAATCGGGCCATCAGGTCTGGCTCCATGGTGCGTCGGTTGAGCCTGTAGTTGAATTCGGCAACATAGCCGGGGAGATGTTTTTGCTCCACTTTGTGGTGAGTTCCAAGTAGAAACCTCTTCAGGTTGGACAGCGTGATGTGAACCCAGGGGAAGAGAATGTGGGCGGGTTCATCTTGCCGGGAAAGAGCCGTTGCGGTGTGCTCAAAGCCCTTCCTTTCCAGGCGGCGATAGCCGGGCCATCCATCGGAGAGGATATGGCTGCCTGGCTTGACCTTTTCGGCGAGGAACTTCTCCAGTGTTTTTGTGGTTGCATCCGGAACCACTTCCAAAGCGGCGAAGCCCGGAATCGGCTTCCGGCCTGGTTTGCCAACTCCGCGCCGCTCCACCGCAACAGCTACGACGGACTTGGTCCGAACGCCGCGTTTGCCGCGCCCCGTCCTCCCCTTGCCATGCTCCTCACCGCCCACGTAACCCTCATCAACCTCCACCAGCCCGCTTAGCCGGTAGCGCTGATCGCGATCGCTCATCGCCTTGCGGATCTTATGCAGCATCAGCCAGGCGGTCGGATAACTA
>Ga0182016_10000553_pt1 | contig 46836 bp, 39 predicted proteins | sample 712S2MmetaG_FD_120491 | JGI IMG/M metagenome (GOLD analysis project Ga0182016, IMG submission 120491) | Permafrost microbial communities from Stordalen Mire, Sweden - 712S2M metaG | ecosystem: Environmental > Terrestrial > Soil > Wetlands > Permafrost | place: Sweden: Stordalen | collected...
AAATCCGCGCACCTCGCTGGGCGAGTGGCGAATGGGTCGTCCCATCTGCCAGCTGATCTCGGTGGCGATGTCCTTTGCATTGGCGACAAAGGCATCCACTGCACGCGACAGCAGCGCGCAGCGATCGGCCAGCGGCACGGCGCGCCAGTGGACCTGCGCGCTGCGCGCGGCATCCAGCGCCCGGTCGATATCAGCCGCACTGGCGAGCGTTCGTTCTACATAGACCCGGCCGTCGACCGGGCTGATGGTCTTGAGAGTTTCGGTCCCGGTGCTCATGCCGCCGCCCAGGCTGATTCTATCCCTGCCTCGCGAACGCGATAGGCGTTGCTCGGCGGGATCAGCCAGGTCGACAACTCATTCCCGCGCATGGAGGTCCGACACCTGGACCCGAGCAGGATATTGCGGGCCGCATTCACGTCCCGGTCATGCGACTCACCACAGTCGCGACAGATCCATGCTCTTACAATCAACCCATTGACCCCTCGCGGTCCACTCAGGGCCCCGCAGGTGGAACAGGTGATGCTGGTGTTTTTTTCGTTGACGACTTCAAATGTCCTGGCAGCCTGCTGGCTCTTGTAATCCAGGAAATTCTTTAGCATCCCCCACCCTGAATCCAGCACGGACTTTGCCATCCGTGTCTTGGCCAGTTTGAGACTGCTGACGTCACCAACAACGATTCTCCGATACCTATTGACCATCTCTCTGGAAAACTTATGCAACGCGTCGGCGCGGCACCGCGCGGCCTTGCGATGAATCCGTTTGGCCTGGCGCTTGTGGCCACGGCGCTGCGCCGAGGCGAGCTTCTGGGCATACTCTTGCGTCCAGCGGCCTGCCGCGAGACGCTGTCCGTCACTCGTGACTGCAATCGCCTTCAACCCCAGGTCAATCCCGACGGCCTCCTCAGGTGCCCCAGTGTCTTCAGCCTGTACTTTCACGGGCAGGCACAGCCACCAGTCTCCGACCGCATCCTGGGCGAAGCAGCCAGACTGCCATTGGACCCCATTCAGTCGTTCTGTCTCGAACACCCGAAAGCTCTTGCCGGCAAAGCGCAGGCAGACGCCTTTGCGCTTTAGATTGGCCGCTTTAAAAGGCACCCAGCCGAGTGATCTTCGGCTGCCTCGACTAACCCGCCAGCGCAGTTTGAGCCGACGAGCCGCTTGGCGTTTCTGGGCATAGTGGGTGCAAATGGACTGAATGGTATCGGCGCCGATCTTGTCAAAGTACCGGGTCGCTCCGGCCGTCAGGTTGCACAGGTCAAAGCCGCTCATCCATTTGCGCTTGATATCGGTGCGGGTGGCAGCCTTGAAGCTCGTTTCATTGCAGTAGTTGAATACCTCGTTCGCTTCCACAGCTGCGGCACTGAGCCAGGGATAGGCTTCCGCTCGAATCTTCAACCGAAGAGTGCGCGTGAACAAGGGCGGCATGAACGTATTATCGCTCTTCACAGGCGTTCGTGCTCCACAGAGTTTCGCAACTCGATGGTGGGTTGCGACATCCATGTCGCGTCATGGACGCACTCAGATGATCTCGAAATAGCGGGCCAGTTCCCAGTCGGTGATGGCCTTGCGAAATTCACGCTCCTCCCACTGGCGGGTCGCGGCATGCTGCTCGACGAAGGCATCTCCGAACAGCGCGCGCGCGGGCTCGCATGCGATCAGTCGCTCGGCTGCTTCGTACAGCGTCGCGGGCAGGCGCCGAATTTGGGGGTGCTCCTGCGCGTAGGCATTGCCCTCGATGGGCGCATCGGGCTCGATGTGATGCTCGATGCCCCACAGTCCGGAACCGATGGCCGCGGCCAGCGCTACGTAGGGATTGATATCCGCGGCAGCGATCCGGTACTCGACGCGCTGGCTGGACGCGCCACCACGGATGACGCGCAGCGCGGTCGTGCGGTTCTCTATGCCCCAGGTCGCGGAAGTCGGTGCCCAATAACCCGGCACCAGGCGCGAATAGCTGTTCACGGTGCAGGCAACCATCGACAGAATCTCCGGCATCAGGGCCTGCTGGCCGCCGATGAACCAGCGCATGGCATCCGACATGTCATGCGGCTTCGACGCATCGTGAAAGATGCTCTCGCCGTTCTTGCCGCGCAGCGAGATGTGCAGATGACCGCTTTGGCCCGGAACCGAGTTGGACCACTTGGCCATGAAGGTCGCCATCAGGCCATGGCGTTGCGCCAGCACCTTGGTGAAGGTCTTGAACAGCGCCGCACGATCGGCGGCCTCGAGCGCATCGCAATAGTTGAGCGCCGCCTCGAGCACGCCCGGTCCGGTTTCCGTGTGCAGCCCTTCGATGGGAAAGCGCATGGTGCGGGCCATACTGAGCAGTTCGTGATAGAGCTCCGAATGCACGGAAGCACGCAGCAGCGAATACCCGAACGCGCCCGGGGTCATCGTCTTGAGTTGCCGGTAACCTTTTTCGCGCACCGAGTTCGGCGTCTCCTGGAAGAGAAAGAATTCGAATTCCGCCGCCGCGTTCACCGCGTAGCCCATGTCGGCGGCCCGTGCCAGCACGCGCCGCAGCGCGCCGCGCGGGCAGACTGCTTCGGCCGGCCCGGCGAACTCCCCCAGGAATAATATTGTCTTCGGCTCGAACGGAATCTCGCGCCGCGTGCCCGGCAGCAATCGCACCGTGGCATCCGGATAGGCGGTGTGCCAACCCGTGTAGCGGGTGTTGTCGAACAGTTGATCGTTCGAGTCCCAGCCGAGGATGACGTCGCAGAACCCGAGATTCTTGTCGAGCGCCGAGAGGAATTTCTCGCGGCCGAGATACTTGCCGCGCATGATCCCATCGCCGTCGAATACACCTATCTTGACATGCTCGATATCGCGAGCCGACAGGTAGGTTCGAACATCAATGTCCTGCTCACCGGGTGACTGCTGCATCATGTGATTGTACGAGATCGGAGCGGCCAGGGCCCTATAATCCCCGCATGCAGCATCTGATCGACGGTTACAGGCGTTTCCGTGCCCAGCAGTGGCCGGAGCGTCGCGCCATGTTCGAACGACTGGCTCACGTCGGTCAATCCCCGCGGGCAATGGTGGTGGCCTGCTCGGACAGCCGGGTGGACCCCACGATGATCTTCAACGCCGAGCCGGGCGAGCTCTTCATATTGCGCAACGTCGCCAATCTGGTGCCGCCGTACCAGCCCGATCTGGCATTTCATGCCACCAGCGCCGCACTAGAATTTGCGGTGCGCGTGCTCGAGGTGACCGATCTGATCGTCATGGGCCATGCGATGTGTGGCGGCATCGGCGTTCTGCTGCGCGGCGCTCCGTCCGGGGCCGGGGACTTCCTGATGCCGTGGATGCGCATCGCCGAACCGGCGAAGCGTCGCGCGCTCGCACGCGCGGGCGAAGGCTGCGATCCACAGACGGAATGTGAGCAGGAATCGGTCAAGCTGTCGCTGGAGAACCTGCTGACATTTCCCTGGATCGCCGAGCGTGTGGCGCAGGGCCAGCTCACCTTGACCGGCAGCATCTTCGATATCCGCTCCGGAGTGCTGGCGCTGCTGCATGCCGATGGAAGCTTTGCGCCCGTGGACACGCGCGTGAACCCGCGGTAGCAGCCTGCTAGTCGCCCCGCGGCAGCGCGCTTTTTGCCGCCACGAACTCGAGAACCAGCGGCAGCACGGGCGGCTGCTTGCGCAACGGCGAGAAGGCTGCCGCCAGGTCACCATGGCTGGCTCCCGGAAAGTATCGCGTTGACACATCGTCACCGGCCGCTTCGAGCCGCGCGGCCAGGCTGCGCGTGTTGTTGGGACTCACACGTTTATCGCCCAGTCCGTGCATGAGCAACATGGGCGGTGCATTGGCGTGGACATAATTGATCGGCTGGGAGCGGTAGAATTCCGAAGACGGCGCGAACACATCGTTCAGATACGCATCGGTAAAGGGGAGGAAATCGTAGGGCCCGGAGAGGCCGACGACGCCGCGAAGCCAGCGAGCATCGCCTCCAACCTGATGCAGATATTCCTGATCCAGTGCCAGCAATACCGCGATGTGGGCCCCGGCCGAATGCCCCATGAGGAACAGCCGCGCCGGATCCGCGCCCCACTCGTGCGCGTGCGCGCGCGCGAAGGCGACGGCGGCCGCCGCATCGCGCATGAACTGCGGAAATCGCGCCTTGGGATACAGCGCGTAATTGGGAATCACCGTGGCGATTCCCGCGGCCGCCAGCGCCGCACCCACAAATCGGTAGTTCGCCTTGTCCCCCGAGTTCCAGCCGCCGCCGTAAAAGAAGACCACCAGCGCCGATGGCGCGCCATGGGCGGGCAGGTAGACATCGAGTCGATTCGCCGCCGCCGGACCGTAGGCGATGTTCGATTGTCGCGAGTAACTCTGGAAGGTCGAGACCGTGTTGAGAGCCAGCAACCCAAGACCGGTACAGGCATTCAGGCAGCAGGCCAGGGCCAACGCAATCGGCCACGTGCGCTTCATCGGCGCTTCAACCCGAACGCGTGATTCGCAGCGCACCCTTCTCGAGGTGCAGATACTCGTAGGTCGCATCGGAAAACTGGCGCTGCCACGCGGCGGCCATCGCGCGCTCGGCCGGTCGCGCGGCATCGTCGAGCAACACGATCGCGCCCGGTGCCAGTCGGCCCCAGAAAAACGGCAGCGATGGATAGCGGATGTCGGCACGCAGGGCCGTGGGCGGTCCGTCGATGAGCAGCAGGTCCACCCCGGCTAAGTCGGCGAGTACGCGCGTGTCGTACCAGGGTCGCGCCATGCCCTCGCATTTCATCTCGGTCAGCGCCGCAAATCGCAACTCCACCCACTCGCCAAGGTCCTGGCGCAGCAGCTGATCACGGGTCTGTGCAGCGTAGCCTTCGTCCGCGTCGATCGAGATGAGGCGGCCAGCCCCGTTGCTGCGCAGCGCCGCTGCAATCACGAGCGTCGATACCCCGGATCCGAGTTCCACCACGCACTGCGGCCGGCGGGCCGCGATGGCGCGCATCAGTTCACCCAGCAGATCAGTCGATGCCGCCCATCCGCCTGGCAGGGGCAGCGGCGCGCCGCCCTGGAGAACCCGGAACACATTATGTGTCTCCCACACGTGCCGTTCCTGCCGGCGCAGCATCGAGCGCAACCGTCGTAACTTGCGCGCGAGCGCCCAGGCGCCAGCGGCGAGCAGACTCATGGTCACGAGCAACAGAACGATCAGCGCAGCTGTCGTGGTCATAGATACAGGAAGGTCACGGCGATGCCGGCCAGCGCCAGCAGCACAAGTTCGGTGGCAGGCGTGCGGCAGGCGCGCACACCGCCGAAGGCGAGCGCATAGACAGCCTTGAGCACATTGTTCGACGAAGCCGCGATCAATATGGCGGCACACAGCGAGTTCACCGACATCGCGGTAACGCCGCCCTGGGAGAGGCTGAGCACAAAGGGATCGATGTCCGCCGCGCCGGTGATGGCAGCCAGTGCAAACACGCCACGCTGCCCGAAGCCATCCCGAACCCAGTTCGACAGTACGGCGACCACGACGAACAACGCCGCAAATCCAAGCGCCGACGCGAGCTGCAGCGGGTTGGGTGCCGGCAGGTGGCTCCGCGGCGCGACGCCGGCAGGCTGGGCGCGCAGCCAGTCCATGAGCGCAATCGCGGCTCCCAGCAACGCAAGCCCGGCCAGCGCGGGCAGCAACTGTCGCGCAAGAGTCCAGTCGAACACGGCAACGATGACGCCGATGCGCAGATACATGATCACGGTGGCGATGATGATGCCGACGGAAAATTCCCGGCGCGACTGGCCGGCCGCCTGCTGCTGGCGCGCCAGTGCCACGGTCGTCACGGTCGAGGAATAGAGGCCGCCGAGCACCGCCGGCAATAAAGCGCTCGAGCGTGCGGGCAGATAGGTCTGCAGCAGGTAGCTGGCGTAGGACAGGGTCGAGGTGGCGACCAGCGCCAGCCAGACCTGGTATGGCGTAATGGGTGTCCATGCGACGATCGGATGCCGAGGCACCAGCGGCAGCACCACGCCGATCAGAATGAGGAATTTCCCGAGGGTGAAAATCTCGTTGGGAGCAATCTGGTGCACCAGTCGATGCAGCGGCTCGCGGCTCTCGATCAGGACCACCGCCACCACGGAAGCTGCCAGCACCACCCAGGGAGGCTGGGTGATCGCGACCGGCCCAAGTGCATAAGCCAGGACACTCGCGGTCGGAATCATGAGGCTGGGGCGCGACCCGTCCTCGCGCAGCGCGCCGGAGAGGTGCGCGTGTTGCCACAGGCCTACTGCTGCGAGTCCCACGACGAAGGGCACCAGTGATGTCGGCTGCAGCAGGAATAGCAGGCTGCCCACCGTTGCCAGCAGGGGGAAGGTGCGGATGCCGCCAGGGTTGCCGCGCGCTTCGACCTTGTAGACGCCCTCGAAGGCAAGGCCGACGAAGACGGCCATGGCCAGCGCCAATCCAAGCCTTCCGGCCAGTTCGATCGATGGCAACTGCGCGCTCATTCCGTCAAATCCTCCCGTCGCGCCCACATTATTCCATGGTCGCTGCTAAATCATTGTTTTATATGTACCGCGAGAAGTTGCTGATGATGGAGCACAGACTTAAGATGATTCAAAGAATACGTACCGGCACCGGGTCTGAATATGCGGCTAATGCACTGGACAATCGCGGGCCTATCGATGGCGGGTCTGAGCGCCATGCTTTTGGCCGGAGCCGCCGAATCCGGCAAGCCGGCCGATCCGATAAAACTCAATATCAAGCTCGGGCTCTGGGAAATCGCCACGCAGGCGAACATCAGCGGTGCGCCGCCCATCCCGGAGGACGCCTTGGCGAAGATGTCGCCCGACCAGCGTGCCCGCATGCAGGCGGCCATCCAGGCCAGCATGGCCGATGTGGCCAGGCCGAAGCTCGCCAAACACTGCGTCACGCAGGAAAAGGTGGCGCAGGGATTCAACCTGGATCGACAGCACGACAGCACTACCTGCCAGAAAAAGCTCCTCACCAATACCTCGAGCGAGCTGCAACTGAGTGAAACCTGCCCCGAGGACAACGGTTCGACCAGCATCGATGAGCATATTCAGCTCAGGGGTTCCGACCAGTTGGCCGGCACCGTGCATTTCATCAAGGCCAGCGGCGGCAAGAGCATGACGGTCGACAGCACCATCAAGGGCCAATGGCTTAGCGCAAGCTGCGGCGATATCAAGGACTTCGAGCTCGAAAAATAATGCGCCGGGGCCACCCTACGCATGGCGCCGAAGAGCACGCGGAACTTCGCTTTACGACAATTGAGTCCAATAACAACCGGGAGTGATCGTGGACATAAATAAATTAATTACGCGCGCCAAAGGCATTTTGCTGTCGCCGCGTGCCGAGTGGCCCGTCATCGCCGCGGAGCCGGAAACGATCGGTGGCCTCTTCGGCGGCTACATCGTCATCCTGGCGGCCATACCGGTGATCATTCATTTCCTTTCGACCAGCGTGATCGGCGAGTCGAACTTCCTGCTGGGCTCGTTCCGCCTGCCCCTGGCAGTGGGGCTGGAAATCGCGGTGGTGAGCTACGTGTTTTCCCTGATCGGTGTGTTCGTGCTGACGCTGATAGTGGAGGCGCTGGCACCCACTTTCGGCGGAGAGAAAAACCGTGTCCAGGCGCTCAAGACCGTCGCCTACTCGTACACGGCCGGCTGGGTGGCTTCGATCATCGGCATCGTGCCGGGTCTGGGCATCATCGCGGCGCTCGCGGGCCTGATATACGGACTCTACCTGCTGAATCTCGGCCTGCCGTTCACGATGAAATGCCCGCCGGAGAAATCGCTCGGCTACACGGTGGTTTCGATCATCGCGGCCATCATCGTCTACTTCATCATTGGCATGGCCATGCGGCCGTTTTATACGTCAGCTTTCGGCCTGGGTCACACCTTTGGCGGACTGCATCAAAGCGGAGGCGCGGCGGGTGCATTTGCGAGCGGCAGCACCGGGGCGGCGCTGCAGGACTATGCCAAGCATCTGCAGGATGCATCCAACAAGCTCGATGCGGCGCAAAAATCCGGCGATAACAACGCCAAGGCGGATGCGGTCAGCCAGATGATGGGAGCGGCACTCGGCGGCGGTGGCAAGGTCGAATCGCTGCCCCCCGATCGCATCAAACCCTTCCTGCCTGACACGCTCAACGGGCTGCCGCGCACACAGGCGGCGGCAGAGCGCAACGCCGCGCTCGGAATGCAGATCTCAAAGGCGAGCGCGACTTACTCGGACGGCGCCAACCATCAGCTCGAGCTCGTCATCACGGACACCGGTTCGCTCAAAGGGCTGGTGGGCTTTGCCGCCGGCTGGGGCGGCGTCGAGCAGGAGAGCGAGAACGATCAGGGCTATGAGAAGACCTACAAGAACAACGGCCAGATCATTCACGAAAAATGGAATAAACAGACCCAGAGCGGCGAATTCGGCATCGTGGTAGCCGACCGCTTTTCCATCGATGTTTCCGGCGGCGCCTCCAGCATCGATGACCTCAAGGCCGCCGCGGCCAGTGTCAATGCCAGCGGACTGGCGGCGCTCAAGAACGAGGGCGTCAGCTCCAATCAGTAGCGATGCGCGACCGGCACCCCTGCCGGCCGGCGATGGCGCGATTCGACGCCATTACGTCAAACCTCCCCTTCCACGCTTCCCAGAGCGTGCGCCAGCGCAATAGAGGCGCCGCATGGCATCCGCTATACTCCGCGGGACGAATATAAAGGCGAACCGGGAGCGTCGCCGCATCTGGCGTGCCCCAAAGGCTTGGGAGTCGGCCAAATGCATGACAAGAAGTCACTTCGGGTCCTCGCGCTCACTATCGGTAGTTTGATCCTGGGGACAGTCCCGTCGCTGACTCTGGCGCAGGGGGTCACCGGTTACCAGGCTGGCCAGGGGGGCAGTCCCGTCCAGGGTGCCGCCGGCACCAGCACCAGTACCGGCAACCCGTCCATCCAGCATTGCGAAAAGCCCATGGGCGCCATCGCCGTGGTCGAGCCGCAGGACTTTGCGCTGCAATCGCTGCTGCGCTACAACCTGCAGTCGCCGGTCCCGCTCATCCGCATGATGATCCAGCAGTCCAACTGCTTCATCGTGGTCGAACGCGGCGTCGCCATGCAGAACATGAAGCAGGAGCGCGCGCTGTCGGGCACCGGCGAGCTGCGCTCCGGATCGAATATCGGCGGCGGGCAGATGGTGGGAGCGGATTACATCCTGACACCCAACGTGGTCTTCTCGGAAAAGAATGCCGGCGGCATCGGCGGCGGGCTCGCCGGGCTGGTACCCGGCGTGGGAGGGGTGCTGGCCGGCGCAGCCGCCGGCGGTCTGCGGTTCAAGGAGGCGCAAACCAGCATGCTCGTGGCCGACTCGCGCAGCGGCGTCCAGGTCGCATCGGCGGAAGGCAGCACCAAGAAAGCCGACCTGAACCTCGGCGGCGCATTGTTCGGCGCCGGTGGTGGTGGCGGCGTGGGCGGTTATGGCAATACCAACGAAGGGAAAATCATCGCTGCCGCGTTCCTCGACAACTACACCAAAATCGTGGATGTTGTTAAGGACGATCCCAGCCTGCAGCGCAACGTTGGCACGCTCAAGCAGGAGGCCGGTACGGTGATCACCGCCGGCGCAGTGTTTGCCGAAGGCGACATCGTGGTACCGAAGATTCCCAACATCAAAGTGCTGGCGACCGCCGATGACAACGCCAAGCCCACCGGAACACTGGGCCGGGGCGAGCAGCTCGTGGTCATCGGGGCCGAACAGAACGGCTACATCAAGGTTCAGGGCGGTGCGGTCAGCGGCTGGGTCAAGAAGGTGCTTTTGACGCGTCAGGATTAACACTATGACTTCCTCCAGCGATGAGCACGTGACATCAATCGACGCCGCCACACAGGTGCGGGCCATCGTGACCGGAGAAGTGCCGCCCACTGGACCGGCAAATGCGGCCGCGACGCGCCCGATCGGCGAAGAGCCGACGCTGATCGATGATCGCTACGACATCGAGGCACGGCTCGGCGTTGGCGGCATGGGCGCGGTGTATCGCGCGCGTGATCGGCTCATGCAGGAGGCCAACGACCCGGATCCCTTTATCGCGCTCAAGCTGATTCTCGATTCGGTGCAGGATCCACAGGCCTCGATTGCGCTGCAACGAGAGGCCAGGCGCGCGCAGACTCTGAATCACATCAACATCGTGCGCGTGTTCTATTTCGGGCGCGACAAGGACGGGCGCTACTACCTTACGATGGAGCTGCTGCGCGGCAAGTCGCTGGAGCAGAAGCTGCGCGACGAGCCGGGGCCCATGTCGTTCGCCGCGGCCCTGCCGTTGATAGAAAAGATCTGCTCCGCGCTGAGCTACGCACACGCACAGGGAATCGTCCATTCGGACATCAAGCCGAGCAACGTTTTCATCACCGATGTCGGTGAACCCAAGCTGCTCGATTTCGGCATCGCATCGCCGATGCGCTCGGCCAGCGGACGCGAAACCCAGTTCAATCCGCGCAGCCTCGGCGCGCTCTCGCCCAACTACGCCTCGATCGAGCAATTCCTGGGGATGGACGCCGATCCACGCGATGACGTCTACAGCGTCGCCTGTCTTAGCTACGAACTGCTGAGCGGTCAGCGACCGTATGGCGGGGAAGTCGCGCCGCGAGCCCTCGAGCATGGGTTGACGGCGAAGCCGATTCGCGCGCTGTCGCGCGCCCAGAACGAGATTCTCGCCAGCGCGCTGTGCCTGCATCGCAAGGATCGCACCGCCACCATCGAGGCCTTCATAGGGGCACTCAAGGAATCCGGTGCGCGCACGGCCAAGCTGCGTCGGCGCATCTGGATCGCAGCTCCCGCCTGCGCAGTACTGACCGCCGCGGCCGGCACATTGATCTATGACCGCGCGCAGCCGGCGCACGCAGAAAAGATCGCGCCGGCGGCAACCGCGTCGATCGCATCGACCGCACCGGGCACTCCGAACACAGCAAGCGAATCGGTCGCGCCGGCGCCCTTGGCGGCCGCGCCAGCGGGCGCCGCCGCGCAGGCTCCAACGGACCCGGCGGACGCCGCGCGACTGCAGGCCATCGCCGACCAGGCGAAGTCCGAGGAGGCCGCGCGACTCAAGGCTGTGGATGAGCTTTATCAGGCCGAGAAGAGCGCGCGGCTCAAAGCGGTCGAACAGGAAGCCCGCGCCGAAGCGGCCGCGCGATTGAAGGGCATCGATCAGATCAATCAGTCACAGATCAACGCGCAGCAGCAGGCGGCACAATCCTATCCAAACGCCCAGGATGATGCGGCTGCCGCACAACGACAGCAGCGACGCCAGCAACAGCAAGCGTGTGCATTTTCAAAAGACCGCTGCTAGCACCGATCTGACCGCTCGCCGATGCACCTGATAGGGCCCGGTGCGCCGGTCCTGCTGACGCTGGCCGTGCTGGCCATCGTGGGGTTTATCGCCGGCGTACAAAACTCGCTGGCGGGTGGGGGCTCGTTTCTGACTTTCCCCGTGCTGCTTCTGAGCGGACTGCCGCCGCGGGCCGCCAACATCTCCTCCGCCGTCGCGCTATTTCCGGGACAGCTCATGACCGGCTATGGCTCGCGCCAGGGCGTGGTCGGAATCCCCGGACTGAGTGTGCGAACGCTGTTCGTGATCAGCGTGGCCGGCGGCGCGCTCGGTGCGCTGCTGTTGCTGGCGACCCCATCGGATTTCTTCACGGCGCTGGTGCCGTGGCTGGTGCTGTTCGCAACGACCCTGTTTGCCTGGGCCAGCTTCGTGCGCGATCCCGCCTCACCTCGGCATCGATTGAATCGCTCATCGGCGATCCTGACCCAGCTCGTGATTGCGGCGTACGGCGGCTACTTCGGCGGCGGGATCAGCATCCTGATGCTCGCGACGCTGACGATGTCGGGCTGGTCCGTGCGCGGCGCATGGGCCACCAAGAATCTGCTGGCCGCGGTCATGAACGCCGCGGCAATCCTGATCTTCGCCTTCTCACGCGACGTTGCCTGGAAGCAGGTGGTGGCACTCGGTGCGGGCGCGATAGTCGGCGGACAGGTAGGCGCGTATGCGTTCCAGCGCGTCAATGAGAAGGTGTTGCAGGTCTGCATCACACTGTTCGGCCTGGGACTGGCGATCGGCCTATTCTGGCACGCACACCGCGGCTAGCCGCTGTTTTGGCCGAGCAGGCGTACTTCGTGCTGCGGGTAGGGAATGACGATCCCGCGGCCCCGGAATGTCTCGACGATGGATTTGTTGATTTCACCGGTCGCGTCGCCAAAATCCACCACGCTCACCCACGGCTTCACGGCTACCACAACCGCCGAACTACCCAGTTGCGTGGTCTGGATAAAGGGCGCGGGATCCTTCAGTACGCGTGGATTATTGCGCAGGATCTCCTGAATGGCGGCAAGAGCCGAACTCAGATCCGTGTCGTAGGCAACACCCACGGCAACGTCCAGTTGCCGGATGCGGCCGTAGTTGTGCAGGATTTCGCCAACCACTTTGCGATTTGGTATCACGATCAATGAACGGTCGGTGTGGCTCAGCGTGGTGCTGAACAGCGTGATGTTTTCCACCTGCCCTTCGACTCCGACTATCTGCACGTACTGCCCGACGCGAAATGGCTTGGTGAAGATTATGGTGAGCCCTGCGGCGACATTACTCAGCACGCCCTGGGTGGCCAATGCCACCGCGGCACCTGCGACACCCAGCCCGGCCAGCAACGGCAGCAGTTCCACACCCATGTTCTGCAGCGCCATGATCACAAACAGCAACAGCACCAGCAGCCGCGCGACGCGCATCAGCAGGACGCGCACCGGAGGCTCCAGCTCGATTCGCGCCAGGGCCCGGGCGAACCAGCGCGCGACCCATCGGCTCACGATGAAGCCGGCGGTCAGTATCAGGATGGCGACCAGCAGCTTGGGGCCGAAGCGTACCGCCAGGTCCAGCAGTGTGCTCCTGGCCTGATCGATGGTGGCAATTTGATCGTTCATTGGCGTTCTTTTTGGTGAGAGCGACCAGGGGATTCTATTTCATTCGGCCGCTGACCGACATTATGCATGTCAGCCGCTGCCTACCGCGGAGCCGGGATTCCACGGATAGGAGCGATACCTGATTGCCGCGATCATTGGCGAAGGGCAAGGATCGCCGACTGCAGCCATTTGCCGACATTGGTCCTCCCGCCGCCGATCTGTTAGGTGTAAAGCCAACCATTTGGAGACGTCATGATCGCTGCACTGCGCCGCGCCGGTTCCTATTGCCTCATTGCCGCCCTGTCCTCCCTCTCCGCCTGTGGCGGCGGCAGCGACGGCAGCGACCCGAAAGCGAGCGCAGCGAGTGCGGATCCTCCCAGCAGCAGCGGCAGCAGTACCAGCAGCAGCAGCAGCTCGAGCAGCAGCGGCGCGGCGACGGGCACGGACGTACTCACGTATCACTACGATTCCATGCGCACGGGCCAGAATCTGGCTGAGACAGTGCTCACTCCGGCCAACGTCACCAGCCCCACGTTCGGGCTGTTGCGCACGCTGCCTGCGGATGACGTGGTCGATGCCACGCCGTTGATCGCGACCGGCATCCCGGTCGGCGGCAGCAAACATACCGTGGTGTACGTGGCCACCGAAAACGATTCTGTCTACGCCTACGATGCCGACACCGGTGCCGCACTGCTGCACGTGTCGCTGCTGGCGAGCGGCGAAACGCCGAGCGACACGCGCAGCTGCACCCAGGTAGTACCGGCCATCGGAATTACCTCGACACCGGTGATCGATCGCTCGGTGGGTGCGAATGGCACCCTCTTCGTGGTGGCGATGTCGAAGGACAGCAGCGGCGGATATCATCAGCGCCTGCACGCACTGGATCTGTCGACACTTGCCGCTCGGATCCCCGCGGTCGATATCGCGGCCACCGCCCCAGGCAACAGCCCGAACGGCTCGGGTGGAACCGTGACCTTCGGACCCGGTGACTACAAGGAGCGTGGTGCCCTGCTCGCTGCCAACGGCCAGATTTACACGGTATGGGCATCCCATTGTGACGATGAGCCCTACAACGGCTGGATCATCGCCTACAACGAATCCACGCTGGCGCAGACGGCCGTTCTCAACTACACACCGAACGGATCCCAGGGAGCCATCTGGAACGTCGGAGGGCTCGCCGCCGACAGCGCCGGCGCGTTGTACGCCATGGCCGGTAACGGCACTTTCGATACCACGCTGACGGCCAGCGGTTTCCCTAATCAGTCCGACTACGGCAATACGGTCATGAGGCTGGCCGCGACTGCTTCCGGCCTGACCGTAGCGGACTACTGGGCGGCCAGCAACACCGTCTCCGAGTCTGCCGGCGATATCGATCTGGGCTCGGGCTCTCCACTGCTGCTGCCGGATGAAACCGATGCCGGCGGCACCGTTCGTCACCTGTTCATTGGCGCAGGCAAAGACGGCAACGTGCTGCTGCTCGATCGCGATTCGCTGGGCAAGTTCAACGCCAACGCGAGCACTGCCTATCAGCGCGTCGCGAGCCTGTTGCCCGGTGGCCTGTTCTCGGCGTTCGCGTATTTCAATGGCAGCGTCTACACCGCGGATGTCGGTGGGACGCTCAAGGCATTCACACTCACTGCGGCACTGCTGCCGGCGTCCCCGACCTCGCAATCCACGGCAACCTTCGGCTATCCGGGCAGCTCGCCGTCGGTTTCCGCGAACGGCAGCAGCAACGCGGTCGTCTGGACCCTGACCAGCAGCTCCAGCGGTGCCGCAATCCTGCACGCCTACAATCCGGCGAATCTGCAGCAGGAGTATTACAACAGCACCCAGGCGGCCAATAGCCGCGACGCCTTCGGCAATGGCGAAAGAATGATCACCCCCGTGGTCGCGAACGGCAAAGTATTCGTCGGCACGCCGAGCGGAGTCGCGGTCTTCGGTCTGCTTTAGAGCTTGCGCGGTGCGTTACTGCCGCGCGCGGGTTTGTGGCGAAAGCAGTCGCGGGCGTGGTCGTCGATGAGGCCCGTGGCCTGCATCCATGCATAGACGATGACCGGACCGACGAACTTGAAGCCCCGCTGCTTGAGCGCTTTCGATAGGGCGACCGAGAGCGGAGTCTGCGTCGGTACGGATCCGGTGTTGCGGATGGGCTTTCCGCCTATGAAGGTCCAGACGAACTTCGCAAAATCCTCCCCGGCCCCCTGCATGGCCAGGTACGATCGGGCACCCTTGATCGTCGCCTCGATCTTTGCGCGCGAGCGCACGATCCCCGGATCCGTGAGCAGTCGCAACACGTCCCGTTCGGTAAAGCGCGCCACGCGGATGGGATCGAAATTGCGGAACGCCTTTCGGAAAGCCTCGCGCTTGCGCAGGATGATGCTCCACGAGAGACCAGCCTGGAATCCGTCGAGCATGAGCTTTTCCCACAACGCGCGGCTGTCGCGCTCCGGGACTCCCCATTCCTGATCGTGATAGGCCTGCATGAGCGGATCGTTCATCGCCCAAGTACAGCGGCGGCGTGGTTTCAAAGCCCTGGCTGCCAAGCAGCCTCCTCAGTGTGTGTGCCAGCGTGTTTAGAATCGTGCTTACAATCGTGCGCGGTTGATCCAACGCCCATTATACTGGCGAATATGCTCATTACCGGCGGCTGCCTGTGCCGCGCCATCCGCTACGAATTTTCAGAGCCGCCGATCGTATCGCGGGTGTGCTGGTGTCGCGTCTGCCAGTACATCGGTGCCGGCAGCGGCACGGTCAATACCTGCTTCCCGAGCGCGGCATTGACGCTGCGCGGGCAACCGGCCGACTATCGCAGCATCGCCGATAGCGGCAATATCATGCATCGTCGCTTCTGTCCCACCTGCGGTACGTCCTTGTTCAGCGAAGCCGAATCCCGCCCTCATCTGGTATTCGTTCGCGCCGGAACGCTGGACGATCCGGAGATCGCGAAGCCGGCCTCGACCATCTGGGCCTCCGCGGCACCGAGCTGGGCCTGCATCAACGACACGTTGCCGAAGGTCGAGCGGCAGCCACCGCCGGCGGGCTAGCGGCACATGTTCGTTTCGCGATGACGTACCAGCTGCAGGAAAATGAACAGGCGGTGCTCCTGACACAGGACGCCGCGCCCACCGCGAGCGTCATCTGGATGCATGGGCTGGGCGCAGATGGGCGCGACTTCGTACCCCTGGTGCCGCAGCTTGGGCTCGCGCCCGCAGCGGGAATCCGCTTCGTGTTTCCGCACGCCCCGCGGCGCCCGGTGACGCTCAATGGGGGCATGCCGATGCGTGCCTGGTACGACATACGGGAACTCTCAGCGGGTTCGCTCGAAGATGCCGCAGGTATTCTCGAATCGGCGGCACGCCTGGACGGATTCATCGAGCGCGAGCGGGCGCTCGGGATCCGTGCGGATCGCATCGTGCTGGCGGGGTTCTCCCAGGGCGGCGCGATGGCGCTGCAGGTGGCATTGCGGTACCGCGAGAGTCTCGCCGGCGTGATGGCCTTATCGACGTACCTACCCCTGCGCGATCGACTGGCGAGTGAAGCCAGCGAGGCCAATCGCACCATTTCGATACTGATGTGCCACGGCCGGAACGACCCGGTGCTGACGATCCAATTGGGGCGGCTCTCGCGCGATGCGTTGCAGGCGCTCGGCTATACGGTGCAATGGAAAGAGTACGACATGCGGCATGAGGTCTGCGAAGAGGAAATTGGCGACATCGCGCGCTGGCTGCGCAAGGCGCTCCCTTGAAAAGCGCCAAGGCGCGCACGCTGGAAAAAGTTTTCATCTCGGCGGAATCGCTGTTGCGGGACTCGATGGAATTGGCGCGTCGCATCGTGCAGAGCGGTTTCAGACCCACATTCCTGGTGGGAATATGGCGCGGAGGAGCACCGATCGGTATCGTGGTTCAGGAAGCGCTGGAATACCACGGCATCCATACCGATCACATCGCCATCAGAACTTCCGCTTATCAGCACGCACAGACCGAGGCCAAGACCGTTCGCGTGCATGCGTTGGACTACCTGGTCTCGAGCCTATCGAACGAGGATCGCCTGCTGCTCGTGGACGATGTATTCGATTCCGGTCGCAGCCTCGAAGCCGTGATGGCGGAACTGCAGCGGCGCTGCCGGCGCAATCTTCCCGAGCAGATCCGCATCGCGACGGTCTACTACAAGCCCACACGCAACCGCAGCACGTTGCTGCCGGATTATTACGTGCGAACCGAGGAGCACTGGCTGGTGTTCCCGCACGAAATTCAGGGGCTCACTCGCGATGAGATTCTCGAGCACAAACCGGTCGGTGCCGATTTCCTCGATGCCGCCCCGTCACCTCGCCCGGGTGACTAGCCGCCCGCGGCTTTTCGAGCGGCCTCAGCATCGGCCTTGCCAAGGGCCAGGGCTGCATCGGCGTGGTCGAAACAGTCGTGCTTCGCATCCCCGTTGAGCGCATCACACTGCGCGCGCGTGATCTTGTAGCGCCCTTGCGCTTCCGTGATCGCCACATCGTAGGCGCTTGCGGTCTGCGTCCGGGCCTGCTGCTGCAGCGCCGCCACTTCCTTGGTGGCCACCTCGTGACGGGTATCGGCTACCTTCCCCTCGGCTGCCGACGGTGAGGATGACTGATGACATCCGACCAGGGGCGTGAGGGCCAACATTACAAATAGCGCTTTCATGATGTGTCCTCTCAGACTAGCGATCCCACGGCTGCCATTTGATCAGCAGATGGCGCATAGCCGTGTAGGACTTCAGAGCGTCGTGAGCGGCTACTGCCACCAATAGCCCACCAGGAATACGCCGAGCATGCTGACCGCCAGGGCGATTTTCGCCATGGTGCCGACGAGCAATCCGATCCAGGTGGCCACGCCCACACGGGTCGCATCGGCTAACGATCGTCGAGCCATCAGCTCGCCGGCCACCGCGCCAATGAAGGGGCCGAGCAGCAATCCGATGAGCCCAAAGAATAACCCCGCGATGCCGCCGATGACGCTCCCGAACAGCGCCTGGGGGCTGGCTCCGACACGTTTTGCGCCCAGCAGGCTCGCCACCAGGTCGGCGGCCAGGGCCAAGGCCGTAAGGATGCCCAGAATGGTCAGGGTCACCCACCCGATGCGCGCGAAGTCGTCGATCCAGGCCGCCAGCCACATGCCCGCGTAAATGATCAGCACCCCGGGCATGCCGGGGAGAATGGTGCCGATGAAACCCACGACGATCAGCACCCCCGCTGCGATCCACAGCGCCACGCGACTGCTCGTCATGGGCCGCAGTCCAGCTTTGGTCTATGCAGATACGGAAAAATCACTTGTGAGACCCAACTCGACCGTGCAGATTGCAGTGGTCAATGACATTAACTGAATCACAGTCGCTTCAAGCGGCGGCGCCCTCGGCAAACGCTTTACGACCCGGCTTGCGTCAACGACATATGACGATGATCGCGCTTGGAGGCGTCATCGGCGCGGGGCTGTTCGTTGGCAGCGGCGTGGTCATCAAGGCGGCGGGACCCGCGGCGGTAATTTCTTTCGCGATCACCGGGTTGCTGGTGGTCATCGTCATGCGGATGCTCGGAGAAATGGCCGTTGCGCTTCCTGCGGCGGGTTCCTTCTACGAGTACGCGCGGCTGGCATGGAAGGATCAGCCGCGGATCGGCGAGATTGCCGGCTTCCTCACCGGGTGGATGTATTGGTATTACTGGGTAATTGTCGTGGCTCTCGAGGCGGTCGCGGCCGCCGGATTGGCGCATCTCTGGTTCCCCGGCGCGCCTTCATGGCTCATCAGCCTGCTGCTGCTGATTGGGATGACGTTGACCAATCTTATCTCCGTGAAGTCGTTTGGCGAGTTCGAGTTCTGGTTCGCCGCCATCAAGGTTGCCGCCATCACCGTCTTCCTGGGCGCGGCGGGAGCGTATGTGCTCGGTCTCTGGCCCGGGGCGGCGCCCCACGTGTCCAACCTGACGGCACACGGCGGATTTGCGCCCAATGGAATTCTTCCCATCGTGGCGGGCGCCGTCGCGGCTACCGGCTTCTATTTCGGAGCCGAGATCGTCACGATCGCTGCCGCGGAGACGGCCGAACCGGCCAAAGCGGTTGCGCGCGCAACCAACTCCGTGATTTCTCGTGTCCTGCTCTTCTACGTGGGTTCGATTCTGCTGGTCGTCTGCCTGATACCGTGGAACTCGACCGACATCCTGACGCCCTACGTGAGCGCGCTGCGAGCGATGCACGTACCAGCCGCCGCGCACATCATGAATGCAGTCATCCTGACTGCCGTTTTGTCGGCGCTGAATTCAGGCCTTTATGCATCTTCGCGGATGCTGTTTGTATTGACCCGGCGCGGCGACGCGCCGCCGGGGCTCGCCCGCTTAAGCCGAAATGGTGTTCCCACGCGAGCAATTCTGGCGGGAACGCTATTCGGCTACATAGCCGTCGTCATGTCCTATATCTCGCCGGATACCGTATTCGCTTTTCTGGTCAATTCGTACGGAACGGTCGCCATATTCGTCTATTTGTTAATCGCCCTGTCGCAGTTGCGTCTGCGCGCGCGACTGGAACGCGATGAGCCGGCGCGGCTTCGCATCCGTCTATGGGGATACCCCTACCTCACCTACCTGGCGATCGTTGCAATGCTTGGAATAGTGATTGCCATGGGGTTCATCCCGGAACAGCGGGCGCCGCTCGAATTCGGTGTTGCGAGTGTCGGCGTTCTGCTGCTGGGCTACTGGGCGCGCCTGCGATTCGGTCCCGAGCCAGGCCTGGCGAGCAGCGGACAATATTGATCAGGGACGACAAGCAGATTGATCAGGGACGACATCGCAGGACTGTAATCAGGGTGTCATCGTCCAGTCGCTAATCTGACAGCGCCGGGATGGGTTGTTTTGCCACAAAAGATGCTATAAGTCGGGACAGGAGTGGCGTCTCTATATAGCGGCAGCAGCGGAGGATTGGCTCACCGGAGTGTGAGCACATCTGAAACCGGTCGGAGTTGCGCCCTGGCAACAAACGTGAATCAGTGAAACGAGTAGTCAAACTCGTTCGGCGACAGTGACAACAAAACGGCAGTAAGACGGATGTCATTTTGCGTTCGCACATGACCTTAAGAGGGAAGGGATGAGCATGAATTCGAATACGAAGCTACGACTTACCATTGCGGCGATCCTCAGAGGCTCCGCCCTCGGCACTTTGGGGGTCAGCACCCTTGGTGTCGGGCTGGCACATGCCGCGGATAGTGACGCCGATGTGGCCGACTCCGGCGCAATTCCGGAAATCGTGGTCACTGCCGAGCGACGCAGTGAATCGCTCGAGAACGTACCAATCACGATCCAGGCCATCACGGGCGATGAACTGCAGAAGCTCAACGTGCAGACATTCGAAGATGTGCTGCGCTACACGCCGAACGTCACCTTCGCCGGTAACGGCCCCGGCCAGGGCAACATCTTCATGCGCGGCCTCAGCGCCGGTGGCGCTCCGAACCAATCGCAGTCGACCACTTCGCCGTTTCCGAACGTCGGCCTGTACCTCGACGATCAGTCGATGCAGTTCCCGGGCCGCAATAACGATCCGTATCTCGTGGATATCGAGCGCGTCGAAGTGCTCGAGGGCCCGCAGGGCACGCTGTTCGGCGGCGGCGCCGAGGCCGGCGCCATCCGCTACCTGACCAACAAGCCCAAGATCGACGTCACGGAAGGCAATGCGAACGCCGGCTACGGTTACACCAGCGGTGGTGATCCGAATTTCATGGCGAATGCCACGATCAACCTGCCGCTCATTCCGGATACGCTGGCCGTGCGCGCCACGGTGTTCACCGATCGGCGCGGCGGTTACATTTCGAACGTCCCCGGTACGATTGCCGCGGTTGCCAACCCGGCCACCGGCGTCAATGCCACGCCGACCGCAAATAACGCTCCGCTGGTGGGCTCGAATCTCAACCCGGTGGACTACAACGGCCTGCGATTCTCGGCACTCTGGAAGATCAACGAGGACTGGAACTTCCTGGTCCAGCAGAACTACCAGAGCATGGAAGCCGACGGCTATTTCTCGAGCTACCCGAAGGATCCGAACGGCGTTGCGTTGCAGCCCTATCAGATCACCGCCTTTGCGCCCGCGTACAACAAGGACAAATACGAGAGCACTTCCTGGACGCTCAGCGGCAAACTGCCTGAGAGCCTGAGCCTGGTCTACACGGGCAGCTACCTGGACCGCCATGTTCAGCAGCAGGCGGACTACTCCAACTACCTGCGCAGCGCGGTGGGCTCCAATTACGACTGCACGGGCGCGGGCGCGCGCTATTCGTATTACCGGGATGCCAAGCCGACGACCTGCTACGCCCCGGTCGGCAACTGGAATGACACGACGCGTAATACGCACTTAAGCCAGGAACTGCGCGTGAGCACGCCGGATGACTGGCGCATCCGCGGACTGGTCGGCGCGTTCTATGAAGATTTCAAGATCTACGATGAGATGAACTTCAACTATCTGCCGATCCCGCAGTGCAATACGCAGAATCTGGCCATCGCAAACGGCGGCGGTCCTGACTGTCTGTCGGCGGTCGGACCGATACCGGGTTACTTTGCCAACGACCCCGGCCCGCGAGTGGGTTCCAACACCGCCTTCGGCGAGGATGTCATGCGCGGCTACCGCCAGACCGCGTTCTTCGCCTCGGGTGATGTGGACATCATCCCGAAGGTGCTGACCTTTACCGCTGGCACCCGCTGGTTCCATTACAGCGAATTCGAGGAAGGTTCGGAGTTCTACAGCGAATCTTCGAGCCCCTTGATCCTGAGCCATGCCAACGGCGCCTGCACCGCGGTCAGCGCCTGCGGCTTCGGCATCAACCTCAAGAAGACCGAGACCGGCACCCGCAGCCGCCTGAATCTGACCTGGCACATTACGCCGGACATCATGACCTACTACACCTATTCCCAGGGATTCCGTCCGGGTGGCTTCAATCGCACCAAGACGGCGCTCGACGGCGTAGTCTCCCTGCACAAGGAAGCGCCGTACACCGCCGGCGATGGTGCGAGCAGCCAGTACAACAAACCTGCCGGATACGACTCTGACAACCTGATCAACAACGAGGTCGGCCTCAAGGCCGAACTGCTGGACCATCGGTTGCAGATAAATGCATCGGCTTACTACATGTACTGGTCGAATACGCAGTTCGTGTTCTTCGATCCGGTACACCTGGGTAATACGACATTCGTCGTCAACGGCCCGAGCTACGAGATCAAGGGCCTCGAGCTGCAGTTCGTCGCGCGCGTGACTGAAGGCCTCACGGTGCAGGGTTCCAGCTCGTGGAACAGCTCCAATCAGTACACCTCGCCCTGCCTGCCGAGCAATCGGCCCACAGCGACCAACCCGACGCCACTGGGCACCTGCATCACGCAGATCAACAGTGCGCCGTACACCAATCCGTTCGGCGCGATCGGCACCCGCGCCGCGTACTCGCCGCCGTTCGAGTACAACGTGCGCGGGCGCTATGACTTCAGGTTCAACGAGTACAAGCCGTTCGTGTCCGTCGGTGCCAGCTTCATCGGCGAGATGTACAACCAGCCGGCGAATTACCCGAGCGGCGCCCTGGCCTCGGAGAACCCGCCTACGACCACGCTGGTGAAATACCTGATTCCGGGCTACTACACCTACGATGCGGCGATTGGCGTCACCAAGGACAACTGGACCGTACAGATCACGGGCAGCAACCTGTCCAACTCGGATGCGGCTCAAGTCATCTCGTCGGGGCAGTACATCGAGTCGGAAGTGCCGCTGCGGCCACGTGTGGTCACGCTGCAGGTGGGCATGAAGTTCTGATCCGCCAGGGCCGGCGGCCGGCCGGTCGGATCAGTCAGGTAGAATTGAGGGCGGACCGAGAGGTCCGCCCTCTTTTTTTGAAGCCACCATGAACTCGCCACAGACCGCACCCGCCCCGCCAGCTTCTGCAGGACCCGGCGCCCAATTGCCAGCGCTGCGCGAGCTGCTGCGGCAACGGCGGTTTGCCGAGGTGCTGGCCTCGGCGCGGGCACTTCTGGCCGAGTACCCGCGCCACCGGGATCTATTGCTAATGGCCAGTGTCGCCCAGCGCTGCCTGGGGCGGATTCCCGAGGCTCTCGACTCCCTTGACACACTCGCCAGGGTCTACCCCGATTTCAGCCGTCTCCACGAGGAGCGTGGGCGCTGCTTCGTGGATCTGAAGCGGGCCCCCGAGGCCGTCGAGGCCTTCACCGCGGCCGTGCGGCGCAACCCCGCCCTGATCGGCGCCTGGCGCATGCTGGAGGGCCTGTATCGCCTGACCGGCAGCAAGGCCCTGGCCGCGGACGCGGCCGATCAGGTGGCGCGACTGCAGTCCCTGCCAGCGGAGATTTTGCACGCGTCCGCCTTCTACTCCGATGGCGAGCTCGATGCCGCCGAGCCGCTGGTGCGGACCTATCTGCTGACGCACGGCCATCACGTCGAGGCGATGCGGCTGCTCGCCCGGATCGGGATGGCGCGCCAGGTTTACGATGATGCCGAACTGTTGCTGGCAGGGGTGCTCGAACTTGCCCCAGGCTACCGGTCCGCCCGGCAGGACTACGCCAGCGTACTGGTCGAACTGCACCGGCATGAAGAGGCCCGCCGACAGCTCGATGTGCTGCTCAAGGAGGAGCCCGATAGTCGCGACCTGCGCACCATCGAGGCCTTGAACTGCGTCGGCATTGGCGAGCACGAGCGCGCCATCGGGCTCTATCGCTCGCTGCTGCAGGGAACTGCCGCGGATGCGGATATCCATCTATCCATCGCTCACGCCGAGAAGACCCTGGGCCGCAGTCAGGATGCGATCGAGTCCTATCGGCGGGCAGCCTCCTGCCGGCCGGAGTTTGGCGATGCCTACTGGAGTCTTGCCAACCTCAAGACATACCGCTTCACCGATGAGGAACTCGCGCGCGTGCGCGAGGCCGAAGCGGCGGCGGCGACCGGCCTCGCCGACCGCTACCACCTGTGCTTCGCGCTCGGCAAGGCCCTGGAGGATCGCGGCGAGTACGAGCAGTCCTTTCGCTTTTACGCGCTGGGCAATGAGCTCAAGCATTCCGAGATCAAGTATGAGCCGCAGATCATCGAGCTCAATGCGCGCCGCCAGATCGAGGTCTGCACGGCGGAGTTTTTTGCCAGCCGACGCGGCTGGGGGGCGCCCGATCCGGATCCGATCTTCATCATCGGCCTGCCACGCTCCGGGTCAACGTTGATCGAACAGATCCTGGCGTCGCATTCGAAAATCGAAGGCACTCACGAGCTGGTCCATATCCCGCAGATGGCCAGGGCGATGCGCGGACGCGACCCGGACCCACGCAATCCTCGCTACCCGGGCATCCTGACGCAGATGAATGCAGAGGAGTTCGCGAAGCTGGGCGCGGACTATCTGGCTGCCACCAGGATCTATCGCACGGGCAAACCGTTCTTCATCGACAAAATGCCGAACAACCTGCGGCACGTCGGCCTCATCCACCTGATGCTGCCGAACGCTCGCATCATCGATGCGCGCCGCGAACCGATGGCCTGCTGCTTCAGCAATTTCAAGCAGCTGTTTGCCCAGGGTCAGGAGTTCAGCTATAGCATCGAGGACCTCGCGCGTTACTACCGGATGTATCTGCAGCTCATGCGTCACTGGGATGCAGTGCTGCCCGGCCGCATCCTGCGCGTGCAGCACGAAGACGTCGTGGCCAACCTGGAAGGTAACGTGCGGCGAATCCTCGAATTCTGCGGCCTGGAGTTTGAAAACCAGTGCGTCGAGTTTCACAAAACCGAGCGCAGCGTGCGCACGGCCAGTGCCGAACAGGTCAGGAAACCGATCTCCCGCGAGGGGCTCGATCACTGGAAGCACTTCGAGCCCTGGCTCGAGCCGCTCAAGCTCGCCCTCGGCGATGCGCTGACCCAATACCGGAACTAGGGTGCAGAGCACGTGAATCCGGGTCGCAATGATCCGTGCCCCTGTGGCAGCGGCCACAGATACAAGCACTGTTGCGGGGTCGTTGTCGCATCGGCCTCTGCCGCTGCCCCTGCCCCTGCCCCTGCCGGCGCTTCGGGTGCAACCGCCGCCGCTCCGAACCCGCGTGAAATCACGGCGTTGGTCAAGCTCATCGAGCAGGATGAGGTTCGTGAGGCGGAGCGCCAGGCGCGTGCGCTGCTGAAGATCTATCCCGACGCCGGGATGCTCTGGAAGGTGCTCAGCGTGGCCCTGACAAGGCGAGACCAGGACCCATTGCAGGCCCTGCGCCGCGCGGCCGAGCTGATGCCGCAGGACGCTGAGGCGCACCGTAATCTGGGAACCTACCTCTCCGATCGAGGGCAATGGACAGAGGCGTTGGCGAGCTTGCGGCGCGCGCTCGAGCTCCAGCCGAAGGATGTCGACGTGCTCATCGAGACGGCGGACGCGACCCGCGCGGCCGGCCAGGTGCGCGAATCGGTGCTGCTGTACCAACGCGCGCTCGCATTGGATCCACGCTCCGTCGAGGCATACAACAATCTGGGCAACGCCTACCTGCAACTGAGGTCCTGCGAAGAGGCGGCCCGCTGCTACCGGCTCGCGCTCGAGTTGCGACCCGATGAGGCGCAGATACACTGCAACCTGGGCAATGCGCAACGCCAGCTCGGGCGGCTCGAGGAGGCGCTGGCGAGCACGCAGCGGGCCATCGCGCTCGAACCGGCCTTGAGCGTCGCACACAATAATCTGGGTCTGGTTCTTACCGGTCTCGGGCGTCGTACCGAGGCCGTGGCCAGCTACCGGGAGGCGCTCCGCCTGAATCCCGGATACGTCGAGGCGCTCAGCAACCTGGGGTCCGTATTGCCCGAACTGGGCCAGCGTCGCGAAGCTCTGGCCTTGTTCGCCCGCGCGATTGAGCTGGAGCCAAAGCGCGCTGCATCCCACTGCGAACTGGGCAATCTGCTGTTCGAATTCCGCAGGGTTGAGGACGCGGAGGCCAGCTATCGGCGCGCGCTTGCGCTCGAGCCTGGCAACGCCATGGCGCACGCGGGGCTCGGCGCGGCCTTGCGCATGCAGAGCCGGGCCACGGAAGCTGAAGCTAGCTGCCGCGCGGCGCTGGTCCTCGATCCTGCGTGCGTAGCCGCCCTGTCACTGCTGGGCGAGCTGAGCGCCGACCAGGGTCAATTCAGCGAAGCGGAGACCTATTTCCGCCAGGTGATGGCGATCGATCCGGGCTATCCCTTTGCCTACTTCAGCTTGGCGACCAATCGAAAGATGACACGCGACGAGACCGTCTGGCTGACGGGCATCGAAGCGCTGCTGGCTAAACCGTTGCCGCTGCGGCATGAAATAAGCCTGCGTTACGCGCTCGGCAAGTACCACGACGACACCAGGCAATTCGACGCCGCGTTCGGAAATTACCTTCAGGCAAACGAACTGACCAAACGCTATGGAGTCAAGTACGAGCGCCAGGCAGTGACGGCCCGCGTGGATAAGATCATCGCGAGCTTCGATGCTGCCTCGATTCACGCGCTGCAAGCCCGTGGCGACCACTCGGAGCGCCCCGTCTTCATCGTCGGCATGCCCAGGTCGGGGACGTCGCTGAGCGAGCAGATCCTGGCTTCTCACCCGGCCGTGTTCGGCGCCGGGGAGCTCGCATACTGGCAGAATGCATTGGCGGCATTCCAGGCCGCCGAGGCCAGGGACAACGCGGGCGCCGCACTGATTCCGGGTATGGCCCGTGATTATCTTGCACGCCTCGACACCCTGTCTGCACAAGCCCTGCGCGTCGTGGACAAGATGCCGCAGAACTTTCTGGCCGTGGGCCTGATCCATGCGGCTTTTCCGCGAGCGCGGATCATTCACCTGCAGCGCCATCCGATCGATACCTGCCTGTCGATTTACTTTCACTACTTTTCGCACCTTCATCCCTACGCGAATGAGTTCGACAACCTGGCGCACTACTACGGCGAGTACCTGCGCATCACCGATCACTGGCGCTCGGTTCTGCCTGAGAGCGCGCTGCTGGAAGTACCTTACGAGGCGCTCATCGCCGATCAGGAGCGGTGGAGCCGGCGGATGGTGGATTTCGTCGGCCTGCCCTGGGATCCGGGCTGCCTGAACTTTCACCAGACCGACCGAGTCGTGATCACGCTGAGCAAATGGCAGGTCAGGCAGAAAATCACCAACACATCGGCCGGGCGCTGGCGCAACTATGAGAAGCACGTGGCACCGCTGCTGCCCCTGGTCGATCTCGCTGCGCGGCATTGAACGCGACCGTCATCAACCTCACGTCCCCGATCGAGCAGGAAGTTCTGCGCATACGTGCCTTGCAGAGCGAACGCCGTTTCGAGGAGGCGCTGGCCGCTGCGCAGGCGCTCGAGGCCCAGGTGCCCGAGAACCGCGATGTGCTGCTGTCGATGGCGCTGAGCCAGCGCTTCCTGAAACGAATTCCGGATGCGCTCGCAACGCTCGAGCGACTCGAGAAGACTTATCCCGGATTCAGTCGCCTGTTTCAGGAACGCGGCCAATGCCACGTGGCGCTCAAGCAGGCCGAGCAGGCAATCGAGGCCTTCCTGCGCGCCGTCAATATCAATCCGGCCCTTCCGGCCAGCTGGACCATGCTCGAGGGCCTGTACCGTCTCACAGGCCGGCAGCAGGACGCCGCAAATGCCGCAGCCCATGTCGCAACCCTGCGCCGCCTGCCGCCGGAAGTCGTCACGGCGACCAGCCTGTTCTCCGATGGGGAACTCGCGCCCGCCGAAAGCATCATTCGCGAATTCCTGCTCAAGGCAGGTGACCACATCGAGGCCATGCGCCTGCTGGCGCGCATCGGACGCGCGCACGAGGTGCTGAACGACGCCGAGATCCTGCTCGAGGCCGTGCTCAAGCTCGCACCCGACTACCAGGCCGCCCGCATCGACTATGCGCAGGTATTGCTGGATCGTCACAAGTACGGCCTGGCGCTGGCGGAACTCGAACAGGTACTCAAATCCGAACCGACCAATCGCCTGGTGCGCACCCTCTATGCGACCGCCTGCGTCGGGCTCGGCGAGCACGAAAAAGCGATTGGCCTGTACCGGTCGCTGCTCATCGATGCGCCCAGGGCGGCGGACGTGCATCTGTCCATAGCACACGCGCTCAAGACGCTGGGTCGGCGCGATGAAGCGGTCGAGTCCTACCAGGCTTCGGCGGCAGCGCATCCGGGGTACGGCGACGCGTATTGGAGTCTTGCCAATCTCAAGACCTACCGCTTCAGTGACGCGCAGATCGACAGCATGCGCGCGGCGGAGTCGGACAGTTCGACGCGCACGGTTGATCGCTACCACCTGTGCTTCGCGCTCGGCAAGGCTTTCGAGGATCGCGGCGCGTTTGAAAACTCCTATCGCTACTACGAACGCGGCAATGCGCTCAAGCGCGCGGAAAGCCGCTATCGTCCCGAGATCGTCGAAACCAACACGCGCAGGCAGATTCAAGTCTGTACGCGCGAATTCTTTGCCGCGCGCGAAAGCTTCGGTGTCCCCGATACCGATCCGATATTCATTCTCGGCTTACCCCGCTCCGGCTCTACGCTGCTGGAGCAGATCCTCGCCTCTCACTCTGCGGTCGAAGGCACGCAGGAGCTGGCCGACATCCCGCGCATCGCCGCCGAATTGCAGGGCCGCATACCGGACTTCGACAACCCACGCTACCCGGGCGTGCTGGAAAGCATGTCAGCCGAGGATTTCCAGACACTCGGCCGCAAATACCTGGCCGATACGCGCCTCTACCGGACCGGAAAGGCATATTTTATCGACAAGATGCCGAACAATTTCCGGCATATCGGCCTCATCCATCTGATGCTGCCCAACGCGCGCATCATCGATGCGCGGCGCGAGCCCATGGCCTGCTGCTTCAGCAATCTTAAGCAGCTGTTCGCAACGGGGCAGGAGTTCACCTACAGCATCGAGGATATCGCGCGCTACTACCGCACCTACCTGGATCTGATGGGTCATTGGGACACAGCCCTGCCAGGCCGCATCCTGCGCGTGCAGCACGAGGATGTCGTCGAGGATCTGGAGGGCAGCGTGCGCCGCATCCTGGACTTCTGCGGCCTGCCATTCGAGCCCGCATGCATCGAGTTTCACAAAACCGAACGCAGCGTCCGCACCGCCAGCTCCGAGCAGGTGCGCCAGCCGATCTTCCGCGAGGGACTGGATCAGTGGAAAAACTTCGAGCCCTGGCTGGAGCCGCTTAAGGTCGCGCTCGGCGACGCGCTGCTTCGTTACCGTCGCTAGGCCTGCGCCACCGCGCTTTCGAGCGCCGGGTACAGCTCGGCAACCGAGCTGATCGCAATATCGGCGCCGGCTGCGAGCAGTGCCGTGCGCGCCGTCGCGATGCGGTTCTCGCGCTCGAACGCCGGCAACGCCTGGAACGCCGTGAGCGCAAGCCCGATCAGATTGCCCGAGGCCACCCCGACCGTGAATGCGCCAGCCGCCTTCCCCTCGGCAATCCCGGCCTCGGCATCATCGACCTTCACCACGCGCGAGAGCGGCCAGACGCCAAGCTCAGCGCAGGCCTTGTAGATCATCAACGGCGATGGACGACCGAACGGGGTTTCCCCGGAACACACCAGGTGCTCCGGAACGTAACCCTGCTCGGCTGCCCGCGCGAGCACCCCCTGCATCATGGTGCGCGTATATCCCGTGGAGGAGGCCACGCGCAGCCCCTCGGCCCGCAGCCTGTCAAAGCACTCGCGCGCGCCTGGAATCAATGTCGAGGCGCGCTCAGCCTGCTCGCGCATCAACGGCTCCAGATGCGAGAGCAGCACCGCCACCGCGCGATCGTCCGGCGGCGCGCCGTGTCGCGCCTGCCAGCTGGCCGCAATCGAGGGCACACGCAGCAGGCTGTGCACGTGATCGCTCTTGGCAATGCCCATGTCGCGCCGTGCCGCGGCCTCGTCGATCGCCACGCCTTCGGCGGCAAACGCCTCAATCAGCGCGGTGACCGGCGCCTGGCAGCCGAAATCGATCATGGTACCGGCCCAATCGAATATCACCAGGTCGAATCGACTGCTGATGCTCATGCGGCCTCCCTACTGCCGAACAGACTTTCGATGAGCTCCTCTCCAATCGCAAAGCCAGTGGACGCACCCGCACCGCTGGTGACGATGGCGATCCGCACGGCCGGTTCCGGCGCATCGATCAGCACCGGACGATCGGGCGAGGAAGCATAGGTACCGATCCAGCGTCCAATGGTGGGCGGCGGCGGAAGGCCGAGTGCCATGCGGAATTCATCCAGGATCAGCGCGTCGACTCCCGGGTGGGAGAAAGGATCCGGACTTTCGGCATACTCGTGACTGTCGCCAACGACGAGGCTGCCATCCGCGCTCTGAACCACGATCAGATGCACGCCGCGGCTGAGCTGCTCGCGCCGCTCTTCGGCAAGCCGCGCCTTGAGCAGCGCGGCGCCCGCAAGATCCGAGAATCCGTGGTACCGGATCAGTCCGAGGTCCGACATCAGCGTGGCGGGTATCCGGAATCCCGGATCCGCCAGGCGCAGCATCTGCAGCTTGCATCGCGTCAGCGCGTACGCCTGCAGTCGATCCGGATATAGCGCGATGAAATCATCGCCTGGACACACGACCACGCGTTCCGCCTGCAAAGTGCCGCGGCTCGTACGCACCTGCGGCGCCTCGACGCCTTGCACCGCCGTATTGCGCAGGAAGGTGACGGCGTGCGCGCGGGTAAGCCAGTCAGCGATCCGCGGGATGGCCTCGTACGACTCTACTCGCAGCTCCGTGGTGCTCTCCAGAACCGCCAGCAGTGCCGGCGCGGCCAGCTGCGGAAAGCGGCCGCGGGCCTCGGCGGGACTCAACAGCCGGCAGCCCTCGGCCATGTCGGAGGCCATGAACGCCTCGAGCAGGGTCACGGATTCCGGCAGGCGCACCGTCAGCCACACTCCGGTGTGAACGATCCGGATGCCTGCCGCGTCAGCCACCTCTCGCCAGACCTGGCGGCTGCGCCGCGCGCGCGGCCACATGGTGTAGCGCTCCTGCCCGCTGACCGTCACGAAGCCGAAGTTGCGCACCGAGGCGCCGTGGGCGCGGGCATCGCGATCGATGACGATGACTCGCAATCCGCGCCGGGCGCCAGCCAGTGCCGTCGCCAGTCCCACGATGCCGGCGCCGACCACCGCCAGATCGAACCGGGTCTTAAACACGCTCACTGGAAGCGCGCGCCCTGCCGTGCCAGCTCCTTGTGGACCGCGGCGATGTTGAGCCGATCGAGCGGCTCATTGCGCTGCAGGGAGATCGCCGCCGCGACACCCGCACCCTGGCCGCTGACGGCGCAGCACATCATGTTCCGCGCCGATGCGTGTGAGACGTGATCGCCGCCGATGCACCGCCCTGCCACGAGCAGGTCCTGCACCCCCTTGGGAACCAGCGCGCGATAGGGCACGTGCCAATACCGGCCGGTGGTGGGCAGAATCAGGATGCCATAGCCGTCGATGAACTCGGGGAATATGCCGATGGCATCATCGAAGCGCGCCTGCTCGCGCACGTCATTGCCGGTCAGATTGTAGAGCGCATCGATCTTGCGGGTATCGCGCACGCCAAGGGTCATGCCGAAATTGCGCAGCTTGGCGCCCTCACATCCCGGCATGAATTTTCGCAGCGCCTCGAGTGCATAGATGGCTTCGCGTCGACCGCGGATCTCGCCGGTCGTCAGATCGTTCGGGTCGGTGCCGTCGATCTCGGGCACGTGCACCAGATTCAGGTAGGTCAGATCGCCCTGGTCGGTGACGGTGCCCCAGGTACCGGCGATGGTCTTGAGATATGGCGGGATGATCCCGGCCTCGAGCGCCTTCTGGAACGGTTTGCGCAGGAACGGCGAGAACAGCTGGTCTTCCTTTCCGGTGGTCTCGTAGTCCCATTCGCCATTGCCCGACCAGTCCGCGTAAGTCTGCGGATCCGCCTTCACCGAATCGATGAAGCGCTGCTTGTTGACTCCGGACATCGAGAACATGACGGACACCGCCATCATTTTCTCCCGCGGCGTCTTGAAGACCGGTGCACCGGCGCGTGTCGCGATATCCGCGTCGCCGGTGGCATCGATGACGCGACGGGCGAGAATCGCCTGCCGCCCACCCTTGCTTTCTATGAATACGCCGCGAATGGCGCCCTCCTGCACGATCGGCGCCACGCACAGGCGATGCAGCAACGGCGTGATACCGGCCTCCTCGACCAGCACGTCCGCCACCCACTTGAACATTTCGGCATCGAGGGCGTGGCTCAGCGACTGCGGCTCTGGCATGGCCGCGCCCATCTGCGTGGCGCGCGTCTCGAATTCGATGCCGATGCCCTCGCAGTCGACCGTCTGCTCGTGCCGGTACCAGGCGAAACCTTCGACGCCGACCTGCGTGATGTTGCCGCCGAAGCAGCCGTTGCGATCGATCAGCGCCGTGCGCGCGCCGGCCCGCGCGGCCGCGAGCGCGGCGGCGAGACCACCGGGGCCACTGCCAACGACGAGCACATCGGTTTCCAGCACGACCTCGACCGAGCGTGCCGGCTCATCAATCTTTTTCATGCGCAATCGATCCCTTCCGGAGGACCCGGTATAGTAAGCGAATCATGTTACGTTCGACCGCGTTAGTGTCTCTTTACGGGTGCGTGTGAGCATTCAGGTAACACGGCTCACGCGGGCCATCGGCGCAATCATCGATGGCGTCAATCTGTCCGATGATCTGCCCGACTCGACGATCGAGCGCCTGCGCGCGCTGCTCGTGGAACACCAGGCTTTATTCTTCCAGCGCCAGCCGATCACGCCCCAGGCACAGTGCCGCCTGGCAGCGCGCTTCGGCAAGTTGCACATTCATCCGATATATCCGGTGTTGCCGGAACTGCCGGAAATCATGGTGATTGACACCGGCGTGGATTTTGCCCCGGACAACGACAATTGGCACACGGATGTCACCTTCAGCGAGACGCCGCCGCTCGCGGGCCTGCTGGCAGCCAAACAGCTGCCCAGCGTCGGCGGCGACACGCTCTGGTCGAGTGCCTCGGCGGCCTATGACGCGCTGTCCGAACCGCTCAAGCAGCAGTTGCGGGAATTGACCGCCACTCATTCGATCGTCAAGTCGTTCCCGGCACAGCGTTGGGCCAACGATCCCGCGCACCAGGCACGTTACGAACGCGCCGTGGCGAAACACCCGCCGGTGACTCACCCGGTGGTGCGCACGCACCCGGAAAGCGGACGCAAATGCCTGTTCGTGAATGAAGGCTTCACGACGCACATCAACGGCATCCCACAGCGCGAGAGCGATGCGCTGCTGGGGCTTTTGTTTGCGCACGCCGGCCGACCGGAGTTCACGGTCCGCTGGCGCTGGAGCGTCGATGACATCGCCTTCTGGGACAACCGCATCACTCAGCACTACGCCGTAGCGGACTACCTGCCGGAGCGGCGCATCATGCATCGCGCGACTGTCATCGGCGACAAGCCCGTCTGAGGAAGCGTTTTATTTCGGCTTGGCCAGGCGGTCGATCAGGGTGGCGTAGGAACTGAAATCGGGCGTGTGAAGTCCGGCGACCTTGCCCTCGTCATCCCATTGCCGGACTCGAATCGCTTCGCGCCAGTAGGGCTTTGCCTCGAAAGCCGCGATCTCCGATGTCGTCATCGGGCCGCCCTGCAGCTTCAGCGTGACGACTGACGCCGCGCTCAGCTTGTCGAAATATCCTGCGTCAGTGGCGCAAAGATAACGTTTCGCCGGCACGTGCAGGCGCACGGGCTCGTACACCTCCGGACCAAAGCGCTTGGCGAGCCAGCCGCCTCCAATCAATTCGTGATGCGCATCGTCGGTCCATTCAGCCAGGTCATCGGGCGCACCGCCTACCAGGTGACCGATATCATGCAGCAGCGCGGCGATCACGAGCGCAGCCGGCGCATCGGCCGCCTGCGCGAAATAGGCGGCCTGCAGGCTATGCTCGGCCACCGTGATGGCTTCACCGTAATAGGCGGATGCGCCATGCCGGTCATAAATCGCGCCAAGCTCCTCACTGACTCTCATACTCGAACTCGGGTTTGAATCGGGCGCTGCAGCAGCGCCGCCTCGCTGTAGACACTATCGCGCGTCAGATAGCAGCCGCGCAGATGGCGCGGGTGGCGCGCCGAGGCGAAACCTGTGCGACCGTGCAGGATCCGCTGATTATCGAACAGCACCAGATCGCCCTCTGCCAGTCGCGTGGTCAGTTGGAAAGCCCGTTCCCGCAGCAACTCGCCGAAACGCCGGTAAGCGGCGTAGAACGCGCGACATTCCGCAGCAGGCAGCCGCAGCGGCGCGATCGAACGGCTGTTGTAGTGAACCGCGACGATAGAGCCGGTGCAGTCGAGGGCGATCAGCGGACGTTCGGCATACAGATCGGCCTGCTGCGACTGGTATCGGAATGGCACAGCTGTGTGTGCCAGAACGGCGAATGTATCCGGATCGGTATCGCGCAGGTGCGCAGCGAGCGCCCAGCCGTCGGCGAACAGGTTGTCGCCTCCATCCGGAGCCGCCACCAGGGTGTGCAGTGCCTGGAAACCCGGCACGGGGTCACGGTATGGGTTATCGGTGTGCAGGCCGAGACCCACATCCGAGTAGGCAAGATTTTCGGGTTGCGGAACGGCACGCACATCGAAGACCAGCCCGTAATTGGTCTGCGCGACGCGCCCGGCAAGTGTCATGGCCTCGAGAATGCCCGAGTCGGTTGTCGGGACATCATGCAGGAAGGCCATTCCCTGCTGCACCAGTCGCAGCAGCCATTCGCGCCGCGCGGAGGGTTCGGTCGCAAGCGCGTCCAGCGGTTGCCAGGCAAAATCGCGCTTCGCATCCAGCCGCGCGCCCTCTAGCCACGGATGTGGGCTGAAGTCAGTCTCGGCCGCCGTCCCGGCGCTGCACTGCTGATAGAGCCAATCGAGTTTGATGATCGAAGCGCGATCCTCACCCTGCCAGCTGATGAGCAGATCGGCTCCCACGAGCGTTGCGCTGCGAATGCGCGGTTCCTGCGGCAGATCGGTGACATCGATGAGACGCTGGCCGCTGTGACTGTCGCGATCCTCTGGCAGGTTGTCGCGCAGCCAGATGCTGGCGAACTCGCCGCAGGCACCATCGCTCCAGTGAATGATCAGCGCGGTCTGCTCCTCGCTTACCTCGGTCGAAACGGCTGCGGGGCTCATGGCATGGGCGTGTGTCTTGCCGCGGCGGCAGCCCCGAGGCGAAACAGATATCCGGCACCGGCCGCTGCAATCAGGCTCACAACTGCCAGAGCCATGAATACAACTCCCCAGCCGTAGTCCACCGATGCACGCGCCACCGTATAGCCCCCCAGGACCGACCCCAGATAGCCCACTCCATCGATGATACCGGAGGACAGGGCGGCACCCTGCTTGCCCCCGAAATCGACCGCCAGCGCGCCCCCAAGGTACGAGTAGGGTCCCAGCAGGCAGAACGCCGTCATCCCGATGGCGACCAGCGGAAGTAACGGACCCGTCGCACTGGGACGCAGCCATGCCAGCACCAGCAGCGCGATGGCCGTGGCCGTAAGCCCGACTCCCATGACCGCCGCACGGCTGTTCGCCCCCAAGCGGTCGCTGAGCCAGCCAGCGACGATCACCGACAGGGCGCCGACGGCGGGAAACACCGCGCTGGCACCGGCCGCATCGCCGGTGTTGTAGCCAAAAAAGTCGCGCAGGTACACCGGGGTCCAGTCGTTGAAGGTCTCGCGCACGATAGTGCAGCCAAGCGACAGCAGGCACACCAGCAGGAAAGCGCGACTGCGGAACAGCGGCAATATCAGCGCCGCCACGCTGGGCGGCCGACCCGCGGCGGTACCGTATACGTTTTGCGGGTTGGGGATGGCTTCGGCGTAGCCCAGGCTGGTGCGGGTCTCGCGCAGCCAGATGAGATTGGCAATCAGGAAGAATCCGGCGACCGCGGCGGCCAGGTAGAACAGCGCGCGCCAGCCGTAGCCGGCATGAATCAATGCGCCCATCCATTGGCGCGCGGCTGCATCGCCCACCAGATAGCTGATGCTCAGGATGCCGATGATGGTTCCATGGGAGGTGAAATCGAACCAGCGCGATGACACTTTGAGCATCCCCGCCCAGGCGATCGACTGCGTGAGGCGATTGGCGAGCCATGCGAGCAGGAATACCGGCGGGGCCGCGCCCAGCGTGAACACCAGCGTGAACAGCGCAGCACCGCCCACTCCAATCAGGAAGTTTGGACGGCCACCCCAGAAATCCCCGAGTCCCGTCAGGAAGAGCTTGCCCACCGCGTATGCGAACACCCCCACCGAGGCAATTTTGCCGATATAGACCATGGCGTCCGCATGACTGACGCCGCGCGTTCCCAGCTCATCGATCAGCATCGGTGTGGCCACGGACAGATCCGCCCGGCAGAAGTAGCAGGCGCAATAACCGCCGAACAGCAGCGCAACGGTTAGAAACTGGCGCAACCGCAGGCCCGGGGGAGCCGCGGGCTCGAATTCCCCGCCCATCGGCGCGCTCGCCGTTCCGATCTGTCCCGCGGTCATACCGCAGTATATTAGGCCATCGTTTACGAGAAGAAGCCCATGCGTGAACCCATCCTGCTGACCCCCGGGCCGCTGACTACCACAGTAGAAACCCGCTCCGCGATGCTCATCGATTGGGGCTCATGGGACAGCGCCTTCAACCAGCTCACCGCATCGGTCTGCCGCGACTTGACAGAAGTCGTCTACGGCGTGGACACGCATGTCTGCGTACCGCTGCAGGGAAGCGGCACCTTCTCGGTCGAGGCAGCCATCGGCACCCTGGTTCCGCGACAGGGCAAGGTGCTGGTGCCGGACAATGGCGCCTACTGCAAGCGGGCGGTGCGAATCCTCACGTACCTGGGTCGGGATGCCGTCGTGCTGGCTCACCGGGAAGACGAACCGGCCGACCCTGAGCGGATCGATGCGGCGCTGGCCGCCGATCCTGCGATTACGCACGTGGTGCAGGTCCACTGCGAAACCGGTACCGGGATCCTGAATCCGTTGCCCGAGATCGCCGCCGTGGTGGCCGCACGCGGCCGCAGGCTCATCGTCGATGCCATGAGCTCCTATGGCGCTATCCCGATCGACAGTCGCCTGGTTCCATTTGATGCTCTGGTCGCCGCGTCGGGAAAATGTCTCGAAGGCGTGCCCGGCATGGGCTTTGTGATCGTGCGGCGGTCGGCGCTCGAGCAGGCGACGGGCAACAGTCATTCACTGGTACTGGACCTGGCCGACCAATGGCAGTACATGTGCAAGACCGGCCAATGGCGCTACACACCGCCGACGCACGTGGTTGCCGCCTTGCGCGCCGCCATGGATCAGTTTCGCGCGCAGGGCGGCCAGCCCGCCAGGCTCGCCCGCTACCAAAGAAACTGCGCCACGCTGATTGCCGGCATGCGCTCGCTGGGTTTGCGATCGTTTCTGCCGGAGGCGCTGCAGGCGCCCATCATCGTGACCTTTCATGCACCGGCCGATTCTCACTACGAATTCGGCGAATTCTACCGCCGTGTGCGCGATCGCGGGTTCATCCTCTACCCGGGCAAGCTCACCAGCGTCGAGACGTTTCGAGTGGGCTGCATCGGCGCCATCGAGGAAGGAATTCTTCGAGGCGCGGTCGCGGCGATCAGTGAAGTGTTGCGGGAGATGGGCGTCAGGACGATCGCCGGCTGACCAGCGCAATCATCTGGGGTCCTGCGGCGGTCTGCAGCCGATATTCCGCCACCGTGATGATCCGCTGCGCCGTTGAGTCGTCGCTGGCGTAAGCGTGCTCGAAATTGTGCTGCACGGTGAACAGCACGATGCCGTTGAACTAGGTCAGACTGCTGTAGAGCGCCCAGGCGCTCGCCAGATCCTGGACCACATGGCCGAGCGACTTGTAGGCTGTTATATCCTGGTCCGAACGCCGGCCGACAACGTCTCCTGCGAGCACCTGCCCGATTTCGGCGACCACGTGGGCATCGCCGACCATGCCGGCCGCCTTGGCTCGCAGGAATTCCGCACCCTGGCGTATAACGCCTTCACGGCTGTCAGCGATGAATCGCGAGCGGACCACAAACTCGCTGTCCACTTCGACGGGACCGGCCATGCTTGAGCCGACCAGGTTGACGTGCGTGCCGGGACGTACCCAGGCGCCTTTCAGTACCGGCTCCTGGGCGCCCGTAACAGTGCAAATGATGTCAGCCTCGCGGACCGCATCCTGCACGTCGGTCGCGCTGCTGAAGGGGATACCAAGTTCGGCGCTCATGCGCTGACAGAACGACTCGGCGCGTTGCGGCGAGCGTCCCCAAACTCTTACAGCCTCAATTTTTCGCACTTTGAGCAGTGCCCTGGCGTGTGTCGCGGCCTGCTCGCCATAGCCCAGAATAGCCATGCGGCTGGCGTCCTGACGCGCCAGAACCTCGGTGGCCACCGCACTGGCGGCGGCGGTGCGGATGGCCGTGATCTCCCCGGCATGAACCACGCACACCGGCGCTCCGCTTTCAGGTTCGAACAGGACTACTACGCCCTGGTGCGACTGCCGGCCTTTGGCAAAATTCTCCGGAAAGACGCTGATCAGCTTGGCGCCGAAAACCCCGTTCTCACCCAATGCGCCGGGCATGATCCCAAACAGATGTCCCTGTGCCAACGGGATGATCGATCGCAAATGCTGGCGTGTCTCGCCCCTCGAGAATGCAATCATGGCTTGCCTGACAATCGGAATGCAGATGTCATACGTCAGGCGCCTTGCCACCTCCTCGCGCTCTATTACCCTCATGTGGCCCTCATGCGGCCCTCAAGCGGCGTCACCTCGGGCAGAGGAACCAAACTTGCCAAGTCGAGCGCGCCCCGACTCGGATGTTCTTCGATTTGCATCCAGGTATTTCCCAATGTGGCTCATGGCGCGCTCTACGTACAGCTGCTTCTCCCCCACAGGAGCAACGTAATGAATTGCTTTCCCCGCTTCCTCTACACCGACCAGTCGTGCAATAACCCATGCTGCCAGATATTGCGATGCCAGGCAGCCGCCGGCAGTGGCGACATTTCCCTCGGCGTAGAACGACTGATTCAGCACTTCCACTCCCGCTTCTTCGACCCAGGGTTTGCTCGTAAGGTCCGTACAGGCCGGAACACCACGGAGAAGGTTCAGCTTGGCGAGCATCAGCGCGCCCGAGCACTGGGCCCCCAACAACTGCCGCGACGGATCGAACTGGAGCTGATCCATGATGGCCGCGTCCTGGACTATTTTGCGCGTCAGCACACCGCTGCCGACAATGACGGCATCGGCGGTACGGGCCTCCGCCAGCGACGCTTGCGCATCGATGACTACACCATTCATCGAGCGAACTCGCGGCGCCGGGCAGGCCAGTGAGACTCGCCACGCGGGCTGTTTGACGCGGTTCAGGATGCCAAGGGCGATCAGTGAATCGAGCTCGTTGAAACCTTCGAAGGTGAGGATGGCGACGTGCATTAGTTCCTGCTCCTGGGCGGACCAAGGCTGATCTTAGTCAACTGACCGCCCTGCTCCAATTAAAACTAGTTGCCTTGTAAACCAATCTTGTTTCCATGGAGAATATCTTCGGCGAATCAGTGGATTGAGGCCCGACGGACCTCGGCATTTTTGCCACCGGCCGGAGGAAAGCAGGAATGAGCAACGCCATCTCAAATTTGCGGGCTGCGCAGCAACGGGCCCTGGCGGGACGGCCAAAAGCGGGAGGATTCCCCTATCTGGCGGAAACCTTGCGACTCGCCGGGGTCACGCGCAATGTGTGGTTTCTGCCCGCCTGCGAAAGCCTCTACCTCACGCAGGATGGCCCGGTCGTCATACCGGGAACGCCGCTCGTAGACGGCGCCGTCGACGTGCCGCGATTTGACCAGCAGGCACTGATCGTTGCCTTGCGGCGCGACCAGGCTGGGAACAGCACATTTCCGGAGTTCCTGGCGGCCTCCTGGCGCGCAGGGATCATTCGCTATGAAGTGGATTTCGCGGAACGGGTCGTAACGTATTACGGCTGTAACGGCGAGTCATACCTCGAGCAATATACCGCCGTCGAAGTGCAATAGCATTGCCAGGACGCTACGCTAAAACCCGCCCGCGTGGCGGAGGGAGCACTGTTCGCTCATCAATCACCCTGCTAAGTGGGTAACTCTCGGGTTTCCCGTTCACGAAGTTAGCGTCGACAGGAGTATGCCGGCGACTGCTCCGATAATTACGAGGAAGATTGGTGGCGTGCGCCACGCCGTCAACAGTACAAATCCGATTATGGCCACGCTTACATCAGCTGGATTGCGCACCGAACTTGTCCATATCGGCGTATAGAGTGCGGCTCCCAGCAATCCGACGACCGCTGCGTTTATGCCGCGCATCGCCGCTTGCGCACCGATCCGGGAGCGAAAGCTGTCCCAGAAGGGCAGCGTCCCCATCAAAATGAGCACACCCGGAAGAAAGATGCCGACCAACCCTAAAGCTGCCCCAACGATTCCATGCGGCTGCGGTGTCACGACAGCACCCAGATAGGCGGCGAACGTGAACAGGGGGCCTGGAATGGCTTGTGCGGCTCCGTAACCGGCGAGAAATGAATTGTCGCTCACCCAGCCGGGCGTCACCACAGCATCCCTCAGAAGCGGCAATACAACATGGCCACCTCCGAACACGAGTGCACCGGAGCGGTAGAACGCATCGAATAGCGCAATACCCTGGCCCGAACCGAGACCCTGAATGAGTGGCAGACCAACCAGAAGAACAACAAATAGCAACAGCGAGAGGATGCCGACGTTTCGGGAAATGGGTGCACCAAGAGTTCCCATCTGTGCGGCTGACGGACTTCGGCAAATCCACGATCCGGCGATGCCGCCCAACAGAATCGTGACTATCTGCATGATCGACGAGCCACTGAACAAGATCAGTACCGCAGACAGCGCTGCAATTGCCGCACGTTGCCGATCGGGGCACAGCGTGCGCGCCATGCCCCAGACAGCCTGCGCCACAATAGCGACGGCGACGAGCTTCAGCCCGTGCAATAGGCCTACGCCGAATCGGCCGCTGAGTGCTCCTGCGCCATAAGCAAATGCCACCATCAGCACAGCCGATGGGAGGGTGAATCCTGCCCAGGCCGCAAGCCCGCCCCAGTAGCCAGCGCGGATAAGGCCCAACGAGAAGCCGACCTGACTGCTTGCCGGCCCCGGCAGAAACTGACAAAGCGCAACGAGATCCGTGTACGCCGCATCGTCGATCCAGCGGCGCCGAACGACCATCTCCTCCCTGAAATACCCGATGTGCGCAACGGGGCCGCCGAATGATGTCACGCCCATTTTGAGGAAGGTCAGCAGAACTTCAAGAGCGGACCGTTCACGCATACTTGAATAAAGCCATGAGCCCGAAGTCCATGTGCAATTGCTGATGGCAATGAAACAGGGTGAGACCCGGATTATCCGCGACGAAGTCGATGGTGAGCTCCTGAAACCCGCCGAGCATCACAACATCCTTGATGACTCCAGCAGTGGTTTTCCCGGCAATCTGCGTCAACTCAAAGCTATGGCGGTGCAAGTGAAGCGGGTGAATGTCGTCGCTTGCATTACGAAATTTCAAGCGATAACGCCGCCCTTCGTGCAGCGCGTACATCGGCTGCATCTTCTCCATCGAAAACGCTTCGCCGTTCAGCGTCCATTGATTGAATCCGTCGAGCGCCGCATTGAGCTTGACGATCAGCATCTCGATCGTTTCATCCGGTCGAACGGGTTGGGTATTGGTCTTGCCGAATTGCGAGTAATCCCAATGAAACGGCTTCGCATCGGCCCACTGGGCGTTGCCTTTCCGTCCGGCATATTCGACGACAATACCCATCCCGTGACGGCGGTCGTCATGGTCGAGGTCGCCCATTACCCACACGCCCGGGTGATTCATGTGAACAACGGCCGAAATTCTCTCGGCCGTTCCCAACCACAGCACGGGGACATCCGCCGGCGTCGGCACTGAATTGCCATCGAGTGCCGTGACCCGGAATACGTGGCCGGGAAGCGCCAGGCTGCGGATCTCCCCTGCACTGGCGTTCAGGATATGAAACAGAACTCGCTCACCTTGCTTGACCCGGATGGGTTCACCAGCCCCGAGCATCCTGCCGTTGATCGCAAACCGTTCGTAGCCGACTTCAAAACCCTTGGTCTTCTCCTTCGCATCTTCATCCGCACGCTTTCCGATCTGCTGCAATTCGGGAATCGGCTCGCCCGCCAGAAAATCCATTGCCATGTCACCGCCCCGGCTTAAGGTCGGTTCGAATTCCTTCATCACAAGAAACACCTCACGGTCATACGCACCGGGATTGTCCTTGGGCTCGATATAGACTGCTCCCGCCTGGCCCGTATAGGTCCCCCGATTCAAGTCGCCTCCCGCCCGCACATGCGTGTGATAGAAGCGAAAGCCCGAAGGCTTCGGCACAAACTCAACGCGACGCATGCCGTGCGCAGGCACGAACGGCGTCCCTTCCTCCGATGCACCGTCTACATCGCTCGGGATCATCTGACCGTGCCAGTGCACCAACTCCGGCGTGTCCGTGTCATTGTGGATGTCGACCGTAACGCGCTGACCTTCCTTGAAGCGCAGCAGCGGTCCAGGAAATTGGCCGTTGTACAGCGTGGTCGAGACGATGTGATCGGGAGACAGCTCTACGAGCCCTGCGGCAATCCGCAGCGTGTAGTCGGCCTTCGTTTCGGCTGGCGATACAGACTGGGCAAGGACAGAAGACCAGGGTTCGAAGCCCGCTGCAAGCGCCGCGATACTGGAAGTTCTTAAAAAGTTACGGCGTGGCAACAGTATTTTTGATGACATGATTAAACATCCGAAAGGCGGTCGGTGCCTCGCGCAATCACTAATGGCCGCCAGCCAGGTGTGACCATTCGTCAATCTTAACCCGTGCGACGAATGCTGCCGAACCCCGGCCGTCCGGATGAAGGATCAAGGCCTCCCCATCCGCAAGACCAGCAGATTCCTGCGTATACGCCTCCACAATGTTGGGGAAATGCGTCACGATGAGTGTGTTCTTTCCCGGTGCGGGCGGCTCCGCCGCTTTCGCCCGTAGCCATGCCCCGCGCGCACCGCTTTTGTCTGAGGCCATGCTTTGGTCGGCATCGCCGAGCTGAGGAATCGGTGTTGCCGGGCCGAGCTTCGCGAATTTGATCGTTTCGAGCGCACGATAGGTCGGGCTGGACAAGACTTGACCAATCGGTATCCGTAGCTGCCGCAGAGCTTCGCCCAAGGCCACCGCCGAGGATCGCCCTGCCTCATCCAGTTGACGTTCGAAGTTTGGGTTATCAGTGTTTGCTGTGCCGGCGTCCGGAGGGTTGCGGGGAGAGCTGGCGTGACGCATCAGGATCACGTATCCACCCGTGCGCATCTGCGCCGCCAAGTTCTGTTCCGGGACCGGTTCGCCATGGGAGGCCGCGGCCGATAGCGCGGTCCACATCAGGAACGCAACGAAACGCCAAGTATGACTATTCATTGAGGCCGCCGTGTTTTTGAGGGGAAAGACCGACGCGGGTAGAGCCTGATACCGGAAGCGGGGATCCGGAGTCAACTTCGGGTACGCGATTGCGCCGAATCGGCGGTAGACCTGACTGCGAGGCATTGCCTTGTCGTTTAACGTTAAGCGTTATAGACTTCCATCATGATCAAGGGCTTCCGTTGCGCGGATACGCGGGCCCTGTTCGAGACAGGCAAGTGCAAGAGATTCGCGGCCATCGCCAAGGTTGCCACGCGGAAGCTGGCGCAGCTGGATGCCGCAGAGACCTTCGAGTTTTTGCGCTCCCCGCCTGGGAATCGGCTCGAGGCGCTGAAGGACGACCGCAAGGGGCAATTCAGCATCCGGGTCAATAATCAGTATCGCCTTTGCTTTCGCTGGACGACTGAGGGACCGACTGACGTGGAACTCGTGGACTATCACTGAGAGCAATGAAAATGTTTAAGAACGGAATGCGGCCGGTCCACCCGGGCGAGGTTCTCCGCGAGGATTTTCTGAAGCCGCTCGGAATGAGCGCCAATGCGTTGGCGAAGGCACTGAGCGTACCAGCACCAAGGATCAACGATGTGGTCCGGGAACGGCGGGGCATCTCCGCTGACACCGCAATGCGGTTGGCGCGATATTTTGGCGGCGATGCACGTTCCTGGCTGAATTTGCAGACTGCATTCGATTTGCGAGTTGCGGAAATCAGCAGCGCTAAGCGGATCGCGCGGGAAATATCCCCAGCGACTGCTTCAGGGTAATCCACCCGCATGTTCGGGCTTTTCAAATCGCGAAAATACCGGCAAACGACATTGCCGGAAATGCGGGGCAAGGATCACGGAATACAGATTTCGTCCTGTTGGAACCCGCGGCGGAGCGAAGATTACGCCTTCCCCCCCCCACCGCCGACACCGGGGATCTATAAGGAATTCCGCACGCATGATCCGGGCAGTACCCACCCGGATTCTTCGCCAGGTACTGCTGGTGATAGTCGGCGCTGAATGATTTATCACACGGAAATTGCGCAGTTACGCCGTCGTGGTCACGTTGTCGGTAGACTTTCGGTCGACGTTGCCGTCGAACCATCAGTAGACCAGCTATATTTTACCATCGCCCGCCAGCGGTAATCGATCGTGGAAACGCACCGCGAGACACTGTTTGTCTTCACTCCGGTGCATGCGGGAGGCACCAACCAAACCGAATAGCACCTCGCACCGGCGCTCATCGCGAGAAAATCCGTTGGGGCAGGCGTTCTGACGGAACTCGCCACATCTTGCCCCTCCGATCCTCAAATCCAGCGGTTTTTACACGGCCTCGGCCGACTCACGACAACGCGCGCCATTGCCCTGCAGCGTCAGCCGCCGGTCACCGGCCTAAGGCACGCAGCATTTTCGCCCGGATCCGCGCCCCTGCGTGAATTGTGCTGAGCCCATCACCCCCGCCTCGCCAGTTCCGCGTCATCATCGTGCCCAACCGGCGTGGGCGACCTTAGTGAGTAGTGCGGCGCGTCATAATCTCCAAGGATGGCATGTCCCAGCCCCGCCCCACGCCGGTATCGAGCTCGCACTCGCCCGAGGACGCGCCCTCGCAACCCGGAGCCGGGCCGCCGGATCCATCGGTATCCGCACTCAGCGTCAAGGCGACTCGTCAATTCCTGCCGTTGATTGTCGTCTGCAGCCTGACGCTGCTGGGTCTGTGTGCGGGCCTGACCGCGGGGGCCAGAGCATTGCTCGGGAGCTTCAGGCTGATCGAGGCCGATGCCATGGGGCAGAAAGCAACGCAGCTCTACCACGCGTTCGACTCCGACCTGCAGCAGCTGAATATCGGCAATCGCGATTACGCCGAGTGGGATGACACCGCGGATTACCTCCTCAGCGGCAACCCCAAGTACATCGCGGCGAACTTCGTTCCCGAGACTCTCAGCGGCCTGCATGTCGACATCGCCTGGATCGTCGCAGCCGACGGGCACGAGGTCTATTCGTGTTATCTGGATCGTGGCAGCGGCCTCATCATTTCCCCGGCGCCCGTTGCGCTGCTGCAATCCCTGCGTCCTTTCATCGCCCAGGACCAGCACCTCGCGCTGCTGGCGCCCGCCGATCGGCTCGTGAGGACTCCGGCCGGCCTAGCGGCCGTCGCGGCGATGGAGATCAAGCGCACCGACCGGACCGCCCCTACGGGCGCCATCCTGCTGTTCGCACGCCTGATCGGCCCGCAAGAGATTGAGCGCATTCACACCACCAGTCGATTACCTGTGTCAGTGACCTATCTGACCGGCGGTGCGGACGAACTTTCGGGCTTTCCCGCGGCGGTTCGAGACTGGCTCGCCATTCCTTACCCATCGCCGAGTACGCTGGTGCTCGCTTCGAACGAACATCAGATCACGGGCTATACGATGCTGCGTACCGTCGATCATGTTCCGGCCGCGCTGCTGAGGACAACCGCTGCGCGTGACATCTTCGCGCTCGGCTACCGCACCACCCGGTATTTCCTGGTCGGGCTGCTGGCCTTGTTCATCGTGTCCGGAGCGGCGATCGCTTGGTTGCTGCTGCGGCTGCAGCGCACCCTGGCGGCGCAGCGGGAGGTCGAAGTACGCTATCAGTCGATCGTGCTGCAGCTGCAGGAAGCGATCGTGCTCGTGGACCCCAGCTCATGGCGAATCCTTGAAGCCAACTGGATCGTCATGACGGCTCTCGACTGTACCGCCGCCGACCTGCCGAAGTACCGCGTCCAGGACATCTTTCCTGATATCAGTTCCGAGATTCTCGAAGTGGCCGCATGTGATCCGACACGGCGAGTCATCGAGTCGCGTGCCCGCCGCAGCCACGGCCAATGGTCGGATGTCGAAGTCGCCGTCACCGCCATCGAGATTTCGGGCCGCCGGCTGCTGACCCTGGTCGGACACGATGTGAGCCACCGCCGCGAGGCGGAGAATCTCGAACGATCGAACCGGCGCAAGCTGCTGCAACTGGCGCAGCATGACGCACTGACCCGATTGCCCAATCGCATGTACTTGCACGCCAAGCTGCCTCGAATTCTGAAGAAGGCTGCGGTGGGAAACCGCTCGCTGGCGCTGATCTACCTCGACATCGATCATTTCAAGAACATCAATGATTCGCGCGGTCATGGCTGTGGCGACCAGTTGCTGCAGGTCATCGCCGGTCGACTGCGCGCCGCTGTCTCCGGGCACAATCTGGTGGCACGCATGGGCGGCGACGAGTTCGTCGTGGTCGCACCGCTGCTGTCGGGAGCTGAAGCGGCTGAACACCTGGCAGCACTGCTGCTCACGGCCATCAGGGCGCCGCTGGTGCTGGTGGGGGATCCCGTCAGCGTGACCGCCAGTCTCGGCATCGCCATGCATCCGCACGACGGACTGGACATTGAGACACTGCTCAAGCACGCGGATATTGCCCTTTATCAGGCCAAGGAGGCGGGCCGCGACTGCTATCGCTTCTTCTCGCAGAACATGGATATCCGGGTGAGCGAGCAGGTGGCTTTGGAGCA
>Ga0182016_10000554_pt1 | contig 46792 bp, 33 predicted proteins | sample 712S2MmetaG_FD_120491 | JGI IMG/M metagenome (GOLD analysis project Ga0182016, IMG submission 120491) | Permafrost microbial communities from Stordalen Mire, Sweden - 712S2M metaG | ecosystem: Environmental > Terrestrial > Soil > Wetlands > Permafrost | place: Sweden: Stordalen | collected...
AGAGCGCAGCTTTTCGCGGGCCGCGGTGCGCCTGCACCGGACGCAGCCGGCGGTAAGCCAGGTCATTCGCAAGCTCGAAGCCTCGGTGGGCGAGACCCTCTTTGACCGCGCGGCGCGGGACGGATCGCTGACCGCCTCGGGCGCGCTATTGCGTGACTACGCGCTGCGGCTGCTGGCGCTGCGCCGCGAAGCATCGAGCGCGCTGGCCGAGCTAAAGAGCCTGGAGCGCGGGAAGCTGCAACTGGCGGCCAACGAGTACACCTGCATGTATCTGCTGCCGGCCATCGACGCTTTTCGCCGCGAAGCGCCGCAAGTGAACGTAACCGTGCACCGGATGCTGGCTTCGCGGATTCCCGAGGAGTTGAACCTGCGCACCTTCGAAATGGGCGTGATCTCATTCCGGCCCGACCCGGAGCAGTTCCGCACCATTGCCGTGTATGGAGACAGCCTGGACCTGATCGTGAGCCCTCATCATCCATTGGCCGGCTTGCACCGGGTCTCGATCAACGATCTCGGGAACGAGTTGTTTATCGCCCACAACGTGGCCTCGCCGCTGCGGCGCAAAGTCATCGAAACCTTCCAGCGCTATCGGACGCCGTTGAACATGGGCATCGAGCTGCCCACCATCGAGGCCATCAAGCGCTTTGTGGCCATGGGCAACGGGGTCGCGCTGGTGCCTCACATATCGGTGGCCCGCGAGCTCGAAACAGGCGACCTCAAGCGGGTGTCAGTGGACGAGTTGGAGATGCGCAGAGTGCTCCGGCTGGTTTACCGCAGGCAGGCAGCGCTCTCTTACGCGGCCAAAGCCTTTCTGCACACCCTGAGGACATTGGCGAAGCAGCAGGGACCGCCGTTCTTTTACCAAGTGGAACGCGCGGGGTGACGGGACACCGATTCGGGGTCTGGGATCAGCAACCAGGGGCTCACAAATCAGGACTGTAAGGACCTGGTCAAGGGCGGATCGGGGGTGTTTTCCTAGGTTCGCAGCGCGGTTGACGCCGGATTTGATTGTCGTGCGTCTATAGGCTCAGATGATTCCACATCCGCAGCCGGCGCCTTGACCCGTCCCGGCCATTTACAATGCTGAGAGTGGGGCCCGGCGGGATCCGGTGCGCCGAAATTGACAAGCTCGTTGCCGGCCAATGGGTTGGGCAGTGGTGAGGTTCAGGACCGAATGAAGAAGATCGCCTTATTAGTATTCCTGCTGGCCGTGTGCGTGGCCGCAGGCCACGCTCAGGAAAGCCGCCAGGACATCAGCCTTAGCGGGACGGCGCTTATCGAGCCGTTCATGGCTTCGTCCACCACCGTGCAGGTGAATTCGACCACCGCGTATGGCGTGCTAGCCAGCTACCGTTTCATGTTGACGCCCACGAGCGCCATCGAGGCGAACTACGGCATCACCTACCAGAACAGCATCGGGTACTACGTTAACCCCAACCACTACAAGGTGCTCACCCGCACCCAGGAGATGTCGGGCGCGTATGTGCGGTCGTTTGTCTTCAAGAATTTCAATCCGTTTATCGAGGGGGGGCCGGGCGGATTCATCTTTCTGCCTATCGTCAACTCCGGCACCACGAACCTGGACGTAAAACAACAGGTTGCGATCGGGGGACTCTTCGGCGCTGGCTTTGCCTACGAGATCAGCCCCAGCTTCGATATTCGCGCGGAATACCGTGGATGGGTGACTAAGGTCCCCACTTTCGGCGATACCCAGTTCACGACCGACCGCTGGTATCGCCCCTGGATCTCTGACCCGGTCATTGGCGTGGCGTATCACTTCTAAAGCAATTCCCGGGCAAAGGTAAAATCTCGTTGGGCAAATAAGATCACGAAAAAGGGTAGGGTTTTAATCCTTCCCCTTTTTTTGTCTTAGAGAGCGCATGAAATCGCTTTAAATGAGAAGTTTATGGGTCTTTCGGGTTAAGACTCCGAGGGCGGGACAATTCTTTGTGCCTCGCGGTAGCGGCCCAGTTCCTTGACCATGCCGCAATGCGCGCGGAGGGCGTCGAGCGCCGCCGTTCCCTCCTCGGCGGAGTGGATCTGGCAATCCACGTAAAAGACATACTCCCACGGCTTGCCGTGCACCGGGCGCGACTCGATTTTGGTCAGGTTGGTGCCTTTGGCGGAGAGCGCGCTGAGCGCGGCTACCAGCGAGCCGGGACGGTTTTCGACGGAAAAAGCCACGCTGATCTTGTTGGCCTGGGGATCGGCGACGGCAATGGCTGCGGGCCGCACCAGAAAAAAGCGGGTAAAGTTCTCCGCATTGTCCTCGATGCCGGCTTCGAGAATATCGGCGCCGTAATACCTGGCCGCCTCCTCGCTGGCAATCGCCGCGGCATGGCGGTCGCGCAGTTCGACGAGTTGCTTGACGCTTCCCGCGGTGTCGTAGAAGGCAAAGGCCTCCATTCTCGGGTGCGCGGCCAGGAAACGCCGGCACTGGGCCAGCGCGACGGGATGAGAAAAAACCCGGTCGATTCCTCCGGTTTCGGCGCCGTAGATGGCGATCAGGTTGTGGCGGATGCGCAGCAGCGTTTCCTGCTCCACCTTGACGTCATGAGTGAGCAGCAGGTCATAGTGCTCAGAGACCGGGCCGGCGAGGCTGTTTTCGATGGGAATCACGGCGGCGTCGGCGGTTTCGCCGGCCAGCGCGGAAAACACCTCCGCGGAGAGCGAACAAGGAACAATCTCCGCATCGGCAACCAGTTTCAGTGCCGCCTCGTGGCTGAATGAGCCGGGCTCTCCCTGAATTGCAATCCTCATACTGTGATTCCCCGCTCCCGATGGCCAAGCACGCTGATTCGCAGCGCTTCCCTTTTCGCACCATACCACAGACGTCGCAGCGGAACAGGTGCGGAAGCTTTCGCGAGAATTGCCCGTCCTATCGCCGCATCCACAGATCAGCGGCCACAAAGCCCAGAAAGACCATCGCGATCACGCCGTTCATGGTGAAGAATGCAGCGTTCAGGCGGCGCAGGTCGCGCGGTGAGACCAGCAAGTGCTCATAGGCCAGCAGCAGGCCCACGGCGGCGATGCCGAGCCAGCCCAGCGCGCGAAAATGAAACAGCCAGCCGAACCAGGCCAGCAGCCCCAGCATGGCCAGGTGCATGGCGCGCGCGGCCCAGAAAGCGGTGGGAATGCTCGTGGCCTGGGGCAGGCTGTGCAGCCCTGCGGCGCGGTCGTGCTCGTAGTCCTGGCAGGCGTAGAGCACGTCGAATCCACCCGCCCAGAGGGTGACGGCCGCGGTGAGCACCAGGATACGCGGGTCAAGGCTGCCGCGCACGGCAATCCACGCCGCCGAGGGCGCAAGGCCCAGCGAAAGACCTAGAACCAGGTGCGACCAGCGTGTGATCCGTTTCATGTAACTGTAGCTGAACAGAACCAGCAGCACCACGGGAGATAGGCAAAAGGTAAAGAAGTTGAGTTCGCCCGCGGCCAACACAAAAACCAGCGCCGCAATGCAGGTGAACCCGAAGACGAACCGGCGCGTGAGCAGGCCGGCGGGGATGGCCCGGTTGCTGGTGCGGGGATTGGTCGCGTCCAAGTCGGCGTCGGCCCAGCGGTTGAACGCCATTGCCGCCGAGCGCGCCGCTACCATAGCCACCAGTATCCAGCCGATGGTGCGCCAGCCGGGCAATCCATGAGCCGCCAGCAGCACCGCCGTGAGCGCAAATGGGAGCGCAAAGATGGAGTGCTCCCACTTGATCATTTCAAGGGTGGTGCGTGTCTTTGACAGAATTCCTGGCATGGGCGGCCCTGGCTACCAGTTTAATGGAGCCGGTTGCTCGCCCCCTGCCGAGCCATCAATCGCGCGGCGCGCGTGCTCCTACCCGTCGAATTCCTCTTCGTTGTAAGTGGCCTGGAACGGAATCACCGTGTCCACTTTGGTCAGCCTGAACAGTTCCATCACCCGGTCGCAGACCCCGGCAACCACCACGTTGACGCCCTTGCCCTTGCAGTGCACGTAGAAGTTGACGATCAAGCCCATCCCTGCCGAATCCATATAGGGAACCTCAGTCAGATCGAGAACCGTCGTTCGCGGCTGCGGCTCGATGCGCAGAGCTGCCTGGAACTCGAACATATTGCGCAGGGTGAGCGGACCCGCGAGACGGAAGATGCGCGTATCGGGCGTTCTGCCTTCCTTCAGCTCAAAAGTCATGGGGGCATCGTTGAACATGGCGACTCAAGTGTAAGGAATTGAAGCGAAGGTTTGATTACAGTTGTGTAAATGTCGCGGCGCGAGTCCTCCGTTACGGGTACGAAATCCGGGTCACCGCTCCCTGTGTAAAAGCAAAAACAGCCCTATACGTGACAGGGATCACAAAATTAAGCCTTCCAAGGGTGAAATTATAGGCCAGCAATCCTAAATGGAACGCTTTATATCGGTCTCTTTTCCTTCGAGGAGGGCAGTCCGTGCAGCTCGACCCATCTGCATTCGTCGCCGACCCGGAGTTGATTGTTGCGCTCGAATCGCGCTCCATGCCCATGGTCTGCGATACCGACACCGTTCTTTTCAGACAGGGCGACGCCGCGGTTGGGGTCTTCATCCTGCAAAAGGGCGAGGCCACACTCACCATGAACTCGCCGCAGGGCGAATCCATCCTCTCAACCAAAACCGCGGCCGGTTCCCTGCTGGGACTTCCCGGACTGATCGGCAACCAGCCCTATTCGCTGACCGCAATCGCGCGTGCCGGAGCAAGAGTAAGCTTCATTGCGCGCGATGACTTCACCGAAATGATGCAGGGAGATCCCCGGCTGGCGCTCAAGATCCTGCTGGTGCTGGCAGCGGAGGTGCGCTCTGCCCGGAATGCGATCCGCTAGTTGCGATACGCTGGGAACAGATGTGCGCTTTGGCACTCGCTCCACATATCCGCAACGCTCCCGATCCGCCCTGGAACCGTTGCCCTGACGGAGCCGGCTGCATCCAGCACCCTCACCTGCTAAACTCTCTCGTTATGCTCCACGCAAGCCTGTTGATCGCGGCCGCCGCTTACCTGCTTGGGTCCATCCCCACGGGATACCTGCTGGTGCGACTGGTGCGCCACCAGGACATTCGATCGGTGGGCAGCGGCAATATCGGCGCCACCAATGTGTTGCGTACCGGCGGCAAGGGTCTCGGCGCAGCCACCTTTCTCCTCGACGTGCTGAAAGGCTGCGCCGCAGTGTGGCTGGGAGGTGCGCTGTGTGCTGTTCTCCTTCCCGCGCTCGCCTATCGCAATGCGGAAGCCCTGGCCGCCCTTTTTGCCGTTCTCGGCCACATGTTTCCCGTCTGGCTCAGGTTTCGCGGCGGCAAAGGCGCGGCCACCGGATTCGGCGTCTTTCTGGTCGCCGCGCCGTGGGCCGCACTGGCCGCCATCACCGTGTTTGCCATCGTTCTGGCGCTTACCCGCTATGTTTCTGTTGCTTCCATCCTTGGCGCAGGCAGCTTTCCGGTCTTTGCCTGGTTCCTGGTGAGCGGCGACCGGCCACCGTTTTTCATCGCCGTGCAGGCCGCCGTGGCGCTGCTCATCATTCTCAAGCACCACCAGAACATCCGCCGCCTGCTCGCCGGCACGGAATCCCGCTTCGGAGCCAAAAAACACGCATGAGCCGCATCTTCGTTTTAGGTTCCGGCGCCTGGGGAACCGCCATCGCTCTCTCGCTTCACCGCCGAGGCGGCCACCAGGTAACGCTCTGGGCGCACAGCCCCGAGGCTGCGCAGGAGATCCTCGACGCCGGAGAAAACAGGATGTTTTTCCCCGGATTTCCGATCCCCCCTCAGATCGCCGTCTCCGGCGACTGCGCCGCTGTGGCCAATGCGGAAATTGTGGTCTCCGTGGTCCCATCGGAGTTTCTTCGCGACACGCTCGGCCGCATCCGGCCACATCTGCACGCCAGCCAGGTTGTCCTTAGCGCCACCAAGGGCGTGGAAGACCGCACTTTTCTGCGCATGACGGAAGTGATTTCTGCCAGTCTGGGCGAAATTGGGTTGTCCGTGCCGACCGGTGCTCTCAGCGGCCCCAGTTTCGCGCTCGAAGTGGCACAGGGCCAGCCTACGGCGCTCACCGTCGCCTGCCGCGAGCGCAACATCGCCGGCCGCATCCAGCGCGATTTCGGTTCAGAGTCTCTCCGCCTCTACACTTCATCCGACGTGATTGGCGTGGAACTGGGCGGCGCACTCAAAAATGTGGTCGCCATCGCGGCCGGAATCGCCGCGGGCGTCGGCCTGGGCCACAACTCCGCCGCCGCCCTGATCACCCGCGGCATGGCCGAAATTACCCGTCTCGCCGTGGCCTGCGGAGGACGCCGCGAGACGCTGGCCGGTCTTTCCGGCGTGGGCGACCTGGTGCTCACCTGCACCGGATCGCTGAGCCGCAACCGGACCGTTGGGCAGGCGCTGGGCCAGGGCCGCAAATTACCCGAAATCCTGGAAAGCCTGGGCGGCAAGGTGGCTGAAGGCGTGCTCACCACGCGCGCCGCACTCGGCCTGGCCCGCAAGCACAACATCGAGATGCCGATTACCGAGCAGATGGAACTGATTCTGAACGCCGGCAAGAACCCCCGCGAAGCCATCCGCGACCTGATGCTGCGCCCCGGCAAAGACGAGCACTAAGCCGTTTCGAGATATTGTCTTCCCGCAAACGCCTCATAAACAAGAGTGCTGTCATCCTGAACGGAGCCTCTCGCAGCATCATCGCGAGAGGCGCAGTCGAAGGATCTGCGGTTGCTTTGCAGCGGCATCAATTGATGCCGCATTCAAACGCGTATTCCCTGGCGCATTTGCGCCAGGGAGCTGAAGATCTGCATCGGATTGCTATGGCTTATTTCTTCTCCCCGCCCGAGTGGCCGCGGCCATCGCGCGTTTCATTGCCCTTGAACTGGGCGGGATCTCTGCGTTGTGCCGCAGCTTTGTCGCCGACTTTCGGCCTTGCGCCGTTGTAACCGTGATTCGGGTCAAACGAGTTGTCTACATTGCCGCGGAAACCTTCGGAACCATGAAACCACGGTCCCGCGCCGATGAAAACGCCGCCAGTGAACCATTCCGGGCCGTAGTAGCCGTCGGGAACGCAACTATACGGAGCGTAGTCATAGTAGCCGTACGGACAATCCGGGGCCACTCCGACTTCAACTGTGACCTGAGCCGCTGCTTTGGGAAGGTTTGCCGTAAATAGAGCTCCGGCAACAACCGCTAACACAAGAAACTTGAATCCACGCATACATTCTCCTCACCATGGTCGGGGCCTTCACGTGCCTGCCCCACCTTCATTCACGGTAGTGGGTCGAATCGTCTCAGTCTGAGCAATACCGGGCACGTCACTATTCCCTGTTCCCTCTCCTTTCACCCGCCCGCAATCGCTCCAATAATCAGCAGCGGCTCTTCCCCATTGACAACTTTTCCGGGCAGCTCCACTTCCAACGACTGGTGCGACAAGTCTTCCTCGCAGGCAAAGAAACGCAGAAACGGGCGGCGCTGCCCCGAGCCATATTCGCGAATTGTCCCGCGCAGCGTGGGATAACGGGATTCGAGGGCGTCGAGGACCGCGCCCAGCGTCACGGGCGGTGACACTTCAAGCTCCACGTCGCCCTCTACGCGCGCGAGGGTGCGCAGGTGGTAAGGCAAAGCCACTCGAATCGGCAATCTGCTTGTTCTTCCTTCATCCACCGGTGCACCCGCCGTCATTGCAGAGTCTGCACCTCGACCGACAACACACCCGGCAAATCCCGCACAATCGGTGACCAGTTCTCGCCCGAGTCGGCGGATGCGTATACTTGCCCGCCCGTGGTGCCGAAGTAGACGCCGCACTCATCGAGCGAATCCACCGCCATGGCATCGCGCAGGACGTTCACGTAGCAGTCCCTCTCCGGCAATCCTTTGGCCAGCTCTTCCCACTCATTGCCTCCTGTCCGGCTGCGGTAAACGCGGAGCCGCCCGTCGAGCGGGAAGTGCTCGGAGTCGCTCTTGATCGGCACCACGTAGAGCGTCTCCGGCTCGTGTGCGTGCACGTCGATGGCGAAGCCGAAATCGGTGGGCAGGTTTCCGCTCACCTCCTTCCAGCTCTCACCGGCGTCGTCGCTGCGCATCACGTCCCAGTGCTTTTGCATGAAGAGCACATTGGGCCGCGAGCGGTGCATGGCCACGTGGTGCACGCAGTGGCCAACCTCGGCCGTCGGATTGGGCATGAAGTTTGACACCAAGCCCTTGTTGATGGGCTTCCAGGTCTGGCCGCTGTCGTCGGTGCGGAATGCCCCGGCCGCGGAGATGGCGATGAAAATCCGCGCGGGGTTGGCAGGGTCGAGAAGAATGGTGTGCAAACACATGCCGCCCGCGCCCGGATGCCAGTCAGGTCCGGTACCGTGACCGCGCAGGCCGCTCAGCTCCTGCCAGTTGGCGCCGCCGTCTCTGGAATGAAACAGCGCCGCGTCTTCGACCCCCGCGTATACCGCATCGGGATCTGTGAGCGAAGGCTCGAGATGCCACACGCGCTTGAATTCCCACGAATGAGCTGTTCCGTCGTACCACTGGTGCGTACCCGGCGTGCCGTCATAAGCGAATTTGTTGCCCACCGGCGTCCACGTTTGGCCGCCGTCGTCGGAGCGCTGAATCATCTGCCCGAACCAGCCACTCCACTGCGAGGCGTAGATGCGGTTGGGATCGGCGAGCGAGCCCTTGAGGTGGTAGATTTCCCATCCCGCAAAAAAGGGGCCACTTACATGCCAGTCTCGCCGTTTGCCGTCTGACGTGAGAATAAACGCGCCCTTGCGCGTTCCTACCAGCACTCGCACACCACTCATCTCGACCTCCTGCTTGCCGCTGACTGCGGAACCTGTTTTCAAGCGACGAGTAGGCCAGGGCCCAGGGGAATCGCCGCAATTGCGATTTTTGCCGATTTTTCTTGCACATTGCAAGTCATTTTTAAGGCACGGGCCCGGTCACCGACCACACCCGCACCGGCCCCAGGAGACCTGAAGGCAGCAGCGGCGAATCCGCCTTGTACGGCGCGAAGTCGGCAAAGGCATATTTCTTCAGCGCCCAGGGCTGCTGATCTCCGATCAGACGGTTCACCCACAAGTTGGTTACTTCAACCCTAAGTTGGTTGCTTCCGGAAACAAGATCGCCGGTTACATCAATCTTGTACGGGGCTTTCCAAATAATCCCCCCGTCCTTCCCGTTCACGTACACTTTGGCCACGTCTTCCACGTCACCAAGATCAAGCCAGATGTGCGAACTGGGTGTGATGACGCCGGCAGGAATCTGAATCGTCTTCTGGTAAGTGGCTGTTCCTGAAAAATACTTGATCTCCGTGTTCGAGCTATTGCTCCAGGAAGTCAGCCGATCGAGTGGGACCGTCTGTCGAGGTGCGCCCCAGCCAGGTTGAAAGTCTACCAACCAATTCCGGTTAAGTTTCTCCTCGGCAATCGGAACCAGCGTTTCAACTGGCTCCGCCAGCTTAAGAGACATCGATGCAGCCGGTTTGCGGAACACAACAAAAACCGTTCCGTATGCATCGAAACGCAGCGGAATCGTAGTCCGTCCGTTGGCAATTTGATACGAAACAGGTTTCGTCGTGCCGGTTGCCGCATCCCAGATCTCCGGCTTGTAGCTTTCCACCCGGAAGGTCGCGTTAACGCTCTCGGCGCGATTTCTGCGATTGTCGACGAAATAAATGTCCCCGTCAGTAAGTTTGCGATGAACAAACATCAACTCGGCGTCCGCCTCCGGCTTCGTGTATTCGAAGTCCCTCGCGTCATCGAGCGCCGCGAGCACCTCGTTCGCGCTCATACCGGAGTACACTCTTCCCTTCCCGACTTTTCGAACCGAGGGGCCAAGCGAATTCTGCTTTCCCCATAACTGATCCGCAATAATCTGAAACTGTTTCTCACCATCGGAAAGGCTCGGCGAATCAATTGGCTTACTCCCCACCACGACCGCGCCTTGCGTAACCAGTTCCTTGATCTCGATCAACACCGGGAGAGTCATGCGCCGGCTGCGCCCGCCCAGGTAAAGAATGCGATAACTCGCTCCACCCGGCGTGATAAGCCGACCGTCCTTGAACGACATGTGATGCAGCAATACATCGCTGTTGACGAAGTCAAATCCATAACCTTCGGGAGCATCCTCCATCGCCTTCCAGCCGAAGACTGCAGTAAGCGGGCCTTCTTCGCCATAGAAGTAAGCAACGTCGCCGTAGAAGTGGCCCTGCTGAAGAAGATAGGAACACCGCGACAGATAAGTGACCCAGGGCTTGGATTCTTCCGCCCAGGTTTCGTTGCGGTTGAACCACAAACCATAAGGGCCCAAAGTCAGCCCGGGCGCCATGTCGGCCACCGGTTGATGTGCCGACTCATGTATCTCAAAGCGATTGACGCCCAGCGCAAATTCGAGGTCGGCAATGCTCTTCAGCTTGTTCGGCGACCACGCCCACGCCGGGCCGCGCGATGTCATCGACTCGGCGCCCACCAGGTTCTGTCCGTAGATGTGCGCCACTGAGGCCGCGCCACGCAGATCCGCCAGGTAATCGACATCCGGGCCGGTGTTTTCTGGATAAGTCCACATAGCGCCCATGGGAACATCCGTCTTGCTGCGCATCTCCATGTCATCGCCAAGCGAAGGACGATGAAACTCCAATGCCTCTCCGTAGTAACTCATCCCGTGACTATGTAAGTCGTCGGATATCTCACCGTAATGGTTTTCGGCGATTAATTGAGATATAGTACGCCGAAAGTCCCAAAGAAATCGATCCGTATCCGCGGTGCTCTTGATAATAACGCCGGTCAGCGCGGGCAGCCAGGGGCGCGCATCGTAGCCGCGCCGCTGTTCAAATTCGCTTAGCATGTTATCGGTCCAGTTTTGCGGACCCACCTCGATGCTATCGGTCAAGAGATACGATATTCCCGAGCTCCCCATCTTATCCGCGCCCACCGTGTCGGAGTACATCTTGAGATAACCGTCAACGTAGTTCTTTACGTAGCCTCGATTGAGCTTGTCCACTTCAAGGCCGGTGGCCTCTGCCGGAGCCGGCCCGTTCTCCTGGCCGGTGAGCGAGTAGCCAATGCGCAAAACCATCCAGTTTCCAGCGGGCGGTGTCCAGTCAAGCGCACCGTCAAGCTTCATTTTTCCGGTCAAATCGATCACATCGTTTTGAGGAATGACGAACGCGGGCGCCACGTTGGGGTCGGTGATTGCATAATAATCGCGGGAGGTTGCGTACCCCGCGCGCTTCTCGAACTCATTCACGCGCGCGCCGCTATCAAGCACCAATTCGGAGATCCTGTGATTGTGCGCCAAAACGTCGGAAAGCTGCGCGGGAAAAACGACGCGGAAGCAACGCGCCGTGACCGCGTCGAACGAAACAGTACGCTCCTCCATGCTGCTAAAGGGGAGGTCGGTGACTTTACGGAAGTGCTCGCCGTCGTCGCTCGCGTCCAGATGCTGCGGGATTGCGCCGCTCTCGTGATCCCAAACGCTGATGGTATCGTCAGCGCTCGCAATCGTGACTGCCTGAATCGTTTGCGGGCGACCGTAGTCAAATTGCACCCATGATTCGCCGCCCGGCGTTGCAGCGGGCAATTCGAGCGCAACGGTATTCACGTCTCCGTCAGAGAGCGCGGCCACGTCCGCTGTGCCGCCGCTCGATGTTACATGCGGATTCAGCTCCGCCTGCGTTTTGTCGCCTTCGGGAATCCGATAAGCGATGACCGCGGCATCGGCATAAAAACTCGGAGGAGCCGTGATGTTGCCATCCGGACCGCGCCGCCCGGCAATGCTGAAATTCTGAAACGTTCCATCATTCTCAGGCGGATGAGTCAGCACGCCGGCAAAAGGTTGGCCGCCTTGAATCCGCGTCGCGGACCACACCATCTTCTTCATGCCTTGCGCGGCTGGAACCCACGGGCCTCCGGTTTCGCTCCACCCCGGCGAACTGGCGATAGCTACTTCCATTCCAAAGCTTCGGGCGGTGGTGACGGCGTACGTAAACGCATGCTTCCACTCCGGCGTCATGTAGATGAGCCGCCGCGGGACCACCTGCGGCGTGTTGATGGCGCCTTCAAAAATGGTGACGCCGCCAAGGCCCACGCGATGCATCCAGTCGAGGTCGAGCTTGATGCCTTCCTCGGAGATGTTGCCGTTCATCCAGTGCCACCACACACGCGGGCGAGCGCCGTTGGGCGGATCGCGAAAGCCGCGAAGAATCTGGTCTTCAGATGAAGATGTTGCCGCGAGCGTCTGTGCAGGCAAGTTATAACCTGCGAAACATACAAGACCAAGAATGGCAGTTATGTAAAATCGGCCAGTTATCATGGCATTCCTTTCTGACTTTGACTGCGCGGCCTTCATGATGGACTTATTACGAAATCAGACCTTGCGCTCACCTTTGGGAACCACCGTGGCCCGCGTGGAGCCGGTGGAGATACCGCCGTCAACCAACAGCGTCTGGCCGGTCACATAGCGGCTGGCTTCAGAGGCGAGAAAGACGACGGCTCCATCCAGGTCATGCGGCTGGCCCGGGCGTTTTACGGGAATGCGATCCGTGAGATAGTCAACCCACTCTTGATTTTCGTAGAGAACCTTGTTTTGTTCGGTGCGAAACCAGCCCGGCGCGAGGCAATTGACCGTAACTCCGTATTTGCCCCAATCGTCGGCAAGGCTCATGGTCAACTGGCGCACGCCGCCGCGGCTGGCGCCGTAAGGCGCAAGACCGGCGTAGCCCATAACGCTGGTCACCGACCCAATGTTGACGATGCGGCCGTAGTTTTTGGCAATCATGCGCCGGGCCACGGCCTGCGCGACAAAAAATGTACCGCGAAGATTGGTCTCGAGAATCTGGTTCCAGTCGGACCACGTAACGTCGAGCGCGGGCTTGCGGATGTTACAGCCGGCGTTGTTGACAAGAATATGAATCTGTCCAAACGCATCTTCCGCATCCACGGCCATCTTTTCGATGCTCTCCAGACTGCGAACATCGAGCTCAAGAGAGACGGCGCGGCGTCCCAGCGCTTTGATCTCGTTTTCAAAATCAAGCAGAGTCTCGCGCTTGCGGCTGGTGAGCACCAGGTCGGCGCCGGCCCGGGCAAGCGCCCTGGCAAAATACTGTCCCAGGCCGCGGCTGGTTCCGGTGACGATGGCGACCTGACCGGTGAGATCGAAGAGTGCGTCGCTCATTGCGCCCTCGGAGTAAGAATAATCTTCATAAGATTTGGCTCGCGCGCGTGCAGCCGCTCGAACCACCGCGGGCCATCTTCAAGCGACGCAACGGCAGTGATGAGCGGATTTACATTGATTTTCCCGCAGGCAATCAATTCGATGGCCCTGGGATATTCGCCCGCAGATGCGCAGGACCCCTGGAGCCGTAACTGGCGAGTTACAACCTTTTGCAAAGGAAGCGTAACTTCCGGCGCGATGTTACCGACCAGGGTTACCGTGCCTCCTTTTCGCGTGCAATCGATAGCCGAGGAAACCGTTTCGTTTCTTCCCACGGCTTCATAAGCAAGATCGACGCCGCGGCCATTGGTTCGTTTGAGAACTTCGGCCACCAGTTCCGCTCCGGAGGAGTGCAATGTTTCATCCGCGCCCACTTCGCGCGCAAGATGCAAGCGGGTAGCATCGATGTCGGAGATGAAGACGCGTGCGCAGCCGGCGGCCCGCGCAGCCTGCAGAGTGAGCAAGCCGATCATTCCGGCGCCGATGACCAGGGCGGTCTCGCCTCCCGAAGCCTGCGATACGCGCACCGCGTGCAGCGCGACGGAAACAGCCTCCAGCATGGCAGCCTCGGCGAACGAGATGGCCGGCGGCAATGAATAGAGGATGCGCTGCGGAACTGCCACAAACTCCGCAAATGCGCCGTGGCGGCGGTAATCGCCACAGGAGACGCCGATCACCTGTCGATGGTCGCAAAGATTGATGTCGCCGCTCACGCAAAACGCGCACTTGCCGCAATAAACAGTGGAGTCGAAGGTAACGCGGTCACCCTCGGCGTAGCCGCGCACATCAGAACCGATTGCCGCAACCGTCCCGGCTGCTTCATGTCCCATGACGATTGGCGGAATGCGGCGGCCCGATGAACCATCGTAGCCATGCACATCGCTGCCGCAGATGCCGCACGCCTCCACGCGCACCAGGACTTCGTCCGGCCCCACTGCGGGCAAGGGCATCTCGGCCAACTCGAGGTGGTTGTATTCAGAAAGAAGCAGCGACTTCATCGCACATCAAGACCTCTCACTTCAGTGAGCTTTGGCAAACATAACTTAGACATCGCAGAGATCGACGGCGGCACGAAGGCTGGAAAGCGGGTCGCGCGTGGGAATAAACTCATGCGCCACATAGCCCTTGAAACCGGCGCCCGCAATCGCTCGCATAACTCCGTCCCATTGTACCTCCTGCGTATCGTCGAGTTCGTGGCGTCCGGGAACTCCACCGGTGTGGAAGTGGCCGATCCACGCGATGTTTTCACGGATGGTCGCAATCAGGTCGCCTTCCATGATCTGCATGTGGTAGATGTCGTAAAGCAGTTTCACGTGGGGAGAATTAACCTCCTGCATCACGCGCACTCCCCAGGCCGTGTGGTCTGCCATGTAGTCGGGGTGGTTCACTTTGCTGTTGAGCAGTTCCATGCAGATCGTGACCCCATTGTCCTCGGCAATTTTCTTCACGCGATTGAGGCCCACGACGGCATTGCGCGCGCCTTCCTCGTCGGACATGCCGCGGCGCGCTCCAGAAAAGGTGATGACGTTTGGAATTCCGGCTTTCGCAGCCAGCGGGATATTGGCGCGGAAGGCGGCCTCAATGGCGTCGTGGTGCTCGAGCCGGTTGAGCGCATCGGGAATCTCGCCGCCGCCCGCGTAGGCCATGGTGCAGATGAGGCCGTAGCGGCGCGGAAATTCGTACTCTGCCGGTTGCAGCAGGTCGATCCCCTTCAGTCCGATGCGCGCGGCGAAGGCGCAGAGTTGATCGAGTGGAATGTCGTTGTAGCACCAGCGGCAGGCGGATTGGCGGATTCTGCCATTTCTTGCAATCGGACCTTGTTCCGCCATCAAAATGCCGGCCAGCGGAGCCATGGCCGCGGTGGCAAAGCCGGTCTTTAGAGCCGCGCGCCGGCTCAGTTTCATCAAGCTCATTTTCTTTTCTCAAACCTTCACAATGGCATTGGAATGCACTCCAACTCTACTCCCACGGGCGCGAATTGTGCACCGCAAGGGGATCGCAGCAAACTGAATGTGGAAGGGTGTGGCGCGGGAAGGGATGACCCTGAACCTAGAAGGTAAAGGCGAGACCGCCGCGAAGGCCGCGCTGGTCCTGGGCAAAAATCAGAAGCGAGCCGTCGCTGAGGACGTAAGGGCGGTAGCCCTCGGCGAGGAGGTTCCTAACATCGAGCAGCGCCTCCAGGCCTCCCGATCCGTCACGGGTGAGGTGAATGGGCTGGCGGATGTGAATGTTGAGGTAGGGACCGGCGGCATCCTCGGCGTAGGGCGCAACTTCAGTCATGGTGTCGTCGGGCTGCCAACGATAACTTGCGCGCCAGCGGGTGCCGGTGCCATCGAGAGTGCCGGAGAGAGAGATGGCATAGGCCTGAACGCGGTGGGGATGAGCCGTGGCCAGAATCTGCATGAAGGTGGCGGGGCTGGGCATGGCGGGCATAACCAAGGCGCCGCCATTCCCGTAGCTGAGAGAGATATGGTTGCCCCTGGGCAGGCGGTGCTCGACGCTGGCGGCAATTCCGGCGGTCGAGAACCCCGGCCCGGCAGCGCGCAGCAGGCCGCTCGCGGTGTCAAAGAGCGCGTCGCCGGCGAAAAGCGCGGGAGCCGAATCCCCTGCGGCAAAACGCCCCATTGCTTCGAGAATCGAATTGTTCATGCGATCCGCGTAGACCAGAACAGCCGCGGCGGAGGCATCGGTGCGGCGCTCCCATCCGATCTCCTGGTGCATACCGCGCTCGATGACCAGATTGCCATTGCGCACGGTGAATTCAGGAAGCGTGGCCGATGCCTCGGTCTCATCGTTGGCCCTGGAGTCCTGAAACATCGTGGCCATCCGATAGCGAATCCCCGAATTGCCCTCGCGCCATTCGACCGTGGCAAAGGGAAGCGCTGCGGTGACGGTGCCGGAAGATCGCCCGGCAAACCGGCCAACGACCTCGGTGGCGCCGGTTTCTGCGTCGAATTCATCGCCGAAGTGGAGCGTCTGCTCGGAGCGGATTGCTGCCGCGTCCAGTCCCCGATCTCCGGAGCCGTCGATCTCTACAGGGTGAATGGCCACGGCGGCCACGGATTGAACGGAGCCCGCAAAGCCAAGATCCTGGCGGAAACCCAACATGGATTCCATGCCGGCATCGCTGTCCGGGGCAAAGTCCACGCGCGCCAGCAATTCCCTGCTGTTGGCCGGCGTATCTTCCACGCTGGCCGAGTAACGCTCACCGCCCTCGCCGAAGGTCCCGGCCTGCCCGGTGGCAATCAGGCGGGCTTTCAGCTTGGGAGCTGCCCCGGAGCCGTCCGAGACAACCACCAGCGGACCATCCTCAAGCCAGCGCAGCAGCGGACGATTGGCTGCCGAACGCAGCGTCCAGGCCCAGTCGTCTTTCTGATCGCCGCCGGCCCGGGGCTGGGCCGGAAGCCATTGCATGACTTCATAGAGTGTATTCAGCGTGAGGTTCACAATGGTGCCGCGGCGTACACGCACATCTTCACGAAGAGATGGGAGGAAAGTCTCTCCCATGGCCTTGAGAGCATACCGGCCGGGGAGCAGCGAAGTGATGATGTATTGGCCTTTGTCGTTCGTATAGACAATGGCCGCCACGCTGAGGTCGGCGCGCAGAAGCTCCACCTCGGCGCCCATCTGGGGCACGCCGGCGAAGTCGCGCACAATTCCGGACACCGATGCCGACGCCGCTCCGCAGAGGGGAGCAGCTCCTAAAGCGATCAGCACGGCGAAACCGGCGAGATGGGCAGTTCGCATCATCTACAGATTCGTGACCCACCGCGTCCCTGGCAGATTTCTCAAAAATCGAACCCGCGCTGCTTCCGGATCTGAAGTCCGGTGGCCATTTTCGCGGGGATGACTACTATTCCACGACAAAAGGCGCCGATTGCGCAATCACTTGTTTCTTGATTGCGTCATTTATTTTCACGGTCACCATGTATTTGCCGGGCGGGAGGCCGGCGATGGGCAACGATTTCTCCACCGTCAACTGATCGCTGTGGGCTCCCAAGTCCTTTGATTCCAATTCTTTCTGCAAAATCACCGTACCGGTCGCCGAGTCTGTGATCTGGTAGGTCACGGTAGCGGAATTGCTCTTGGTAGTGTCGTCGATGCCCAGGTTGTACACCTGCATCCAGAAATTCAAGTCCTGGCTGCGATGGAAACTGACGGGGGTTGCCGCGTTGGCGCTGACGCGGGGACGGATGAAGGTGTTGGCAATCACGAAGCTTCCTTCGCCGATTTCCCGCGATGAAACCTGGTTCATCACGTCAGCCAGGATCAGCGACGAGGTGCCCAGCTTTTCATCGTCGTAACCCGGAACGTTAATCCCCTGCGCGTAAATCCCCACATGGTCTGGGTTGTTCACGTCCTTGATGGCGATATCCAGGCGGTAGAGGCCCGGCTGGAGAGGCAAGGCCTTCCAATAGAGCGACCTGCGATCGAGAGTTTTTTCCAGCAACTCGGCGGGCTGGTCGATTTCGACGGTCTCTTCGAAGGTCTGCACCGTCTTGTGCATGATGGTGGTGACCTTTCCGAAAATGTTCACTTCTCCCTTGGAAACGCCATCTTTGGTCACAAACGTGATGTCCCGGTTCTTGATTTGAAGAGTGATGGGAACCAGGTCGGTGCTGTCGGTGACTCTTACGTAATCGGTCCGCACGTCGAAGGGAAAGACCGGCCCGGTTAGAAGCTTGTGCGAAGAAGAGAATTGATCAAGAGCTGTTTCCAGATCCTTGAACTTGATCGGAGGCGGAGCGAAGAGCTTGGCCGCCAGCTCGATGCGGTCGAATTCCTTGCTTTGCTGCTGGGTGGCATTCGGGCCGCCGCCAAGATTTTCGATGCCGTTGCCCTTGAAGCGGTCGGTCTTGTCCTGATGGTTCGTCTGCTCATAATCGGTAAGGCCGGCGCCGGGAACGTTGAGCAGTGCATCCTTCTCGCTGCGGTTGATCGTAAAGTGATAGTCGCCGCACTGGCAGGTGTCGACAAACTCGAGATCGATGTTCTCGCCGATGCCTTCAAGGTAGCGATAGTGCCAGGTCTCGAAGGGAAATGTGGAGGTGGTGCCCCCGCCTTCTTCGGGAGTCCGTTCATAGAGGCCGCCGGAGGGATGGGCTTCAATGTCGTCAGCTGGCCCGAAAGCGATGTAGATGTGCCCGCGGTCGGTCTTCCATCCCGGCTTGCCGGCCGCAAAATGCTCGTTGGCGTAGGCGATGCGCCGGTAATGCTCTTCCCGGTACTCGTTCTCTGGAGAATCCGGGTTGGGGTTCCGGCGCTGCCAGAAAGCCTCAATAAAGGCGTCGCGCTCTTCGTCGTTGCTCAGGGTCAGGAAGGCTTTCTTTTCGTCTTCGGAGATAATATAGGGCACTTCTTCGTTCAGCCAGGTCCTGTAAGTTCCCTTCAACTCCTGCCGCAGCGCCTTCTGTGATTCATAGCGCTCCTTGGCAGAGCGTTGGCGCTTGAGCGGGTCCACTCCCTGGTCCTGGCCGGGATCGGCTGCCGGCTGGGCCTGTTGTTGCCCGGGAGCCGGCGCGGAAGCTGCCTGCTGGGCCAGAAGAGCGGTTGCGGGCACCGAAACCAGGCCGCAACCGAGAACGGACACGAGAAATCGACGACTAATGAACTTCATTGCCTTGAGAACTCCTGCGAACCTTCATTCTACGGGTCCCGGAAGGGCTGGGCAAGGCTCGATACGCAGTTGATTGCCCGTTTGACGCGCAAACATCGGCAATGTAACCGGTGAAACGGCAGCGGAGACGTTAGAATCGTAATCAGGGGAAGAGGCTCGCCAAGGTTTTCCGCCTCACTTGCGGCAAACGCAATGGAGCGCAAGGCGATTCCTTTCTTAAGGAAAGAGCCGTTCAGCCGCCTGGTTTCTGCAACAACGCAAGGTGAGAACCCGTGGCCGGCTGGTTGCCAAGCCGAACAGGAACCGCCTCTATTACTGCGATGGACCAATCTGCGGGGTATTTCCGGCCGCGGCATTTCGCCCCCGGCCGCAGGTGGCAAATTAGGAACCCCTGGAACTGTTTGGGCCGGGGTTGCGTAAACTGAACTGAAGAAACCGGAATAAGAAGCCATCATGAAAAAAATCCTACTGATTATTCTTGCCGTGCTGGTGACCGCTGGACTTGTGATTGCGATGGTCTACAAGCAGCAGGCCGGCTACACCAAGGTACTGACCGGCAAAATCGTGCGCCTGGACCTCTCCACGGTCGTAAACGGAACCGGTCAGATCAAGCCCAAAACGTATGTCAACGTGGGAGCTACGGCAATGGGCCGGGTGACACACCTCTACGTGAAGGAAGGCGACCGGGTGACCAGGGGCGAGACGGTGGCCACCATTGAGAACGTGCAGCAGGAAGCATCGGTGAGCGGCCAGGAAGCCACTATTGCCGCCGCCAAGACTGACATTCTTTCCAATGTTGCCGCGGAAAAGACCGCGGATGCCAACGTGGAGCACGCCAAGGCCGACCTCGAGCAGAAAAAGCTGGACTGGGACCGGGCCCAGGCGCTCTACAAAGACGGCATCATGGCCAAGCAGGACTTTGACGCCAAGAAGGCGGCCTACGACCTGGATGTAGCTTCGCTCGACCAGGCAGTGGCCGGCCTGAATCAGGCCAAGGCCAACACGGACTCCGCCAAAGGCCACCTGCAAACCCAGGTTGCCACGCTGCGCGCCAATCAGGACCTGCTCAACCGCACCATCGCCATGGCTCCGTTTGACGGCATTGTGACCAACGAACCGGTCCGCGAGGGTGAAACCGTGGTGGAAGGCATCCAAAACACTGAAGGTTCCACTCTCATGACCCTGGCGGACATGAGCGTGGTGACCGCGGAAGTGAAGGTGGATGAGACCGACATCATGAACGTGAAGATGGACCAGCCCGCGGACGTAACTGTGGACGCGCTGCCCGGCCAGGTGTTCAAAGGCACCGTCACGCTGGTCGGCGACCAGGCGCTGCTGCGCTCCACGGGCATCGCAACTTCGCAATCCACAACCGGCACCGAAGAGGCCAAGGACTTCAAGGTGGTGGTCACGCTGCTGGCGCCGACAAGCGAACTGCGGCCGGGACTTTCCTGCACCGCAAAAATCACCACGGCGCACAAGCCCAGCGTGCTGTCTCTGCCCATCCAGGCGTTGACCATGCACGATCCGGCCAGCGATTCGACGAAGAACAAGGGCGCCGTTCAGGCGGCCTCCGCCACGTCGGGCGACAACGCGAAATCCAACGAGGTGCAGGGCGTCTTCGTGGTGGAAAAGGATGCCAAAGGCAGCCTGCGCGCAAGGTTTGTTCCAGTCACAACGGGGATCACGGGCGCCACAGATATCGAGGTGCTGTCCGGCCTCAGCGAGGGCCAGGAGATCGTCACCGGCCCGTACAAGACGCTGCGGGGTTTGAAGGGCGGCTCGCTCTTGAAGCGGGATACGGCCAAACCGATCGTTCTCACTACGAGCAGCAGTTCCTAGCCCCGGCACAGCAGAAAAATCAGTACGGTGGTAAGCAACAATCATCGAGAAGGTTGAGATTCGGATGGCTCTGAACAGCACGACGACCGAGAACCTTGCACCAGGCGCGGCTCCTCAGCCCGGCGACATGATCGTGGTGGAGGATCTGTGGCGAACCTACGACATGGGCTCGGAACAGCAGGTGCAGGCGCTGCGCGGCGTTTCGCTGCGCATCCGGCACAACGAATACGTGGCCATCATGGGGCCGTCGGGGTCGGGCAAGTCGACGCTGATGAACCTGATCGGCTGCCTCGATACGCCGTCCCGGGGCCGTTACTGGCTGAACGGTCAATTGGTAAGCGATCTTGACGACGATCAGTTGGCGCGCATCCGCAACAAGGAAATCGGATTCGTGTTTCAGACCTTCAACCTGCTGGCCAGGGCCACATCGCTGCACAATGTGGAACTGCCGCTGATTTACAACGGCACCCCCGCCGCGGCGCGGCTCGAGCGCGCCAAAGAATCGCTGGCCAACGTGGGGCTCGAATCGCGCATGATGCACAAGCCGAATGAGCTCTCCGGCGGGCAGCGCCAGCGCGTGGCCATTGCCCGCGCCCTGGTCAACCATCCATCGATCATTCTGGCCGACGAGCCCACCGGCAATCTGGACTCCAAGACCGGCCTCGAAATCATGGCGCTCTTTGATCAGCTCCACGCCGGCGGCAACACCATCGTGCTGGTGACCCACGAGCCGGAGATCGCGGAGTTTGCCCATCGCGTAGTCCACATCCGCGACGGCGAGATTTTTTCCGACGAGCCCTCCAAGCGGTTCCGCTGATACCGCCCCCGATCGCCTCGCAAAGCCCTCAGGCAAACTGCGCCAGGTTCATGCCCAGCTTGTAGGTCTCCCCGTGGGTGAGCAGATCGTTCCACGTAACTTCACGGCGCCGGTAGCCGGCCATGCGGCCCAGCATGCAGCTCAGCGCGGTCTCAACACCGGCGGCAATCTGATTGTGCGCCGGACCGGAGACGATGCTGGAGATAAACGCGCGCTCCTTCTCGCGGTCGGCAAAAGCCAGGTTGTCCTCGAATCCGCCGTTGGCCGCAAAGCCGGCCGATCCGGCTGCGGTGCTCAGCGAGTCCTGCCAGGCCCACGGCTGCGCCCCCACAATCCGCACCGGGCCGGCATAAGGAACGGTGGCGGCGCCGTCTGCACCGAACAGACGCAGCCCCGCGTCGAATAGGCCGTAGTTGCCGAATTGCGTGGAGGAGAACGAGACGCGAACATCTCCCGGATAGGTGAAGTCCACCTGGTAATTGTCCCAGCAATTGCCCGCGTGCGTCAGGATATTGCGGCCGCCGGTGGCTGTGGCCTGCAGCGGATGTGCGCCCAGCAGCCAGTTGCAGAGATCGATGATGTGAATGTTCTGCTCCACGAGGATGTCGCCGGAGAGCGCACGGTCCCATAGCCAGTTGCGCAGGCGGCGCTCATCGGCAGATGCGCTGGGCACAACTTTCTCCGTCGACGCGGGAGCGAAGTAATAGGCGGTGATGGAAGCCATCTTGCCCAGGGCGCCAGCCTGGATCTTCGCCGCAATCGCGGCAATGGGCGGGGCGCTGCGGCATTGAAAGCCGACGTCCACACTTTGCGCGGATTGGACGCGGCCGGCAATCTCCAGCGCCTGCCGCGCCTGTGACCGATCGATGCCGACAGGCTTTTCGCAGTAGACGTGTTTGCCCGCGTCCACGGCGGCTTCCAGATGCTCGACGTGAAAAAACGGAGGTGTGGAGATTTGAATCAAATCCACGCCGGGCGAGCTGGCCAGTTGCCGATAAGCATCCGGGCCGTGAAACAACAGATTGCGGTCGACCGGGGAGCGTCCCAAGCCGGCATTCAGCGCGTCGAAATGAGCGCGGCCGGCCTCCAGTTGATCGCGGAACAGGTCCCCAAGCGCCACCACTTGCGTGGTAGTGTTCTGCGCGAACGAAGTGGCCACGTGAGTGCCGCGCGAGCCGCAGCCCAGCAGGCCCAGGCGCACGGCGGAGTTGGCCTGGTAGGCTAACGCCGTGCCCGGCTTCAGAATAAGCAACCCGGACGCGGCTCCGGCAGCGGTGCGAATGAAATCTCTGCGATTCATGGGTATCTGTCCTCCGGGCGGCTGACTCCTGTTGATAGCCTGGTGGCAATCAGGCCAGAACCTCGCGCAGGATGCGATCGAGATAAACCTTCTCCTGGCGCACATCCTCAATCTGCTGGGGGCCCGAGGTTTCGCGCTCGATGGTCACGGCGCCCGCGTAGCCGATGCTATGCAGCTTGCTGAAGACCTGCCTGAAGTCCACCAGCCCGGTCCCAATTAGAACCTCCTCGCCGAGCAGGTCGGGGTTGGTGGGCCAGCGGCCGTCCTTGGCATGGATGCTGCGGACGTGGGGTCCGAGAATGTCGACCGCATCGACAGGATTTGCTTTCCCGTAAAGAATCAGGTTCGCGGTGTCCAGGCCGACAGCCAGATTCGGCAGGTCCACGTCGCGGATCATGCGCGACATGGTGGTGGGAGTCTCCTGCCCGGTCTCCATCAGGAAATGCTGCCCGTTTTTCTGGCAATGCCGGGCCACCGCGCCGATGGCTTCAACGGCCTGCGGATAAAGAGGATCGGCAGGATTTTCCGGAATAAATCCGCAATGGGTTTGCACCTGGTTGATGCCCATCAGGCGGGCAAAATCCGAGACCTGCCGCAGCGCATCGATGCGCGCGGCTCGTGTGGCTGGCGGAACAAGGCCGATTGTGGATGGGCCGCGCAGGAAGTTCCAGACCAACGGCGGCGGCCCCACCACCTCGACCGTGGTTGCGACCAGTTGGTACTTATCGAGCAGATCGCGAATCTGGCTGGCCAGGCTGGGCGTGAAATGACCGATATAGCCGTCAAGCGAAAAAAAGCAATTGGAAAAACCCAGATCGTGGACCAGTCGAATGCGCTCTTCGGCAGCTCCAAATAGGTCAATCTTAAGCCCCAGTTCCATCGGCGCTGGTAACGGCGCCCCGGGATTCGTGTTCTGAACCGGCTCCAGGCGTGGATCGGCGTGTACTGCGGCAGGCGGCAAGCCTGTGGCCAGGACGGCGGCAGACGCCAGCCCGAAAAACTCTCTGCGATGCATAAAATACCCCGACTGATTGTCTGACCGGGCAGCAGCGTTTGGCAAATTGGAGTCCGCCCGCTTGTATATCGAATTGCTGAACATGATTCGCCGGGCATTGGCAGGCACGCTTTACCGAAGAGCTACAAATATACGGGACATTCATCTGGAGCGTCTTGACAAGCAGCGGGAACAAGCACAGTATCACAGCAGAAAGACTGAAAATAAAGAGACGCGTGCGACCTGATTGAACGCACGCCACAGAGCATCTGGACTTGGTTCTTACCCCGTTTCGACCGGCGCGCATGCGCAGTTTGACCACAGCCAATCGGATCCGGCGGTGTGAAGCATCCCAAAGGTAGTCGCCACGCATCTGATCCTTTCGATCGCATGGCAATTCAGTCTGGGGCAGCAAGACATCGCATCCTGACTCGCGACGCACCACACAGTAACCGGTGACGTTGCTTCATTTCGGAAAGATTTGACCGCCTGATTCAGTGACCAGACAGGGCAGGCTCTCGCTAGCCACCTCCAGCCGCAAGGCATGGGCACGTGCGGATTTGTCTCTCCCGGCAGATGTCTGCCAGGCAGGAATGTTCCTCGATCGGCGATCCGATCTGCCGGTTTCAACAGTTTCGGTCCAGCGCGCTCCGCTGCTTTCGGCCATGCGGGCAGATAACGTGCTTTTTCTGGCTTCGTTCATCCATTTCATCGAGCGTGGTTATGGAGGTAATTCATGGTGGTCAAATCACAGTGCAGCGGACACCGGATTATCGGGCTCTATATCGGCGTGAATAATGTACGGCGCTATTTTCCCCGGAGCATGGCGGCGATCGATTTGCATCTGGATCACCTGCAGATTCAATGCCGGCTCGCACCGCATTTCTGGAACGGGCAACCTGAAATCCGCGACTCGAGGCTGTGCGAGTGGCTGGAGTCGAAGCAGTTGCAGGGAAGGGGATGCCGGACCGCGATGCTGATGGCGATGGTTCCAGTCGGCGAAAACTCCTTCATGCTCGGGCCGGCGGCTCGCAATGAACATTCGCGCATGCGCAGGGCCGCCGGAGTGTCGAGCGCAAATGACTTTGGCGCCGAGATTCCGCTCGAGGACTCGATGCAACCGAATTGACCGGCGGAATGGATGTGCGCTTCCGCGGCGAAGCGGAGCGCCCTTCAGGCCGAAACAGAACTGCTTCCACCAACAATGCCCGGATCGGGCGGAAATGGAGCCGGCAGTGAATTCAAGCGATGCGCGGCAGCAATTGGAGGCTCGTGCGGCAGAGGCACTGAAGGCAGCCCTTGCCGAGGTATCGACCATCAAAGTCAGAGAGATACGCCATGCACCGCCGCGCGCCGGCCGCGAGAACGGATTGATGGCATGCGTCGACGTTTTCGGCCATCGCCACAACCTGGCCTGCGAGGTGGAGAACAACGGACAGCCGCACCTTCTGCGCTCGGCGCTCGAAGAAATGCGCAAAAGCCCCGGTCATCTCCGCGGAGACACCACGCCGGTGATTATCGCGCCGTACCTTTCTCCGGAAGCACAGGCGCTGTGCAAGAAAAACCATGCGGGATACGTCGATCTCGAAGGCAATGCGTCGCTGGCGCTGGGAGAGGTATTCATCGCCAAGCGCACGCTACCGCGTGCCGGCCAACATTCCTCCCTGGCCGCACACCCATGGCCCGTGGGCCGCGCTGCCGGTGAAAAGTTCACCGCCGCCTCGGAACGAACCAAGCCCATTGCGCGGCGCGCCGGCGCGTGAGCACAACAGCGCACAGCCCGCCTGCGGCGCGCGAAGCTCAGTTCACAAAAAATAGGGGTGAGAGCCAATGTCAAGCTCGCGGGTTGGAGTCTGCCATTGGCTTCAAATCTCCAGGATGATGGGCATAATCATCGGCCGGCGGCCGGTGGTCTTCTGAATCAGCCGCTTCAACTCCACGCGCACCTTTTCATTCACCATGCCGTAGTCGCTCTTCTGCTCCAGGTTGAGACTGTCCAGTGTCTTGAGAACCACCTCGCGCGCTTGATCCGTGATGTCGGCGCCGCCAAAGCCGCGCATGATCACTTCCGGCGGGCGCTCCACCTTGCCGGTCTTCCTGTTGATGCCCAGCACGACCAGCACAATGCCGTCTTCAGAGAGGATGCGACGGTCGCGAATGACCAGATCCTCGACCACGTCGATTGACGAGCCGGAATCGATCAAAATGCGCCCGGCAGTCACCTTGTCGCGCTTGCGCGCGTCGGTCTTGTCCAGTTCCAGCACATCGCCGTCTTCGATCACCATGGCGTGCTCCACGGCGCCGGTTTCCATGGCGATCTGGGCGTGCTTGCGCAGGAGGCGGTAGTCGCCGTGAATGGGTATGAAGAACTTGGGCCGCACCAGGTTGATGAGCAAGCGCAGTTCTTCCTGGCTGCCGTGGCCGCTGACGTGAATCAGGCCGCTCGATCCGTCGTCGCAGATCACGTGGGCCTCGCGGCGGCTGAGGTGGTCAATGACCCGGAAAATTTTCTTCTCGTTGCCGGGTATGATTCTGGAACTCAGCACCACGGTGTCGCCGGCATCGATGCGGGCGTGCTTGTGGTTGTCGACCGCGGCACGGCTCAGCGCGCTCATCGGCTCGCCCTGCGTGCCGCTGATCAGGATCATCAGTTGCTCGGGAGCAAAGTCGCGCATCTGGCTGGGATGGATGACCAGCCCGGGCGGAACGTCGATGTAACCCAGATCCTGGGCAATCTCGGTGCTCTCCATCATCGAGCGGCCCACGACGGCCACTTTCCGCCCGTGCGCCCGCGCCAGTTCCAGCGCGATGCGGATGCGGTAGATCGAGGAAGAAAAGCAGCTGAAAAACAGCTTCTTCTTGGTGCGCGAGAAGACCTCGTCAAGCCGGGGAATTACGGCTCGCTCGCTGGGTGTATAGCCCGACCGTTCCACGTTGGTGGAGTCCTGCAAAAGGGCCAGCACGCCACGCTTGCCGTATTCGGCGAAGGTGTGCAGGTCAAATGCCTTGTCGTCAAGCGGAGAAAGATCGATTTTAAAGTCGCCGGTGTGGATGATTACACCCACCGGTGTGTCGATGGCCAATGACACGCAATCCACCAGTGAGTGGGTGACGCGTATGGGCTCAATGGTGAAAGGGCCGATCGTGAATTTTTCCTTCGGAGTAATCTCGATCAGCTCGGTCTCGTCGAGAAGCTGATGCTCCTCGAGTTTGCCCTCAACATAAGCCAGCGTGAACTCGGTAGCGTACACCGGAACTTTCAGCTCGCTCAGAATCCAGGGCAGCCCGCCAATGTGGTCCTCGTGGCCGTGCGTGAGCAGAATGGCCCGGACATGCTGCTTGTTTTCAATCAGGTAAGTGATATCGGGTACAACAATATCAACGCCCAGCAACTCCGACTCCGGAAACATCAGGCCGGCGTCGATCACGATTATGTCGTCTTCCCAGCGCAGCGCCAGGCAGTTCATGCCAAATTCGCCCACGCCACCCAGGGGGATGATTTGCAGCTTTTTTGTTTGCATCAGTCATCCTTGATGTTATCACCCGGCGGCATCCGCATTTGCCCGATGACAACATCCGCGGTGATCGTCTGCGTCTCTCTCGATGCAAAGAAGTTGGCGCGTACCGCACAATACGGCCTCAGCGGGAAGCGGGTGTTGAAGGCGGCAGGTTCTGCTCGGCCCAATGGCCAGGAGTGCCCGCCATGGTAAGCACCAATCGCCCTCCGGCAGCTATCTCGCGATGACGCAGCCAGGCGCGATCGAGCGGCTTGCCGTTCAGTGTGGCTGCAGCGACATAAATGTGGTCCGGCGCGAGATTTCTGGCCTCGATCATGAACTCCCTGCCGCCGGCAAGGTGGAGTGTCGTTTGCGGATACGCAGGGCTTCCAACCAGGTACACATCCTGACCGGCGTTGGGGAAGATGCCCATCTGTCCGAAGGCATACCAGGAAGACATCGCGCCCGAGTCGTCGTTACCGGGCAGTCCGTCAAGCCCGGCATGATAGCTCGCGGCAATGATGGCGCGAACGTGCTCGTCGGTCTTGTCCGGCCGTCCAGCCCAGATGTAAAGATACGGAGAGAGGAATCCCGGTTCGTTGCCGACATCGTAACGGCCGGGCACGGCAAAGAACGCATCCAGTCTGCGAACAAAAGTCTCCGGCCCTCCTGCCATCCGGATCAGCGAAGCCACGTCCTGCGGCACAAAGAACGAGTAAGTCCAGGAGTTGCCCTCGTAAAACGTGTCCCCGCCCCACGTGCACTCATCCATCGCCGTGAAAGGCGCAAGCCAGGTACCGTCGCGATGCCGCGGGCGAATAAACCCCGTGTACCCGCCATCGGCAAAGCTCGCATCCCAGAGCTTGTTCCAGTTAGCCGAGCGCTCGAGGTACTTGTTGTATGCGCCGGCCTGGCCCAGTCCTTTGGCGAGCAATGCAATTTCGAAATCGTCCGCGGCGTACTCCATGTCGACTGAGCCGGTGCGGTCGGAGCCCTCGATCGAAACATAGCCGAGGTTGTGCCAGTCTTCGAGTCCGCCCCGGCCCTCCTTGAGATGGTCGGCCGGGGGTACTTCGGCGTCGTGGATTTCGGCCGCCAAAGCCGTCTTCCAATCCACACCTTTGAGGCCCTTCACAAACGCGTCCGTAATAAGAAACTCGGCATTGCTGCCGCCCTGCGTGCGGCCGGTCGAATTGCCGCTGCGCGCATCCGGCAGCCAGCCTTCGCGGCGGTAAAGATCCACCAGTGCGCGGACGATATCGGTCTCGCGTTGAGGCGCAATCAAAGTCAGTAACGGACCCGAGGTGCGGAAGATGTCCCAGATGGCATAGTAATCGTCGTAGTACGGTTCACTTGAGGTCCAGAGCGGATTCTCGCCGGTGCGATCCGTGGGCATCAGCATGGTGTGGTAGAGCGCCGTGTAGAAGACCTGCGCCTGCTCGGGAGTTTCGCCCTTGAGCTCGACCGTGCTGAGAGCCTTGTTCCACTCAGCCACCGCGGCGGCCTGGACGGCTTCGAATCCGAAACCTGGAATCTTGGCCATCAGATTTTTCCGCGCCTGGTCCACGCTGAGGAACGAGATGCCGATCTTCATCTTCACCGGACGCGTGGTGCGCGAGTCGAACGACAACCACCCTCCAGCGCTCGAATTTGCCTCTCCGTGCGCGCCCTTTGCGCCCGGCATTTGTTTCCCGTTCAACCAGGTTCCAGAAGAGATGGCCGGCGTGTTCGTCACCGCATAGAAGTAGACCGTGTACGCATTTGGCTGCTTGTTCCATCCGCCGGTCACGCTGGTGGAACCGGAAACTTCAGTGGGCGAAACAATCTGGATCTCCGCGCTGCTGAGCGATTGCAATTCTCCGGAATGCGCGCTGGAACGAAGGCAGTGGGTTACATCGAAGAGCAGATTGGCCTCAGCGCCGCTCGGATAATCGAAGCGGTAAATGGCGGCGCGCCGTGCGGCCGTGATCTCCACTCCCACGCCATAACGCGTCAGCTTGACCGCATAAAGGCCGGCAGAGGCCTTCTCATCCGCGCGCGGCGACTGCGCATCGAGCGGCGAGACAGCACCCGTAGCCGGCATCACGAGAATGTTGCCGTACTTGGCGCCGCCGCCGGTCCCGCTCACGTGCGTCTGACTGAAGCCGCGAATATCACCGCCCTGATTCCAGCCCGCGTTGGGATCATTCCCATCGGCAGCCACCATATCGGGGCCGGGTTTGATAATTCCGAATGGAACTGCTGGACCGGGAAAGACATTGCCGCCACCAGCAGCACCAAGAAGCGGATCGACGCGACCCGCAAACTGCCCAAGCACAATAACACCTGGCAACATTACCGTCAGTAAGATCAGACCCATCCGGATAGTCGGTTTCATAAAATTAAATGCGCGTTTCATCCAGCGAATCATAGCAAGGCTGCGCTTGATAACGCCATCAGCGCTGGCCGAACGGCGTCGGAGACAAGTATTCCAACCCGGAACCGAAACCGGCCGAAGTTTATCCGCCCACCGATTTTTGTGGACACGGTTGCTTCTTTTGCCCGAGAATGCATCCAAATCCAGGCCCCCATTCGCAATAACGCGAAGAATCCGGATTTCCCCAAACAGTCAAGGAGAATTCATGATTCGAAAGCAGAGCACTTCCCTACTCACCCTCGCCGCGGTGATGCTGGCCGCGACTGCCATGAGTCAGGCGCAACGCCAACCCCTCCTCACCAGCCATGTTCGCCCCGCGGCGCTGAACGGCCAGGCGCGGCTCCTGGGCAATCTCCCTTCAGAACAGACATTGCGCCTGGTGATTGTTCTCCCGCTCCGCAATCAGGATCAACTGGATAACCTCCTCGAAGACGTCTACAACCCAAACAGTCCTTCCTACCACCAGTTTCTTTCCGTTGACGAGTTCACGGCGAAGTTTGGTCCCACGCAGGATGACTATGACGCAGTGGTTGCATTTGCGAAGGACAACGGCCTGACCGTGGTTGGCGCCTCGCGCAATCGAATGAATGTGGATGTGACCGGTCCCGTGGCCAGCATTGAGAGAGCCTTCCATGTGAACTTGCGCCAGTATCAGCATCCCACCGAAGATCGCGTCTTCTACGCGCCCGATCGCGAACCCACAGTCGACCTTCCCTTCCAGCTTTGGCACATCGCGGGCATGGACAACTATTCCATTCCGAAACCGGCTGGCCTGAGCAGAAATACCGGCTCGAAAAAGTCGAGCGCAACCACGGGTTCCGGTCCGTCGGCTTCGTTCCTGGGCAGCGACATGCGGGCCGCATACTACGGCGGAACGGCCCTGACCGGCAGCGGCCAGTCGCTCGGCCTGCTGGAGTATTACGGAACCGATCTCGCCGATCTGACTACTTATTTCAAAAACGTCGGCCAGACCAACTATGTGCCCATCACGCTGCTCTCCACTGACGGCACCAGTACCAGTTGCGTGGACTCGAGGGCCGGCGGCGATTGCGACGACACCGAGCAAACCCTGGATATGACCCAGGCGATCGGCATGGCGCCGGGACTCTCAAGCCTGGTGATGTACGTGGGCTCGACCGACTCGGCCATCTTCAATGCCATGGCTACCGCCAGCCCGCTGAACGCGCAGTTGAGCTCCTCATGGACCTGGAGCCCCGCGGACCCCAGCACCGACAACCCCTACTTTGAAGAATTCGCGGCGCAAGGCCAGAACCTGTTTCAAGCCGCGGGCGACAGCAGCAAGTGGACCACCTCAGGAACTGCTTCGGAAATCTTCCCGGCGGACGATGTCTATGTGACCTCGGTCGGCGGCACTGACCTGGATACCAGTTCCGCAGCCGGCCCCTGGGCCTCTGAGACCGCGTGGTCCGATAGCGGCGGCGGCATTTCTCCTGACAAGTATGCGATACCCTCCTGGCAAACCACGGCGGCCGCCGGCTGCGCCAGTTGCTCCAAGACCTATCGCAACGGCCCCGACGTCTCAGCCAACGCGAACTTCACGTTTTACGTTTGCGCCGACCAGACCACCTGCACAGCAAACGACTACGGCGGCACCAGTTTTGCCACGCCCATGTGGGCCGGCTACCTGGCGCTGATCAACCAGCAGTCGGTGGCCAACGGCAACAAGACGCTGGGCTTCATCAATCCCAGCCTTTATACGATTGGCGAAGGATCCAGCTATGACACCGACTTCCACGACATTACCAGCGGCAGCAACGGCTATTCAGCAACCACCGCCTACGATCTGGCCACCGGCTGGGGCAGTCCCAACGGGAGCGCACTGATCAACGCGCTGGCCGGCTCCGCGTCTACCACTCCGGGCTACAGCCTCTCCGCCTCGCCTGCTTCGGTTTCCATCGCGCAGGGCGGCTCAGGAAGCTCGACGATTACCAGCACAGTGACCGGCGGGTTCGATTCGGCAGTCACCCTGTCGGCTTCGGGTCAGCCCACGGGCGTGACCGTCGGCTTCAGTCCGGCCTCAATTACTGGCACCGGCACCTCGAGCCTGTCCATCACCGTCGGCTCGTCCGTTGCGGCGGGAACCTATACCATCACCGTGACTGGAACCTCCGGCAGCACCACCGAAACCACTAAGGTCTCGCTCACCGTGACCAGCACCACTGCCGCCTTCTCGATCAGCGCGTCGCCCGCCTCCCTCACCGTCGATCGAGGCAGTTCCGGCGACGTCACTGTCACCACTTCCGTCACCGGCGGCTTCGACTCTGCAATCGCTCTGTCTGCTTCGGGTGAGGGAAGCGGCGTTACCATTTCCTTCAGTCCAACCTCGATTACCGGGGCTGGTTCTTCAACCATGAAAATCACGGTGAGCGGCAGCGCTTCAACCGGCGATCACACCATCACCATTACCGGCACCAGCGGAAGCACAAAGCACACAGCAACCGTGACTCTCGATGTGTCGAGAAGGTAAGCGTCCTGAGACCGGATTTGCGTAAAGTCTCAACGCGCTTTGCTTCGATATGAAGTGACAAAGGGCCCGGACTGATTCAAGTCCGGGCCTTTTTGCGCCCCATCGCTCTCGACCGCGCGACCCTTCACGGCACCAGCAGGATCGGCGCGCGCCAGAAATTCGCCTTCTGCGCGGCCGGATCAAGGATGGTCACCTGGCAATCGTATGGTCCCGGAGCCAGGCCGTTCACTCCCAGACTGAAACTCAGCGGCATGGTTCCAAGGCGGCTCGCGGCACTGGGCGCAATCGCCGTGGGAGATGTCTCAAAGACCTTCGCGCCGTCACGGTACAAGGTAACGAATGCAAACAACGGTGGATTGCCTGCGGAAGGTGTCTGCTTGTACGCCTGGAGGTAGACGTAAATCTCGCGGCTGGTGCTGAACACGCGCGTCACGCTGGGAATCAGCTTCTTGCCGTTTTCGACAAGGGGATTCACAGCGTCGTCTTTCACTCTGTCCTTGGCCTTGGCGGCGTCGTAGAGTGCCTGGTTCAGCTCCACGCGCTGGCTGGCCAGCACAACAGCGCTGATGGCGACGCGCTTGTCTTCTTTGTTCAGGTTGGGAATCACAAACGTGGTTTCATAGGTTCCGATTCTGCCCGTCTCGTCGTCCCGCGCCAGAAACTTGATCGAGTACTTGCCCGGCAGCAGCGTGAAGCCGGTATCGTATTCGATGGGCCGCTTGGCCAACTCCGCCGCCGTGGCATCGGAGAGCTTGATGTTCACGTTGTCGCGCACGTTCGAAACCGTCGTTCCGCCAACCAGGTCCTTGATCTCGCCCACAAAGTCGATCAGCGTATGCTCATAGCCGCCTTTTTTCGCCAGGGCCAACTCGCGGCCGGGAATCTTCACAATGATGGGAACAAAATACTCCGCCCGGTTCTGCTGGAAGTAATCGATCTCCATCGCAATGGTGAGATCGGTGATCGGGTCTTCGAGCATCAGCGCGTCTTCAAGCTGGCGCTCCTTGTCCACTTCGGTAAAGCGCGTAAACTCCTTGTCGGCGTAGTAGCCCTGGCGGTAATTGAGATCCGCGAATGCGTTGTGGGCCAATGAAATCTTGATGCGCCGGAACTTGCCGTTCTTCGCCGTGTTGGTGGTGTAGTAGCCGAGCACGTAGTAATCGGAGATGGCCTGTTGCGCCTGCACAATGCCGCGATCGAGATCGTTGTTGTCGAGCAGAGCTTTGCCTCCGGTATCGCCCGCCAGCGTGTAAAGCGTGTCCTGCGATTGCTGGAAGTTGCTGCTGACGGCCATTGCAGCGCCGCCGGTATACATGCCGGAATTCCCTTGCGAACCCTGCGTCGCGTCGCCCAGCGGAGCCTGTGCCACCAGCCCGCGCGCGTCGATGGTCCATATGGTGACGCCCGACCTGATCGCTTCGTCCACGGTAGCGTGCAGCTGGGCCTGGTTGTCGATTCCGTTCAGCCGCATACCGCCGGCAAAATAAATGAGCGACTTCTTTTCGTTCACCCGGCCCAGCATCCCGGCCGCGGTTTGCAGTGCCGAGAGCTGGCGATCGGTGTTGAACACGTTGAATTCGCTGTCATCCTGACCGAAGGCTGCGCCGGTATCCGAGCTGCTCGCATCGTCCGTGGTCTCCGTCGATCCCTGCCCTTCGCCCACTACCATCGTTTCCAGAATGCTGAGCAGCCGGTTGCGATCGCCGGTGAAATCCTGGAGAATGTCTACACCGCCGCCCTCGTAACGAAGGATGGAGACGAGGTCCGCCGAGGTCATTTGCGTGCGAATGAACTGCTCTGCCGCGTTCAGCGCGCGTGCCTGGTCAGGCGGATACATTCCTACCATATCGAAGTAGAGCGCGAGCAGACGGCGATTCTTGTAGCGCTCATTGTCCATGGTCTCCGGCGCTATCTGCGTGCGTGCCAGGCGGTTGTAAATCCTGATGTCTTCAGTAGCCCGTGTCGAAGCAGGCAGGGGCGTCGATGTCGTGCTCAGGTCCTGGTGCTCGCAGAAGCTCACCGTCTGCGCAGCGCCGTCCTCGGTCACCGTGAAGTCTTTCGCCGTAAGCCCGTGAATGAATTTCCCATGCTTGTCTTTGACCACCACGGCCTCGACCACCAGTTGCGTCTGAACCTTGAGAGTAAAGCCCTGTGGCGCCTCGCCGGCAGACTTGTTCTGGCCGACCTGCTGCGCTCCCGCGGAAATGGCGGAGATGAGAACGAGGATGAGGGTCAGGTTTCGCATGGTCAGAACCTCAGCCGTACAGTGGTTTGCAGGCTGCGCATGGCGCTCGTGGAATTGGGTTCGCCGAATTGTTCGGCATTGCTCAGGCTGGCGTCGCTCCAGGTCGTGTTCCAGCGCGTGAACTCCGGGTGGTTGAGCAGGTTGGTTGCGTTCACCGTGAGATCGAGATAAAGCTTCCCATGCGGACGAAACGTGCGCGCCAGCGAGCTGTCGAGGCTGAACTGGCTCGGCCCGGTAATCGAATCCCGGCCCGCCGTGCCCCATTGGCCCGGCGCGGGAGCTTCGTAGGCCAGAGAGTTGAGGTGCGTGCCCGATCCCGGCGCGCCCGCGGCCACGCTATAGATCGATGCGCCAGTGAGGCTGGGCCGTATCGTTGAAAATCCCGTGCCCGGAACATTGACGGGATAGACCGGCGTCTCCGGCAGTCCGGTGTCCTCTGAAAGCGTGCCCAGCAGCGTCCACTCCTTCAGCAGCCTGCCACGCCATCCGCTCATGAGCGTTCCGCCGTGCAGCCCCTCGCCGCTGGTGTATTGCGCAGAGAGATTGACCAGTTGACGCTGATCGAATGTTGAGAGCGCGCGCTCGCCGCGTGGATCGCGCCAGTTCTGCGCAACGGCCGCGGAGGAGCTGGACGAAGACCCCGAAGCCGCGCTCTGGCTTTGCGCGCTCGAAGTAACGTAACCCTGGCCGCCCAGTTGAGCGTCATCGTCGATGGACTTCGAGTATGTGTACTCAAGCGATGCCGTGAATCCATTGTGCAGCCTGCGGCGCAACTGAACTTGTCCGGCCTCGCGTATGGAATTGCCGCCCGAGGCGCGATACACAAATCCCGAGGGACAATCCGGGCAGGGATTGGTTGCGCCGATGGGATTGGTGTTGGGAAGAATCTGCTGCGCGCCATGCGTGCCCTTCACGCCGGAATAAGTTGCCACCATCTGCATGGCCGCGGGCAGGTCGCGCTGCACGCTCAACTGCCACGTCTGCGCGTAGCCGAATCGGTAATTGGGATCGATGGCAAAGGTGTCGGCCGAGGCGCAGTCGAATCCATTGGCAAGCGTGAGCGGGCAGGCAGCGCTGTTTTGAACGGAAAAACTCTTCGAGAGCGGCGCCTGCTGCGCGAGCTGAGAGACGATGCTCTGATACACCGAAGTATCGCGATAGATGCCGTAGCCGGCGCGCACCACCACGGTGGATGCGGGAATGGGACGCCATGAGATGCCGATGCGCGGCTCAAATCCGCGCCGGTCCGGGCGGACGAGCGAGGCGGGATAGTGCGCGCCGGTGACGGACCCTACCGGATCGCTGCCGAGCACCGGAAGGCCCGCGGTGAAGCCAGAGTTGAGATCGAGATTGACAAGACGGTTGTGCAACTCGGTCATGGGCGCGCTGTACTCCCACCTGGCGCCTGCGTTGATGGTAAGCACCGGCAGAATGCGCCAGTCATCCGTGAAGTAAGCGTCGTAAACGGGCTCGCGAAAGTACTTGTCCGCGTTGCCGAACGCGATGGCGCTGGTGTCGGGCACGCCAATCAGAAAGTCCGCTAGATCGGAACCGCTGCTCGCGCTCTGGACCGCATTCGCAGTGGCCGCGCCGGTGAAGCTGAACGAGCCGCGCGGATTTGCCTCGAAGAAATCGTTCCACAGCTGCTTGCGGAAATCGCCTCCCGCCGAAATGTTGTGCCGTCCACGATAGATGCCCACCGACGCCGACACTCCATCCGTCTGGCTGCGATTGAAGGCGCTGTTCCCATCGCTGAGCCCGGCGATGCCGCTCAAGAAGCTGAGCGAGGGCGGACCCCAGTCTGCCGGATCCTGATCGTTGCCGCCGATGTTTGCGTCAGCCGGCCCAGAAATATTCTCGCGATTGTCAAAATTCGGCGTCACCTCCGTCCTGTATCGGCTGAAAGTGTACGCGGTAAACAGAAACAGGTGCGGGCTGAGGCGGTGCGTCCAATGGATGTTCGCGTTCATGCCCAGCGAGCCGGTTGCATCCACAAAGCTGAACAGGTTCACGCTCGCCGCGCGCGTGCTCTGAAAGTTGAGGCCACCATAAAGTTGATCTCTCCGCCCCAGCGACTTCTGCAGCCGCGATTGCATCGAGTCCTGGTGCGTGCTGTTCAGCACCGGCGCCTGGTAGTTGTAGCCCGACGTGCTCGGGATGTTCGGATTGGGCATTGGATAGAGCGCCAGCAGCGCCGCCGCCTGCGCGCTTACAGGCACCTGGTTGTTGAGATATTGCGCGCCAGTGACCGGATTGTAGAGCGTAACGGGCAGCCCCGCCGCGTTGACCAACCCCGCCAGATTGCCCATCCTCTCGTCCAGGGTGGGAACCAGCCCGGTGTTGATGGAGGCGTTGTTGTTGCGCGTCCACGAGTAGTTGACAAAGAAGTCCGGGCCGCGCGGAAGAACATGCGGAATCCTGATCGGCCCGCCGATATAAGCAGAATTGGTGATCAGATCGTAAGCGGTCTTCGGAGCTTCAAGCCCGCTGATCGCGTACGGCCGCGCGTCGGTGGCGGAGTTATCGAGAATCGTCGCGAATCCTCCGGTGTACAATGCCCTGGTGCCGGAGCGCGTGTTGCCGAAGGCCGGGTTGGTGGAGTAGCGCGAGGTTGCTGCGTTGTTCACGCTGCCGTTCACCAGGTAGCCGTCGGCGCTCTGCTCATTCTCGCTCTCGGGCGGCTTGGGCATCTCGGCCGCAGCGTTGGCCGCCGCCGGTCCTTCGGCTTTCTTCGCGGCCGGCGGAGCATTTTGAATGGGCTGCGGAACGATCGAACTCTGCGCCAGCCTGGAGCGCGCCATGAGCTGGTCCTCGGGCTCGAGCGCCAGCTCCCACTTGCCCGCGGCTGTATCCGCCGCAATCGTTACCTGGGCATTGATCGCTTGAAAGCACTGCATCTCCACTTCAATGGTCCATTTGCCATCGGCAAGATCGTCGAAGTGATAAAGCCCTCCCTGATCCGAGACCGCGGTGAATTTCTTCCCGTCCTGCGTAGCGGTAACCGTAGCTCCGGGCAAAGGCAAGCCGCCGAACGTAACCATCCCGTGATACTCGCGAGCTGCGGCCGGGGTGATGGCGCAGAACCACAAGAGGACGGAGATCACCACGATTTTGGCAAAGCGCCGCAAGGGCATCCGCCTGCTCCGGTAATTCACCTAATTCGCCGAAGGCTGCTCGATATGATCGATCACGATAATATCCACAGAGCCCTTCCGCGGCTCCAGCTTCAAACCAAGCTGCTCCTCGATGGCCGTAAAGAGCGATGGGCCCGGAGTGTCCGGCGAAGTCGCACTGCCGGCTCCGGGCTGGCCGCCGTCCACCCCCTGTGCCGCGGTTGCAGTCGCGTCGTCCGGCGTCCAATCGAGCTTGTAATCATAATTGCCCGTGAGGCCCGTCTTATCCTCAACCGAGCGGCCCAGCTGGCTCGACAACAGATGCGCGAGAGGCTGGGTTCCGGTCGCTTGCGACTTAATATGCCCTTCTCCTCCAGACATCAACATGTGCTGGCCGTGCCCTGGCGGATCGTCCGGCTTCGATGCCTTCATCTTGACGCCGCCTTTGGCGATCACCAGGTCGTATTCAGGCATTTCTCTGGTTTCATGGTGAATCTTCAATCCAAAACGCTCTTCGAGAAGCGGAACCAGCATTTGCCTGCGCTGATCGATGGATATTCCCTTCAGCCGCGGCACATCTTCCGCCGCAACCTTGGCTTCAATATCAAAATTGCTTGACTTCACCCAGCCGGGCTCTCCGATGATGCGGTCGTCCTCAATGCCGAACGCCTCGCGAATGATCATGCGCAAAGGAATGCCGGTGATCGAAACGCCGTCCGCTGTGAACATCATCATGGAATCCCCCATTTGGGGCTTGCTCGGCTTGACGGTGGACACTTCAAAAGCAGGCGGCTTGGCAGATGCGGCGGCTGCCGGCGTTGCGGCTGCTGCCGGGCTTGCACCTGCCTGCGCAAGCAGGCCTTGCGCAGCCATCATCACGCATCCGGCAGCGAAGAGCCACGATGCTCCATTGTTCCTGTATCGGCAAACCTGAGCTTCACTCATCCTCAACGCAACTCCAACTTGAGATTTTGATACAGAGGTCCCGGCGCGAAGCAGGCGTTCATTCCCTGGAGTCAAAGAGATGCAATTGTGAGACGCATGCGGCGCACCTTGGGTTAACGGCCGTGAAGAATGTTTATCGGTGCGCCGCTGGTTCTTTGAAGTAACCTAATTTGCCGAAGGCTTTTCCACGTGGTCGATCACGATCACGTCATCAGGAGCCTTGGTCGCTTGAAACTTCAACCCGAGTTGCTCCTGAGTCGCGGTGTAAAGGCTGGGCGGAGCGTTAGGATCGGTGGTGGTTGGCGGGGTCATATTGACCGATCCCCTGAACTGCGCAAATTGAGAATCGTCCGGAGTCCACTTCAAGTCGAAATCGTATTTGTCCTTGAGTCCCGTCTGATCCACCACCGGCTTGTCCATCACGCCCGACTGCATCCACGAAGCAAAATCGGTCATGCTCATGTTTCTTACCGTCAGATCTCCCAGCCCCCTGAAAAAGAAAGCCTGCTGATCGTTCGGTCCCAACGCGGTCTTGGTCATCTTCGGTCCGCCGCTGGCCACAGAAATTGCGTAGACAGATAGCTCCTGCGTTTCGTGGTGGAACTTCAACTGGCAGCGGTCCGCCAGCAGCTTTTGCACCATGATCCCCATCTGTTTCAGGTTGGGCCTGCCGGCCACATCGGGCACGCCGTCAACGTCGTAAAGATCGGTGCCAAACCACGCGGGCGCGCCCGTGATCTGCTTGGAGTGCAGCCCGTACGCAAACGCGATCAGATCGTTCAAATTGGTATTCAACGTTCTGAAATGCGTCCCCTGGAATCCAAATCCCTTGCCCTGCCTGCTCGGATCGCTGGGCTTGATGGTGGCCACTTCCAGGCTGGGATCGGCATTCGCCGCCATCGTTTTTGGCGGTTCGGGAATCGCCCAGGCCGTATCGGGCGTGCTCCGCTCCAGAGGCATCGAGATCGGCGTCGTGCCTTCCATCCAGGTTCCCGCAATCGACTTGCCGTCCTCTGACATCTTGCCTTCATAGCTGCGGTCGACGATCGTGATCTTGAACTTCAGCACACCATCCTGAAAGTTGACGGTCGCTATCGGAAGGCTCTCGCTGCTCTGATCGATGCTGTACCATACGGCCTTCAAGGCCCCGGCCTCCGTCTTGGAAATCTTGAACACAAGCCGCAGGTCGATCTGGGGATGTTGGTCTGTCGCGGCAACGTGCAAGGTTCCCTGCCACGTCCCGACTATGTCCGTTGGCGAAACAGGTGCAGAGGCTTTTGTCGCCGCCGCCGGTGCCGCACTCTGCGCTGCTGGCGCCGCCGCCGGTGCCGCGGCCTGCGCGCTCAACCGCTGTGCTCCGAAAGCCGCAAAAAATAGCGGAATGGCTCCGGCAAGAATGAAAGCGAACGCAAACAGCGTCCTCCGGCTGAAATCGAGTTTGCCCATGACCTTTTCCTTTCTGTATGTGGCAGTCGCCGGCGGCGAGAGTTTCTTACACATCCCGGAAGGATTCAAGAAACTCTGCATTCATGCAGACCGTCTCCTTCTTCTGCCGGCAGGCGCGGCCCCAGCGGCGCGAACGCTTACAACTTTCCTGAATCTGTGAAGAATACACCGATAAGACGTATGTACGCGGTGATTTGTTCGCAGGTTCCGCCAATTTTGTTATCGATCCCATGCTGGATTGCGCGCCGTGAGCCCCATAGGAAACCGATTGAAGGCCAATTCCGTTGCGACGAATCCTCAAAGCGCCGCGCTCGCAATGCACGCCGGCATTCACCTGAAGAACGTGCCCGGGCTTACAGGCTTAGACACCCGGCTGCCCTCCTTTGGTCCGCCATTGGGGGTCTTCTCGCGGGCTCTTCGTCTCTCAATTCGGAGACGGCTGCTCGACATGGTCGATGACCAGAACCAGCACCGGACCCTTCTGCGGTTCCAGCTTCAACCCAAGCTGCTCCTTCAGCGCCTCGCGAAAGGCGGCACCGAATGAGTCCAACTCGCCCGCTTGACTGGTGTCTTCCGGCGTCCATTCGATAGAGAAGTCGAATCCACCCGTGAGTCCCGTCTCATCGATCAACGGCCGCGGCAGCGTATTGAGTCCGGTCTGCGTCGGCATCGACTCTGCCAGCATCGCCAGCGTCACATTGCGCCCTCCGAAATGATTCTCTCCCGGCGCGCTCGCCGGCAAATGCGCGATCAGGCCACACGGAATTGGAATAGCCGCTAGAGGCGGCGCTGCGGGCGCGTTTTTGCCGGAGTTCTCAGGAAACGCCGTCGTGGAGCAGTCATCGCCCGCGGGATGCTGCCGCAGTTGCGGTCCCAGTTTCCCCGGCCTATCGAGCACCAGCGCAAACACCGGCGCTTCCCGCGTCTCCCAATGCACCGCTAGTTTGAACCGCTCCGCCAGCAGGCTCTGCATCATCAGCCGCATTTGGTCCTTGGTCGCAGCGCCCGGCGTGCGCGCGTCGATATCGTATCGGTCGTTCCTCACCCACTCCGATACGTGCAACCCCAGCCCGGCATAGAAGTCGAACCGCAGCGCAAGCTCCTGCGTTCCTCCCAGCTTGTACGCAAAGACGATGTATCGCAACAGCGTCTGACTTTTTGCCGAAAAGAGCGTGCCATTCGGATTCAGTGCGTCATCTTTGCCCGCCGTAAAATACGCATTCCCGTTGTCCAGCGAGAAATTGCTGTTCGATTGCCCGCCTGACGTGTTTTTTCGCACCGACGCAACCTCGAATTCCTGGCCGCCGCCGTCAGCTCTCTCCCAGCCCTGAGCTGCGGCCTGCGCGCGCAGCGAAGCGTTCAAGCCCAACGCAATTGTCAGCGCGGCCACGAGCATCGCGGCGCCCGCAAAGGCGCTCTTGCTAAGAGCAGGTTTGTGCATAGACTTGTTGACCTCGCACCGGAGCGCGGCCCAGCGCCGACCCGGCAACCTCGCCAGGAGCTTACCCACTTAGACACCACCATCCCGCTCCTTGTTCCCGCAATTCCGTTTGTGCGGATGCGGTGAGCCCAAAGTCCGCACCAAAACTGAGCTGTCATCTTGAGCGGAACGCGCCGTGGCGGACGGAGCCGAAAGATCGGCGGTCGGGGAGCCCGGCCTACCTGACAAACTTTCGACACAAGACACCGGAGCTCGGATCACTGTCCGAATTCGAACAGTTGGAAGGCGGAACCGGTCACTCCATGACCTTCAGGAACGCGCACAAATTCCACAAAACTAAATGTTTTCATTAACATGCAGGTCTTACGCTCTTGGCAACCCAGGTGCAACATGAATACCGCAATGGATATCGCACGTCCTGACATCAAACGCATGAAGACACGCCGGATGGCGCTGTGGGCCGTCGTTGGCGTGGTTGTGTTGACCGGCCTTGCCGTCGCTGTTTCGCGGCTCAAACCGGCTTCTCCCACGGTAGATCGATCGACCATCTGGACCGACACCGTCAAGCGCGGCCCGCTCGTCCGCCAGGTCCGTTCCTCCACCGGCAGCCTCGTGCCGCGCGAGGACTCGATCGAACTGATCCCTGCGCAGACTGACGCCACGGTGGTCAGAATTCGCGTTCTGCCCGGCGCCAAAGTCACTCCCGACACCATTCTGATGGACATGGCCGACCCCGAGCTGGAGCAGAAGGTGCTCGACGCCAAGTTGGCGGTCAAAGCCGCGGAAGCCGACTACAAGAGTCTCGAGGCGACCCTCCAAAGCACTTTGATGGACAAGAAAACGGCGGCCGCGCAGGTGAATTCCGACTACACGCAGGACCAGTTGCAGGCCCAGACCGACAAGGCGCTCTTCGATCTCGGCGTTATCTCCGGCCTGGCCTACAGCAAATCGAAGAGCACGGCAGATCAGCTGACCACGCAGCATCAGCTCAGCATCCAGCAGTTGGACGTGAACCAGAAAGCGATTGAAGTCCAACTCGCATCGCAACGCACCAAAATCGATCAGGCCAGGGCACTCTACGATCTCTACGAGAAGCAGGCGCAGGCGCTGCAGGTCAGGGCCGGCATCTCCGGCGCGCTGGCGCCGCTGGCCACGCCGTTGCAGGTGGGCGAACATGTCACGGCGGGAACTTCGGTGGCTGAAGTCATCCAGCTTGACAAGCTGAAAGCCGCTCTGCAGATCGCCGAAACGCAGGCCCGCGACATCCAGATCGGCCAGCCCGCATCCATCGACACGCACAATGGCGTCATTCCCGGCCACGTAACCAGAATCGATCCCAGCGTGGTGAACGGAACCCGCACCGTTGACGTAATGCTGGATGGGCCATTGCCGGCGGGCGCGGTGCCGCAGTTGAGCGTGGACGGAACCATCGACCTCGAACGCATGACGGATGTGCTCTACGTGGGTAGGCCGGCGCTGGGCAACGAGGACTCCACGCTCAGCCTGTTCAAGCTCGATCCCGACGGCAAGGGAGCCACGCGCGTGCCGGTCAAGGTGGGCCGCGCCTCGGTAAACGACATCCAGGTAATCGAAGGACTGAAGGAAGGCGACACGGTGATTCTCTCCGACATGTCGCGCTCCGACGGAGTGGACCACATAAGGCTGGAGTAAGAGCAGTGATCAGCTGTCAGTGGTCGGCAATGAAGGCCGCTGACAGCGAAGCACTGATCTCTGACCACTGACCACTGTCTTTTAAGGGGGACGGAATGGCATCGAATGGCACATTGATTGAAATCGAGGATCTGACCAAGGTCTTCTACACCGACGAAGTTGAGACGCATGCGCTCTCCGGCGTTCACCTGACCATCTCGCGGGGCGAGTATGTGGCCATGTCGGGACCGTCGGGCTGCGGCAAATCCACGCTGCTCTCGATTCTGGGCCTGCTGGATACGCCCACCGGCGGCAAATACCTGCTCAACGGCAAGCCGGTCGAGAACCTGAGCTTCGGCGACCGCTCGCGCATCCGTAATCAGGAAATCGGCTTCATCTTCCAGAGCTTCAACCTGATCGGCGACCTGACGGTCGAAGAGAACGTTGAACTGCCGCTCACCTACCGCGCCGGCATGCCGTCTGCGGAGCGCAAACGCCGCGTAAAAGACGCGCTGGAGCGCGTGAACATGGCGCACCGCATGCGGCACTATCCCGCGCAACTCTCCGGCGGCCAACAGCAGCGCGTGGCCGTGGCGCGCGCCCTGGCCGGCTCGCCTTCCATCTTGCTGGCCGACGAGCCCACAGGAAACCTCGACTCGAAAAACGGCGAAGCCGTCATGCATCTGCTCGCCGATCTGCACCGCGAGGGCTCCACCATCTGCATGGTTACGCACGATCCGCGCTTCGCACGCCACGCCGAGCGCGAGGTGCATCTCTTCGACGGAAAGGTGGTATCGGAGCAAGAGCAGCAAAAGCTCGAACAAGAAGCGGAGGCTTGAGTTGCCGCGGAAGAGCCCGCGCAGCGATGGCCTTCATCACCCCTTCGCGCGGATCGCATTTGAATCCATGCAGGCGCTCAGAAGCGAGTAATCAATCCGCCGGAATCGGCAGAGGAGATGCAACGCGATGAACAACCTCATGCACGACATCCGCTTCGCGTTGCGCCAGTTGCGCAAGTCGCCGGGCTTCACCTTAACCGCCGTGCTGACGCTGGCCCTCGGCATCGGCGCCAACACCGCCGTCTTCACGCTGGTCAACAATCTGCTGCTGCGCCCGCTGCCCTTCTTCCACGCGCAAGATCTGGTCTGGATCGCCCCACCGCCGGCTAAATGCGGTTTCTCCTGTGAAACCTATTCGTCTGACGCCTACGAGGAATTCCGCACGCAGAGCCGCTCTTACCAGGACGTATCCGGCTACTTCGCTTTCTCCACCGCCGACAACCTGCGCGTCACCGGCAACGGCGATCCCGTACCGGCCACCGGCATTCTGGTCGTCAGCAACTTCTTTCAGGTGCTCGGCGTCCAGCCTGCCATGGGGCGCCTCTTCACAGCCGAAGAATCCCTTGGCGCCTCCCATCCTGTGGCTCTGCTGACCAATGCCTACTGGAAGCGCCAATTCGCCTCCGACCGGGCCATTGTTGGCAAGACCATCGACTTGAACGGCCAGCAGTTCACGGTCATCGGCGTGCTGCCAACCAGCTTCGACTTCGGCGCAGTGTTTTCTCCCGGCGCCAAAGTCGATCTCTTTGCGCCGCTCAGCCTTGACGACTCGCGCAACTGGGGCAACATCGTAACCATGATCGGCCGGCTCAAGCCCGGCGTCACGCTCGCCCAGGCGCAGGCGGATGCCGCGCTCGTCACACCGCGCCTGTGCTGGAACGTCAAGCAGCCAAACTCGTGCGGCACGTACGAGAAAATCCAGACGCGCAGTCTGAAGGATTACGTGAGCGGCCGCCTCCGTCGCTCGCTCATTGCCCTGTGGTGCGCCGTCGGAATGATTCTGCTCATCGCCTGCGTGAATCTTTCCAACCTTTTGCTGGCGCGCAACGCGGCTCGCGCTAAGGAATTCGCCATGCGCGGCGCGCTGGGCGCCACCCGCGGCAGCATCGTGCAACAGCTCCTCACGGAAAGCCTGGTGCTCTCCGGCATGGGCGCGGCGTTTGGGCTGGTGCTGGCTTACGCCATGGTCGCGTGGCTCTCCCGCCAGGGCGCAATTGCTCTCCCCCTTCTAAGCAGCCTGCATGTCGATGGCGCGGCACTGGGATGGACGGTGCTGGTTGCGGTCTTCGCGGCTGTGCTCTTCGGCTTGGTTCCCGGACTCAGAATCGGCGCCGGCGACCTGCACCTGGCGCTGAAGGATTCCGGCCCCGGCGCCGGCCGGGGTCGAGCGCAGGAGCGCGTCCGCTTCGTCCTCGTGGTCTCTGAAGTGGCCTTGGCCTGCATGCTGCTGGTTGGCGCCGGACTTTTGCTCCACAGTTTTCTCAAGGTTCTCGACATCGATCTCGGGTTCCAGGCCGACCCCGCCGCGGCCATCGCAGTGGACTTCGACGACAGTGCTCCCACCGGCAACGGCAGCGCCATCAAACGCGCCGTAATCTTCCAGCAGATTCTGGCCCGCGTGGGGGCGCTGCCGGGCGTTGAGGCTACCGGAATCGTAGACTACCTGCCGCTCGAGCAAAATCGTGCCTGGGGACCGCCCGTTCCCAAGGGCCGCACTTATCGCGATGGCGAATTGCCCAGCCCGCTGGTCTACATGATTACGCCCGGCTACGTACGCGCCATGGGCATGGAGTTGCACGGCCGCGACTTTACCTGGAACGATGACCCCAACAGCGAAAAAGTCATCCTCCTCAATGAGTCCGCGGCGCGCTTCCTTTGGCCCGGAGAGGACGCAGTTGGCAAGATTGTCTCGGCCGGCGGAACTGACCGGCGCGTGGTGGGCATCGTCGGCGACGTGCACACCGGCAGCGTAGAGGGCGATCCCGGCTGGCAGATGTACTTCCCTGCCACGCAGGAATCGCCGAACGGAGCCGAGCTTGTCATCCGCACCGCGCTTCCGCCTGCTGCTCTGGCCGGAAGCGTCCTGCACACTCTGCGCGAACTGAATCCGAAACAGCCGGCCGCTGAATTCCGCCTCCTTCGCACCATTGTCGATCACGCGGTTTCGCCGCGCCGTTTCTTCATGCTCCTCGTTGCCGCTTTTGCCGTGCTCGGACTCCTGTTGGCCGCGCTCGGCATTTACGGTGTTATCTCGTATTCGGTCACCGGGCAGACCCGGGAGATCGGCATCCGCATGGCCTTGGGTGCAACACGGTCAAGCGTAGTGGCCATGGTGCTGCGCGGCGCAATGGGACAGACCATCGCCGGCATTGCGTTAGGCATTCCTGCTGCGCTCGTTGCCGGCCGCATGATGGCCAATCAGCTCTACGGCGTTGACAGCCGCGACCCATTGACCATTGCCGGCGCAGCCCTGGTGCTGGCTCTCTGTGCCGCCGCGGCGGCATTCATTCCCGCTGCGCGCGCCGCGTCCATTCAACCCATGCAGGCGCTCAGAAGCGAGTAAGACCGAGCCGGCAAGAGAGAGGAGATGCGATGACCAACCTGTGGCACGATATCCGCTTCGCGCTGCGCCAATTGCGCAAGTCGCCGGGCTTCACGCTCACCGCCGTGCTCACGCTGGCCTTCGGCGTCGGCGCCACCACCGCCATCTTCTCCATCGTCGAGGGCGTGTTGCTGCGGCCGTTGCCGTTTCACGCTCCTTCCCGGCTGGTCGCCCTCGGCGACAGACTCGAAGGCGTGGATTACGGCGCCGGCGGGTTCGGAGTCACGGCGCCCGGAGTGCGCACTTACATACGCGACACCAGCGCTTTCTCGAGCCTGGGCGGTTACACGCCCACAACCTACGAACTCTCCGGCGTCGGCACTCCGACGCAGATCAACGCTGCCCGGCTTACCGCCGGCATCT
>Ga0182016_10000555_pt1 | contig 46771 bp, 43 predicted proteins | sample 712S2MmetaG_FD_120491 | JGI IMG/M metagenome (GOLD analysis project Ga0182016, IMG submission 120491) | Permafrost microbial communities from Stordalen Mire, Sweden - 712S2M metaG | ecosystem: Environmental > Terrestrial > Soil > Wetlands > Permafrost | place: Sweden: Stordalen | collected...
CGAGCCAGGCGGTAAAGAAACCGGCCAATCCGTGACGCACTACATCACCCCCGGCGGAGCATACGCCGCGGTCTACGCGAAACTGAAGGCCTCCGGCTTCCAACTTCACTGGGAATCAGCACCGGACAGTAAGCAGGGCGGAGCCAGGGCAAAGAAGGCAGCCAGTAAGACAAAGTTCACCTGCCCGGAATGCGGACAGAATGCTTGGGCGAAGCCGGACGCGATTCTGCTCTGCGGTGAGTGCAACGAAGATGGCGAAGGCGATGCCCGCGTAATGCTGGCGGAGGCGTCCTGCGGACACCATTCGGACTGGATTCGGACTAGAATTGCTCCATAATGCCGTTGCACACTGAAAACAAGTATACTTATGGCGATTATCGGTAGGTCTGCAAAACCTTTATTCGTCGGTTCGATTCCGACCCGCGCCTCCATTTCATCTCCTTTAAAATAAACAACTTCTGATCCTGCGGATTCAATTGCTCCGATCCTTGGGACGAGGTTGCGGCAGCTTCTCCTCGGAGGCCTGAAAGCCAGCAGTTGCCGGTCCAGCCCGCAGTTCGCTCTCCCGCCTGGCGAATCTCCCCGTAGCGCTACGTACGGTAGGAGCCTTTCCCTTCCTCGCGCAGGGCGGCGATCCGGTATTGCAGCATCCGGAGGCTGATCCCTAACATCGCGGCGGCACGTTTGCGATTGCCCCGCACGTGCTCAAGCGTGAGTCTGACGTAAACATCCTCGAGTTCCGCGAGTGACTGGCCAGGCTGGAGCGTTAGGGAACCGTCATAGCCGGGCGACGGCCGGGTGTACGGACTGGGACTTATACCTAGAGCAGGGTAAGCAAGGTCCGTCAGCCGGATCACACCCTCACCTGCCATGATTGCGGCGCGCTCCAGAATATTGCGCAGTTCCCGCACATTGCCGGGCCAATCATACCGATGAAGGAGTTCCAGCACATCGGCATCGATCCCTGTAATGCGCGTGTCGTGTTTCTTATTTAGATTCTGTAGCATGGCCTCAGCGATCCGCGGGATGTCTTCTTTACGTTCACGCAGCGGCGGAACAACGATCTGGAATACGCTCAACCGATAGTAAAGTTCTTCGCGCAAATGCGGTCCCATGTCCCGACTGGTCGCGGCAAGTACGCGCGCGTCTACAGGGATTTCGTGCTTACCGCCAAGGCGCCGCACTCGTAGGTCCTCAAGGACGCGCAGCAGCTTGGGTTGCGTAGACAGGGGCATCTCGCCAATCTCATCGAGAAGCAGAGTGCCCCCGTGAGCCTGCTCAAAGCAACCAGCCGAACGCTCCACGGCTCCCGTGAATGCGCCCTTCTCGTGGCCGAACAACTCGCTCTCCATCAGAGTCTCGGGTAGGGCGGCTGTATTGACCGCGACGAAAGGGCCATCGCTGCGGGGACTCCACTTGTGGATCTCTCGGGCAACCAGTTCCTTCCCAGTACCGCTCTCTCCACAGATCAATACGGTTGCTGAAGTGGGCGCCACCTGCCTGATGAGCGAGAAGATCTGCTGCATCGCTGGAGACGTTCCGACCAGTTCCCCGAGTACGCCACGAACGCTCAATTCGCGCTGAAGCTCGTCGGTTTTCTGCAGACTTCTCTTGTGGCGAATCGCGCGTTCCAGAAGAATCTTGAAGGCGACCGGCTCTACCGGTTTCTCCAGGAACCAGAATGCCTTGAGGTCATGAACGGCATGAAGCGCCTTTTCCATGCTGCCGAAGCCGGTGAGCGCGATCGCCGGAGTGAGGTCGCCACGTTCCTTCAGATGCCGGAGCAGCTCAAAGCCGTCCATGCGCGGCATGACCAAATCCGCAACAATGACGTCTGCGTTGAAGGCAGAAAGCCGTTCCAGCGCTTCCAGCCCGTCGGCCGCGACCTGCGTGTCAAGGTCACCATCGGCAAGCATCGCAACCAATGCGCTACGCTGTCGCTCATCATCATCGACGATGAGGATCCGACCCGAAACCGCAGGCATTGTTCCAGAGGGGATGGCGAATCTATTCCGGACGTCAGCAGACAGGCCATGACCAGAGCTGCTAGCAGGCTTACGAGCCACGATGGGCGATCTCCAGAATTCGAGTGAAGTAGCATACGCCCAGGTGCATTTCACATTCCAGGGCCGAGACTTCCCTTGGTGAAAGGCCGGCCGCTTGCATAGCAGAATGTGGCAAGCTGGTGAAACCCAAAGACATCCGCCGGCCAGAGCTCATTCATAGCGCCGACGGGCGGCACTCTGGCGCCTTGTTGCCCGATTTATGGCGCCACGAATCACTGGGGGAGTCGCAGGGCAGCCGTACTTCAACAAACAGACGGCCGGCAGATTCCGGCTACACCGGGCAGCGTTGAGGCGTGAGCCGTGCCGAAATGTCGGCTTTTGCAGCATCAATTGCCGATTTCGGGCACATCCTCGTGGCATCGTCGACGTGGGGCTTCAGGATTCGGAGGCCGCCTTTGTCCCTTGAGGGTTGGGAGCTTAGGGCGAGGAAGTGTCCAACATGATGCGGCAGAGCTGAGCCCGCTGGGTCACCTCGCGGTGAAGAGCGGTCTCGCCATCTCTTCGGCTGATGTGGACTGCGGATGCTCGGCTTTCCAGCGCATGGCCGCGGTGATGCGCGTGCGGCCGCTGGGATGATCGTAGAAGATGAACTCCTCGACAGGGCCGGGATCCAGCTTGCGGTATTCTCCCAACAACATGTCCACATTCGCTTCGGCGTCAGGTTGTTGGGCCGCGTTCAGGCCATACATGTCAGCTTCGTATTCCATGGTGCGCGAGATGGTATTGGTGACAGGTGTCAGGAGAAAGAAGTACAGCGAGAACAGGATCGCCGCCAGAGGCAGCACGGCGACATCAGTCACACTCCGCACCTCCCACTTCTCGCCCCAGCGTGCCAGGCTGGAGTTGAGGGCCCAGTTCAGAAAAGCGAAACCGATGACGATCAGAACTCCCGTCATCACCAGCCCTTTGTACGCATGGTTGAGCACGTAGTGGCCCATCTCATGTCCCATGGTCGTCTCAATTTCAGGCAGTGTGCAGCGCCTGAGCAGATTGTCGTCCAAAGAAACTTGTAGCGTCCCGGCAAACCCGCTGACGTTGGCGCTCACCCGATTCGACTGCCGCGACGCATCGAATTCGTAGACGTTGGTGGCCGGGATTCCGTTGGCGCGCGCCATGCTGAGAATCGAGTCCCGGATTTGCCGATCTTGCAGCGTCGTGTACTTGTTGAATAGTGGAGCTATGTACACGGGAGCGATCAGGCTCACGAATGCGGCAAAGACGGTCGTCAGAGTTGCGCCCCACACCCACCAGCTCTTCCCGAGACGCCGCACCAGCCCAAACAACGGCACCATCAGGCTGGCTCCCAGCACAACGCTGACAACGAGCGACACCATCTGTTCGCGCATCCAGGGGCCGAAGCTCTGATTCAAAAGGCCATACTTGTGCTCGCGGAAGTAGCCCTCGTACACAATGAGCGGCAAAGTGAGCAGAGACACGACGATAAGGAACTGAATCCAGTAGAGCGCCGTTTGCAGCGGACGCAGGCGGGTGAGGCTCTCGGCCAGCTTGCGCATCCGCGCCGACCAACCGAACCGCAGCAGCAGCCACATCACGATTACAGTCGACAGGAAATCCCACAACTCGAGCCAATAGCCGCCCTCGAAATAGGCATCGGAGCGGGCCCGTTGTGCTGGCGGCATCTTAGCCAGATAGGCGTCAACGGCTGCCCTCACATCGAAGGCGGCGACCGCGGCTCGGTTTGCGGGAACCGGTGCGGAGAGAGCACCGGGTGCGCTTGTTTGTCCGGGTGCTACATCGGCGAACATCAAAACAGCCAAGAGAACGAATCGACATGCTCCAGTCATCATGGCCTCCCTCGATTGCCCAACCGGCGCCTCCAACCAGGCCCGCTGCCGTCAGCATGAAATCGCCAGAGATTCAACCAGGATTTTCATTCTACTCTCGAGCGTACCCGCGTGAAATCGTGATCCGCCCGTGACCGCCACAGTTGCGCCCTCGATGGCGGCTGACATATCATCCCCCTATGCGTGGAGCAGGGTTATTCGCGGCCCTCGTGGGGACCGCCTTCGCACAGGCGCCGGGCGGATGGACGCCGGAATTCGCGATGCAGTTCAAAACCGTCGGGGCCGTCATTCCGTCCCCCGATGGGAGCCGTGTCTCATGGACCGAGACGCAGTCGATCATGGAACCGGAGCGGAGCGAGACCCTCACCCAGATCTTTCTCGCCAATGCGGACGGCTCCCACCGCGTTCAATTGACGCGCGGTGAAAAGAGCGGCACGGCGCCCTCGTTTTCGCCCGACGGCCGCTACGTCTACTTTGAGTCGCCGCGCTCCGGAAAGATGAACGTCTACCGTATTGCCGTGACTGGCGGTGAAGCCGAGATGCTTACCGATTTCAAGGGCAATCTGGCCGTCTACGCGCTTTCGCCCGACGGCAAAACGGTGGCGTTCACCGGCTACGAACCGCCGGCCGATGAGGAAAAGACCAAGAAGGAAAAGCGCGACTGGCGGGTAGTGGATGCGAACCCGGCCAATCTGTCGCTCTACCTGATTCCGGCGGAGGCCGGTGAGGACGGCAAGCGCGCGCAGCGCAAATTGACCGATGGCAGCCGGCACGTGGACGCCTTCGCCTGGTCTCCCGACTCGCGCGCCATTGCCTTCAGCCACCAACCTACGCCGAGCGCCGACGACTGGACCCGCGGCGATCTGGCCGAAGTGGAGGTAGTGTCCGGCAAGGTCCGCGCCATCGCCGCCACCAACGCCGCGGAAACCGCGCCCGTCTATTCGCACGACGGCAAATATCTGGCGTACCTCGCCTCGTCCGATCCACCGCATTGGGGCGGGGAAAGCCGGATTATGCTCGTCTCGCGGGAGACCGGCGGCTCGCGAGCGCTTCCGGCTTCCTACGACGAGCAGCCGCAATTGCTCGGCTTCACCGCCGATTCGTCGCGCCTGCTGTTCCTCGAAGCGCGCCACACGCGCACCGCCATTTACGCCATGCCGCTGGACGGCCCGCCGCGGCCCGTGTTCGAAACCGAAAAGGGCGTGATCGGAACCGCCGGCGCGCGCCTCAACCCGGCCGGCACGTACCTGGGTTTGCCTATCGAGAGCGCTAGCGAGCCTGTCGAAGCGTACGTCATGAAGGTCTCGGGCGGCACACCCATACGCGTGAGCCGCACCAATATGGATCTGCCGAAATTGCCAATCGGCCGCACCGAGGTAGTCCGTTGGAAAGGGCCCGACGGTTTCGATATCGAAGGGCTTCTCACCTACCCCGCCGGTTACGAACAAGGGAAAAAGTATCCGTTGATCCTCAACATTCATGGCGGTCCCACGGGTGTGTTCAGCGAGACCTTCACCGGGCGCGGCGCGCTGTACCCGATCGCGGTGTTCGCGGCGCGCGGGTACGCGGTGCTGCGTCCCAATCCGCGCGGCTCCAGCGGCTACGGCCGCACCTTTCGCTTCGCCAACTACAACGACTGGGGCGGCAAGGATTACCAGGACGATCAGGCGGGCGTCGACCACGCGATCGCCATGGGGGTAGCCGATCCCGACCGCCTCGCCGTCATGGGATGGAGCTACGGCGGTTTTATGACCTCGTGGACCATCACCCAAACCCACCGCTTCAAGGCCGCCGTGGTGGGTGCCGGCGTCACCGACCTGTGGAGCTTTACCGGCACCTCCGACATTCCCGGCTTCCTGCCCGACTATTTCGGAGGCGAGTTCTGGACGCGGTTCGAAACGTTCCAGAAGCATTCGCCCATCAGCTTCGTCAAAAACGTGACCACGCCCACCCTGGTGTTGCACGGCGAGGCGGATGTGCGCGTGCCCACCTCCCAAGGCTACGAGTTTTATCACGCCTTGAAGCGGGAAGGCGTGACGACCCGCATGGTGGTGTATCCGCGCCAGCAGCACGGACCCACCGAACCGAAATTCATTCTCGACATCATGCAGCGGCATCTGGATTGGGTGGATCAATATGTCCGGTAGAATCGTTCTTCTGCTGATTCCGGCGGCTCTCTACGCGCAGTGGACGCCGGAGCTTTCCATGAAGGTGAAGACGGTCACCGCGCCGGTGCCTTCGCCCGACGGCCGCCTGGCGGTGTGGACCGAAACCGGTCCCGTAATGGACGGCGAAAAGAGCGAGCCGCTGACGCACGTCTTCCTGGCGCATAGCGACGGCTCCGGCCGCCTGCAACTCACCCGTGGCGAGAAGTCCGCCGACGCGCCGGCCTTCGCCGCCGATTCGGCTTCGGTCTTTTTCGCGTCCGAGCGCTCCGGCAAGCGCAACCTCTACCGCATCGCCGTCGATGGCGGCGAGGCGGAGCGGATCACCGACTGGAGCGGAACGCTGGGGACGTACGCGGTTTCGCCCAACGGCAAGTGGATCGCGTTCACGGCGCGCGAGCCGGACACCGGGGACGACCGTGCCAAACGGGAGAAGCTGGATTTTCGCGTGCTCGACGAAAATCCGCGCAACCAGTCGCTCTGGATGGTACCGGTCGAGCCCAACGTCGAGGGCAAAAGACCGGTGAGGAAAGTGGCCGCCGGGACATATCACATCGGTGCATTCGACTGGTCGCCCGATTCGCGCCGCATCGCCTACGAAGCCCGGCCCACGCCAGACGCCGACGACGGCCGCAAGTCCGACATCTACGAAGTGGAGGTGGAGACAGGCAGCGTCCGTCCGCTGGCCGCGACCCCGGCCGGCGAGGGTGAGCCGAAATATTCGCCGGACGGGCGCTACCTGGCGTACGTGCGCAGCGACCCATCGGCGAAGCGCATTGAGAGCAGCCGCATCGTATTGCTGACTCTGGCTGACACCAAGACGCGCGAACTGCCGGCTTCTCCGGACGAATCGCCGACACTCGCCGGATGGGCGGCGGATCGCATCATCTTCAGCGAGGGGCGCGGCACGCGCAACGCGCTCTACGCCATGCCGGTGGACGGCGAACCGGCCGCACTGTTCCAGCCGGCGCGCGGCACCTTCGCGGCGGTCGCGCTGAATCGCGCCGGCACCCACGCCGGCATGGCGATGCAATCCAGCGGCGAACCGGTGGAAGCTTATGTCACGGAAATGACCGCAATCCAGCCGGTGCGCGTGAGCGCCGCCAATGTGGACCTGCCGAAGCAACCGGTCGGCGAAACCAAAACGATCCGCTGGAAATCGTCGAAAGATGGCAGGGAGATCGAGGGATTGCTCACGCTGCCGGTGAACTACCGACAAGGGAAGAAGGTGCCGCTGATCCTCAATATTCACGGCGGACCGGCCGGCGCCTTCACCGAAACGTTCATCGGCGCTTCCGGCCCGTACCCCATCGCCTCCTTCGCCGCGCGCGGATGGGCGGTGCTGCGCGCCAACCCGCGGGGATCCGCCAATTACGGAGTGCCGTTCCGGTCCGCGAACGTGGACGATTGGGGCGTCGGCGACTACGCCGACCTGATGAGCGGGGTGGATGAAGTAATCCGGATGGGCGTCGCCGACCCGAACCGGCTGGCGGTGATGGGCTGGAGCTACGGCGGCTACATGACAAACTGGGTGGTGTCCCAGACCAATCGCTTCAAATGCGCCGCCACCGGCGCGGGGCTCTCGGACCTGATTTCCATGTGGGGGACCAACGACATTCCGAGCACGCTCGACGATTACTTCGAGGGCACCTGGTATGAGCAGTCCGCGCGCTACATCGCCATGTCGCCGCTGGCGCACATCGGCGCCGCCAAGACGCCGACCCTGATCCTGCACGGCGAGGCCGATATCCGGGTGCCGACGTCACAGGGCTACGAGATGTACCACGCGCTGAAGCGCCTGGGCGTGCCAACCGAAATGGTAGTCTACCCGCGCACGCCGCATGGCCCGCGGGAGCCCAAGTTCGTGCTGGACATCATGCACCGCCACATCGATTGGGTGGCCAAATACCTGGGCGAGTAGCGGGGGCCCAGAGCTACGTAGGGGCGCGCGGCACAAAGGTGGAATTGACTGGTCCGATGTGTGGAGGGCTTGCAGTCCTAACGCCGCCACAAGTTGTGGGGTAGGCAATTTTGCCCAATGCCACATGGTTTTCCCCGTCGGCACGAACCTGCACAAGTGGGGCGGGCAATTTTGCCCGCAGCCGCCTTTTTAGGCGGCTCTTTCGAGGTGAGGCGAGTCTTCCATCCCGGCGAGAGCCGGCTAAAAAGCCGGCTGCAGCCAGAATTGGCTGCCCCACGATTTGTGCGGGACGTCGCCGAAGTTTTTCGGGCACAGCGTGAGAGCCTGCTGCTCCCCGCGGTTGGCGAAGGGCGAGGGCTTTCCCGATGATCGCGCTCGGACAGGAAGGGCGTCTTTTCTTGCGCTTATGCGCTTAAGCTGGGGTGGCCGTCATCTCCCGGATGGGGACTTAGGGAGAACGGCGATCCTCGCTCGCCTTGCGATCAGGGCTACAAGTGAGAGGGCGGCGGGCCTAAATGCCAGGCTCGTGCATATCCATCCAAGCTCTTGCCGACTCCGTCTGCACCGGGGAATAATGTCGCTGCGTTCAATCCAACCGAATTCAAATTGCGCAGGATTTCCGGTTTCGCCTCGTGGGCGATCCGGAAAACCCAGCGCGATTTCTCCCCCAGCAGGGGCCAAATAGCTCTCCAGTGGTCCGTCTGTGGCCTGCTCGCGAATGTGAATAGACCCTGCTGAGCCACAAGGCGGGGGAAGTGAGCCCCTCGACAATGAAACACGGCAGCCCACTCCTTGAGTTCGGAGACGACGCTGTCTTTGAAGAGCTCGTCGTTGGGTTGTGCCTCATCCCACTTCGGATCCGAGTAGTCAAGGTCAGTGGGATGCGGGCCCCACACAAACCTGTCCACCTCAGGACCAACCCGCGATCTGAGCAGGTCTCCAAAACGACCGTGACGGAAGACGTAAACATACCCGTCATCGTCATCGTCATCTCTCCACCCGTCCGCCACTGCGAAGAATGCTGCAACCCACGGTGACTTCGTCCAATCGAGTAATCCGGTCGGCGCCCCGTAGTGTTGCATTACGACAAGTTGCATCCAGCGGGTTGTCAGGTACGTGCGCTCAACATCGGAGAGGTAGGTTTGTGCGTGCTCTCGGAAGCGCTGGCACATAGCTCTTTCAATTCGAAGGCGCTTTTGAAGGTATGATGGCAACGTGCTGGGATTTCACCGCGTCACGATGAATCCGGAGGTCATGGGCGGCAAGCCCTGTATTCGCGGGATGCGGGTAACGGTCGGAATGATTGTGGAGGCGCTTGCCGCCGGGCGTACCGTCGCCGATCTTCCGTACCTGGAAGAAGAGGATATCCGCGAGGCGCTCGCCTTCGCCGCCCGTTTGGCGCAGGGGCACGAGATTCGCCTCGCCAGTTGATGAACGTCCTGATCGATATGAACCTGACGCCCCGCTGGGTCCCGCATTTGCGTAGCGCGGGTCATCAAGTGGTGCATGGGGCCTCCATCGGAAGGATTTCCCCGGATCAGGAAATCTGCGACTACGCCCGCGTGAATGGATACGTTCTCCTGACCAACGATCTCGATTTTCCGCGCATCCTCGCGCACACAAAGGACGCCAAGCCGAGCGTTGTTCTTCTCCGCGGGGAGCCGTTGATTCCGGAAACCCATGGCACCGCAGTTGTCCCAAGCCCTGGTCGACTGCGAGGCCGACCTCACTCGGGGCGCCATCGTAACCGTTGACTGGTCGGACGAGCCGCGCGCCAGGGTGCTTCCTCTGAAATAATCGGCGCCCTGTTCATGGCACCGCTGCCGAGGCGCGCTCCGGCAATTCGCCATATAATGGCGGGCATGATCCGACGCATTCTCGTTATGGCGCTGGCGGGCGCCGCTCTTTTGCTGGCGGCCGACCCCACCGGCACCTGGACCGGCGACCAGCCGGGCCGCGACGGCAATACCTACAACATCACTTTCAAATTGAAAGCCGACGGCGGGAAACTCACTGGCACGATGGGCGGCGACCAGTTCGAGCAGCCCATCCAGAATGGTGAAATCCACGGCGACGACATTTCATTTATGGTTCACCTGGAGTTCGGCGACGGTATCGATTTGAAGTACACCGGCAAGGTGTCGGCGGACAAGATCGATTTCAAAGTGCAGCGAGCCGGTGGCGACGATCAGCCGCAGCCGTTCGTTGCCAAGAAGACCCAGTAGGCGAACTGCTAACCATCGAAGCGGTATAACGCCTGCTCGATGGGTGTGCCGCGCACTTCAATGCGCTTCAGGTCCGTGGTTCCGATGCCGTGGCCTTCGGCCAGCGCCAGCGTGTTGTCGCAGGTCTTGAACGGCGCGGTGCCGCGCATCGCGCGAGGGTTGTAGCCCATCACCGCCATGGTCACCGCATCGGTCGATACCGGGTTCAGGCCGGCCAGAAGCACGCCGGGTTTCACCAGGCGCACGCCGCCGATCCAGGGCCCCTCGCCGCCGGCGATGGATTCCACTCCGTCGATGATCGCCAGGTGGATCGGCCGCGCCGCCACCAGGTCCGCTACTATGTGCGGCACCCGGTAGCCGGGGTCGTGATTGGCGCCGAAATGCAGCTCCTGTGGCGCCGATTTCGAAGGCTGCCGGCGCCCCCGGTGGCCCACCGCTTCCCGCCCGCTCCTGGGACTCTCGTTGGGCTCATCCACGCCCGAATCGTCGCCGTATATCGACGCCGGCAAATTGCCGAAACAGTTTTTCAGCGAGAGCGTCACGCCGCACGTCTCGTGATTCTTGAGCTTGGCCATGCTCACGAACACGTCGGTTTCATCGTATGCGCGGTTCAGGTCGTACGCCGGATACATATAGGCGCTGCCCGGCACCCGGAATCGCGCGTAGCTCTTGCCCTTGCCCAGGGCGTTGGTATTCTCGAACTCCACGCCGCTAGCCGCCGCCAGGAGCGCCCGCGGATTCCAGCCCGAATCCAGCATGACCTCTTCCAATGGACCGGCCGTAGCCCACGGGCTCTCCACGAAGCGGATGCGTTTGGCGCCGGCGCGCCCCAGGTGATACGCCGCCGCACCCACCAGTTTGGGATGGACGTAGTGCGTCCGGGCCGGTGCCAGGCCCCGCACCCGCAGGCTCGGTGAGCCGGTCATATTCAGCTTGATGGCCACGGTTTTGTTGCGCACCAGCTTTTCCAGCCCGCCCAACTGGTCGAACATCGCGCCCAGTTTCGCCGCGATGTCCTCATCGTAGGAGGCGCATTTGGCGATGGAAACCGGTGCCGCCGGCGCCGCGGGAGCGTCGGAATTGCCCGCCGCGCGCGCCAACGGCGCCGCACTGGCCGCACTCACGATTGCCAGCCATTCTCGTCGAGTCATGCTACTGCTCCAGTCTGATGGTGGCGCAGACATTTACATTGTCGATGTCTACGCCCGAACCTTCCTCTGTCCGGTAAATCTCCAGCGGCTTTTCGGTGCCCTCCGGTGTTGTCAGAGCCGCGCGCTTGAATTCTCCCAGGTAGTGCAGGGTAACGTTTTCCACCGGGTAGTCCGAGTAATTGACCAGGTGAACCACTTCGGTTTTGCCGTCGGCGGAAACCAGGACGTTCGAAAGCACCGACGAAACGTTGAACAACCGCACCCCCAGGTTGCGGCTGCCCACCATCGAATTCACGTCGCGAAAAACGTCGTTGAGGTGCTCCGTTTCGGCCTGGTCCAGTGTGATCCTGTCCGCCTTGGGGGTTTCGTCCTTCCATCCGGGCGGCGCGGTCAGCAGCATGCCGCCGCCGCGGGTGAAGCCGCGCAGCACGTTCTTCTGTTCCGGCGTGAGAGCGTCGGCGTCCACGTTTACCGCCATGGTGGCGCCCTGGAGCGCCTCCGGGGTCAGATTCTCGCGCGGAATGGGCCGTACCGGTGTGTGCTTTACTGCCAGCATATCGAGGATGCCGCCGCTGAGCAGCCCGCCTTTGGCCGGGTCCTGCACCACCGCCAGTTTGCCCAGCTCGCGCATGCTCCGCCATTCGGGATGGCGCTCGAAATAGGCGAGCATGGCGCCCATCCGCTGCCAGTCGCGCAACGCGCCAGCGTCACGCTTGGCGAGGCGCGCGGCCAGATCGCCGTCCAGGCTCACCACCCAGCGACCACCGGAAGCGGCCGCGTCGGCAATCACCTGAAGATAGCGCTGGCTGGTGACAACGGAATGCTCCGGCGGCTGGTTGGCGATCCAGAGTTGTGCATCCCCCCAGGCGCGAACCGCATGAATAAAGCCGGTGTTGGTGTCGATCCAGGTGGAACCCGTCGGTCCCGATTTGGCGTGACCGCTATCGAGCGATGCAATGCCCGGCCAGACGCCCTGATAGGTGCCTAGTATGGGAACGCCGGCCCCCAGCTTCATGCGGCTGCGCGAGGTGATCTCGATCACCGGCGCCGCGCCGGCCGCGGCGCGTACGCTCGCCGCCACGGCCGCGGGAAAATCGCCCTCCAGCACGATGCCGGTGAGCTTCGCGGCCAGCGCCTTACGAACCTCCGCCACCGCATCGCCGTCCGGCGTCACGACGGCCAGAGTTACCAGGCCCCGTTCGGCCGCGGCTGCCTCCAGATCGGCCGAATAGGTTTTGAGAAGCAGGCAGTTGACGGGACTGCCGTTTAACAGATCGAGCGACTTCGGGTCGCTCCACTGCCACCGCGCCGGAACCCAGTCCACCGGTTGCGGTACGCCAGCGCCCAACAGAGCTGTCCATCCCATTACGGCCGCAAAGCCGACCGTACGCATCCACATATATAACAATATGGCACAAATGACACAGGCGCCATGGCACAAATGACACAGGCGCCGCGTGGCGTGGTCCGCGCAGCGGTAGTGCCTCAATCCGCGTTCATCGAAAATCAGCAAACGCTTGCACCCGATGCCACAGCCGAGCCGACATCCCCTGTTTCCACATGGGAGAGTTAAGCCCAGAGGCCCGTCTCCCTAGAAACCGATGCACCGGGGTATATTGGGTGCGACCCGGCTTTGGCTCGTCTTTGTCTAAGACAGATTTGGCCACAAATGTGCGTTATTGACGGTTTTGGTCGATACGTATAAAGTTAGGATTCTAGGCAGAGGATAATGGCAATGAGCAAAGATCGAAGTCCCTCGTACGTTTTGGGCTGGCTGACCACATCAGCGAACTACACAGTGGTCACATCTTCCGCTCCGCCGGAGCATCGATCAGTGGCGCCAGTCCAGCGGACGCGGATGGACGGCTGTAACGCCGACCAAACCAGGGTCAGCGCCTCTTCACCCGCGCCGTGCTCGGGCAAAGATCTCGTCAAAACGGCGTGATCGGACCCCTTCAAAGCGCTCTATTTCGACTTTTGCCAATTCCAGCCGGCTGCCGGCCCGCACATCTGGGTACGGCTCATTGAACACAATACACCGGATTCCAGCCAATACGACCTTTTCAGTGCACTGGAAGCACGGGAAGGTGGTTGTATATAGTGTTGCGCCCCGGCTTCTCCGTCCCGCAGCGAATAGCGCCGCGACCTCGGCGTGAATCGCCGTGCAGAGGGTCATGGCCCGCTCCGACCAGAAGTAGTTCTCCATATCTTTCTTGCACGCGCCACATTTCCAGCGCGGTTGGTCGCTATCGCCATTCGCGAGTTGCGCCCCACACATTGGGCATCGGATTCCGAGCGCAACGAAAGACGCGTGCGCTTCGTCCCTAACGATGTCGCGGTAGCATTCTCCTCTCTTCCGGTTCCGGAAATAGGTCACCTCCTCGACGCAAGGCCTTGTCGGGCTCGGATTCTCGTTGAATCCTTGGCCAACGATATCCCCCATTTCGCCCGGGGGCGCTGTAACGATCACTGCCCCGACCTGTCGCTTTAGGCACTTCGATCCGTGTGCAGCCGAATACGCCAGATTCATGAATATCTCGGATGGGTTCGCGTACCGTGGGGTTAGGCCAGTGACCAGATCCACATATTGAGGCACCTTCTCTCGCAGTCCCGCTATGCCCGCGTGATCGGTATTGTTGATCAGTACGTCTGCCTGATCCACACAAATCTGTACTTGCTGCCCGTATTTGTAATCTTCATCGCGGTCGCGGTCGTCATCCTGCCGAAACGCTTCGACTCCCCCACCATCGCCCTCGTACAGATGCTTTAATCGAAGCCATCTTTCGGAGGTGGGGCATTCAAGAGCGAATAGAAAGAAGTCGGATCCGAACCGCTCACGAAGGTAATCTGTCTCCCCCGTATTCCGGATGCCATCAACAACCACACATGTGCCTTTGTTTAGTTGCCAGAGCTTATCGACAGCCCGCTCCGCGAGTATTCCTGGATTGGAAGTCTCGCCGCGCATCTGGTCCCCCAGCGTTTGCAAATCGGATCGCTTCGAGGGAACTCCGGGATTCCGGGTATCCCACTCGGCCCGCAGAACGTCGGAGAGGCGCACCGCCGTATATCCGCGGCGTTCCTTCAGGATCTTGGCCGTTTCTGTGCATCCAGACCCGAAAGGACCCGTCAGCCCGATGACTGTTGCTTTGCCCTGCATACTGGGATTATATCGGTCTCCGCTGAGCGTCGGCGCATTCCGCCTGCCTGGGCGTTGATCGACGCTGAGGCGCCGGCGGGGGGTTCCTCCAGATGGAAACGCTCTTTCGCGGTTGAGTCATCGGCCAAAATTACCCTCGGTCCGTATTGCGCTTCCGTTCTGGATGAGTTTCCTCGTCGGCGCACATTTCAAGCATTGCCCCGCGCACACCCGCGCTCGCGGCCCTAATGCGTCAAATCGTAAGTGAAATAGTTCATGGCGACCTTGTAGGCCAGCGTCGCCCATTTCTCGGGATAACGGGCGTCGTCGGACCACTCCCAGGCATCGCCCAGGTCCATATTGTGACAGATTGCCACCATGATCCGGCCTTTGTCGTCGTAGATCGCGCGCCAGTGCGGCGGCCTGCCGGTCGGGCCCTTTTCATAAGTCAGCCCGGTATAAGTCCATTGCCACCCGGGTACCTGGAACCGCTCGTCCAGATCGTAGATGGTATGGAAGATGGGGTCGCTGTCGTCGATGTCCACGATGGGCCGGTCGGGGAAAACCTTGCTCATGCTGGCGGTAAAAACCTGCCACTCGTTCATGCCCCGATACTGTTCCGAGCCGTGGAAATCGTCGACCATCAGGAAACCGCCGCGCAGAAGAAACTCCCGCAATCGCGCCACCTGATCGTCCGGCAGGTACCAATGGCCGACCTCGACCGCATACATCATCGGCCAGTTGTAGACGTCGCCGGTGTCGTCGAGCTCCACCACCTGCTCCACCGACCGCGTGTCGATCCGCGTCAACCGGCGCACGCCTTGCAGCAGATGCCGGTCCGAGCGAGGATAATCCATCGTCCAGTTCAGATTGGACCGGTAACCGCGGTTGACGCCGGGGCACTTCAGCCGCGCCCGCGTCCACTCGTGCTTTTCCAGATAATCGGACGGCAGCGGAAAGTTCTCGTACTCGAACGCTTCGTATTCGCGAAACGGCTTCTGGGCGCGCAACACACTCCACGCGCCGAAGCCGGCAAGAAGTAACGCCAGTGCCGATCGAAGACGCACCCTTGGGCACAGGATAGCAAATCGAAGCCCTGTGCCGGCTGATATACTCGTGGTTTCCACATGGCGAATCCGAAGTACGCGGTTTCCGACAAGCCGATACCGGTGGCCGAGCTGGTCGACACGCTGAGCGACGGCACCAAAGTGAAGCGGCGCATTCCGCGCATGCGGGCCTGCAACGAGAAAGACGAAAAGGGCAAGCTGTGCGCGGGGCACCTGAAACGCTGGTTCTTCTTCGGCGATGAAGTGAAGCGGAAGTTCGGCGCCGATGCCGAAATTTACCGCTGCGAACATTGCAAGACGCTCTACCTTCCCAACCCGGAAGAGACGCCGCGAACAGGTACGCTGGCGTATTAGGCGCGTGGGACAGACGATCGTTTTTTTGTCGTCTGTCAGGCTCTTACGGCCTGGTCGGTCTGACAGACCACGAAAAGCGATGGTCTGTCCCACTGTCCGCAGGGTCTGACCTCACTGTTGGATGGCAGTCCGCAGGGCGGTTTCAAGCGCCTTCTGCTTCTCCGCGGTCAGCTTTTTTCCTTCGGCGGTGATATAGAACACATCGATGGCTTTGTGGGCCTGGGTGTCGATGAGCACGACTTCGATATTGGCGCCAAAACGGGAAAAGGTGGAGGCCAGGTCGTAGAGCAGGCCGGGCCGGTCCTGAGCCACGATTTCCACCAAAGTCGCGGTGGCGCTGGCTTCGGCATTAAAGGCGACCCGGCTGGCTACGCCGGCTTTGCGGCTGGGCAGCTTGGGCTTGGGACGATTGCGGAGCAGAACCTTGACGTCCATCCGGCCGGAAATCACTTTTTCCACCGAGGAACGCAGGCGGTCGACCTCGGTCGGGTTTAGCTCGAGGGTCCGCATGGGGTCCTCGAAGTTGAAGGTGTCCAGGATCAGGCCGCGCCGGTTGGAAAAAGCTTCGGCCTGCACGATATTCATGCCGAAACTCGAAAGCGTCCCGGCCACGGAGGCGAACAGGCCGGGGCGGTCGCGCGCGACCAGGGTCAACTGCCAGACCGATTCGCGGCGGCGAATTTCGACGGCGAAGCCGGTGGGACGGGCGCGGAGTTCCAGCGCCATGTGCTCGTCGATTTCGGCGTCGCCGTGGGTGCGCAGATAGCGAGTGGGAAAACCTTCGAGGAAAGCGACCCGTTCCGGCGGAATGGCCGGCGCCGCCTCGATGCGATCGGTTTCGAGCTCCCGCGTCAGCTCGCGATACACGCGCAAGTAGACCTGCCAGAGCTGCTGGGAGCGCCACGGCGTCATGGCGGAGGGGTTGACGGCGCTAATGTCGGCGTAGGTGAGCAGGGTCAGCGCCTTCAAGCGCTCGACCGTTCCCATGCGCCGGGCGATTTCGGCGATGGCCTGCGGATCCGAGGTGTCGCGGGACTGCATCACCTCGGACAGCCCCAGGTGGCTGGCGATGAGGAACCGCACCAGGTCGCGGTCGGCAGCCGGCATGCCGATGCGCAAAGCGGCCTGTTCGGCCAGCCCGACGGAGCCGGCGACGTGCCCGGCTTCGGGCGTGCCTTTCCCCGAGTCGTGAAACAGGAGGGCGAACATCAATATGCCCGGCCGGGTCACTTCAGCCAGGATTTCGCGGTACGGCCCTTCCACCGCGCGCAGATTGTGCATGGCCACCAGGGTATGTTCGTCCACCGTGTAGCGATGGTAGAAGTCGCGAATTACCTGGCATTCGATGGCCTTCAGCTCGGGGAACAGGACGGTGAGCAAGCCGGTCTCGTGCATGCCGCGCATGGCTAGCGAGGCATACGGCAAGCTGAGAATGTCTTCCAGGGGACGCCAGAGCGGCTGGTCGCCGGTGAAATGCCACTTCAGGCGATCGAGCCGGCCGGCGATGCGTTCTTCGGCTTCGAAGGATAGGGCAAAGCCGTGGCGGCCCACGAATTCGAAAAGCCGCAGCACCAGCTCCGGGTGCGTATCGAGCTGTTGCGGCTCGCGGATATGGGCGCGCTCGCGATGCACGCTGAAATCGGAGTTGGAAAGACGGGAACGCCAATTGCGGAACTGGGCCAGCAGCGAGCTGAGGGACGCTTCGCTGGCGTCCAACTGGCGCATGGCGGCATGGTAGACGGCCCGGGCATGGCGGTAATACTCGCGCATCCAGGCGGCCACTTCGCCGTGCTCCCACTGTTCGGCGATGGCGTCCTGGGCCTCGAACGACAAGGAATTGCTGTCGCGTCCCGCCTGAAAGTGCAGAAAGCAGCGCAAGCGCGCCAGGTGCACAAAGGTGTGACGCAGAGCGGAGGAAAGCTCGGGAGCGGTCACGCGCGTGGCGTCGGTGTCGTGCAATTGGTTGAGCCAGCAAAGCAACTGGAAATCGCGCAATCCCCCGGGAGTGTCCTTGATGTTCGGTTCCAGATGGTAGAAAGTGTTGCCGTACTTGGCATGCCGCTCGTGGGTCAGCCGCGCCAGATTGCGGATCAGCGCTTCGCGGTTGGCCTGAATGAAACGCGGCAGCCGGGCGGCCATCGAGGCATAGAGCGCGCGGTCTCCGGCCAGGTAGCGCTGATCGATCAGGCTGATGTTGAGCTCGGTGTTGCGGTCGTGGACGGATGTGCATTCCTCCACCGTCCGCACGGAATGGCTGACACGCAGGCCGGCATCCCAGAGGCGCTGGAGAAACGCCGCGATTTCCGGTTTATGTTCCTGCGCCAGGGCTTCGGCTTCCACCAGCAGCAGCAGATCGACGTCGGAATAGGGGAAGAGATGGCGCCGCCCGTAGCCCCCGACGGCCAGCACGGAAAAGCCGGCGGGAACGGCCGACAGCAACAGTTCGCGCGCCGTACCCTCCACCAGGCGGTCGACCGCGGCGGTACGCTCGGCCAGCGCCGTGAGGGCGTCGCCGGTCTCGAAAAACGTCCGCGCCGGGTCGGATGGGCTGTTAGAGGGCAGTATCGCCTCGGTCATCGTTTCGAATTCGAATGGCCTCGGCGACATCGTAGACGAAGATCTTGCCATCGCCAATCTTGCCGCTGCGGGCCGCTTGGGTAACGGTTTTGATTACTTCCTCGTAGCGGGAATTGGAGACGACAAGCTCGACCTTCACCTTGGGCAGCAGGTCGACGTTGTACTCCTGGCCGCGGTAAACCTCTTTGTGGCCCTTTTGGCGCCCGTGCCCGCGAACTTCGCTGATGGTCATTCCGTCGATGCCAATGCTCTTGAGCGCCTCCTTAACTTCATCGAGCTTGAACGGCTGAATGATTGCCTCGATTTTCTTCATTGCCCAGCCCCCCGCGATTCGAAGATCCAGACTTCGGAGTGCATGCTCAGGCCGGGATGCCTGGTCCCCGCGCGCTGGCCACTCACCTCCATAAAGTAGCAAAACGCACCGGGATCTGCGTTTCAGGACTTTCTATGCGCCAGATTCGAAATTTTTATGGATGGCCTGCCACAATCCTATAACCCCTCGTTTCCTTTGCGAGCCGCGAGGAGTTTTTTGTGCCGGTCGCGGTCGGGACAGCGGTTTCGGCCCGGTCTGCGCGATGATAGGCGCCATGGGTGTGGAAGCCCACGCCTGGGAGGCCGATCTGGCGGACGTCAGCTCCATCCCTCTGCTGTACGATCGGGCAGAGCACCTGCTGGGGCCGGTTGAGATCGTCGTGAACAACGCGGCGGCCTGGGAGGCGGATACATTTATACCTTCCGGCGCGGAATTGGACAACAAGCTGGTGGAGTTGTGGACGGACCGGCTGAAAGGCACTGGCATCCGGGCAGGTCCGCTGGGTAACGGGACAAAGGATTTATGTCGGCGGCGGACACGGGATGTGAAGCGCCGCTCCCGGCAAAGGTGACTTCAGTCGAGCAGACGGCGTCACGACCAGCTCGCCGCTCATCGCTTCACTTTTTTCGCCAGTTCATATCGGGCCAGCATCAATGCCTCGACGGGCCGGGAAGCGCGGAACCCGAATTGGCGCAGGCGTTTGATGGCCTCTGGAAAGTCGACGTACCCGCGCAGGGACGCTTGCAAGAGGACGGCCAGCGTGCCCGCCACCTTCAGGTGCCGCGCCTCGGCCTCCCGTCGGCCGGCTCGTTCGTCGATTAGAAGCACGTCCGCCCGGACTTCAAGAGCAAGGCTGATTGCCTCGCGTTCTCCGTCGCCCAACTCCGCCACTAGGCTCGCGTCTAGTTGCCGCACCTGCATCTCCTCAAGCCATCCGGGAGGTGCGGATGCCCACGCACTCACCGCGAGAGGAGCTTCGGGGTGCCGCATCTCGATTAGAACGGAATGAGGAACCAGAACGCGGCCATAGATTTCCCGAAGAACATCGGCGTGGCCGAGACGGATGAAGTAGTTGAGCGGGCTGGTGTCTGCAACGACGATCATGCCGGCGATCGCCCGGCTTCCACCAGCCGGTCCAGCGTGGCCATGTCCTTATTGAGATCCTCGACGGTGTAGTCGTAGATTTCATGCTGCTGGAGGAAGGCATCCACCTGCATGCGCGTTCCGAAGCCGAGAATCTGGCGCACCTGTTCCATTGTCAGCCGGCCGTCACGGTACGCTCCGGCCACCGACTCTTCCAGTAGGGACCGGGACGCATCGCGGCCTTCTGGCACGAGGTGCTGGAGAAACCGGTCGGGGATATCGACGGTGACCTGCATAGCTTGAGGTTAGCAAAGCGGGCAGCGAACCACCGCCTCGCCCGCCTTCCGCCCCATTCACAGAATTCCGGGGAAAACAACTCCTTATATACGTGTATTGGCGCCCGCCAAGCCGGGTGAATTCACCCGTGCCGCATGCTACATTCCGAGGTGGAGGGTAGCTTCGTCGAGCCCGCCAGGAGGGTCGGAACGTCGGGGGCAAGAAATACCGAACGAACCCATTATTGGCTGCAACATTAAGAAAAATACCGGCTTATTCGGTGGGTCCGGAGTGGCCTCGACCCCGAACGAACCTAGCCGCCGGTTGATCGGCTCAGTTCGATACCGTTTTAGTCCCATTTGGCGCGTGCCTCCCATCCACTAGCATCTGAGCGACTTAGGAGATCTCCCGCGATCGGTTCTAAAAAATTGTGGATTTTTACGACAAGCAGGTCTTATAATCGTTATTTAGAAGCTCATCCGCTCGAAAGAGGAAGGGGAAAATGTCCAGCCCATCTGCCGTAACCCGGCCTAAAGTGACCATCGATGGCAACGAGGCCGCCGCTTATATCGCTCACCAGGCCAGTGAAGTCATCGCGATTTATCCCATTACGCCATCGTCCAATATGGGCGAATGGGCCGACCAGTGGTCGGCTGAAGGCAAGACCAACATTTGGGATACCGTGCCTACGGTAATCGAAATGCAAAGCGAGGGCGGCGCGGCCGGCGCCCTGCACGGCGCCCTGCAGGCCGGCTCGCTCTGCACCACCTTCACCGCCGCCCAGGGTCTGCTGCTCATGATCCCCAATATGTATAAGATCGCGGGCGAGCTCACTCCCACCGTGTTCCACATCGCGGCGCGGACGGTGGCGGCCCACGCCCTCTCGATCTTCGGCGACCATTCCGACGTGATGAGCGCCCGCTCCACCGGTTTCGCCCAACTGTCCTCCTGCTCGGTACAGGAAGTGATGGACCTGGCGCTGATCGCCCATGCCGCCACGCTAGAAGCGCGCGTCCCCTTCCTGCATTTCTTCGACGGTTTCCGCACCTCCCACGAAGTAGCCAAAGTGGAGCAGCTTTCGCGCGAAGACATCCGCGCCATGATCGACGAAGACCTGGTGATGGCGCACCGCGCGCGGGCCCTGTCGCCGGAGCATCCCGTGATTCGCGGCACCGCCCAGAATCCGGATTTCTACTTCCAGGCGCGCGAAGCCTGCAATTCGTTCTACCTCGCCACCCCCGCCATCGTGCAGAGCGTGATGGACAAGTTCGCCCGCGTGGTGGGACGCCACTATCACCTGTTCGATTATGAGGGTGCGCCGGACGCCGAGCGCGTGATCGTCATCATGGGCTCGGGCGCGGAAGTGGCGCACGAAGCCGTGGAGGCCATGAACGCGGCCGGCGAAAAGGTGGGCGTGCTCAAAGTCCGGCTGTTCCTGCCCTTCGACACCGAAAAGTTTATCGCCGCGCTGCCCGCTACGGTGAAATCCCTGGCCGTGCTCGACCGCACCAAGGAACCCGGCGCCCTGGGCGAGCCGCTCTACGTGGAAGTGCTGACCGGACTGGCGCAAGCCGGCGTTTCCAAACGGGTCATCGGCGGCCGTTACGGGCTTTCCTCCAAGGAATTCACGCCCGCCATGGTCAAGGCCGTATTCGACGAACTGCACAAGCCGTCGCCCAAGAACCATTTCACCGTCGGCATCAACGACGACGTTACCCACACCAGCCTCAATTACGACCCGGCTTACTCCACCGAAGTGCCCGGCACGGTGCGCGCCCTGTTCTACGGCCTGGGCGCCGATGGCACCGTGGGCGCCAACAAGAATTCCATCAAGATCATCGGCGAGGAAACCGACAACTTCGCCCAGGGCTATTTCGTCTACGATTCCAAGAAATCCGGCGCCATCACCATCTCGCACCTGCGCTTCGGCCCCAAGCCGCTCCATTCCAGCTACCTCATCACCAGGGCCAGTTTCGTGGCCTGCCATCAGTTTTCCTTCCTGGAGCGCGTGGACGTGTTGAAGTACGCCGAAAAGGGCGCCACCTTCCTGCTCAACAGCTCGTTCGGGCCGGAGGAAATCTGGGACCACCTGCCACTCACGGTGCAGCGCCAGATTATCGACAAGCAACTCAAGTTCTACGTGATCGACGGCTATGAAGTGGCCAAGCAGACCGGCATGGGCGGGCGCATCAACACCATCATGCAGACTTGTTTCTTCGCCATCAGCGGCGTGCTGCCCTCCGAAGAAGCTATCGACGCCATCAAGCACGCCATCAAGAAAACCTACGGCAAGCGCGGCGATACCGTGGTTCAAAAGAATTACGCGGCGGTGGACGAGGCCGTCGGTCATCTGCATCGCGTGAAGGTTCCCGACAAAGTCACCGCGCAGTTCGACATCCGCCCGGCGGTGCCAGCCAACGCCCCCGAATTCGTGCAGAAGGTTACGGCGCGCATGCTGGCCGGCGAAGGCGACGAGCTGCCGGTGAGCCTGATCCCCGTGGACGGTACTTTCCCCAGCGCCACCACCCAGTGGGAGAAGCGCAATATCGCCCTCGAAATCCCCGTCTGGGACGAGGAGATCTGCATTCAGTGCGGCAAGTGCGTGCTGGTCTGCCCGCACGCCACCATCCGCGCCAAGGTGTACGACACGGCGTATCTCGAAGGCGCGCCCAGTACCTTCAAAGCCGTGGCTGCCCGCTGGAAGGATTTCAAGGAGCGCAAGTATACCCTCCAGGTGGCGCCGGAAGATTGCACCGGCTGCACCTTGTGCGTGCAGGTCTGCCCGGTGAAAAGCAAGACGGAAGTCAAGCATCGCGCCATTAATATGGTGGCGCAAGCGCCGCTGCGCGATTCGGAAGCCGCCAACTGGGATTTCTTCCTGAAGCTTCCCGAAACCGGCCGAGACACGCTCTCCATGAACCAGGTCAAGGACGTGCAGTTGCTCCGGCCCCTGTTCGAATTCTCGGGCGCCTGTTCGGGCTGCGGCGAAACCCCGTACATCAAGCTGCTGACCCAGCTTTTCGGCGACCGCACCTATATCGGCAACGCTACCGGCTGCTCGTCGATTTATGGCGGCAACCTGCCCAGCACGCCTTACTGCACCAATGCCGAAGGCCACGGCCCCACCTGGTCGAACTCGCTGTTCGAAGATAACGCCGAATTCGGCCTGGGAATGCGCCTGGCGGTCGACAAGCAGAACGAATACGCGCGCGAGTTGGTGGCGCGCATGGGAATGACGATCGGCGAGGAACTGGCGGAAGCGATTCTAAAGGCCGATCAATCCACCGAGCCCGGCATTTTCGCCCAGCGCGAACGCGTCCGGCTGCTCAAGGAAAAGCTCGTCGGCGCCGTCACCCTGGAAGCCCGCAACCTGGCGGCCATGGCCGATTCGCTGGTCAAGAAAAGCGTCTGGATTCTGGGCGGCGACGGCTGGGCCTACGACATCGGCTACGGCGGTCTCGATCACGTGCTCGCTTCCGGCCGCAACGTCAACGTCCTGGTGCTCGATACCGAAGTCTATTCCAATACCGGCGGCCAGGCCTCCAAGTCCACTCCGCGCGGCGCCGTCGCCAAGTTCGCCGCCGCCGGCAAACCGGTCGGCAAGAAGGATCTTGCCATGATGGCCGTGAGCTACGGCAGCGTCTACGTGGCGCGCGTGGCCATGGGCGCCGGCGACATGCACACCCTCAAGGCCTTTCTCGAAGCCGAGGCCTTCAACGGCCCGTCCCTCATCATCGCCTACAGCCATTGCATCGCCCACGGCTATGACATGGCTTACGGCCTGGAGCAGCAAAAAGCCGCCGTCAACTCCGGCTACTGGCCGCTGTTCCGCTACAATCCCGACCTGGTGGCGCAGGGCAAGAACCCCTTCCAGCTCGATTCGCGTCCGCCCTCGATCCCGCTCAAGGATTACATCTACAACGAAACCCGCTACACCATGCTGGTCAAGAGCAATCCGGACCACGCCCGCGTGCTGCTGGAGGAAGCCAAAGAGGATGTCGCTTCCCACTGGAAGCTGTACGACTATCTGGCGCACGAGAGTTTCGCCGCGCCGCAGGAGGTGAAGAAATGATCGACCTCAGCAAGACCATCGACCTTTCCACAACCTATCTCGGGTTGAAGCTCAAGAATCCGCTGGTGGCGTCGTCTTCGCCGCTGTGCCAGGAAGTAGCCAATGTGCGCCGGATCGAGGATTCCGGCGCCGCGGCCGTCGTGCTGGCCTCCATGTTCGAAGAGCAGATCGAGCTCGAAAGCGACGAGCTCGACCGCTTCCTGACCGAAGGCTCGGAGCTTTCTCCCGAGTCGATCACCCACTTCCCCGAGCTCACCCACCGCGTCATGGGGCCGGAAGTCTACCTGGCCCACATTGCGCGCTGCAAACAGGCCGTCAAGATTCCCGTCATCGCCAGCCTGAACGGTACCACCAAGGGCGGCTGGGTCGGCTACGCCAAGCAGATGCAACAGGCGGGCGCCGATGCCATCGAGCTGAACGTCTATTACATCCCCACCGATCCCGATCTTTCCGCGGACAGTGTCGAGCGCACCTATGTCGACCTGGTTCGCGCGGTGAAGGCGGAGGTGCGGATTCCCGTGGCGGTGAAGCTGGGACCGTATTTCAGCAACATGGCCAACATGGCCAAGAAACTGGAAGCCGCCGGCGCCGACGGCCTGGTTCTGTTCAACCGCTTCTACCAGCCCGATTTCGACCTTGAATCCCTGGAGGTGGTGCCCAACCTGATGCTCAGCACCCCCTACGAGTTGCTGCTCCGCCTGCACTGGATCGGGATGCTCTACGGCAACGTCAAACCCGACTTGGCGCTGACCGGCGGAGCCCACTCGGCCACCGACATCGTCAAAGCGATCATGGCCGGCGCCAAAGTGGTCATGATGACTTCCGCCCTGCTAAAGCGCGGTATCAGCTACCTCGATACCCTCTCGACCGAGCTGCTCGTCTGGTTGGGCGAACACGAATACGATTCCATCAAGCAGATGCAAGGCAGCATGAGCCGCAACTCGGTCCCCCAGCCGCGCGCCTTCGAACGCGCCAACTACATGAAGGTGCTCAGCAGCTACGCGTCACGATAGCGGTCAGCTTTCAGCGGTCAGCTTTCAGCTACACCGGATAGCTGATCGCTGAAGGCTGTGCGCTCTTTCTCGCCTCCAGCATTTTCCGGTAAGCTTCCAGCAGCCGCTCCCGGGCTTCGTTGCCGATCGGTTCGGGCATTTCGCTCGGCCGGTAACGATGACACAAATCCACCGTCTTGCGCAGACTCTCGGCGAACTCGATGCACGGCGGGCATCCGGCCAGATGAGTCTCGATTTCCTGGCACGCCTCGGGTGGAAGTTCCAGGTTCAGGTATTCGGACAGCAGGGAAAAGACTTCCTTGCATTTTTCGGTGCGATCGTCGGACTCCATCTCATTTTCCTCAGGTGCGGCCGGGCAGTCTCCCGCCACCGCTCCGCAGGTATTCGTCCAATTCCTGGCGGACCGCCAGACGCGCCCGGTGCAAGCGCGTCTTGACGACGTCCTCGGTCAACTCCAGGATCTGGGCGGTTTCGAGCGTGGACAACTCCTCCACATCGCGCAGCAGGATGACCGCGCGGTAGTTGTCCGGCAGCCCGCCGATCGCTCGCGCCAGCGCTTCTTTCATTTCCGCGTCGAGCGCCTGGCGATCCGGCAGCCGCGACCAATCGGCGATCTCCATCTTCGCATGGCCGCCGCCATCGTTGCTGGCCGGCAAAAACTCGTCGAGCGAAAGTTCCCGGGAGGGAGCGAAGGCGCTCTTTCTCCGCTTCATCAGGCAGGCGTTCCTGGCGATCCGAAATACCCAGGAGCGCACCCTCTCCGGTTCGCGCAGCCGGTCGAAACTCTCGAACACCCGCAGCAAGGTCTCCTGCGCCACCTCCTCGGCGTCCTCGCGCTGTCCGCACATCAGCCAGCTATAGTGGAAAATCTTCTCCCGGAAGTGTTCCACAAAGCGATCGAACGCCTCCGGCGCTCCAGCCATCAATTGACGCGCGAGTTCGGCTTCGGTTTCACGTTCCAAGGCCCGGTACCGCTTTTCATTGTAACGATACCGTTCGGCTAGACCTCGGCTGCCGCCGGTGTGAGGATCGCGATTTCGATACTCGGCCCTCCCACCAGCGTGTTGTGAATCAAACAGGCCTTCACCGCGCGCAGAATGCCGGCCCGGTGACGATCGTCCAGGCCGGGAACCGTCACCTCGATCTGGAACGAGCCCAGGCGGGCCGGCTGCGCGGCTTTCTCCGCCACAACCCGCACGTTCAAATCCTGGGCGGCCAATTGCCGGGTCTTCAAATACTGAGCCGCGTAGTAGGCCGCGCAAGTCGCCAGCGACGCCAAAAGAAACTCCGGCGGCGTCATGCCGGCATCCGAGCCGCCGTTCTCGACCGGCTGGTCGCAAATCGCCCGATGGCCCCGGGCGGCGACTTCGAACTTCGAGTCCCGCAGATATCTTGCCGATACTTCCATCCGTTTTTCGTCCTGCCTGTAAGGATTCAATCCCCGCCAGAAGGTGACAAAATCGGCTCACGGGCCACGAGGGTTCGCCAAACCCCCATACTGAAAAGGATGAACACGGAAACATCGCCGTTCGAACTCACCCTGCCGGTGGAACCCGCCGATATCGACGAGCTTGGCCACGTCAACAACGTCGCCTACCTGCGCTGGGTGCAGGACGTCGCCGTCGCCCACTGGAGGACCGTCGCGTCCGCCGCGGAACAAGCCCGCCTCTGGTGGATCGTCGTGCGCCACGAGATCGATTACAAACATCCCGCCTATCTGGGCGACCGGATCGTCGCCAAGACCTGGGTCGGGACCGCCAGCCGGATCCGCTTCGAGCGGCATACCGAATTGCTGCGCGAGAGCGATCGCTGCCTGCTGGCGAAAGCTCGCACCCTGTGGTGCCCCATCGACGCCGCTACCGGAAAGCCGGCCAGCGTCGGCCCCGATATCCGCGCCCGCTTCTCGGTGGCCGAGGAGGCGTAGGCCAAGTGCTCGCGTTCATTTGGTGGGACAGGCCTCCCGGCCTGTCGTAGCCGCGAAGCGGCTCTTCCAGCCGCCGACAGGCCAGGAGGCCTGTCCCACTCGGCAACGGAACTCTGAACTGAGAACTCTGAACTGCAGTCCGTCACTCGCGCTACAATAGCCACTTCCATGCCCATCCTGGACATCAACGACATTAGCGCCATTCTGCCTCATCGCTACCCATTCCTGCTGGTCGACCGGATCGTCGAACTGGAAGCGGACCGCGTTGTGGGCATCAAGAACGTAACTCTGAACGAGCCGTTTTTTCAGGGGCATTTTCCCGACTTTCCCGTCATGCCGGGCGTTCTGATCGTGGAAGCCATGGCCCAGGCCGCCGGCGTTCTGGTGCTGAAGAGCATTCCCGATCGGCACCGCAAGGTGGTGCTGCTGGTGGCGATCGAGAGTGCGCGCTTCCGCAAACCGGTGATTCCGGGCGACACGCTTCGTATGGAGATGAAGGTGCTGAAGCGCAAGGCCAGCGTGGCCAAGATGGCGGGGGTGGCGACGGTGGATGGCGTCGTGGTGGCCGAAGCCGAAGTCATGTGCAAGCTGGCCGACAAGGAGGACAGCCCGGCTGGCGCGCCCGGCGGCGCGTCCCAGCCCTGAGCCGGCGCGATGCCCATTCATCCGACCGCCATTGTGGACGCGCGGGCGCGCATTTCGGGCAGCGCCGAAATCGGACCCTATGCGGTGATCGGCGCCGAGGTGGAGATCGGCCCCCGCACCCGCCTGATGGCCCACAATTACCTGGAAGGCCCCACCTGGATCGGCGCCGACAACGTTCTGTTTCCCTATAGCACCATCGGCGTCGCCTCCCAGGATTTGAAATACAAAGGCGAGCGCGCCGAAACCCGCATCGGCGACCGTAACCGCATCCGCGAGTTCGTCAGCATTCACCGCGGCACCCAGGGCGGCGGCCTGGTCACTTCCGTCGGCAGCGATAACCTGCTCATGACCTACGCCCACGTGGCCCACGATGTACGCATCGGCGACCACGTGATCCTGGGCAATAGCGTAGGCCTGGCCGGACACGTGATCGTCGAAGACTGGGCCGATGTCGCTCCCTTCTGCGGCGTGCACCAGTTCTGCCGGATCGGCCGGCACGCCTTCGTCGGCCCCTACAGCGTCGTCAAGCAGGACGTCATGCCGTATTCGCTCAGTAGTTGCAAGCCGGAAATCTCGGTGTTCGGCGCCAACAGCATCGGACTGGAGCGGCGCGGTTTCGACAAAGAGACGATCGAAGCCCTTCAGACCGCTTTTCGCCTGCTCACCCGCGCGCACTTGAATACCGCCCAGGCCATCCAGCGCATTCGCGCCGAAGTTTCCCCCTGCCAACCCGTCGACGAGTTGCTCGCCTTCATCCAGGCATCGGAGAGAGGGGTGGTCAAATGACTGTTTTCGTGGCGCGCGCACTCGTGCGTGCCGCGTCGAGACTCATCTCGACGCCCGTCTTCCAGCCGGAAACTGTGGGGCAGACCATCGTTTTATGTGGTCTGCCCCTGTGGATTTCTGTGACCGCCGTTTATGCGCTACGGTCTCATCGCCGGTAACGGCCGATTCCCGCTGCTGGCGCTCGAAAGCGCGCGGCGGCTGGGGCACGACGTCACCGTCATCGCCATCGAGGAAGAGGCTCCGCCGGAAGTGGAGAAGTTGGCGGCGCGCTGTCATTGGATCTCGCTCGGCGCGCTAACGAAGCTCATCGACATCCTCAAGAGCGAAGGCATCGCCGACGTGGTGATGTGCGGCCAGATCAAGCACGCCAGCATCTTCTCGTCGATTCGTCCCGACTGGCGGCTGGTAAAACTGCTGGCCTCGCTGCCCTCCAAGAATACCGACGGCTTGATTGGGGGCGTGATTCGCGTTCTCGAAGACGAAGGGATCCACCTGCGCGATTCCACCACCTTGTTGAAGCCCCTGCTGGCCTTGCCCGGAGCGATGACCGCGCGCAAGCCGAACCGGCAGGAGCAGGCCGATATCGATTACGGCCGGCGCGTGGCTAACGCCCTGGCGGGCGTGGACGTGGGCCAATCCGTGGCCGTCTGCGAGCGCTCCTGCGTGGCCCTGGAAGCGATGGAAGGCACCGACGCCATGTTGCGCCGCGCCGCCGGCCTGGTCAACGGCCGGCCCCTGACGCTGGTCAAAATGGCGCGCCGCCGCGAACACCTGCTCTTCGACGTGCCCGTGGTGGGCGCCGCGACCATCCCGGTGATGCGCGAAACCGGCACAACCGTGGCCGCCATCGAAGCCGGGCGTACGCTAATGCTCGACCGCGAGGAAATGCTGGCGGCAGCCAACCAGGCCGGAATCGCCATCGTAGGATTGGAGGTCGAAGCTTAGTGCATGGCTTCGGAAGTTCGTTGGCGCATCCGGCAACCGCTCCCTCACGGTCGCGGCTCGGAAATGCGCGAGCCGCGACCGTGAGGGAGCGGTTGCCGGATGCGCCACTGTAATTACGAAAGCGAGTACTGAGTGCGCGGTTGAAGGCCGAAAGCTTCGGGAACACAGAGAAACTCATGGCACCAGATATCCCCAAAATTCGCTTGGCCGTAGTTGGCGCCGGCCAGTTCGGGCGCAACCACTGTCGCGTGGCGCGGGAATCGGCTCGGGCGGAACTCGTGGCAGTGGTGGACCGGGATGCCGCGCGCGCGGCCGAGGGCGCTGCCGGCACGGCCCTGGCCCTCACCGACGCGCGCGACCTGGCGGGCAAGGTGGACGCCGCTATCGTGGCCGTCCCCACCACGGCTCACGAGGAGGTGGCTTGCGGGCTGCTCGAAGCCGGCATCGATTGCCTGGTGGAAAAGCCCATCGCTTGCGACCTGGCTTCGGCAGACCGGCTGATCGCCGCCGCCGCGAGGCACGGCCGGATTCTCCAGGTCGGGCATTTGGAACGCTTCAACCCGGCCGTGCTGGAACTGGAACGCCGCGCCCGGCTGCCCCTCTTTTTCGAGGTGCACCGGATGAACCTGTTCAGCCCGCGCAGCCTGGATGTGGACGTGGTGCTGGATCTCATGATCCACGATGTGGACGTGGTCCTGGCCCTGGCCGGCGCCTCGCCTGTGGAAATCCGCGCGGCCGGCATCACGATTCTCTCCCAAAAGGTGGACATTGCCAATGTTCGCCTGCAGTTTCCCAATGGGTGTGTGGCCAATCTCACCGCCAGCCGCGTTTCCACCGAACGGGTCCGGAAGCTTCGCCTGTTCCAACCCCAACAGTACCTGTCCCTCGATTACACGCGGCAGGACCTGGCCGTTTTTTCGGTGGGCCCGAACCGTCAGATCGGCTTTGAACAGGCCCCCGTGGCCAAGGCGGAGCCCCTGCAATTGCAGCTCGATGCCTTCCTGGAATCGGTGCGGACGCGAAATTCGCCGAAATGTTCCGGCGCCGCGGCGCGTCACACACTAGAGGTAGCGCTGGCGATTCTTGATAAAATCGATCGGCATACGCGCCTTGTCTCGCAAACTTTAGCCGCTGGATGGAAACCGTAGTTCAACACCCGGTCGAACCCGATTTGCACCTCCTGACCGAGTGGGGAGATGCCGATGGACCCGCGCGCCGCCGCAAGGCCCTGGTGGCCACTCTGGCCGTTCACGTGGGGCTGATTTTGACCCTGGCGGCGCTTCCCTCGATCACGGCACCGAATGAGGGTCCCGAACCGGTACATGTTATTACGCCGCTGATTGAGCCTCCCACCGAGCTTACCCAAAAGGCCCCCAACCGCTCGAAGATTTCGGCCGAATTCGAGCTGCAACCTTCCGCCCCGCGGCCCAGGTTGAACCCGCCGCCGGGCCCGGAGCCGGCGCCCCATGAAAAGCCGCGGCCGGCGGTCATCCCGCAGTCCCCCGCGCCCAAGCCCGAGGCGCAGATCTCCCTGCCGGAACCGCCTAAGGTGGATACCGGCGTTAAGGAACCCAAAATCGAGGTGCCCCAGATCGCCCAAGCGCCGCCCCCTCCGGCGCCTACAGTGGAGAAGCCCAAGATGGTGATGGAAAACCTGGGCGGGCCGAAGGGTCCGCCTCCGCCGGGCCAAAGCCAGGTACCGATTCCCAATACCTCGATTGCCGAGGCCGTCCACAGCCAACGCGGCACCGGTTCTGGCGGCGCCGCGATGGGCGGCGACCCGGGCGCGGCCGACCCCAATATTTTCGGCGGCATCAATCAGCCCCCTTCCCCGGGCACCCCGCTGGCCGGTTTCGAGTTGAAAAGCGACCCCATGGGAGTCGACTTCCGGCCCTACCTGACCCAGATTCTGGCCACCGTGAGGCGCAACTGGATGTCGGTGTACCCGGAAAGCGCGCGCCTCGGCCTGCGGGGACGCGTGGCTCTGCAGATTCGGATCGTCCGCAACGGCATCATAGCCAAGCTGGTATATGCGCAGCAGTCGGGCTCGCACGCTCTCAACGAGGCCGCCGTGGCAGGAGTGGGAGCCTCCAATCCGCTCCCGCCCCTGCCGGGCGAATTCAAAGGCGACCACATCGACATCCAGCTCAACTTCGTCTACAACGCTCCCCACCGCTGACAATGTCCAGACCGCAACGTTTCGGCGCCGCCATGACCGCCTACGCCATTTTGGCCGTTTTGGCCGCCCTCACCCTGGACGGTGGATTGATGCGCAATGCCGTCTGGATTCTGCTGGCGGGCCTGGCACTGAAGACCTGGATCGCCCAGAAAGCCGGCTGGTAAAGCGCTCGCCGAGGGCGGCTGTTCCGTTGCGGAACGTCTTCCCCGTTCCAACCCGGAACACGTTCGGCGCATGAAACGGTTTATTAAGGCAAAAAACTCTTAAATTACTGCAACTACACCTATGTCGCATTTGGTCCTAAGGCTGCACTCTGAGTTCGCGACGGCCAGTTCGGGCCGGTCCTAAAGAAAAACAGGAAAGAGGCCGATGAACATGCAGGGTAGCGGTGTGTCCTTACGCAAGGAGAAAAGAATTCCCCGGCAGGTGCGTGACCAGATTGTCCTGGACCACCTTCCCCTGGTGAAGGCGATTGCCATCCGGGTACACGAGAATCTGCCCGTTCACGTCGATTTAGACGACCTGATCCACGCCGGCGTGCTGGGACTATTCGACGCCGTGACCAAGTACGACCGTACCAAGAACGTGGAGTTCCAAAGCTACGCCAAGCATCGCATCAAGGGCGCTATCCTCGACAGCCTGCGCCAGGTGGACTGGGCTTCGCGGGACATGCGCAAGCGGCAGAAACGAATCGACGCGGTCAGCCACGAACTGGCCGGCAAACTGGGCCGAAATCCGAACGAAAACGAACTGGCACAGGGCATGGGCGTCAGCACCGACCGTTTGCGGCACATTCAGACCGAACTGCTCAGCCTGGGCCTGGTTTCGATCTCCTCTACTCCGGATCACGAACACGACCGGCCGCAGGAGTTCCCCGCCAGGACCGACTGGCAGCCGGACCGGATGTGCGAGCAGCGGCAGTTACGAACGACGATCGCCGATGCCATCGGCAGCCTTCCGGAGCGTTATCAGAAAGTGGTTTTCCTGTATTACACCAACGACATGACGATGCGCGAAATCGGCGAAGTGCTGGGAGTCAACGAAAGCCGGATTTCGCAGATCCACAAAATGGCGCTGAAAAAGATGGCAGTGGCGCTGCAATCCCGCGGCATCAATTCCGCCGGGGCGCTTTAGCAGCCCGTGGCAAAAGTGGGGACAGTCCGCCGCCGCTGTTGGATGGACAAGATATGTTATCGCGGCTTGGGACAGTCCCCGACTTTCACCACGGGCTCTTAGCCTATTGACAGTTCCGGTAGACTGAAACCAGAGGGGACTTTGAATGTCTATCCGACCGGTCAAGCGCCTGATCAAAGCCAAACCCACGCTCGAAGGCGCCGGAGTTCATTTACGCCGGGCTTTCGGCTTCGGCAACACGTCCGATTTCGATCCGTTCCTGCTGCTGGACGACTTTCGCAACGAGAATCCGGAAGATTACCTGGCCGGCTTCCCGTGGCATCCGCACCGGGGGATCGAAACTATCACTTATGTCCTGGCGGGAACCGTGGAGCACGGCGACAGCCTGGGCAACCATGGCGCCATCGCGGCCGGAGACGTGCAATGGATGACGGCGGGCAGCGGCATCATTCACCAGGAAATGCCCAAAGGCGACCGCACCGGCCGGATGCACGGTTTTCAATTGTGGGCCAATCTGCCTTCCTCGCTGAAGATGACCGCGCCGCGATATCAGGAAGTGAAGGCTCCGGATATTCCGGTGGCGACCGATGACGACGGTACCTCGGTACGAATCGTGTGCGGCAATTTCCGGGGCGTCAAGGGTCCGGTGGATGGAGTGGCGGCCGAACCCATGTATCTCGACGTATCCGTCCCGCCTGGCAAGCGCAAGACGCTGCCGGTGGAGACCACCCGCCATGCCTTCGCCTATGTGTTCGCCGGAGCCGGCAAATTCTGCAACGCATCCGGGCCGCTATCGGTGCCGACCGAGGGAGTGGGCTGGGCGGACACCGAGCCTCCCGCCGAAGCCGAGAACCGCTCCCTGGTGCTGTTCGACAGGGGAGACGAGGTGACGGTGCAGGCCGACGAAAACGGCATCCGCTTCCTGCTGGTTTCCGGGCAGCCGCTGGAAGAACCGGTGGCCTGGTACGGCCCCATCGTCATGAATACCCAGGAACAGCTTCGCGAAGCGTTCCGGGAACTGGACCGCGGGACATTCTTGAGAAACGCGGCCCACGGCTGAATGGGGCGGCGGCGACACGGCAGCCGTGCAGTCGCGTCAGGGCAGGCATGAATCGTCTCTCGGGACGGTCCAATCCAGTGTGCGAGTCTCCGAACTCATAGGGCAGACCACAAAAAACGATGGTCTGCCCCACAGTGACTTGCCGACGGCCATCGCGTGGCGAAATGCCGGGGCGAGATCGGGAGGTCGGAGTCCGCCGGTTACGGCACGCTGCGCAAACTCCGTTCCGCCAGGACTGGCGTCTCGCGAGCGAATTTCACCGCCTGTTCGATCCATTCAAGCGCGTTCAGAATCCGCGGCACATCCTCGAAGCCGTACGACAGACGAAGTTGTCGCTTGCCCTGGGCGGCCAGATCGCCTTGCGGGTGTACGCAGTATTCTCCAGGAATGTAGATCACGCGCGGCAACCGCTTACCGTCCGGGCCGTCCACCGCCGGCTCGCCGGTTGTGCGCGTCAGAAACCGGAAGAACGGCGAGGACGGGTGGGTTTCCACATCCCGGAACGTGAGGTAATAATAGAAGCCGGCGCTGCCGCCGCGGCACTCCTCCAAGACCCCTCCCAGGCTTCGCTCAATTCCCTCCCGCACGGCCACCGCTTTCTTTCGGTAGCCCGCATTCACGATACGCAGTTGCTCGCCAACGTGCCGATCCAGCAGATAGCTGGCCATTTCCTGAACGAATAGGGGAGCGCTGAATCCAGTGTCGCTGGTCTTCTGCACCATGGCATTCATCAGTGGCCCATCGGGACCCAGCAGATATCCAATCCGCAGCCCGGGCGCTATCACCTTGGAAAGGGTCCCGATCTCATAGGCGATCCCCAAATCGTCCTCGGGCAGGACCGAAGCGAAAGGGTCCGCCCGCGGATCGTGCAAAAGCAGCTCATAGGCCAGGTCGTAGAAAACCGGTACCCGCCGTCCCTGCTGGCGCGACAGCCGCGCCGCGACCTCCAGCAGCGCCCGGCGGCGCCGGTTCGACAGGATGGTGCAGGATGGGTTATTGACCGTAACCACGTAAAAGAAGGCGATCCGGCCGATGCCGCCGTTGAGCGCTTCGAGCTTACGCTCCAGCGCCGCCACCCCGATTCCCTCTTCATCTTCGGGAACGGCCAGCACCTCGAAACCTCTACGTTCCAGCGCGTCGCAATAGATGTAATACATCGGATCGGAGGTGACCACGATTCCGGGAGCTATCACCTCCGCCAACCCGTCCAGGATGCTGGTCGCGCCGCATGGGCCGACAATCAGCCGTTCGCGCGCCACCGTCGCCTCGTCCAGCCGGCCGCTTCCCATTCCAGTCAGGAAGCGGCGCAGCGATTGCACCAGGTTCGCCGAGCCGGCCGGGCCGCCATAATTGAATGCCTGTCTGTATGTCACCGCGTCGGCCGCGACGGCTTCGATGGCCTCCACCAGCGCGGCAACCGGGATGGTCTTCTCATTCACATACCCGACGCCCAGATTAATGTCCACGCCGTCGCGGAAATCCTTGGCAAAGTCCTCCATCATACGGCTGACTGGAGACGGCTGGGCCGACGCCCGGCCATAGGAAGAAAGATGGATGCTCATCGGAAACTCTATTCTAGTTCCGGTTGGCGACGATGAGATTCTCGCTCTAATCGTGATCGCCCCCGCCGGGATTTCCCGCCTTCACAACCAGGAGATCAAATCGATGCGTTACCGTATGAAGCAGTTATTCGCTCCGGCGCTCCTGCTCGCTGCCGGACCGATGTTGTCCAGGGCCGCCACCACATATTACATCCCTAACGGATTGACGACCGGCGAGGAATTCCAACTGGTGTTCCTGGCCGACAACGACTACTACAGCGTCACCAGTTCGAACATCGCCACCTATAACACCGATGTGACCGACGATGCCGAATCGTCGGGATCGATGGTCAAATCCATGACGGTTGCCCTTGGCATTCAGTGGAAAGCGATCGTTTCGACCGGGGCGGAGAGCGCGGCTACCAACATCGGTACATCGACGGTGCCCATTTACAACCTGTACGGGCAGGTGGTCGCCAACGGCACCGCGGGACTATGGAGCGGCAGCCTGGTGAACGCCATTCAGTATTCCGAAGACGGCTATTTGACCCAAGCCTGGACATACACCGGCACCAACTCCAATGGCTCGATCGATGTGGGATATGCGTTGGGGGACACAAATGTGCAGGCCGGTGACACCTACGATACCGACTACAACTGGGTCGCGGGCGGTCCGGCTCTGGCGTCGGATGAGGGTTTCTTTTTCGCCATCTCCCCGGTGCTGATCGTGACAGGTCCGAAAACAGTAGCTTTAGCGCCCCTGGTCACGACGCCTGAGCCTTCGAGCGGCATGCTGGCGGGCATCGGCCTGGCGCTGGTGGGCATCGGCGCGGTCCGGCGGCACGACTATCACAAATCCCGGAGCCGGTCGTAAAGCCGCGAACCCTTTCCGCGCACTCGTTATTCGCCGCCCCACCCTACGATCGAGTAAACTGGCTGAATCTGGGTATGGAACCGCCCAATCGAACAATTTCGCGCCGGACCGCCGCTAAGAGCATCCTCACGGCGGGAACGGCGGGGCTGGTCGGCGCCTCGCTGGCGGAAGCTTCCCAGCCGCACACCCAGACCGCCCTGCAAGCGGCCGCGAACTCCGCTCCGCCGCCGCAGTCTTCCAAGCCGGCTGCGGCGATTGAGAATAAGATGTCATCTATGACGCCCAACATGCTCGGCGCGTACGGCGAATGGGCCGCGCAGTCGGTGCCCGATCCCCCGCGCCTCTCCTTCCGGCAACCCATGTTCCGCGACCTGGACGCGTGGCGCGCCGTGGCGCGGGCGCGCTTCCTCGAGGCGCTGCATTCACCCGGCGGTGCCGCTACTCCCGTCGCCACGGTGCGGCAGCAGTTGGAGTTTGACGGCCTGTCCATCGAGCGCCTCGAGTGGCAGTTGCCCTTTGGCCCTCCCACCGAAGCGCTCCTTCTCAAGCCGGCCGGCGCCCGCGGCAAGCTGCCCGGTATCGTCGGTCTGCACGACCATGGCGGCAACAAGTACTTCGGCCTGCGAAAAATCACCCGCACCTCGAACGATCCGCATCCCGCCATGGTGCGGCATCAGGCGCTTTACTACGGCGGCCTGGCATGGGCCAACGAGCTGAGCCGCCGCGGCTACGTGGTGCTGGTGCATGACGCATTCACCTTCGGCAGCCGCCGCATGCGACTCGCCGATCTGCCCGCCAGTATCCGCGACAACATGGTGGAATCGAATCCCGAGGCCGAAGAAGAGATCGAGCGCTACAACCACGTCGCCGCCAACCATGAGCACATCATCGCCAAGAGCCTTTTCTGCGCCGGCATGACCTGGCCGGGCGTGTTTGTCTTCGACGACCGCCGCGCCCTTGATTACCTCGCTTCCCGGCCCGAAGTGGACGCCACCCGAATCGGCTGCGCCGGCCTTTCCGGCGGCGGCCTGCGCACCGTCATGCTCGCCGGCGCCGACGACCGAATCCGCTGCGCCTGCTGCGCCGGCATGATGACCACCTGGCGCGACTATCTCCTGAACAAGTCCTACACCCACACCTGGATGTGCTACGTCCCCGGGCTGCCGCTCGATCTCGACTACCCGGAAATCCTCGGGCTCGCCGCGCCCAATCCGGTGCTGGTATTGAACAACCGGCAGGACCAGCTTTTCAGCATGCCCGAAATGGAAAGAGCCAGCGGCATTCTGACCGAGGTGTACCGTAAGGCCGGCGCGCCCGGCCGCTATCGCAGCATTTTTTTCGACGGCCCCCACAAGTTCGATCCCGAGATGCAAAAGGAAGCCTTCGCCTGGTTCGACCGCTGGCTCAAGAGCTGACCCGCCGTTAGCCCGGCTTGCGCGCCGCGAGTGCGATCCGGACCCACTGGAAGCGGATGTCGCCGTCCGGCATTGGGGTGATGGCGAACGTTCGCACCGCTTCCGCCGGCGCTTCGAGGAACAGGCGGCGCACCTCGGCGGCCGCTTCCCCGCTACAACCGCCCTTTTCGAGCCACGCCCGCAGGGTGATCGGCACGGATTCGGGAACCTCATCCAGCGCCTCCAGCGCGAACCCGGCGTCAGTAACGAAACCGCGCCATTGGGAAGCCGTGTAGTTGCGAACGTGCGAGCCGTCCCGCAGAACCTCGACGTGGTTGTGCCAGGCATCCACTTCCGGCGCGTCGTCCGGTTCGGCGGAATCGGCCACTAATAGCCGCCCACCCGGCCGCAGCACCCGGTACGCTTCCGCCACGAACTTGGCCGGGGAAACAAAATGGTGTGCCGCCAGGCGGCAAAGCACACCGTCGAAGGCGTCTGCCGCGAAGGGAAGAGATTCGGCCGCCCCGCTCTCAAACACCAGGTTGGCAAGCCCGGCCGCCCGTGCTCGTTCCCGGGCCTTCTCCAGCATAGCCGCGGAGACGTCCACGCCGGTCACCTCCGCAACCAGGGGCGCGAAGGCCACGGCCGTGAAACCGGCGCCCGTGGCGACGTCCAGCAACCTGTGCGAAGGCTGGCAGTGCGCGTGTTCCATGAGCCACGCCAGCGATTCGCGGTTCCACTCATTCCACTCCGCGTTGTACTGGGGAGCCTGACGATCGAACTGTTCCTGCGAGGTTCGTGAGGGCATCTCCTATCGATTATCGAACGGAATCTCAGGATTCAAGAGCCAGAAAAGTTCGCACGCGATCCAGTTCCGCCTCGAGTTCCCTCCTGAAAGCTCCTTCGCGCGGTGGCCGCGACTCGACATAACCGAACTCGGACGTAAGCTCACCGTTCCGCACCGAGAGGTTGCCCCAGCCAATCACACGGTCGCGCCATAGCAGCGGCAAAGCGTAATAGCCGAGCTTTCGTTTAGGAGCCGGCGTATAGGCTTCAAAACGGTACACCCAGCCCCACAACAGCTCGAAGCGGTCGCGATCCCACACCACCGGGTCGAAGGGGGTCAGCAAGCGCACCGTGTCCGGCGGCGTAGCGCCCGCCGCATCCTCTTCGGCCGGCCAATACCAGTCCACGCCGTCGACGCGCGCATGCGAGAGCCGCTGTCTAGCTCGCGCGAGGGCACTCTTCAATTCGCCGTGCCACTGCGGCACCGCATACCGCAGACGGCGCACCAGGTCCGACAGGCACGCTCCGGGCAGCGGCGCGTAGATGCGGATGGCCGCGTCCACGAGCGCGTCGATGCGCGCGCGGCGCTCGGCCGTATCGGCCGGCTCGATCCCGTGCTGGTGAGCGGTGTAGATGCGGATGCCGTTCTCGCGGCGCACCACGCGCAGCATGCCGCGGTAATGCATGGCCGACAACAGATGGGTAGTGGCGTTCGACCAGCCGCCCCAGTAGTTCCTCACCGTGCCGTGCGAGAAATGGTTATCCACTTCGCGCGGGTGCGCCCAGCCGCGTTCCCTCACAAACTCCAGCAGGAGTTGCGCCTGCTTCCTGCGCGCGGCCGGCCATGGCCGGCGCCCTTCGGCGGGTACGTCTGTATTCGAGCGCGGATGCATGAGCGCCTGTATGGGCCTGGTCACGAAACCGTAGACGAGGAAGAAGTCCTCCTCGACGCCAAGCTTTGCGTACAGACGTTCGAGGTCGCCGGCACGATAGCCTTTGACTCTATGGCGCAGCGTCAGGTCCTGGGCGCGCGCCGGAGCGCGGATGGGGTCGGCCTGCACAAACCCCAGCCGGTGGAGGGCTCGTTTCAGCGTGGTTGGAGTGAAGAGGCTACGGGCGACGGCGAACCGTCTCAAGTTATCCAGGGTGATCGGCATGGCCAAATGTTGCCCAAGGTCCGCACGGCGATAACCGGCGGTCTCGGTATTATACCTATAGTGATCGATTCCGGCGGCCCGTATCAGACCAGCGTGACGGTGTGCGGCTTTCGCTCGCCTTCCGGCGGAGAGACCAGCGCCGCCGCGCCCACCGAGGCGGAGACGAAATATTGCATCAGCGGCGCGGAGGTATCGAACGGACCTAGCGTCGCCTGATAGGTCCGCCGCCCCATCGGCTTCGCCGGCGTGACGGTCCACTCGGATGCGCCCATGGCACGGATGTGGAGTTGCACCGAGTGTACCAGGGCCTGGCCCGTGGCCACGATCATGATCCGCGCCTTCTCGCCCTTGCCGAACATGCTCGGCCGGGTTGGCAGGAACAGCCGTACGGGTGCGTTCGCGTCCGGCTTGATGAGTTCGGCGAACAGAGTCTCGGTTTCCGGCGGCAACTCCCCCAAGTATTCCTGAAGCGACAGGCGCAGCCGGACCAGCGCCAGGCGGACGAACTTGTTCTGCATGGAGGACAGGGTGCCGAGGTCGTTGCGCGTGGCGACGACGCTTTGAACGTCCAGCATGGCCTCGCGCACCCGCGGCGCCAGCCGTACCCACATCGGGACGGCTTCGGCCGCGATCAGCTTCCGCGCGTCTTCCCCGCTGCCCGCCTTCTTCAGCTCCGCGGCTTTGTTCAGAACCTCCTGCAAGCGGTGCGCCCCGATCCAGGCATCCGTGTAAGGCACCAGAAACTCGATGTGCCGGGCCAGATACTCCAGCCGCTCCTTCTCCACCGGACTTCGCGCCGCGTCCGCCAGGCTCCGCAGCGCCGCTGCCACCTGCTTCTGCGACTCCACGACGGCCGGATCCGGCTCGTACTCGTTCCAGAAAGTGAAGCCTTCGTTGTAATCGCCCGAGAACTCGTGCTGCACCACATGGCCGTCCTTGATTTCCCTGGTTCCGGTGCAAAGCAGCTTCTGGTCCTTATCCATGTCCGTGAGCACGTCCGCCAATCGCGCGGCGCGCGCACCCGAGGCCTGCGTGCGCGCGTACGCTTTGAAATGCTCCGCCGGCGACAGGCGCTTGTCCCAACTGAAACGAGCCTGATAACCGGCCGTCGGATCCACCATCCGGTGGCGCCAATGAATTCCGATCATGCCCTGGCAACCGTACTGCTCCGCCAGGTTCAGGTCGCGCTCGAAGCGATGGACGTGGAATTGCGGCAGCCACATCGACGGATCGTCTTCGAGCCACGGGATCGGCCAGCGCTCGCGGCCTTCCAGCTTTCCGAAAATCTCGTCGACGGGATCCCAGCCCAGCGTGTCGCTCAGGCACGAGAACACCACGTCGAGCGGAAGTTTTTGGTGAAATTGCGGAAAGTCGCGCACCACCCCGCCCCAGCCGCCCAGCACCATGCGCTTCGAGGGTGCGTTGCGTTTCAGAAAGTCGTGGGCCTGGAGGAAAGGCGTTACCGAGAACGGAATACCGGTCTTCCGGCCTTCCCAGTTCATCTGCTCGTCCTGCCATAGCCACACGTGGTCCACTTCCGGATAGGCTTCGAGCAGTTGTCCCAGGCGCGCCTCCAGCAGCTTCTTCGCTGTTACGGATTCGACGTCGAAACGCGGCGCGGCATCGTTCCGCTTGGGCATTTCCTTCGGCTTCACCTCGGGGGGAAGCGCGCGCCAGATCTCATCCGGAATCTGGTAGGGCTCAAACCCTACGCCGGTGCGCATCCCCAGGCGCTTCGCATATTGAAGCGCGTTGCGCAACAGGGATTGAGTCCGTTCCGCCGTTTCCCACGGGTCTTTCGCCAGCCGTGTCGCATCGGAGCCGAAGACCTCGCTGTCGTAGAACTGCGAAGCGCCCATCGCGAATCGCGAGGTGCGCTCCGGCAGATAGCCCCAGCGATGGCTGGCGGAGTTATCGAGAAACGCCAGATGGCCAACGCCCGCGAACTCGAACGAGAGATACGACTCCGCCCACTGCTCCGGTCCCGTGTACACGTGCATCCCGAAGGTGTTGAATCGCATCCGTAGCATGGATTCGAAGTAGGCGCGAAAGTCTTCTTCGTTGTACACGCTGATGCAGTTCAAAAAATCCGGCCAGGGCAGCAGGCCGCGCACCGCGAAACGCGGAGACGAAATCCAGGGTTGGCCCACGGCGGGAACCACCAGGTCCCGAGGGGCGTCGATCGGATAGTTGTCCCCGTCGATGCCAAAGTAAGCTCCCTGCCGCTCCAGGAACTCGAATACGGCATACTGCAGCGCGGTTTCTCCCGCTCCGGTCAATACCAGTTGGTTCGATGCCGCCGCCGCGATGGAGTACGCCTCGGTATGGTGGAACTGGTTCGGGTCGATCCGCATGGCGATCGTCAGATCGCCAGCCGGCGAATGGCTCTCGACAGAATCGGCCAGGCGGATCTCGTTCCCAATACCGAGCCGCGCCAACCCGCGCAGCAGTTCCCGGCTGGCGAGCCGGCGTCCAAAACTCGCGCCCGCGGGGGCCTGAATCAGGATCTTGCGGCTGCTTTGGCCTTCCAGTGCCCACACGGCGGCCGCGCCGCCAACCACCGAGTTCACCAGGAAATCTCTTCTGCTGGAGTTCGACATGGAGATCACTCTAACTCCTGGCCCGGCCCGGCGCTCGGGCCCCGCAGCCTAATCGGGGCGTTTGCGGCTGACCATCAGGGCGACGACGCCGGATAGAAAGAGCGCGGCGGCGACGGCCCAGAGGCCTCCGGCATAAGTGCCGGTTCGGTTGCTGAGATAGCCGATGATGTAGGGACCGGCGAAGCCGCCCAGGTTGCCGAGCGAGCTGATGAGTCCGATGCCCGCGGCGGCGGCCGAGATACTCAGCACATTGCCCGGAATGGCCCAGAGCGGCGGATAAGCGGCCACGACTCCGGCCAGCGCCACGGAGAATGCGGCGACCGCCAGGGGCACGTCGATGTAGGCGATTGTGAATGCCAAAATGGCGAGCGCGATGCCGCCGATGAAACGCGGGATGGCGGTGTGCCAGACGCGCTCGCCTGTTCGGTCCGAATGCCATCCGTTGGCGATCATGATGGGGATGGCGGCGATGGCGGGGATGGCGCAGATCCACGAGGTGGTTACGGCGTTGAAATTACCCACCTTCTGGATGATCTTGGGTAGCCAGAGGCTGAGGCCGTAGTTGCCGGTGGTGCCGCCGAAGTAAGTGAGGCAGAGCAGCAGCACGTCCTTCTGGCGGATCGCTTTCATAAAGGACATCTTCTCCACGCCGGCCTTCCTGGTTTGCTCGTTCGCGAGCTCATTGACCAGCCACGCGCGTTCGTCGTCGGCCAGCCAGTGGGCGTCGCGGGGGCGGTCGGTGAGGTAATACCAACTGATGAAGCCGCAGACGAGGGCGGGCAGACCCTCCAGGATGAAGAGCCAGCGCCAGCCGGAGAGCCCATGCCAGTGGGCTTTCATGAGCACCGCGGAGAGGGGCGCCACCAGGACCTGGGAGACCGGGATCGCGGCCATGAACATGGCGACGGCTTTGGCGCGGTCCCGGGCGACGTACCAGATGTTCAGGTACGTGATCATGCCGGGAAAGAAGGCGGCTTCGGCGATGCCCAGCGTGAAGCGCATGATGTAGAACTGGGACTCGGCGTGAATCAGACCGGTCCCGGAAGCGACCAATCCCCAGGTGAGGAGAGTTGCGGAGATGGCGCGGCGGGCGCTCCACCGGTGGACCAGCAGGGCGCCCGGGATGCCGAGGAGCGTGTAGCCGATGAAGAAGATGCCGGAGCCGAGGCCGAAGACCTTGTCGGAGAAGTGCAGTTCGTGGGTCATTTCGAGGCCCGCGAAGCCGATATTGATGCGATCGATATAGGCGATTACATAGAGGAGAAACAGATACGGCATGAGCCGGCGGGTGACATGGCTGCGCGTGCGCGCGCCGAGATTGGGAGGCGAAGGCAGGGTGACGGTCATGTGCTCGATCGGGCTAAGCGTATCACAGGAAGGCCGGCGGAGGCCAAAGACGCCGTCGGCACGACGTCTGCCAAGGGCTGCTAGGACTTTAACCGCTCCCTCGCGGTCGCGGCTCGGTAAGTGACTGCGAATACGCGGCACCCGTAACCGAGCCGCGACCGTAAGGGAGCGGTTGCCGCGCCTAAACTGTCAGATCTCCGGATCGGTTAAGAGGGTCCCAGCGCTTTCGCGTTGGGCTATTCTCTTGCGCCCCTGACGGAGTCTCCAGCCTTTGTCGCGCCCCCCTACTTCCACCTGAACAGTTTCAGCGCCAGCCCGAAGCAAAGCACCATCCAGCCAACCAGGATGCCCAGTTGCGGCGCGACGTGGGCCAGCGCGGCGCCCTGCAGCATGCTGGCACGCAGCGCGTCGATCAGCGCGGTGAGCGGCAGGGCGCGGATGGCGGGCTGGAGCGCGTCGGGAAAGCGCTCGGCGGAGAAGAACACGCCGGAGAGAATCCACATGGGCATCATGACCACATTCATGAGACCGCTGGCGGCTTCGATGGTGCGGGCGCGGGAAGCGATCAGCATGCCCAGCGAACAGAATGCCAGCGAGCCCGCGAGGCACACCGCCCCGAAACCGGCCAGCGAGCCGCGCATCGGTACGCCGAACACCAGCATGCCGAAGCCGGCCACCACGCCCACTTCCACCACCAGCATGAACAGGCGCGAAAGGATGAACGAAAGCAGATAGTAATAGCGCGGCATGGGCGTGGCCACCAGCCGCTTGAGCAGTTTTTTCCGGCGTGCGTCCACCACGGCGAAGCCCATGCCCCAGATGGCGCTGCCCATCATATTCATGCCGAGCAGACCGGGGATCAGGAAATCGATGTAGCGGGAGCCGGGCTCGCGCATGAGCCGGTCAACGGCCGGGACCGGATTGGAGCGGCCGGCGGCGCTCTCGATGGCGTCGTTGGCCAATTGGCGGGCCGCGCGGCCGTCGGGGTTGGTGTCGTCGAAACGGTACGTCACGCCGCTGGGCGCGGTCTCCACCACCAGCGCCACCTTGCCTTGCCGCAGCGCTTCGACCGCGAGGCTTGGATTGAGCGGGCGAACGTCGAGCCGCTTTTCCAGGCGCAGGGCGCGCACCAGGGCGGGGCCGGTGGCGGCGACTTTCAGCACCTCCGCCGGCCGGTTGCGGAAAGCCAGGCCCAGGCCGGCGGCCAGCAGAATGGGGAACACGAAGACCCAAAAGATGGCTTCCGGCTCGCGCACGAACTCGCGGAAGCGCACCAGCGTCAATTCCAGCAGCGGATGGCGGCTATTCATCGCGCAGCCGCCGTCCCGTGAATGCCATGAAGACGTCCTCCAGGGTGGCCGAATGCACCCTCAGCTCGGTAAGCGGCCGCCCCTGCCGCTCCAATTCGTCGAGCAGGGCGGGAAGGGCGTCGTGGAGTTGCTCCACCTGGGCTTCCACCGCGCCGTCGTCGGTGCGCGCGGCGGCCACGCAGGCCAGCGCTCCGAAAGCGGCGGCATCGAGGGGGCTGCCGCTCGACGATAACCGCACCACGTGCCCGGCGCCGATGGAGGCGATCAGCTCCCGCGGCGTGCCGAGCGCGATCACCTTGCCGTGGTCCATGATGGCGACGCGGTCGCACAGGCGTTCGGCCTCCTCCATGTAGTGCGTGGTGAGCAAAATGGTGCGGCCGGCGCGCTGCAATTCCGCAATCACCTCCCAAAGCTGGCGGCGCGCCTGGGGATCGAGGCCGGTGGTCGGCTCATCCAGAAACAGCAGGTCCGGCTCGCCCACCAGCGCGCAGGCCAGCGCCAGCCGCTGCTTCTGGCCGCCCGAAAGGCTGCCCACCCGGGAATTCCGCTTTTCCTCCAGTTGGACGCGGGCGATGGTCTCGTCCGGCGACGGCCCCCGCGGAAAGAAGCTGCGAAACAACGAAAGCGTTTCGTGAACCGTGAGCTTTTCGGAAAGCTGCGTCTCCTGAAGCTGAATGCCGAGCCGCTCCCGCAGCCGCCGGGCGTCTTTTTCCCAGCTCAGCCCGAGCACTTCCACCTCGCCCGAATCGCGGTCGGTCAGCCCTTCGCAGATTTCGATGGTAGTGGTCTTCCCGGCGCCGTTGGGACCCAGCAGGCCGAAGCATTCGCCCGCCCGCACTTCCAGATCCAGACCGTCCACGGCGACGACGTCCTGAAACGCCTTGCGAAGATTGCGCACGCGCAACGCCGGTGGCGCCGATAAGGAAGACATCCCAATAGTGTAATTGGTCGTAAACGCGAAGCGATATCTCACCCCGTTTCTGCCGAAGCTGCGAGCGTAAAGGCCGCTCCGCCTACTTCACCGCGATCGTCACGCCCGGCTGCGACGCGTTCTGTCCGACGCTCAACGTGACTGGCACCGCGGGTCCCGGCGCGACCAGAAGCGTCACGGGCACGTAAACCGAACCGCCCGGCGATTGAACGGTGAAGGGCCCATCGTACTGACCCGGCACTTCTGGCGGGTAGTCGGCTAACCCCACTCCCAACAGGACCGGCGTCGGATTGCGCCGGGAAACGTGGGAAGCGTGGGGACGGAAACGTGGAAACGTGGGAAAAATCAGGCGGCGGCGGTTTGGGGTTTGTTGAGGCAACATTGTTTGAATTTCTTGCCGCTACCGCAGGGGCAGCGGTCGTTGCGGCCGGTTTTGGGGTCGGGGCGGCGATAGGGCTGTTGGGGAATTTGTGCATTTTTGTGCACGAAATCGGGGTTTTGGGTGGCGGGTTCCTGGGCGACGGGTTCCTGAGCGGGTTTTGGGAGTGTGGGAGTGGTGCGACGCTCCTTCGCGGGAGAAGGTAAGGCGTGGCTGAGGATGAAGATGGCGGCGCGGAGACGGGCGGAGGTGGAGGATTTCGGGTCTTGGAGGATCTGTTCGAGGGCTTGGAAGGCCAGCGGAGCGCGGGCGACGGCCTCTTCGTGGAGGATGTCGGCGCGGTCGTTTTTGGCATCGCGGAGGGCGGTCTCAAAGGCCGGCGAGGTGTGGCGCCAATAGGCGATGGTGTTGCGGTGAACGCCGGCCTGGTCGGCGGCGGCACTGAGGTTGGCGCCGTTCAACAGGGCGTCGACAACCTTGAGCTGAGGAGCGGAGAGGGCGGAATCGGGCATTGGAGCTACCTTTCGGCCACTACGATAGCTTGCGAGCGCGGGA
>Ga0182016_10000557_pt1 | contig 46531 bp, 32 predicted proteins | sample 712S2MmetaG_FD_120491 | JGI IMG/M metagenome (GOLD analysis project Ga0182016, IMG submission 120491) | Permafrost microbial communities from Stordalen Mire, Sweden - 712S2M metaG | ecosystem: Environmental > Terrestrial > Soil > Wetlands > Permafrost | place: Sweden: Stordalen | collected...
CAGGGGCCGATGGCCGGGCCATTCGCTCGCGCCGTCGAATTGATTCTCCGCTGCGGTGAGGAGCGGGGCCGCGTCGTGGTCACCGGCATGGGAAAAAGCGGCATCATTGCCCAGAAGATTGCCGCCACGCTCAGCTCCACCGGCTCGCCTGCCCTGTTTCTGCATCCAGCCGAGGCTGTCCACGGAGACCTGGGCGTTCTGCTTCCCGGCGATGTGGTGGTTGCGCTCTCTGGCAGCGGCGAGACGGAAGAAATCCTGCGTCTGCTGGCCATGCTCAAGCGCAAGGGTGATGCGCTGGTCAGCTTCTGCTGCAATCTGCATTCAACCCTGGCGCAAGCCAGCGACGTAGCGCTCGACTGCGGCGTGGAGCGCGAGGCCTGCGGGCTGAATCTGGCGCCGACCGCCTCCACCACTACCATGCTGGCGCTGGGCGACGCGCTGGCCATCGCCGTGAGCCTGCGCAAGGGCTTCCGCGCGGAGGATTTTGCGGAGCTGCACCCCGGCGGCAAGCTGGGCAAGCGCCTGGCCAAGGTCCGCGACCTCATGCACTCGGGCGACGCGGTGCCGGTCGTCGCGCCCACCACCCCCATGACCGATGTGATCTTTGAAATGTCTTCGAAAAAGCTCGGAATGGCTACCGTGCAGTGCGAGGGTCGCCTGTGCGGTGTCATCAGCGACGGCGATTTGCGGAGATTGCTCGAACGCGAAGGTGGCGCAGCGCTTAGCCGCTCGGCCGGTGAAGCTATGAACGCTCATCCACGGACGATTGCCGCATCGGAATTGGCCGCTACGGCGCTGGCGATTCTGGAAGAGCGCAAGATCACCTCGCTCATCGTGGTTGACGCAGACCAAACCGTCGAAGGCGTGCTGCATTTGCACGATCTTTGGGGCGTGGAGCTGATCTGAAGCAGGGGATATTGTTTCAGAAATCAAGGCAGTGCGAGGAGGATCAGTGTCCATGGATTTTAAGCGAGTCATCTACAAAGATCTTAACGGTCGGCAGCAGGAGACCTATAACTTCCAGAAGGTTTCAGCTGTCCTAGCCGAATTCGGTTACTTGACCATCAGATTGAGTGACGATTGGAACGGCGCTGATTTCATTGCACAACACTTCGAAACAAAAGCATTTCTCAAGGTGCAGCTAAAGGGGCGCTTGACTTTCTCAAAGAAATATCGCGGACAAGATCTCTTCATTTGCTTCCGTGATACGGATGAACATTGGTATCTTTACCCTCATGATGAAGTATTGGCGGTAGTTATAGGCGACGGACTGTTGACAGGGACAGACGCTTGGGACAAGAAGGGCGGATATGACTTCCCCTACCTCAAACCGAGATTCAAAAAGATGTTGGAACCGTATCGGCTAGAGGCCTGAGGAACGATTTTGGATACGGATTTCTTAGTGCAGAACTGTTCCAAACCCCAATTCGCGCTATGATTTCAGCAGGAGTTGGCCAATGACCACCCGAATCGTTCGCGTCGGCAACACACTGACCGTCGAAATTCCCGAAGAACTGGTTACGCAGGCTGCGCTGCCTGTGGGGGATCCTGTCGAATGGGTTCCGAACGGAAGCGGCAGCATCGCTCTCGTGAAGCAATCGAACTCTCCCTCGAAGCCTCGGAAACCAAAGACGCTTGACGAGATTCTTGAGGGAATTCCCGAAGGCGCCGAAATGGAGAGGATCGATTGGGGACCTGACCGTGGGGCAGAAGTTTGGTAAGCCCATCTGTTCCCGACGCCGGAGATTTGATCTGGCTGGATTTCGATCCGCAAGCGGGGCATGAACAGGCGGGACGCCGCCCCGCATTGGTGCTTTCCTCCTGGCGATTCAACAGCAAAGCATCTTTGGCTTTTGTTTGTCCAATCACGAGCAGAGTCAAGAGTTATGCGTCGGAGGTTCTCCTTCCGCCGGGATTGGCGATCCATGGCGCGGTCCTATGTTCGCATCTGCGGAGTGTCGATTGGAAGGTTCGCAATCCGGCTCTCATCGGAAAAGCTCCCGATGACGTCCTGCTTGCGGTTCGCGAGATTGTTGCTTCCATCGCCGGCATCGCGACATAGGAAATGCCTCCTCAATTCTAGCCGCCTGACCCCAAACATTTAGAATGGTCCCTGTCGTAGATTTTTTTGCGTTCGCCAGGGAACCGTAGCGACAGGCGGACGGGAAAGCACGCTCTTATCTCCATGCATCGTTGGTCCAAGCTCTTTGTTCCCACACTTCGCGAGGCCCCGGCAGACGCCGAAGTGGCCAGCCACAAGTTCCTGCTCCGCTCTGGCTACATCCGCCAGCTCGGCGCGGGCATCTACAGCTACCTCTTCCTCGGCCAGCGCTCGATCAACAAGATCGTAGGCATTGTGCGCGAAGAGATGGACAAGATCGGCCAGGAGTTCTATCTGCCGGCGCTGCTGCCCAAGGAGCCGTGGGAGCAGAGCGGCCGCTGGACGGGCATGGGCGACAACATGTTCCGGCTCAAGGACCGCAAGGGCGCGGACCTCTGCCTGGGCATGACCCACGAAGAGATCATGACCACAATCGCCCGCAGCGAGTTGCGCAGCTACAAGCAGTTGCCGCAGATCTGGTACCAGATTCAGACCAAGTTCCGCGACGAACCGCGGCCCAAGTCCGGCCTGCTGCGCGTCCGCCAGTTCACCATGAAGGATGCGTATTCCTTCGACATCGACAAGGCAGGCCTGGACAAGAGCTTCGACCTTCATGATGCGGTTTACCGCAAGATCTTCACCCGCTGCGGCCTCAAGTTCGTAGCCGTCGAGGCCGATTCCGGCTCCATGGGCGGTTCGCAGTCCCAGGAGTTCATGTGCTATACCGACGCGGGCGAGGATCTCATCGCAAGCTGTCCGGTGTGCGGTTACGCGGCCAATCTGGAGAAGGCCGTTTCACGGCTCGATCCGGTGGTGGAACTCGAACCGACGAGTGACGGCAAGCCTGAATTGATTCATACGCCGGGGATGGGCGCTATCGCCGACATTGCGGCGTTCCTGAAGATGGAGCCGTACAACGACATCAAGTGCGTAGGTTACATGGCAATTTGGCCGCCTCAAGTTCTCAAGAATAGCGCAAGTGATCCATATCTAGCCCAATTTCATTATCCGACTCCGATTGCTGTGTTTTTGCGCGGCGATCATCAAGTTAATGAAGCAAAACTTGGAGCTTTTTACCCTAGCGCAGAATTGCGCATGATGAATCAAGACGAAGCTCTTAAATTCTTCGGTGGACCTGTAGGCTTTTTGGGGCCAATCAACTTGAAAATATCAATGGATTTGGTAACTCTCAATCCCGATTTGATTCCTGTGATTGTCGACAGTACTATTGTAGGGCGCAAAAACATGGTCTGCGGCGCAAACAAACAGGATTATCACTATCGCAATGTTACGCCGAGCCGCGACTTCAACTGGACGCTGAGCGCCGACATACGCAGCGTCAACGAAGGCGAGGGCTGCCCGAAAGACGGCTGCGCGGGCAAGCTTGTGGTCGGCAAGGCTGTCGAGATTGGCCACATCTTCAAGCTCGGCTACAAGTACTCCGAGAGCATGGGCGCGCGCGTGCTCGATGTGAACGGCAAGGAAGTCACGCCCATCATGGGCAGCTACGGCATCGGCATCGAGCGCATTCTCACCGCGGCCATCGAGCAGTCCAACGACAAGAACGGCTTCTGGCTCCCGGCCTCGATCGCTCCTTTCACTGTGGTGGTCACGGTGACCAACGTCTCCGATGCTGCGCTCGCCGAGGCCGGCGAGAAGCTGGCCGCGGAACTTGAAGCCGCTGGCCTGGACGTACTGCTCGATGACCGCGACGAGCGCGCCGGCGTCAAATTCAAAGATGCGGATCTGGTAGGCATTCCCTACCGCATCAACGTGGGCAAGAAGGCCGCAGGCGGCCAGGTCGAACTGGTGAGGCGAGCCACAGCCACCAGCGTGGATGTGGCGTTGCAGGATGTGGTTGCAGCAGTGAAGGCGCGCGTCGAGGAAGACGGGCTGCTCAACGAGGTTGAAGAATAAGGACAGCCAATAGCTCTCGGCTTTTAGCTATTGGCCGATCTTGCATGACCGCGAAGCATCGGTTCAAGGAACGAGTCAGCCTCAGAACGGAAAGGCTAATAGCTAATAGCCAAGAGCTAGAAGCCCGGTAAAAGGAACAGCGATGGCGGCGATAGCGGTGAGAATCCGATGGAGAAGACCCCGGGGAGGGCGTCCCTGGGCTGGACTTGTCGTGCGCTTGCTGCTATTGATGTGTGCCTTCGGTACAGGGGTGTTCATTGTTGTCTTCAGCTATTTCAACTTCAAGTATGAGCACGTGGTGGACGAGCGGCTCAAGCAGCCCATCTTCGCCAACACCGCCAAGATATTTGCCGCGCCGCGCGAGGTCCGCCCCGGCCAAAAGCTTTCCGTCCGCCTTATCGCCAATGAACTGCATGAGGCCGGCTACTCCACCGATGGCGCTTCCCAAATATCGCAGTTAGGCACATATTCAGCGGGCGCTCGCTCCATCACCGTGCGTCCCGGTCCGCAGTCCTATCATTCCGAGGACAGCGCGACCATCCACATCGACTCCGGCGTCGTCGAATCCATCAACGACAATCGCGGCCAGCCCCTGGCAAGTTACGAGCTCGAGCCGCTGCTCATCACCGGACTCAGCGAGGACGCCAATCGCACCAAGCGCCGGCTGATCAGTTACGATGAGATTCCTTCCAATCTTGTTCAGGCCGTTCTCGCCATCGAGGATCGCCGCTTCTTCGAGCATGGCGGCGTCAACTACTGGCGGCTCATGGAAGCGATTCTCCGCGACGTAGCCACGGGCCAAAAACAGCAGGGCGGCTCCACGCTGACCATGCAGTTAGCGAAGAACTTTTTTCTTACTCCCGAGAAACGCATCAAACGCAAGATCATTGAGATCGTTATCACCTTCCAGCTCGAGCATCGCTTCACAAAAAAGCAGATCTTCGAGATGTATGCCAACGAGATCAATCTCGGCCAGCGCGGCAGCTTCTCCATCGACGGCTTTGGCGAAGCTTCGCAATCTTACTTCGGCAAGGATGTGCGTCAGCTCGACCTGGCCCAGTGCGCATTCCTGGCCGGCATCATCCAGCGGCCCAGCTACTTCAATCCCTTTCGTCATCCCGAGCGCACCATCGACAGGCGCAACCTGGTACTGGATTCGATGGTTGAAACCGGCGCGATCACCAAGGACCAGGCAGAACGCGCCAAGGCCGAGCCGCTCCATCTCAGTGAATCCAGCGTGGACGCCAGCGAGGCGCCGTACTTCGTAGACCTTGTGCATGAGCAGTTGCTGCAAAAACTTGGCGAGCGCGACTTCAACCGCGAAGGCCTGCGCATTTACACGTCGCTCGATCCCGACTTGCAGAGGGAAGCCACCACAGAGGTCGAAAACACCATTCACGTGGTCGACGAGCAGGTAGACAAGCTGCATGCGCGCGACAAGAAGCGCGGCATTGCCTATGTCTATCCGCAGGTGGCGCTGGTGGCGCTCAATCCCCATACCGGCCAAGTGCTCGCGCTGGTGGGCGGGCGCAACTATGGCGCCTCGCAGTTGAACCACGCGGTCTCCAGGCGGCCCACCGGCTCCATCTTCAAACCGTTCGTCTATGCCACGGCCTTCGCCACGGCTGTCGAGGGCACCGTGCTGCCTGGCCAAACCAAGCTCTTCTCGCAGGTCACCATGCTCAGCGACGAGCAGACCACCTACGATGTGGGCGGCCAGGAATACACGCCGCACAACTATGAAGGCGTTTATCACGACCAGGTAACAGCGCGCTACGCTTTGCAGCAATCGCTCAACAACGCCACCATTGGCCTGGCCGGCATGGTTGGCTTCGATCGCGTTGCGGCCCTGGCCCGCGAGGCCGGTATAAGAAGCGCGCGTGGAACTCCCTCGGTGGCTATCGGCACCTACGATGCCACACCTATCGACATGGCCGGCGCATACACCATCTTCGCCAACTACGGCCTGCACCTCGATCCCTGGATGCTGGCCAGCGTGCGTACGCCTACCGGCGACATCATCTCCGACTACACGCCCACATCAAGGCAGGTGCTGGATCCCCGCGTCGCTTATCTCACCACCAACATGATGCAGAATGTGATCAATGCCGGTACCGGCTACGAAGTTCGCCGCCGCGGTTTCATGGCCCCTGCCGCCGGCAAGACCGGAACCAGCCATGACGCATGGTTCGCCGGTTTCACCAGCAACCTGCTCTGCATTGTCTGGGTAGGCAACGACGACTATAGCCAATTGAATCTTGAAGGCGCTCATGCCGCCGCGCCCATCTGGGCCGAATTCATGAAAAAGGCCGTGGAGTTGCCGCAATACTCCGATACACACGAATTCCCTATGCCGCAAGGCGTGGAGATGGTGCAGATCGACAAAGTCAGCAATCTACTCAGCGACGACGCGTGCCCTGAGAGCTACTACGCGGCCTTTCTGGATGGCACGGTGCCTAGCGTGACCTGCGATCACCCCGCCGAGCACCGCAACATCCTACAGAAGATCTTCGGCACAGGCAAGAACTGAGAGTCGAAACCACCCGCAATTATCCATCCACATCGCTGCCGTCGGCCATCGGCTGGCAGCGCGGGCACCAGAAGGTGACGCGCGCATCCGGCCCCTGGATGCGCCTGCGGATCGGTTCCTCGCAGCGCCGGCAGGGCTCACCCTTGCGGCCATAAACCCACAGGCTAGCGCCGGGGTCCGACTCATGCGTGGTGCGCCGCTTGCGGCCCCCGTAGGTCACAATCGTGTCGTCTGAATCCTCCAGCACATTGGCCTTCACAAGCCGCTGCGCAGTAGCAATCAAAGACGCTACCTTCTCTTCATCGAGCGCCGCTACCTTGCAGAACGGGCTTATTCCCGCGACAAAACAAATCTCCGATTTAAAAACATTGCCGACGCCCGCCATTACTTCCTGATGCAGTAGCACATCGCCAATTTCTTCATCCGCGCATGCACGCAACCGGCGAGCCGCTTCAACCGCATTGAATTGCTCACTCAAAACGTCGCTCGCTGGCGAAGGAATTTGACGCGCTCGCGCCAGCTCTTGCGGCTTCAACATCTTCGCCACCGGCACGCGAAATCCCACCGCAATGTACTCACTGTTCTCAATGGCAATGCGCATATTGGCCCGTGGCTGCTGCCATGGCTCCGCAGGCCGGTAGATGTGCCAACTGCCGCTCATCAGCATGTGCGTGCAAAGCGTTCCGCCGCCGGAAAAACGAATCAGCAGCCACTTGCCGCGCGATTCCACTCCCTCGACGATCTGGCCGATGAGCGGCGTGTCTTCGTCGAACCGCATCAGCAGCGGATAAGTCGAGTGAAAGCATGTAACCGGCTTGCCCGCAAGCGCGCGGCTCAGTGCGCGCGCCGTGCGGAAGATGGTATCGCCCTCAGGCATGGCTTATTGCACCTCCCCGGGCTGCGTACCTGCGCGTGGCTCTTGCGACAAGACCGGCAATGGAATACGGCGCAGGTGCATCCCCAGCGGGCCGTAGTGAAAGCCCGCATCCATCAAAAACCGTGCCATGGGATGCGCCGCGACCGGCTGCCCGTTGATGGTCGTGATGAGCACGCCCTGATGGCTGCCGCCGCGCAGGCGCTCTTGCCCGCGCGCGCAAAGAAAGTGCGAGAGTCCCGCTGCTGCCTGCGATCGCTCCGGCTCATCGCCCGGCAAAAAGATCAGCAGGTTTGGATTGCCGCGACGGAGCCACGCAACCAACTGCCCGTTGCGCAAAATCACTTCAGCATAGGCTGCGCGCGTAAGCACACGCGGCGCGGATTCCGAGTCCTCCGCAATGACGGGAAGATCGGGCCAGCGCAACACAGAACCATAGGGATTGGCGGGATCGGTAGCAGCCAGTTGCACAAACTCCGGCTTCTCTTGCGGGGGCGCATTGCGCAGTTGGCGCAGCAGGTCCACGGCGGCTGGCAGCGCAAACTGCGTAGCGCCGAGGCCCGCAACAAAGTAGCCGCGGCGAATGCGTCCGCTCTCTTCGAGAGCCTTCAACACGTCGTATACGGCGCTGAATCCGCCCGGCACATTCTCCGCCGCAACATGCTCCCGCAGCAGCACGCCATAACGATTGAGCAATTGCAACGCCAGCGCATGGCTGGCCGCGGTCGCAGTCGGCGCGCCTTCGCTGCCCTTCAACATGCGCAAGGGGAGCAGCGACCATCGACCCTGCGCGGTTGGCGGCGTTGTTCTGCGCGACCGGAATGCGACCCCGGTTTGCATCCGCCGCGGCGTGCGTGCGTTCTCTGGCCTGGCTATATAAGCCCGCAGCGCGTGTAGGGAATCGTTGGTGATCAGCCCGCGCCACACCAGGCTCCATAGAGCCTCAATGGTCTCGCCTGGATAGCCGCCGCCCATGGCCTGATGCAGCGCGTCGAAAAAGCTCGCGCCTGTCGACTCAAGCACGGCAATAAGCTTCGCTTCGTTCTCACTCAGAGGCTCTGCGAGAGGCCGGGACTGCGCAAGCAGCGGAAGCTTATCCGCGAGAAAAAGCGCAATGCGCCCATCGCGTTCGCCGATAGGTTCCACGCCAGCCCACGCCACCTCGCCCGCGGCAATCAATGTATCGAGCCCCGCCGGCGCATATTCCGCAATGCGCGCGGGAAGGATCGCCGTCTCCACCAGCGATGCGGGGAGAGGCGCACCCTGCAAACTCTCGATGGCATCGAGCAGTCCGTCGAGATTTCCATGCCCGCTTCGTCGCGGAGCCAGCAGTCCCTGCCAGTGCGTGAGGAAACGGGCCAGTGTGTGCTGCTCAACCGGCTCGACCTCGCGGCGCAGCCTGGCCAGCGATTTGCGGCGAATCAGCCGCAGCATCTCCGCATCGCACCACTCGCGATGAAGACCGCCGGGCCTGAATCCGCCTTCAAGCACGCGGCCTTCGTGCGCAAGCTGGCGCAGCGCATCTTCTACTGCTTCGGCGTCAAGCGCAAAACGATCGGCGACTTCGCGCAGCGTGAATGGTCCATGCGTGCGCGCAAAGCGGCGAACCAGCTCCAGCACCGGATGCGCAACCGGCTCCAGCAGCGCCACGGCCAACCCCGGCGGCAATGGAATCCCCAGCCCATCGCGGTAGCGCGCCGCATCTTCAGCGGCAATCAATCGCCGCTCGCCGGCAATGCGCAGCTCAAGCAAGCGCCGCGAGCGAACCAAGCGATCCACATGCGGCAGCAAATCCGCTGAGGCTACGCGCCGCGCTAGCTCCTCGCGCGACAGATCGCCCAATCGCAAACATAGATCGTGAATGCCATCCGCCGAGCGCGCGCGATAGGTCTCCGCCAAACACTGGGCAATCTCTTCCACCTCGGCAATCGCATCCGCATCGAGCAGCTCGCGCAGATCGGCTTCGCCCAGCAACTCGCGCAACTGATCCTGATCGATGGTGAGCGCCTGGGCGCGCCTCTCGGCCAGAGGCGCATCGCCGTCATAAAGAAAGTTTGCAACGTAACTGAACAGCAGCGATGCGGCAAACGGAGAAGGCTTGCGCGTCTCCACCACATGCACGCGGAGCTGGCGCTGCTCCACTGCGCGCAGCGTTTCAATCAGCGCCGGCATATCGAAGACATCGCGCAGGCACTCGCGATAAGCCTCAAGAAGCAGCGGAAATTTTGGATAGCGCGAAGCCACGCTGAGCAGATCGTAGGATCGCTTGCGCAACTGCCACAGTGGCGAGCGCGCATCGGCTCGACGGCGCGGCAGCAGCAGCGCGCGTCCCGCCGCCTCGCGAAACCGCCCCGCAAACAGCGCCGTCGAGCCCAACTGGCGCAGCACCAGAGCCATCGCCTCGGCGGACTCCACAAGAAACCAATCCGCGTCGGGCGGCTCGTCGGTATCAGGAAAGCGCAGCACAAAGCCATCGTCGCCCCACAGCGTCTCCACCTCGGGGCCGCCCGCCGCGCGAATGCGCGCGCTGACCGCCATGGCCCATGGAATATGTATGCGCTTGCCGAAAGGCGTGAGCACGCAGACGCGCCAGTCGCCCAGCTCATCGCGGCAGCGCTCAATCACCACCGTGCGATCGTCTGGAACTGCGCCGGTCGCGGCCTCTTGATCGGCGAGAAACTCCATCAGATTCTCTGCCGCTCCCGGATCGAGATCGTGCTCAGAAACAAGCCGCGTAAGCGCCGCGGGCTTGGGCAACGCGCGCAGCTCGCGCACCAGCGCGCCAATGCGGCGGCCAAACTCGAGCGGCCGGCCAACGCCATCGCCCTTCCAGAACGGCATCTTGCCCGGCTCACCGGGAGCGGGCGTCACCAGCACGCGATCGTGCGTGATCTCCATAATCCGCCATGTGGATGCGCCGAGAATGAATGTCTCGCCCGGATGGCTCTCGAAGACCATCTCCTCGTCCAGCTCGCCCACGCGCACAGCCTTGCCCTCACTGTGCGCCAAGAACACTCCGTAGAGGCCGCGATCGGGAATGGTGCCCGCGTTGAGAATCGCCAGCTTGGCTGCGCCGTGGCGCGCCGTCACTACGTTGCGCACTCGATCCCAATTGAGCCGTGGCCGCAACTCCGCAAACTCATCCGACGGGTAGCGCCCACTGAGCAAATCGAGCACGCCGTCAAAGGCCGCGCGGCTCAATCCGCCAAACGGCGCAGCGTGGCGCACCATTTCGAACAAAGCATCGACGCTGACCTCAGGAGGAGCGGAGTTAGCAGAGTTAGCGATGTTAGCAGAGTTAGATGGCCGACCGGAATCCTCGTCTTCCTCCAGCAGTGAATCCTGCATGGAATCCGCGCGGCGCCGGCCAGACCCTAGTCCCTTAGTCCCTAGTCCCTCAGTCCCTGTTCCTCCCGGCGGATGCGCGACAATCGCCACCAGTTGCTGCGCCAGCACATCCAGAGGATTGCGCGGGAACCGCGTGGACTCGATATGCCCCTCATGCATGGCGCGCGCGACGGCGGCGCAGGCCACCAGATCGGCGCGATACTTGGGAAACAGAATCCCCTCGCTCACCGCGTTTACATGATGGCCGGCGCGGCCAATGCGCTGCATCCCGCTGGCCACAGAAGGCGGCGCTTCAATCTGGATCACCAGGTCCACCGCGCCCATATCGATGCCCAGCTCCAGCGTGGATGTAGCGCACAGCGCGCGAATCTGCCCCGCCTTCAACTGCTCCTCAATCACCGACCGCTGCGCCGCTGCCAGCGATCCATGATGGGCGCGGGCAATGGGCTCCCCGGCCAGCTCGTTCAACGCGCCAGCCAGCCGCTCGGCCACCTGGCGGCTGTTCACAAAAAGAATTGTCGAGTTACGCGCGCGAATAATCTCAAGCAACCGTGGATGAATCGCGTTCCAGATGGAAACTCTGCGCGGCGCTTGCGAGGCCGGGCCGCTGGGCAGCTCTTCCTGTTCACCCAGCCGCGCCATGTCTTCCACCGGAACCTCGATGCGCAGCTTCAACCGCTTGGGCGCGCTGGCGTTGACGATGGTCACGGGACGGTAGCGCAAGGACTCGGCGTGCGCCGAGTCAGGGACTGAGGGACTAGGGACTAAGGGACTGGGGATTTGAGCTTGGTCCGCCATGACGGCTTGCTCGATGAGTTGGCTCCTCTCGAACTCCTCAACGCCAGGCCCAGCGCTCACCACCACACTCCTCGAATCCGCGTCGCCAGTCCCTAGTCCCTCAGTCCCTAGTCCCTCGACGTCTACCCCGCCTAAAAACCGCGCCACTTCTTCAAGAGGGCGCTGTGTTGCCGAGAGGCCAATGCGCTGCAACCGCCGCTGCGTAAGCGCCTCCAGCCGCTCTAAGGAAAGTGCCAGGTGAGCCCCGCGCTTGGTGGGAACAAGCGCATGAATCTCGTCTACAATCACCGTATCCACCGTGCGCAGCGCCTCGCTGGCCTGCGAGGTCAGCAGCATGTAGAGCGACTCGGGCGTGGTGATCAAAATCTCCGCCGGATGCCGCGCAAAGCGCGCCCGGTCCCGCTGCGGTGTATCCCCCGTGCGCACATGGATGAGCGGCTCACGGAACGGCACGCCCATGCGCCTAGCCATGTTGGCCATGCCGGCCAGGGGCGAACGCAGATTCCGCTCCACGTCCACGGCCAGCGCCTTCAACGGCGACACGTACACAATCCGGCAACCGCGTTCAGAAGTCCCTAGTCCCTTAGTTCCTAGTCCCTGATCTCTGACCCCTGACCACTGACCCCTGCTTCCTGGGTGCCCCACCCTCGCGACGTGTTTGTTTTTGTCGCTAGGGTGGGAACCTCCCAGCATGAGCCTGTCCAGGCACCAAAGAAACGCTGCCAGCGTCTTGCCCGTCCCTGTCGGCGCCAGAATCAGCGCGCTCTCTCCGCGCGCAATCGCCGGCCAGCCCATCCGCTGCGGCACGGTCGGCGCGTCGAAGACAGCACGAAACCACGCAGCCGTCACCGGATGAAAGCAGGCAAAGGGATCGGCTTCTGTCGTCGAGCTGGTGGGCGGGTCGGGGATGGACCGGCGCTGGGACACTGTTCCTTGAGAATAGCGCACCGGAACGGCGAAGAGGAAGCGAAACTATTGACCTTATGCGGTCAGTCCCAAATCCCCATGGGGGCTCTCATGCCTCGGCCTTCCGAAATTCACTCACAAACTCGATGAAGCTCACTTCGGCGCGTGAGTCGATACACGAAATTCCGATCCCGTAAAGCTGTTCTTACACAATGCCGCACTGTGTCGCTTCAAGAAGTGTCACAATCCTGCTAAATCTTTGAGCGGATTCTGCTTTTATCGGAACAGGCGACTCCAATCAGCATCTAATTGGCTGACCTTCGCCAAATCTGCCATGCGCGACCATCTGGCCACACTCCTCGACGACTTCCGCCGCTATCCGCGCGAGATCGCGGTGGTGCGCTACCAGGGCAACCGCCGCCGTGTCACCACTTACGGAGAGATTGCTCGCCTGGCAAGCCGTTTTGCCGCGCTGCTGGCCCAGCGGGGCATCGGGTCCGGCGACCGCGTGCTGCTGTGGGCAGAGAACAGCGCGGAGTGGATCGCCGCCTTCCATGGCTGCCTGCTGCGCGGTGTGCTGGCGGTACCCCTGGACGCCAGCGGAACCGCGGATTTTGCAGCGCGTGTGGCCGCCGATGTTGCGCCCAAACTGGCCGTTGGTGATGCGGCGCTGCTCAGCCAGCTTCCCGCCACTCTGCCGCAACTGACTTTTGAGGACTGGCTCACGGCCCTGCCGGCCGAGGAAGCCGGCCCCGTTCCCGGCCTCTGCGGCGAAACTCCGCTCCAGATACTCTTCACCAGCGGCACCACCGGCGACCCAAAGGGCATCGTCATTACCCACGGCAACCTGCTGGCCAGCGTCGGTCCCATCGAGAAAGCCTCCCAGCCCTACCTGCGCTACGAGCGGCTCGTCCATCCGCTGCGCATCCTCAACACGCTGCCGCTGAGCCATGTCTTTGGCCAGACCATGGGCCTGTGGGTTCCGCCCATCTACCGGGCCGAAGTTCACTTTGAAAGCCGGCTTGCCGCGCCCCGGCTCATTGAGACCATCCGCCGTGAGCGCATCTCCGTGCTAGCCGCGGTGCCCAGAACCATTGCGCTGCTCAAGGCGCATCTCGAAGCCGCCGTACCTGGCCTGGCCGAGCGCGCCGCCGGCCCTAAAGGCACCGCGACCGGCGTTCCCGTCCCGCTGCGCTGGTGGCGATTTCGCGAAGTTCACTCGGCTTTCGGCCTCAAGTTCTGGGCCATCATCTCCGGGGGCGGTGCGCTGCCAAGTCCGATTGAGAAGTTTTGGAATGCGGTCGGTTGTGTGGTGGTGCAGGGCTATGGGATGACTGAATCCACCGCGCTCATCACGCTCAATCACCCCTTCCACGTGGCGCAGGGAACCATCGGCAAACCGCTGGCAGGCCGCGAGGTCAAACTTGGCCCCGATGGCGAGGTGCTAGTGCGCGGCGCATCCATCTCCACCGCAACCTGGGCTGGTGGCGCTCTGCATCCGCGCGCCAGCGAATGGCTGGCCACCGGCGACCTGGCCGAGACTCAGCCCTCCGGCGAGTTGCGCTTCCTGGGCCGCAAGAGCGAGGTCATCGTCACCGCCGCCGGCCTGAATTTGCACCCTGAGGATCTTGAAACCGCCCTCGAAATCGAGCCGGGCGTCAAGGCCTGCGCCGTGGTGGGCGTGGATACCCCCGCTGGTCCCGAACCCTGCGCCGTACTTGCATTTCGCGGCGCGCGGGCGCAGGCGGCGAAGGCTATCGAACACGCCAACGGCCGGCTGGCGGAGTTTCAGCGTATCTCGCGCTGGGAGCTGTGGCCCGAGCCGGACCTGCCTCGCACCTCCACCGGCAAGGTGAGGCGCAGCGCGGTAGCCACATGGCTTGCAAAAAAGAATGGGGCGGCGGAGAAAAACGGCTCCTCGAACGGAGCGGCGCATGCCAACGGCGCGTTGAAGAATGGGAACGGAGACTGGCTGCTGGCCTTGATTGCGCAGATCACCGGCGAGCCTCCGCCGAGTGCGGGGAATGAGCTCCGCCTTACCGAAGACCTGCACCTCGACAGCCTGGGCCGCGTGCAGTTGGCCGCCGCTATCGAGGAACGGATGGGCCTGGCAGCCGAGAGCGGTCTGTTGGAAGAAGTGCAAACGCTGGGAGAACTGCGGCACTTGGTGACGGGAAACCACGTACCCAGCGCAGGCGCCCCGAATCTCGATTCTGAGATCGAGGATTTCAGGAAAACAAATGAATCGAGTGACTCAGCCTTCCCGCTGCCGTTGGCGGAAAGGACGGGAAACAATGATACCCAGTCGGCGTCCTTTCACCATGAGTTCCAGACCGGCCCCGCTCCGGCAAAGTACATCTATCCGCATTGGCCGTGGTGGCTGCCGTTGCGGTGGCTGCGCGCCGTCTTTGTGGAGTGCGCCTTGCGCCCGATGGTCTGGCTGCTGGCCAAGCCTGCAATCGTTGCCCCCGAAAAGCTGAACGCCGGCGAGCCCATGCTGATCGTCGCCAATCATGTAACCAGTTACGATGGGCCGCTCCTGGAATACGCGCTCCCCGGCCCCATCCGGCGACGGACCGCGGCAGCCATGTCCGGAGAGATGCTGGAAGCTTATCGTCACTTCCGCAATCCCGAACGGGTTCCCGCGGATGGACGGTTTTTTCTGCCCGGTCCTCTGTATTATTTTCTCGTTACGGCGCTCTTCAATGTCTTTCCCCTGCCCAAGCAGCGCGACTTTCAGCGCAGCTTTGCCCACGCGGGCAAGGCCCTCGACCGTGGATTTCATGTGCTGCTGTTTCCCGAGGGCACGCGCTCGGCAGAAGGGGAATTTGCCCGATTCCGACCGGGAATCGGCCTCCTCGTCAAGCAATCCGGAGCGCCCGTGCTGCCCATGGCCATCCGCGGCCTGGGCGAGCTGAAGACGGGAAGCCGTGGCTGGTTTCGCTCCGGCTCGATTGAGGTGCGTGTCGGCCAGCCCATCCGCTTTGGGCCGCTCGATTCTGAAGCCGCTATCACCGCGCGCCTGCACGATGCAGTAGAAAAGCTGCTGAAAAACAGCTGACAGCCAAGAGCTATCAGCTAACAGTTGGGCACTGGATGCTGTCGGCTGTTAGCTGATAGCTGCCTTTCTAACTCGGCTGCCTCGGCCTGAAGTGGCACGTTCCGCCCGCCAGCACCGAGTTCCAGATCGACGGATCGACCGGCTGCTCGCTCGACCCCAGGAACAGCACACCGTCCGGCGCCAGAATCCGGTAAATGTTGGCGAGCAGCGTGCGCCGCGTCTCCTGGGAAAAGTAGAGCATCACATTGCGCAGCAGGATCGTGTCAAAGCGGTCGTCGCAACGGTTGAACGGCAGGTGTGGTCCGCACAGGTTCGCCTGCCGGAACTGGCACATCTTCCGGACTTCGTCCTTCACCACCCAATCCTCGCCCGTGTGATCGAAATAGCGCACCACGAAGCGGGCGGGCAAACCGCGGTTCATCTCAATGCGATGATAGCGGCCGGCCTTGGCGCGTTCTACTACATCGGCGCAGATGTCGGTCCCCTCGATGCGAATATTCCAGCCTGCCAGCATGGGAAAATGCTCCAGCATTGTCATCGCCAGGCTGTAAGCTTCCTGGCCGCTCGAGCAAGCCGCGCTCCAAAAGCGCAGCGTGCGCACGTGCCGACGTGCCTCAATGAGCCGCGGGAGCAACTCGGTCCTCAACAGCTCGAAAGGGCGGCTATCGCGAAAAAAGCTGGTTTCGTTGATGGTCATGGACTCCGCGACCGCGCGCTCCAAAACCGGGTTTTTCCGCACCTTCAGATGTTCGACAAGCTGCTCCAGGTGGGTCATGCCCTGGTTCCGCAAAAGCCTGCTCAGGCGCGTATCGAAGAGATAATCGCGCGACGGGTCTAGCACATTTTGCGATTGGCCGAAGACCAGTTCGCGCAGATAGCCGTAGTCGACGCTCGAGGATATTTGCATGGCTAGACCGCCAATTTCAGAAGCTCGCGCGCGTCGCTCTTTTGGGCGCGGTTGGCAATCCTTAAGATCTCGGGAGCCATGGCATTGAGCGGCAGCACATTGTGCGCAAGGCCCGCGTTGGCAACCGCTCCCGGCATTCCCCACACTATGCTGGACGCCTCGTCCTGGGCCAGCACCGTGCCCCCCTGTTCGCGAATGGTGCGGCAGCCGGACAATCCGTCGGCGCCCATGCCGGTGAGCACCGCAGCCAGCACACCCGAACCGTAAACAGCGGCCGCCGAGCGAAACAGCGCATCCACCGCGGGACGGCAGTGATTCTCAAGCGGGCCTTGATGCAGGTGAATGGCCGGCGGCTGGCCGGGCTGGATGGACCGCGCCGCGCTCAACACTTCCATGTGCCAGTTGCCTCGCGCGATGTAGATCGTTCCGGCGCAAACCGCATCGCCTTCCGCTGCCTCGCGCACACGCAGGCGGCAATGGCCGTCGAGCCGCTCGGCAAACAGTTTGGTAAACAGCTCCGGCATGTGCTGCACGATCAGCACTGGCAAGGGAAAGTTGCCGGGTAGCGCCGGGAGCAGAACCTCAAGCGCCGCGGGGCCTCCGGTGGAAACTCCAACCGCCAGAACGAGCGGGTTTGACAAGATGGGTTGCGGCTTCAGGGTTGCAGGCATCGGCAGCGTGAACGGCATTCGCGCCGCTTCCTGAAGAACAGATTGCGGTTGCACGTGACCCGTCAGCGCATGAATCTTGGGGGCCAGCTCCTGAGAAAGCGCCCGAGTTGCAGCCTCGCGGCTGGCTTGTCCGGCTGGCTTGGTCACATAGTCCGAAGCGCCGCAAGCCAGCGCCTCGATGGTCACCATGGCCCCGCGCTGTGTAAGCGCACTGCACATGATCACCGGCGTTTTGCATCCCCGCGCCCGCAGCTTCCTCAGTGTAGCCAATCCATTCATCACCGGCATCTCCACGTCCAGCAGCACCACGTCCGGGTGAAGCGTTTCAATGCCGCACAGCGCCGTTTCTCCGTCCGCCGCGGTTCCGGCCACCTCCAGGCTCGCGTCCGCGCACACTACGGAACGCAGCAGGCTCCGCATCACCGCCGAGTCGTCCACAATCAAAATCCGGGTGCGGCGGCCTGGGGCCATTGTCTAGGCCTCCACCAAACCAAGCATTGCCAGCTTTTCGTTAAGGGCCTCGTTGTCGAACGGCTTCATCAGGTACTCGTCGGCTCCCGCATCCAACGCGCGAAGAATGAAATCGTTCTCAGCCTCGGTGGTCACCATCATCACCTTCATTCCCGCAAACCCCTCCGCCCGCAGCCGCTTCAGCATCTCAAGCCCGTCCATCACCGGCATATTCCAATCCACCAGGGCAAGATCGAAGAGTACGCCGGCATGGAGCCGGTCCAGGCCGGCCTGCCCATCGGCTGCTTCCTCGCACTCGATGCCCCGTTCCTCGAGCAAACCGCGCAAAAAGCCCCTCACAAAACGGGAATCGTCCACAATCAGCGCTCGCATCTTCACCTCCCACGCCTATCCGCCTACACCGCTTGTGTGGGGCTCAGCCGCATCGGGTCCAGCCGCTCGGGGTCCAGCTTTACCAGCAGACAGTCCTTGAGCTTGTACGCCCCGGCAAACAATGCCCGCCGGCGTTCATCCAGAATCGACGGGTTCGGCTCGTAATCGTCCCCGGAAACGGTCAGAACCTCGCCCACCGAGTCCACCAGCAGGCCAAAGCAACCACCCGCGCTCTCCAGGACCAGAATGTCCTGCGCGCCTTCCTTGGGCGGCAAACCCAGCAAATGGCGCAAGCTCACAGTGGTTAGCACGTCGCCGCGGTAGTGAATCAGCCCGCCCACGAAGGCGGGAGCCAGTGGGACCGGCTGAGGACGCACCGAGCCCACAATCTCGAGAATGTGGGTGATGGGCACGCCAAACAACGACTGCCCCAGCCGCACTGAGCACATCTCCGCGAGCGTCCCCGTCGCCTTCCCTTTGCGATTCAATGCGTTCCCAGCGGTACTCATCGCACGGCCTCCGCAACTACGTCCCATTCTGCCGGCGCGTTCTGCCCGGTCTGGAGCGGAGCAATGCCGCCCAGGTCAACCACCCCGGTCACGCGATTCTTCAACAGCGTTACCCCGCCGGATCGGTGGCCCGTGCCAGCCTCGAAAAGATCGCCTCCGGCGGCCACGTCCAGCACATGCGATACCGCGATGCCTACATGGCGATCACCCTCCCGGCATACCACCACAATGATCTGACGTCCCGTCTTGCCCTCGCCCGCGGCCAACACCCCGCCGGCATCCTCCACCGGCAGCAGTTGACCTTCGAAGTTCAGTACAGGCCGGCAGCCAATGTACTCGATCCGCGAAAGCGGAAGCTGCTCGATCCGCAGCACGTCGGCCAGCGGCACTGCGGCCTGCCTTCCGGAAACCTCTACCAGCAGGTACTCAAGCTTATTTGCAGTCCCGGCGTCCGTCTCCCCATCCCGCGCGTGCGCTTGCTCTTCATCCGAGCTCATTGACACTTCGGCTCGTATCGCAATCGACCCTGGGTCCAGAATCAGAGCCAGATCGGCATTGCCCAGCACCGTCGCTCCCGAATAAAGACCGATATCCTTCAGAACCGGCGATAGAGGCTTCACCACAATCTCCTCGGGATCGGCCAGCCCGTCCACCACCAGCCCGAAACGCCGCCCGTCTGCATCCAGAACGGCGATGAAGTTGTCCCGTTCCGTAACCGGCCGGTGCTCGCCCGACGGTTGTAGCAGCCGCTCGAGAAAGACCAGAGGCAGCAGCTTGCCCCTCAGCCTGTAAAGCGGCGCACCCTCCATCCACTCGATGGTCGTGGCGGCCTGTTCAGGAGGAACATGCACCAGCTCCGACAGCGCTCCCTGCGGCAAAGCGAAGCTCTGGCTCACGCTGCGCACGATCAGGGCTGGGATAATGGCGAGCGTCAGTGGAATCCGCATCCTCAGCGTGGTGCCCTTGCCGGCGCGCGAATCGATCTCGACCTTGCCGCCGATCTTCTCCACGTTGGTGCGCACCACATCCATCCCCACGCCGCGCCCGCTCACATTGGTTACGGCGGTGGCGGTGGAGAAGCCGGGCAAAAATATCAGTTGCAGCAACTCCCGCTCAGCCAGATGCGCCGCCCGCTGCGGCGTGATCAGCCCGCGTTCGATCGCCTTCTGGCGGATCTTCTCCACGGCAATGCCAGCCCCGTCGTCCGACACCTCAATGACGACGTGGCTGCCCTCCTGGCTGGCCCGCAGCTTCAGCATTCCCTCCGGATCCTTGCCAGCCGCAATGCGCACCTCAGGCAGTTCGATACCGTGATCCAGCGAGTTCCTTACCGCGTGCGTCAGCGGATCCTTGATCGCTTCCAGCAAGCTCTTGTCCAGCTCGGTATCCTGGCCCTCCATTTGCAGCCGGACGCGCCGCCCAAGCGACTGCGATAGATCGCGGATCATGCGCGGCATCTTCGAGAAGATATTCGAGACCGGCTGCATCCGGGCCTTCATCACGCTCTCGCGCAGGTCGGCCGTCACCATATCCAGGCGGCGCGAGAGCAGAGTCATGTTTGGATCGGCGGCGGTGGCCTGCAGCACCTGATTACGGGTAAGCACCAGTTCGCCCACCAGGTTCATCATCCGGTTCAGCAGCGTTACATCCACGCGCAGCGTGCTCTCCGCGGCCGTTCCCATTGGCGGGGCCTGCATGCGGAGCTTGGCGGCGTCGGGCTCCGCCTCGACGGGCGCGTAGGCGGCGGGCGCGGCAACCGGCTCCTGTGCAGGTGCGATCGGCTCCCCCGCTGACGCGGTGAATGTTGTCAATGCGGGCCGCGCGGGTGCGGCCGGCTGTGCGGGCCGATGCTCATCGGACGATGCCGGGGCATGATGCGTGCCGGCCCTTACACGAACGGGCTGCTTGACCTGCGCCTTGGCCGGAGCCTGCAACGCTTCCATCAGCCCGATCAGCCCGGCATCCTCGCCGTCGCCTTCGCCGCCTTCCACCTCGATAGTCTTCAGAATCGAGCGCAGGCCGTCCAGCAGCTTCAGCAGTCCTGTAATGGTGGGCCCGTCGGCCACCAGCTTGCCCTCACGCAACTGCCCCAGCAGGTTCTCGCCGGCGTGGGCCAGCTTCTCAAGCCGCTTGAATCCCAGAAAACCCGTGGTCCCCTTGATCGTATGCACCGAGCGGAAGATATCGCCGATCAGCCCCGCATCCTTCGGCCGCTCCTCCAGATCGGTCAGGCAGCGCTCCATGCGGTCCAGCCCTTCCTGGCTTTCGATCAGGAACTCTCTCGTCAATTCGTCCAATGCCATGCGCGTCCACTCATCCGCCCAGACGGGATCAAGGCTCCCGATACAGTGAGCACCAATTTCCTTATCGGAAGGAAGAGGCTCAACTTGAGGAAAGGAGTTCAGCGTGGAGAGAAGAGAACAGGGTACAGGCAATAGAGCCCACCCACACCGCCCATGTACAGCAGAGCAGAAATGCGTTAGCCTCAAGCTAAATGCCGCCCGCCGATACAAACCCGACGCAATCACCGGAGCCTGCGCTCTCCGATCTGTTCAAGCAGGCAAGCAAAGCCGCCCTCAATTCCTACTCGCCCTACTCCGGCTTTCGCGTGGGCGCGGCGCTCAAGTTGACCAACAGCGCCATCGTCACCGGTACCAATGTTGAGAATGTGAGCTATGGCCTGACGATCTGCGCCGAGCGTTCTGCACTTGTCAGCGCTGTTTCCCAATTCGGGCCGCAGATTCGCATCGAGGCCGTCGCCGTGGCTAATTTGAACAGTGCTCCCAGCCCTCCCTGCGGCGCTTGCCGCCAGGTTCTTGCCGAGTTCGTTCTGCCCGACGCGCCGGTGATCTTTCCGGCGGCGGATGGTTTGCGCACCATGCCTTTTTCCGAGTTGCTGCCGCTCGCCTTCGAGATGAAATCCACATAGCGCCGGAACTCCGTGAGGCACACTAAACCTATGCCGACAGACCCCGCACCGCTTCATACCATCGACATCATCCGCAAAAAGCGCGACGGCGGCACGCTCGACACCCGAGAAATCGGCTTCATCGCCAACGGGGCGGCTACCGGCTCCATCCCTCCCGAGCAGCTCTCCGCATGGCTCATGGCCGCCTGGATACGAGGCCTGTCGCTCGACGAAACCCGCTCGCTCACCCTGGCCATGCGCGACTCAGGCGAAAAATTTTCGCCCGCGCGTCTCGGCAAGGTCGCTGTGGACAAGCACTCCACCGGCGGCGTGGGCGACAAGACCAGCTTTCTTGTGGCGCCCATCGCAGCCGCCTGCGGCCTTGCCGTGCCCATGATCAGCGGGCGCGCCCTTGGCCACACCGGCGGAACACTGGATAAATTGGAATCCATCCCCGGCTACCGCACCGCCCTCACGCTGTCCGAATTTGAGACAGTCCTCATCCGCTGCGGCGCGTCCATTGTTAGCCAAACCCCGGCCCTGGTCCCCGCCGACCGCGTTCTCTATTCCTTGCGTGACCGCACCGGCACAGTCGAGAACCCCGGCCTCATCTGCGCTTCGATTCTGAGCAAGAAGCTTGCCGCTGGCCTCAATGCCCTGGTCCTTGATGTGAAGACTGGCTCTGGCGCGTTCCTGCGCAAGCGCGAAGACGCCGAATACCTAGCCGCGCTGATGGTGGCCACCGCCGAAGCCGCCGATACGCGCACCGTGGCTCTGCTTACCGATATGGGCCAGCCGCTGGGCTATGCAGCCGGCAACTGGATCGAGATTGTAGAGTGCCTTGAGTTGCTACGCGGGAAAAGGCCTGCCGAGAGCGAGGATTTGCGCGAGCTCTCCCTCGTACTTGCAGGATGGATGATTCACCTTGGCTGGAAAGCCGCTACGCCCGAGATGGGCTACGTGCGTGCCGAAGCAGCCCTCGCCGACGGCTCTGCCTTGGCTGTTTTTTCCAAGATGGTCGAGGCACAAGGCGGTAATACCTCAGTGTTAGATCAGACGGACATCAGCCCTCCGAGATTTGGCAGTTCCAACAGGTTCTTCAAGCCAGGCGCCACAGATGCGCTGGAAGCCTGGGAAACCGGCTACATCGCAGAGATGGACACCACAAAGATTGGCTGGGCCGTCCAGCGACTCGGCGCCGGCCGCGAGAAAGCTGGTGAGCCCGTCGATCCGCACGCCGGCATTATTTTCCATGCCCGTCGCGGCGCGCGCGTCGAGCAAGGCCAGCCCATCGCCACCCTTTACGCCACGAATGAAGCGCTCCTTGCCGAGCCCATCGCGCTGCTCCAAGAGGCAATTACTATCTCCGACACTCCCCCGCAGCAAGTCCCGCTGGTCAGCCGCATCTTTACCCGCGAAAATGCCGAGGAGTATCTGCGAGATGCGATAAGGTAGTTTTCAGAGATCAGTTGCCAGAATTCACGAATCGACCAATTAAGCACATGCCATCTCCTTCTTCTGCAAAGCTCGACAGTCTCCTCTATTCCGTTGAGGACAATTGTTCTCAGAGCGAATATCGGCATTCCTGCGTTCCGTACATGATCGACTGCGCCAAGCTCATAGAACACCGAATGACGCCGTCCACCGTCGCTTCGCTCCAAATTGCCAAAAGCTATGCCGCCGGGGGAACCTCCCTGCAATCCGTAGAGGATGCAAGGGTAAATTGTCGGAACGAATTCAAACCGGGCCGAGAAGGGTGTACCGACGATCCAGAGGTCAGTGCTACCCGTGCAGTTATATGCATTTTGTATGAGCAACAGCATCCTTGCTGGGAGGGCTTTTTGGACTCGATGGCGTTTTTCTTGGAGTTGGTTAGCAACGTAGAACCCCACTATCATGAGTTAGAGGAGCTTTTTAGAAAGCATTTTGCGACGTGCTTGAAGCCGGAATAGGCTGGTGGCATCCCTTCTCCCTCATCGAGAAATAGTGCCAGACAACAGGCTTTCTGCGGAAAACTGACCACTAAGAACCGCTTTTTAGGAGTAACAAGTTGCTTCGATACACCGGCATCTTGGGAATTCTCGCCGTGCTTGCCGCGGCCTATCTCGGCTCGACGGACCGCAAGCGCATCCGCTGGCGCACGGTCGCCTGGGGAATCGGCCTCCAGTTGACCTTCGCCTTCCTGGTGCTGCGCTTCGACTACGGACAGCGCTTCATGATCTGGGCTGGCGGCGTGGTCAAATCCATGCTTGCTTCCACCTATGCCGGCACTCAGCTCGTATTCGGTCAGCTGGGCGTGCCTGGCGGCTCGTTCGGCTCCATCTTCGCTTTCCAGGTGCTGCCTACCATCATCTTCATCTCCGCTTTTTTCGCCGTGCTTTACCATATCGGCCTCATGCAGCTCGTCATCCGCGCGCTGGCTTGGGCGATGCTCAAGACCATGCGCATCAGCGGCGCTGAGAGCATGAATGTGGCCGCCAGCATATTCATGGGCCAGACCGAGGCGCCGCTCACCATACGGCCATTCCTCTCTGGCGCAACGCGCAGCGAGCTCATGACCATCATGACCAGTGGCATGGCCCACGTCTCCGGCGGCATTATGGCCATGTACATCGCGCAGGGCATCGCGCCCGAGCACCTGCTGGCCGCCGTCATCATGACCTCACCCGGCACCATCCTGCTGGCCAAGATGCTCGTTCCGGAGACCGGCGTGCCCGCCACCGAAGGCCGGGTCGTCATCCCCAAAGACGAGATGCACAAGGACGAGAACCTCATCGGCGCCATCGCCCGCGGCACCATCGACGGCGGCAGGCTCGCCTTCAACGTGGCCATCATGCTCATCAGCTTTCTGGCTCTCGTTGCGCTACTCGACAGCCTGCTCGGATGGGTTCACATGCACAACGGCCTGCACTGGGTTCCCGGCTCGCTCGGCCAGATTCTCGGCTTCCTCTTCGCGCCGGTCGCCTGGCTCATCGGCGTTCCCTGGCACGACTGCGCAGCCATCGGCAACCTGCTGGGCACGCGCATGGCGCTCAATGAGGTGGTCGCCTACATTGGCCTCGGCGCGCAAAAGGCCACGCTGGACCCACGCTCCTTCATCATCGCCACCTTTGCCCTGTGCGGGTTCGCCAATCTCAGCTCCATCGGCATTCAGATCGGCGGCATCGGCGCGCTCATCCCCGAGCGCCGCAACGAGTTAGCCAAGTTAGGCCTCCGCGCCATGCTCGCCGGCACCATGGCCAACCTCATCTCCGCATCAATTGCAGGAATGTTGCTGGGGTAGAGAAATCATGAGCAAGCAAAATCCGGAAATCGATGCATATTACGAATGGATTGATCCGCTCTTCAGGAAGATTCTCTTGCATAAGACCTATGAAGAGTATCTGGAATCGATCGCCGATTTGCCTCGCCAAGAATTAGCTATCTTTGCTGCACATTGCTGCGACGCAGAGATCGGCAACGGAGGATTCGATCAACTCTTTTACAACCCAACGGGCATCTTGGTTCCTGAATCGTTTGAAGGGTACATTGCTGTTGGAAAACCTGAATTGGAGGCAATCGTTCGGAAAGCGGCGAAGCTGCTCGGAGAACCGTACCCGCGAGGCAGGGAAGAACGGCAGGAGACCCTGCTCGTTTTGTCGGGAAGAACTCTGCCTGAGGTAGAGGAGATAGCCAAGGAAGCCAAGCATCCTTATCTCGGTTTTCTGAAGGCTGTTGAGGACTTGGATCTGGACGAACTCAGCTCTGAATATTATCAACAGGCCATTTGTCAAAGATGGTTTTTTGACGAAGCGGCCTCAAGTTACATTGCAGGTCTCCGAACAAACGATTGATTCCGAGAGGTAAATCTCAATTCTCAAGCGTCGGCTGCTCCTTACCGGCCTAACCGAGACCGTGCCAGAATTTCGGCAAGCATCTCAGGCCGATAGCGAAAGTTGGTAGCCTTCAGGCGCTCGAAACATTCTGTAAGATCGATCAAACCGCGCCGGGCGGCAAGGTCCAGGATGCCAAGCGTTCCCGTCACCTCGAACCCTTTTTACAGCGAGACGCGTACGCCCTTCCGCTCATCCATCAAGACCAGATCTGCGTGGATCAGCTCCGCCAGAGCAATCGCAGCACGCTCCCCATCGTCTAGCAAAGCGGTCTCTGGATCAGAGACGCCGGCCGCCGCCGCAACGGACAGCCAAACCGGCGCAGTCAGCGCCCACGCGCGAAGCGCTGCGGGGGCTGCCGGGTGGCATAGCTCCTGGTACACTGCGTCGGGAAGATGGATTTCGCCGAAGAGAGCCGGAAGAACGTGAATCTCCCCGATCAGATGCAGATAGAGGATGGGACTGGTATCCGCAACAACGACCCGTTTCACAACCTAAGCCGGTCCAGACTGGCTCGCTCGCGGGCCAGGTCTTGCTCGTCGTATTCGATCCAAACCTGATGCGCCTTGAGGAACCCGTCGAGCTCGTAGCCAGTCGCGAATCCTAGCGCCTGACGCAGTTCCGGCTTGGTCAGACGCCCGCTCTGGTACTCGTCCAGAGCCACCGCCTCCAGAACGCGGCGGGAGAGATCGCCCCCGGCTGCATTCATGCTCCGGACCAGATCGTCGGGAATCTGTACAGTCAGGTTCATATTCTCACCGTAGCGCGGAACGACGACCGAGTCAAGAATCTCAACCAGGCAAGCCTCCCGCCCGCATCCGCCTAACTCTGTAGTAAATCGTCAGCGCCGTAACCGAGCCGCAGGTTAGCAAACTCGCCGCCATCCCCAGGATCAGCGATAAATCCCTCTGATACAACCCATGCACGATCCCAATGCATTGCAGCACGCTGAACCCGCCAAAGGTAATCAGCGAGATGCCCTCGTCGCTTTTCTTGCGCCAGACCGCCAGCACCTGGGGCACAAACAGCAGCGCGTTGCATCCCAGTCCCAATCCAAAAATCACAGCGACAATCTGCTTCATGCGCTACGGCTCCCGCTGCAGGTTTTGACTGCGAAAGCTATCCCGGATACGCTCCCGTAATGTAGCCCTGCAACGCTTGAATCTGCTGCGCCTGGCCGCTGATCACCCACTTCACCAGATCGCCGATCGAGATGACGCCCACCACCTTGTCATCCTGCAACACCGGCAGATGGCGAAAATGCTGCTGGGTCATGATCGTCATGCATTCATCCACGGTGTGCTTCGGGGTCACGAAGACAACCGTGGTGGTCATGATCTCGCGAACCTTAGTTTCTCTGGAGTGATGGCCCAGCAGCACCCCCTTGCGGGCGTAGTCGCGCTCCGAGAGGATGCCGACCACGCGGCCATTGGAGATCACCAGCAAGGCGCCCACATCGTGCTTGGCCATCGTCTCAATCGCTTCGTAGACCGACTGCTCAGGCCCAATCGACAGCGTTCTGTTCGCTTCTTTGCTCTTCAGCACCAACCCGATCGTGTCGGAAATATTCATCGAAACTCTCCCTGCCCTCGCCAATCTCGCACCTGTGCCCGCCTACCGTCCCGACGGGGCCTTTACTGTCGCGGAGCGGCTCCGAAACTCGCCCCATTTGGGAGAGGTCGCAGCGGCAAGTAGCCAATATAGCCCATCCGGAATACAGATTGACAGCAGAAATGGATTGGCGTGCGCCCCACCCCCAAAAGTCTCCGGCCGTTTGGTCATGTACTAGCTTGAGTGCCCCACCTGAACGCCGGGGTACCCTTCAGGGCCGGGACACGGCGCCTTTGTTTTTGCCGCCAGGGTGGGAGGAACAGAATCATCCGGTCAGAGACCTGACCGTTCGCAGTCTCGTAAATAGGGCAGAGCCGGCGTTTTCACTCGGCTCCGGTTTCCTCAGCAAGACTGGGCGCGCGTCTGCGCCTGATCCGCTCCGCCACCAGCCAGCCCGCGCTGAGCAGCGTCACGAGCGAAATGATTCCTTGCGAGATCACGCAATAAAGGCACCACACCATGAGCACATCTCTCTCGATGTGGGAAAGATACAGCGCAAACGCGAACCCGGTCAGGGCCGCGGAGAGCGCAATCGCCCGCCGCCGCGCCAGCGCCAGCCCGGCCAGCGCCAGGTAGCCCGCAATGCCAATGGCTGCCACCGGAATGTGGGCAATCTCGGCAAATGGGCTGCGGTTCACAATGCCGCAGTCCCACTTTGCATTGATCGAACAGGGTTCGACTTCGGTGGAGTAGTGAACGCGAAGCGCGAGCACGGAAACCACCGCGCCGGCCATGGCCAAGAGAGCAATCAAATATCGCATTGCCAGTTGGACGCGCGTCCAAAGCATCCGTTGCGAGATAACATGAACCTATGAACCAAGGCAGCGCCCAGCCGCTACCAACCGAAGCCGGCAACGGCCGGCGTGTCGCCTTCTTCGGAGGCAGTTTCGATCCGCCCCACCGAGGACATTTGGCTGTGGCGCGCGCGGCCAGCGCGGCGCTCCGGCTCGATACCGTGCTTTTCGCTCCGGTGGGCGCGCAGCCGCTCAAGCCCCACGGGTCGATCGCCAGCTTTGAAGACCGCGTGGCCATGACCCGGCTGGCCATCGCCGCTGAGCCGGGCTTCGCCGTTTCGCTGGCCGATGCGCCCAAGCCCTCCGGCGCTCCAAATTACACCCTGGAGACGCTGCACGGCCTGCGGACGGAGCTCCCCCCGGACGCGGTCCTGTTCTGTTTGATGGGCTCCGACTCGTTTTTCCTCTTGCGCCAATGGCATCGCGCGGCAGAGATCCCCTTTGTCGCCCCGCTCATCGTGGCCTCGCGCCCCGGCCAGCCGCTTGACAGCCTGATGGACGGCCTGCCCAAGGGACTGACCCTGGAATCTTTCCCGGAGACCTGCCAGACTCTTGCCGGTGTTGAGCTCTGTTCGTTTCGTCTCTTGAACAGCGCGGGAGACCGGACGCCCTTTTACATCCTTCCCGGTGTGAATGTGGAGATCAGCGCCTCCCAGATTCGTGACTTGCTCGGTGCGCCGCCCGGATCTTCCGCCGCCCAACAGGCGTTTCTGCCTTCCGCCGTCCTCGATTACATCCGCGCCAACGGCCTCTACAGGTGAAGGCTCTCCACGGGACCCCGACTTGCCCCTGTCCATGTGAGGGGCTACGATTGAAACTGGAGAACCTTTCTACCGAATGACGACAACTGACTTACGCCAGCAAACCCGTATCCTCGTCCAGGCCGCCGCCAGGGTCTGTGAAGACAAAAAGGGCGCCGACACCCGCATTCTCGAACTCGACCCCATCGACGCCGGCCTCTCCGACTTTTTCCTCGTGACCTCGGCCAGCAATGACCGGCAGTCGGTGGCCATCGCCGACGAAATTGAACTCAAGCTGAAAAAGGAGTTCGGCGTCCTGCCCAACTCGGTCGAGGGCCGCCGCAAGGGCGAGTGGATTCTCCTCGACTATGTGGACTTTGTTGTCCACGTCTTTCTGGCCGAGCGACGCGCCTTCTATGACATTGAGCGGCTGCGCAAGTCCGCCCGCCCCGTCACCCCGGCCGAGTTCGACGCCGAATTAAAGGCCGCCCTAGCTGAAAAGACCGCGGCCGTTCGCAAGAAGGCTGCTAAGGCCAAGCCGCCCGCCCTGAAAGCCGCACCCGCGCCCAAGCTGAAGAAGGCCGCAAAGAAAGCGCCAGTCAAGGCCGCCAAAAAGACGGCCGTAAAGAAAACTGCCGCGAAGAAGCCGGCCACGAAAAAGGTTGCTGCCAAGAAATAGTATTCACGGAAGTGACGTTTGCCTGCTCGCGTTCAAAGCCGGAATAGGCAGCGTTGCTCCTGCCGCCAAAACGCCGCGGAGGCGAAAAAAAGAGACCGCCGAAGCGGTCTCTTTTTTTGACATGCTTTCCTTGCTGTCTGACCCCTTAGAACTCCACGCGCAGCGAGAGCTGCAGCACGCGAGCGCCATTGTTCAGGTTGTGGGTCGGATCGGCTGTGAAGCTGATCTGGCCGAACCCGGACCCCTGCTCGTAGTCCTCTTGATCGTATCCATTGAACACATTTTCCGCCGGAATCGCGAAGTTCGGATGGTTGAACGCGTTGAAGGCGTCGGCGCGGAACTTGGCATTGATCTTTTCCGAAATGATAGGAAAAGTCTTGCCCAGGCCAAGGTCCATATTGAAGTACCCAGGGCCCCGCTCTCCGTTACGCGGTCCAATTGTGAATCCAACTGGTCCCGAAAACTGCGCGGCTGCCTGCGCGGCATTGGAGAACATGCTCACGCCGCCTCCTCCCGGCAACTTGGTTAAATGCGTCTGTGCCAGCGACGGGTTTCCGGTAAGGATTGCGGGAGCATCGTTGGAGTAGCTGGCGACGTAGGCATTGGAAGCCGTTTGCCACGGATATCCGGTATGCCCGGCCAGAACACCGCTGATCGACCAGCCACCGACGAATTCGTCTGCCAGGGGCGAAGCGGTTCCATAGAACATTTTGCCCTTGCCAAATGGCAGCAGGTAGGTGGCATCTCCGCTGACAATCTGCCTCACGTCAAAGTCGGAACTGCCGCGGCACTCGCGCGGCCGTATATCGTCGCAGATCAGGCCGCCGCCGCCGATGCCTGTATCTCCCTGACCGTTGGCGAAGAGCGAGACGTTATCGATCGAGTGGGACCAGGTGTAGTTCAAGTCGAATTGCAGGCCGTGCGAGATGTTCTTCTGCAATGTCACCAGCAATCCATTGTAAGAGGAGAATCCTTTGTTGGTGTGGAATGAGTTTTCAGAGAACTGCGCGCCCATCCCTACGTTGTAAGGTGTTCCCTGCGCCCCGGTTACTTTATCGGACTGATCGGCAAGGGCCTGAGCGAAGTCCCCGAAGTCGCCATTCCTGACCAGGCCGCTGAGGGCCGCATACAGGTATTGCGTGTTGCTGGCGAACCCATAGGACGCCCCAAGATTAGGTTCGAGAACATTCTCAAACCACGGTTCCGGCTTGATGTTTGCAGTGGCTACCTTTTGCCTTTTCTGCTTTGTAATATTCCCAAACGCAGTGGAGAAAAGTTCACCGGAGACGGGGTCTGGGAATTCGAGAACCTGATTCGCGTCGGCCTGGCCCAGGAGCCTGCGTCCGAGACGGCCTGTATAGCTGGCCTTGATAACCATGTCCCAGCGCATCTGGCGCTGAAAACCGAAGTTGTAATTAATCGCGTAGGGTGTCTTCAGTGTGGGGTCAATGGTCTCGTTGAAGGCCAACCCGTTTGAAAGGCCAAAGGGCACGCCGCCAACCGTAAACGGCTGATACGGCGGCCGCGGCGTTGCAGGGGGCGACAGCGGCACAGTGCTGATGCCGTTGCTGCTATCGAGCCGCGGGTCGCCTTTGATCGAATCGTACGCGTCTCCGGAAATTCCATTGGAAGTCGACTTGGTCTGCTGGAAGAGATAAGAGTACCCGTCTTGAAGGTGCTGAATCGCATTGATGATGGTGCGATCGTAGACAATGCCGGCGCCGCCGTTAAATACGGACTTCTTATCGAACCCTGGGTTCCAGGAGAAGCCCACATGCGGGGCCATATTCCTGTACTCTGGCTGATATAACGGTGGTGCATTGCCGCCGTTGCCCTTTCCGCCCAGATAGTAGGCGATCAGTGGCACGGCTTGAGGCCCTGTCTGGGAAAGGTTGCTCTGCTCGACACGCGCCTGCATATATTGGTCGAAGCTCAAAGGCTCAACGCTCTCCAGGCCGCGAATCTCATAGGGTACGCTGAAGTATTGATAGGTCAATCCATACGAGACGGTCAGGCTCGGCGTTACCTTCCACGCGTCCGACACATAGAGCTGGGTTTGATAGTACCTGTAATTTCGCTGATCGCCGGTAAGCTGCTTCAACGGCGTGCCTGCGGCGTTGAAATTGTAGTCGCTCTGCACGTTGCCAATGCGGCCCAGCAGGAAGGGGAGGGTCTGGTCCCAATTGCCCGCATTGCTCGTATCGATATCGGAGGGGCGCAGGCTGGGGTTAGCCACGCCGTTGGTTTTGCCGCAATCGCCCGCGGTTGGACCGCAGAGACTGAAGACTTGACCACCCAGACCGATCTCCGTCGTGTTGTAGTCGTTCACGGTCGTATCGTGGGCCAGGATGTCCTTGAAGGTTCCGCCAAACTGAATTGTGTGGCTTCCCTTTGTCCAACTGAAGTCATCCCCGACCATCGGAATAGGGACGCGGCGGGCCTGGGAGTTGGGATTGAGATAGAGAGACGAGGGAACCGGGACACTGTCTGCACCGTCTCCAAAGGTAAAGAAGGTTGACCCGTCTGGGTTGAAGGTATTCGGGAACGAGAGCTTTTGAACGGTTTCGCCCAGGAAGACTCGATTCGTTTTGCTGGAGCCGATCACCCAGGTGTGGCCGATGACGAAAGCATACGATTTATCCAGGAATGGGTCCGTTGCCGGGTCGCCTGCAAACTGGTTCGGATACTCCACAGCATTCTCACGAACGATGGAGAAGCGCCCGAAGATCTTCTGGCTCTGACTCAGGTTGTAATCGATCCTGGCTACATAGTTCGTTTCGTCGTCGTTGTTCGGGGCGTTGAACGCGTAGCCGCCCGTATTGATGCCATCGCCTGCGGCATTATTGTTGGAGTGTGGAAAGCGGCAGGTGAAACCTGCTGACGACAAGGCTGCAGTATTCGACCGGGGTGGACAACTGGCATTATTGCCCAACCAATTCAGATCTTCGCCAATCCCCGCCGGGTCGAATCCCTTTACCTGGGCAGCAGTCACGCTGTTCGTGCCGCTGCAGTTGGTACCCGTGCAATAGCCGATATTGCCGTTGCGAAGGCTGTCGAGCGGGACCACCCTTTCCTGAATTGTGCCGCTGATGATGCGATCATCGTTAAAGTCGAAAAAGAAGAACAGCTTGTTCTTGAGAATTGGTCCGCCAACGGCGCCGCCGAACTGGTTCTGGATGAGGTGATTGCGCGGAACAGCGGGAGTCGAATCGTTGCCGAACCAAGTGTTGGCCACCAGCGAAGGATCGCGATGATACTCATTCAGGTTGCCATGAAACTGATTGGTGCCGCTTTTCGTCGCTAGTTGGAACTGGCCGCCGCTGGCGGCGGCAGTCGATGCCCCGAGGCCGCCTACTGTGCCATTGAACTCCTCCACTGAGTCTATGGGCGCGTGTCCAACAATGGTGCCCGATCCGAATCCTTCGCTGACTCCAGCGCCCGAGTTGCTCTGCGACGCGCCTCCGGTCGAGATGTCGTTCACGTCCAGGCCATCGAGCGTCACGTTATTCTGGTCCACGCGAGCGCCTGTCACGGCGCCCTGGTCCGTCACGCCGGGCTGCATGCTGAACAGTGCCGTCGGGTCGCTTCTCGCCTGCACGGGAAGGCTGTTGAGCTGCTGTACGTCGAAGGTGTTGCCAATAACCGCGGACGTGGTATCGATGGTGACTTCCGAATTGGAGGCCGTCACCTCCACCGTCTCCGCGCGCTTGCCTACACTCAAACTCGCATTCTGTGTCCGGACTTCTGCCACAGTAAGGTAAATGTCCTTGACTGTATACGGGGCGAATCCCTGCGCGGTGTAGGTAGCCGAATAGCCTTGGCCGGGGGGAATATTGGAGAAGCGGTAAAAGCCGGTGGGGCCCGTGGTCACGGTGAACTTCACTCCTGTGGCCGCGTTCTTGAGAGTAACGACAACACCCGGCAAAGCAGCGCCGGACTGGTCAGTCACCGTGCCTGTCATGCCGGAGACGTCTTGTCCGTAGCACAAAGGCAGAGAGGTCAAAACAAGCAACGCCAACAAAAAGCTGAAGAGTCTCGTCAAGTTTCTCATGTGATTTCCATCCTCGAATGAATTTGCCGGTTCCGTACTCTGGATTGTGCACCCTACAACGGCGATCGCCGACCTGCGCTCACCGCGATTCGTGCTTCGGCGTCTAGGCCGGGGAATGGACCTGGTCCGCAAGTGAGATTTCAAACTACAAAAGAACGTTCAACTGAAGTGTCGGGTCAGGATTTATTGCCGTGCAAGGCCCGATGCCGAGAGCTGCCCCTGAAGCTGAGGGACAACTTTGTTTGAATAAGTACTGCATGATACATGCCAATCTTGACAAATCCTTAAAATACCTTCCTTGCCATTGAAAATAAACGATTTGTTAGGGTCTATCCCGCTCTAGATTCGAGCACCCTATATGAAATTGCGGATATGGTAGCTCTATTATTCCAAAAATGGGCATAACCTCTGGTTTTTGGGGAATCTTGCCGCGGCTTCCCAGAGACGAATTCAAGCCAGGTGGGGTATTCTCCTCCCCATGAACATCACCCTCGCTCATGTGGGCGCGCGGGCCAGTGGCAAGGACGGATTAAGCTCCTTGATTCAGGTCTATCTCGATCGCTGCGAGTCCTTTGCGCGTTGCAGGACTGAAGCATTCCGGACGGAGGAGGCGTTGCTTGAGTGGCTGGGCCGCAAGAGCAGCCGCACGCCTGCCGTGGCCGTACTCCTGGACAGCCGCGGTAAGCTGATGACCTCTGAAGCTTTTGCAGATTGGCTCGGCGCCCGCCGCGACGACGGGGCGCAGCACATTGTCTTTGCCATTGGTCCGGCCAGCGGATGGTCGGAGCCAGCCCGCGCGAAGGCCCAACTGCTGCTCTCGCTGGGGCAGATGACGATGGCTCACGCCCTTGCCCAGCTCGTGGTCGCCGAGCAGCTCTATCGGGCGTATACAATTCTAAGTGGCCATCCATATCACGTTGGCCACTGATCAGAGATCAGGGGTCAGAGATCAGTTGGCGCGCTCTTTTTCTATCCCTGATCCGTGCTCCGTGACCCCCAGAGGTTTCATGACTGAATCCCGGCGAGGACTGATTGTGATCAATACTGGCCCCGGCAAAGGCAAGACCACTGCCGCCATGGGCACGGCCCTGCGCGCCGTCGGCAACGGCATGAAAGTGCTCATGCTTCAGTTTCTCAAAGGCTCCTGGCATTACGGCGAGTTGGATGCCGTCCAGGCCTTCGGGCCGAACTTCGTCCTCAAGCAGATGGGCCGCGGCTTCGTAAAGGTGGGCGGCGCAGAGACCGATCCGGAGGATGTCCGCCTGGTGGCGGCGGCGTGGGCCGAAGCCCGCGAAGCCATTTATTCAGGCGAATGGGATATGGTTATCCTGGACGAGATCAACTACGCCATCGGCTATGGAATGCTGGATCCTGCCGTGGTGGCCAAGGTATTGCACGGTCGTCCGGAGATGGTCCATGTGATCCTCACCGGCAGGAATGCTCACCCGATTCTTGTGGAGATGGCCGATACGGTAACCGAGATGCGCGAGGTAAAACATGCCTACCAGAAAGGCATTCTTGCCCAGCGCGGAATAGAATATTAAGAGCGCAAAGCCGACAGCTAACAGCAGACAGTCGGCGGTTCGCTGCCAGAGAGAGAGTTTGAATGTCCTGGTTCAAGCGTGAAAATGGCGACTACGAGTCTGGCTCCGGCCCCGACGGGGGCGCGGACGCGGCCGGCAAGACTGTTCGCACCGAGGGGCTGTGGATCAAGTGCCTGGGCTGCCGCCAGATCATCTTCAAGGCCGACTTGGATGCCAATCTCAACGTCTGCCCCAAATGCCAGCACCACTTCAAGATCGGCGCCCGCCAACGCATTGGCCTGCTGCTCGAACCCGGCTATGAGCTGGTGGACGGCGGCCTGCGCTCGACCGACCCGCTGAATTTCACCGATGTGAAGCCCTATAAAAAGCGCCTCGCTGCCGCGCGGGAAGCCACCGGCCTCGACGACGCAATCCTCAACGCCGTCGGCCAGCTCGGACATCACCAGGCCATTGTCAGCGCCATGGAGTACGGCTTCATTGGCGGCTCAATGGGCGCAGTCGTTGGCGAAACCATTGCCCGCGCCGTGGACCGTGCCCGGGTGGGCCGTATGCCGCTGATCGTCGTGGCGGCCTCGGGCGGCGCGCGCATGATGGAGGGCGTAGTCAGCCTCATGCAGATGGCCAAGATATCTTCCGCGCTGGCCCAGTTGGACGACGCCGGCGTGCCCTACATCTGCGTACTTACCGACCCCACCACCGGCGGCGTCACCGCCAGCTTCGCCATGCTGGGCGACCTGAATATCGCAGAGCCGGGCGCGCTCATCGGTTTCGCCGGACCTCGCGTAATCGAGCAGACCATCCGCCAGAAGCTTCCCGAGGGCTTCCAACGCTCCGAATTCCTGCTGGAGAAGGGCTTTCTCGATGCTGTCGTGCATCGCCGCGACCTGAAGGCTTATCTCATTCGAGCGCTGGATTTCATGAAGGTCTCGGCGGTCGCCTGAGATTTTTACCCTGGTCTGGAAAATTGTCGCGGCTCTGTTGACATTGGCCTCAGCGAGCATCCGCCGTTAGACTTCAGCTCGCAATTTGCCGTCGCCGCTGCGTGGAGTTCACTTTTCGCTGGCGGGATGCGTCAATTCACCAGAACGCAACGCCGGCCGGAAGACCATCACGGGCAGGATGGTGCAGATATGCGCGCAGGCAGTGATGGCAAGGGAGTAACCCACGAACCACCACCCTGTACGAAGGAGAAAAACGGCCGCTATAGCTGGTACTAGAGCCGCACCGACGGATATTCCGAAGGCAGGCAGGACCGAGGCAATGGGTATTCTTGCGAAAGGCCGGCCCGCAATGCGGTTGAACCCGCCGAGGGATGTGGGCTGCGCCGAGGTTTGCGTCGCTCTCCAGCGCTCGATGGAGTTGAACAAGCGCCGATTTGCGGCGAGCCAGCTTAAGGGATGCAGGATGAAGGCGGCGATTTCGCCGGATTCGGGCTCACCGGATGCAGGCCGGCGAAACCGCACCATCGGCACCAGCCTGAGCCAATTCGCGGGCGATGCGGCCACCATTCCTACTTCCACAACGTCGGCCGGATTTAGCTCGATGGTAGTGCGCTCACTGCGGTAACAAAGCCTGCCGTGGGCAAACCAAAATAGACCAGCGTCGGAGAAGCGGCGGCCATCGTACATGCGCGGTTCGCTATCCACGGCGAGGCCTACAAGCTGTCCTCGAACGCCGAGCTTCGCGTCCAGCTTGCGCCGCAGCCTGGCGTAGTTGCCCGACATCAGCGTTGCAGTCAGACCCTTCGTCAGCAGGCATCCGAGCACCATTCCTCCCATAAGCTGCGCAGTTCCGGCGCCCGCTGTTCGATAAAGCAGCCAGGCCACAAACAACCCGGCCGCGGAGCTGCCCAGTAACACGCTCCACCCGTAGACGCCCGCGTTCATCTTTTGCCAGGCAGGGGTGAAGATAACTCCGGCGGCCTCTTCCGCGGGCAGTTCGTAGGGGTCGCCCGGATCGTCGCTGTTGCACAAGCTCTCCACCTCGCTGGGTGTCAGTCTCGCCGCGGCGGCCAGAGCGTGGATGCGCTTACGTGTGGAGGGATGCGTGGCGAGCCACTCCGCCGCTGCGTTCATATCAAGAGGAATCTTGTTATTGCGAGAAATCCTGGCCAGCGAGCTGATCATTGCCCGTGGATCTCCGGTGAGAGCTGCCGCGCTGGCGTCGGCGGCAAACTCCCGCCTTCGCGCTCCACGCAAGGCGGCGAACAATACCGTCACGGGCAGCAGCATGGCCACAAGCAGCCCGCCGGGCAACGAGAGCAGCAATCCGCTCAACGGCGTCCCGAACAAGACCATCGCCAATGCAAGGGCCGTCCACTGGCCGCGGCTCGAATGGCTGAAATGCGCGAGTTCGTGCGCCACAATTGCGTCCACTTCGCGCTTGCTCAACGACCGCACCAGCGGAGCGGTCAGGAAGATGCTCTTGCCCGGCAGCGTAAATGCTGTGGAGACTTGCGAGCGCGTAGAGAACGAGACGAAGACCTTGATCGGGGGGCGTCCCGCTTTGGCAATCAGAACAGACACGCGCTCACTGAGTTCGCCGCCGCTCAACTGCGTTACGCGGGCGCCTGCTCTGGCGCGAATCCATGCCCGACGGAGAAAGGCGAAGAGCGGCGCGGCCACTAGCCAGGGAACCGCGGCGATCCAGTCTTGGTCCATCATCGACGGAAGCGCCCCGAGGACGCACGTCAGCACCAGGGGAAGGATCGCAAAGCCCCAAAACACTTCGCCGAATCCGTTGCCGGGCTTTCCGTTGGCCGGCTTGCCCATGGCAACTCCGGCGGCAACACAGAGCAGAGGCGGCCAGCACTCCACCAAAAGCGCCGCAAGGCTGGCCCACGGACTGCCGTAAAGCAAAAGATGGACGAGATCTCCCACCTGAAGCTGGGCGACCGCGCCCAGCCACAAGATGGTTCCCAGCAAAACCACGGAGCGGCTCAGCCCCGCGGCCCCCATGCGGGACAGGATTGCCGCAAGCAAAAAGATCGCCAACGCCAAGGCAGCCAGTGGAAGATAAACGCCCGCAAGTTGATCGGGCCGGTAGCCAAACCGGTAGTGGATGGGAAGAGGCACAGAGCCGGCTTCAAACCGGGCATTATGAATCACGCGCATTCGCTCTGGCCGCTCCTCCATCGGAGTCGACAACGATGCAAAGCCCATGCGCGGATAATTGAGCCAGAGTTGAATCTCCTCCGACGGAGCAAGTTTCCGCGCGATCGGAGCGAGATCGACAACGCCTTCTAGAACAAGACCGTCGCGCCGGAGCGCCTGGGCGCAGCGAATTGCGATGGGTTCATCCGGATCGCGCTTCACTCGGCCTTGGCAATGCAGGACTTCCGGCAAAACCGGGAGCATGTCGCGTCCGCCGCTGCCGGACCAGACGCTCATTGAAACCTCGCCGTCAGCCTCCGCGTGAACCTGCACGTACACGTCCGGTTCCATCTTTTCAAGCCTGACCAACTGCGCCCGGCCCACAGGTAACACGGCGAGAAGTAACACTCCGGCAAAGGCAGCTCGAAAAACGGTGTTCATAGACATGGCTTCAGGCTTTCCCCACTTCCAAAGAAACGTACGCGAATGCAATGCTGACTGGATTTTCCGCAACTCCCCCGCGCTCATCCTATCGCAAGTTCCGCTTCCTCCCTATCCCACTTCACTGCCACTCGTGTCCGATAGACAGATTACCCAAAAGCGCCGCTTACCACATTGACAATCATGCCGATCGCGGAAACTGGAAGCACCGGCGTGCAATCTTCGAGAGTGTGTTCGGCAGGAGCACTCCGGCAAATCTCTCACAATCGCCGATCCGGGGTCAAAGGCCATCTCATCCCTTTCTCAATCCGCAAGTCGCCTGGCCGGAGTTTGCAGAGTTGATATGAGATCCAGGATTATGTTGTAAAACTCCGGCATTGTCTCGGGGCACAAATTTTGTCGTGCCGTAATTGCCGAAAAATCAACATGAGCTTCAGTCCATGAGAACCGAAACCCATCATCGAGTTAGTTTTTCAACATATTCCGGGGAGTTCAGCTTGCCGCAGCGGAAAGTGGCCAAGCCGGAATGACGAGTCGGGCAGTTAGGTGATTCGTAGCGGCTTTTCCGATGCTGCTCCAAGACAAATCCTTTGTCAACAAAGTTCCTTTGAATCTGTATGTGAAGGAAACTCAATTTCCACTTCATAAAACGAGGATGGAGCAGGCCCACCGGCCTGCTCCATCCTCGTTTTGCTCAGATCGCGGCAGCGCGTTGTTTTGAAACCACTACTTACAGGCGATTCCATTGACGGCGAATGAGGTGGGCGCTGCGTTCGTGGTGTTATTCCATGTCCCGTCGAATCCCATACCGTTGTAACTGCCTCCGGCGGGAATGCTGCCGTTGTAACTCAGGTTGTTCACGGTTACGTTGGCGCCGCTCTGTGTATCGGTGCCGGCCCAGATGTCCGTGATCTTCTGCCCGTTCGCAAAGGCCCAGGTCAGCGTCCAGTTGCTGATGGCCTTGTCGCCGGTGTTGTCGATGGTGACAGCTGCTTTAAAGCCGCCCGGCCACTGGGTTGCAATCGAGTAGCCGATATGGCAAGCGAACCCGCTTACCTTGAGCGCGACAGTGGTAGCCGCCGTCAAGGAACCGGAAGTTCCGGTGATGGTCACGTTATAGGTTCCCACAACTGCGGTGTTGCTTGCTGTAAGCGTCAGCACGCTGCTTCCGGTTGTTGGATTCGTGCCGAACGACGCAGTTACTCCGCCGGGCAGGCCAGATGCCGCCAGAGTTACTTTGCCACTGAATCCGTTCTGATCGGTCACCGTGATCGTGGACTTTCCGGAAGCGCCCTGGACTACGGTCAGTGAAGCGGGTGCCGCGCCGAGGGTGAAACTCGGTGCCGGATTGACCTTCAGAGAAACCGTGGCCGTTGCGGTCGTGTAATCGGTGGTGTCGGTAGGCGTAAAGGTTACGGTCAGCGTATCCGTGCCGACCGCCGGCACTGTTCCCGCAGCCGGGCTGTAAACAAATTTCCCAGCCACATTCGCCGTTGCATCCAACTGACTCGCGCTCAGAGCCGTGCCGTACGTGATCGCCGCGGGAGTGGCCCATGTTATCGTGGGCTTCGCCTTATTCACCGTCAATGTCACGTTTGCCGTCGCCGTTGTGTAATCGGCGTTGTCGGTCGGATTGAATGTAACGGACAATGTGTGCGAACCGGCAGTCAACACCGTCCCGGCTGCTGGTGAATAGGCAAACTTCCCGGCCACCGTCGAGCTCGCATTGAGCTGAGTTGCGCTCAGCGTCGCGCCGTATGTGATGGCTGCGGGCGTTGCCCATGTGATCGACGGCGTGGCTTGAGTACCCGTGCCGTTTAGCAGGATGCTCTGGGTCGCGTAGCCCGGCGCGGGAGCATTCAGATTGTTGTCAGTGAGTATCAGCGAGCCGCTGAGAGCACCCGCTGCTTGCGGTGTGAAATCAATTGTCAGTGTGCAGGTTTCATTCGAAGCCAGCGAAGTTGTTGTCATGCAATCGTTGGTGGCTGAAGTGTTCTCCGGGAAGTTGGCGGGATAGGTGATGTTAGTGAAGTTCAGTGGCGCGTTGCCGTCGTTGGTAATGGTCACCGTCTGCGCGGCGCTGGTCGTGTTCACATACGTCGAGGGAAAGTTCAGCGAGGGCGCGGTCGCGCGGGCGATCTCGTACAGCCCACTGTTGCTGTAATCGACGACATAGACATTCCCGCTGCCGTCCACCGCCGCGCCAGCGGGAAAGCCGAAGCCATCGCCCAGTGTCGTGACGCAGTTTGTACTCGCGCAGCCCGGCGGCATCTCCTTCACCGCACCGTTTTGAGTATCGACGACGTAGACGTTTCCGTTCCCGTCCACTGCCACGCCTTCTGGGCCGTTGAAGCCGCCGCCCAGCGTTGTCACGCAGCTTGTACTTACGCAACCCGACGGAATCTCTTTCACCGCATTGTTGTAGTTATCGCCGACGTAGACGTTTCCGCTTCCGTCCACCGCTACGCCTCTTGGATAGCTGAAGCCGCCGCCCAGCGTCGTCACGCAGCTTGCACTCGCGCAGCCCGATGGCATCTCTTTCACCGCATTGTTGTCGAAATCGGCGACGTAGACGTTTCCGCTCCCATCCACCGCCACGCCTATGGGTTGGCTGAAGCCACCGCCCAGCGTCGTCACGCAGCTTGCACTCGCGCAACCCGCCGGCATCTCCTTCACTGCATTGTTGCCTTGATCGGCGACGTAGACGTTCCCACTCCCGTCCACCGCCACGCCAGAGGGTACGCTGAAGCCGCCGCCCAGCGTCGTCACGCAGCTTGCACTCGTGCAGCCCAGCGGAATCTTCGTCACCGCATTGCTGAGATTGGCGAGGTAGACGTTTCCGCTCCCATCCACGGCTACGCCAACGGGAACAGATCCAGATCCGATGCCGCTGACCGGAGTGCTGGTCAGCGCGGGAGAATAGATCACCTGCGGCCCCACGCCCGTGCCTTGAAGGTAGCCGGTAGCAAGCACGTTTCCGTTGATGTCGTTGAGCACCACAGCGCCATTGCGGGTTCCGGCGAACTTGGGCGTGAAGGTCACGTTGACCGTGCAAGTTTGACCGGCAGCGTATACCGTATTTACCACACAGGTGTCCAAACCGGCATCGGCAAAGTCCAGCCCGGTTGCGCCTTGCGTGAGCACGGTTGTCGAGCCCAGAGTGCCGCCGTTAACGACGGTAAAGGTTAAGGGAATTACTGGGCTTGCCGTCCCAATGTTCACGGGTCCGAAGTTAGTCAGCGCCGGCGCAGAGACCACCACAGGATTGACTGTCAGGGCAAGGTAAGTTACTTCGGTCAGTGCGCCCGAGGTTCCAGAAATGGTCACAGTCGCCGGTCCCAGCGTAGCTGTGCCGCTGGCCATCAGCGTGAGCATGCTGGTTCCGGTCGTGGGATTCGGAGTGAACGATGCAGTCACACCGCTGGGCAAGCCGGATGCAGCTAGTTGGACGCTGCCGGTGAATCCATACAGGTCGCTCACAGTGATTCCGGAAGCGCTGGAGCCGCCTTGGACAATGCTGAGAGAGGCGGGCGAAGCATTGAGGCTGAAGCTCGGCGGTGGATTGACTGTCAGAGTGAACGCAGCCGTCGCATTCAGCGAGCCAGAGATTCCGTTTATGGTCAGGCTGTAAGTTCCAACTGCGGCTGTGCTACTGGCCGTCAGCGTGAGCACGCTGGTTCCGGTTGTGGGATTCGGGCTGAACGATGCGGTTACACCGGTGGGAAGGCCACCGTATCCGAGAGGAAAGGATAGCTGGACGCTTCCGGTGAATCCGTCGACGGGGATTACCGAGAATGGGGATGTGCTGAAAGAGCCTTGAATCAGGTTCACAGAAGCAGGCGCGCTGATTGTGAATTGAGTCCCCGTCCCGTTCAGGACGATGCTTTGAGTGGTGTAGCCTGGCGCGGCAGCGTTCAGATTGTTATCCGTCAGCACCAGTGAGCCGTTGAGAGTGCCGGCTGCGGTTGGAGCAAAACTGATGGGCAAGGTGCAGGATGCGCCTGCCGCCAGCGTCTCCGCCGTCGAGGAGCCGCTGCTGAGCAGCGGGCAAGGCGAAGGAACGTTGTCATTCAACGTGAAGTTCGCTGCAATGCTTGGATTGTTGCCGGTCGAAGGAATCGGAAAGGTCAAGGTCGCGTTGCCGATGTTCTCAAGCGTAACCGTCTGCGGGCTGTCAGTACTGGTTGAGCCAACTTCCGTGCGGGCAAAGGTCAGGCTCGGGGCGTCAGCGCGGTCCAGTTTCGCCACAAGATTGTTGGCTTCGGTCACATAGACGTTGCCGCTGGCGTCCACCGCCAAGCCGCTTGGAAAATTGAAGCCACTGCTTAGAGTTGTGATCGCAGGTGCGGTTGGTATGCTGCCGTTCACCGCAAGAAATTCGCCCACCGTATTCTGGGCACTGACGACGTAGACATTGCCGTTGCCGTCTACAGCAATGGCAGGCGAAAAGTTGAGCCCGCTGCCGAAGAGTCTGGTCGTAGGCGAGGCGGGAATGCTGCCATTCACCGCCAAAATCTCTAGCACTTGAACATTGACACCGCCGACATAGACGTCGCCGCTGCCATCAACGGCCACCTCAAACGCTGAGATTCCATTTTCCAGCGTTCGGATGGTCGGCGAGGCGGGAATGCTGTCATTGACGGCCAGTATCTCTTTTATCGCGTTGTTTCCGTAATCGGCGACAAAGACATTTCCGGCATGGTCCACAGCCACACCATAAGGCATGTGGAAGCCGCCACCGAGTGTGACAATTGCGGGCGAGGCTGGAATGCCGCCATTGACCGCCAAAATCTCTTTTACAGCATTGTTGCCGGTATCGGCGACGTAGACATTCCCACTGCTGTCAACCGCTACGCTACCGGGACCGTTGAAGCCGCTGCCCAAAGTTCTGATCGTCGGCGAGACGGGAATACTGCCATTGACCGCCTGAATTTCTTTTACTGCATTATTAAAAGTATCCGCTACATAAATGTTGCCGCTGCCATCTACCGCTATGCCGATGGGGTTGTTGAGGCCGCTGCCTAGTGTACTCAGGGCGCCGGGCAGAAAGGCGATCTGCGGCCCAATACCCGTGCCCTGCACGTAGCCGCTCGCAATTGCGTTGCCTGAGCTGTTGTATACGACAGCAGATCCCGTGCGAATCCCGGCGAATCGGGGCGTGAAAGTCACGTTGATAGTGCAGGATTCGCCAGCCGTATAGGCTGTCCCTGCCACACAGGTTCCCGTACCGGCATCTTGAAAGTCCAACCCGGCTGCTCCCTGCGTCAACACGGCCGTCGAACCTAGCGTGCCGGGGGTATCGAAGACAACATACAAAGTGTTTGCTGGACTCGTGGTGCCAATCTTGACTGTTCCAAAATTCTGGTTAGACAGGGGCAGCGTTAACATCACGATCTGGTTATTTGCGGCATCAGTGACGTATACATTCCCGATCGAGCTCACTGCCAAGCCAGTAGGCTCTGCAAAACCGCTTCCCAAAGTTTCAATTACCGGTGATGTCGGGATGCTGCCATCGACGGCCACGAGCTCTTTTACTGCTCTATTGGCCTCATCGGAGACGTAGACATCACCAGCGCTATCCACAGCCACGCCAGTGGGAAAGTTGAACCCGCTGCCGAGCGTGTTGATGGTGGGCGAAGTGGGAATGCTGCCATTGACAGCCAGAATCTCATAGATTGCATTGATTTTATCGTCTGAAACATAGACATTCCCGTTACCGCCTACCGCTACCTCAGCGGGAGAAGTGAAGCTGCTCAATAACTGTACCGCAGGCGAAGCTGGGATGCTGCCATTGACAGCCAGTATCTCGTAGACGGAACCTGGGTTAAGCGCAGGAGCTGCGAGGCTTCCCGCGCTAATCCCCGCACTGACGCTGCCACTTCCACGTGCGGACTGGGTGGTTGCAGCAGGAGCGGCCAGGGATACTGCAACCGGATTGATTGCGACAACGTAGACATTTCCCTGGCTGTCCACCGCTATACCCCCTACAGCAGATACACCCCCTGGAGCAGAACTGGTCGCCAGGGTGACGATGGTGGGTGAGGCCGGGATGCTGCCATTGACCGCGAGAATCTCTTTGAACGCTTGGTTGCCGCCATCGGCGACGAAGACATCCCCATTGCCATCCACCGCCACGGCGATGGGATGGCTGAAGCCGCTGCCCACCGTTGTGATGACTGGCGAGGGCGGAATCGTGCCATTGACCGCAAAAATCTTTTTGATCGCATTGTTCTGGTAGTCGGCGACGTATACGTTGCCGCTGCTGTCCACCGCAACGCCAGCGGGAAAGTTGAAGCCGCTGCCCAGCGTGGTTTGCGACCCGCTGAAGTGCGCAGTTTGGGCAGACGCGTTGCTCCCTGCGCCGCAGAGCAGCACGGCCAGAAAAGCGCACAGCGCGACCAGCCAGTTCCGCTTGCGGGGGAGGCTGGAAACGCGACGAGAGGCATCGGCGGGAATCGCCGGGCAGACCGGGGTAGGCATCGAGATCATGGCTGTTCGCTCCTGAGGGATGGTGAACCGGTTCGCCGCTGTTGATTGCCAGGTTTATAAACAGCGGCTCATGACAAAAACCGGCCGCACTGCACAAATCGCAGGGGCCCGGAAATTATTTGAAAGGATAGTCAGCGGAAGTCTACCACAGTTCAGCGGGGATGTTTGTGATTGTTGCGTTTCTTTCCCGCTTGCATCTGGCGGAGCGTAAGCAAATGTACTAGCCTCTATGTGTGATCTGGTCCAATCCAGCCGAGGCGGCGCTGAACGCATTGAGTACCGCGCCGCTGGTGCGCTTTTCTGTGCTGGCGCTGAGTTCGATCTTCTTCCTGGTCGATCCCTTTGCGGCCATCCCCTCGTTTCTGGCCATTACCGAGGGCGTCGATCCGGCGCGGCGCAAGGGGATGGCGCGGAAGGGCGCGCTCACCTGCTTCATCGTGCTTACCAGCTTCGCCTTGGGCGGGCAGCTCATCTTCAGGATGTTCGGCATTACGCTGCCCGCATTCGAGGTGGCCGGCGGAATGATTCTGCTGCTGATCGGCCTGGATATGCTGGAAGCCAAGCGTTCCCCTACGCAGGAGGCCAAGGGCGACACCGAAGAGGCGGCCGGCAAAGAGGATGCCGGGATCGTGCCGCTGGGCATTCCCATGCTGGCCGGCCCTGGGGCCATTTCGTCCGTGATGGTCCTGGTGGGGCAGGTTCCCACGCTTTGGCATTGGGAGATGGGCGCTATTCTGGGCTCGATTACCCTCACCAGCCTGGTGACCTATTGGGTGCTGGCCGGGGCGGGCCGTGTGCGCCAGGTGATGGGCGAGACCGGCATCCGCATCCTGGTCCGTATCATGGGCCTTCTGCTGGTGGCCCTGGCCATGCAGTTTTTCGTCAATGGATTCACAGACTTAGGTCTGATCCCGAAGCATTGATACCAGCGTTTCCCACAGAAACAGAGGCTTTCCACAGATTGCGGAGCTTGCAATCCAGAGGCGCGATTGCTACTCTCGGATAGTTGCAACGGAGCCGAGCCCAGAAAGCCGGGAGCGACCTGGAAGAAAGTTTGCAATAAGGGTTGGCATGTGCTACTCTTTGAAAGTTGCAAGTGAGCAGTAGAGCCTCCCGGTGGCCTTGCGGCCTGCCCCAAGAGGGAAGTGGGAAGCTGATTAAGCTAGTTCGTTGGGTCAGGTGAGGCAGTAGCCCCTGGACCCCTGTAGGGAATCCCGCAGAGAACAAGCCATTGCATGACCCAGGAGTTAATCTCCTGCGAGCCTTATAGGCTGGGGCGCAGTTTGCTGGTTGCTCTTTGATATTTTGCGCTGTGCGACTCTTCCGAATGGGGCTTTCATCTACTCGGCCGATCGAAATCCGCAACTGAGGAACTTCCGCCAACATCGAGTTTGAGCGGCCTTGGTAAGTGGAAAAAGATTGGCTTGACATGAAGATGAAAGTTCGATAAGTTTAGAAGGTTCGCGCAAAAACGCCGAAGGATGCTGTAAGACGCAGTTTTCGGTGAGCGCAACAAGTTCGAGGACACCTTGGTGTAACAACCGGGGCCTCGATCCAAACGGCCCGCTTAGGCGATCAGCCGTAAGGATCTTTGACAAATTGGTTGAACGTGCCAGTCGTGAGAAGGGATCAGGTTTGGCTTGATCATTCTCACAAGGTAAGAATGCCCGCTGCATTTATGCGCGGGTACAGTCGAAACTCTCCGGCCTCCGTCGGAGGGTCTCGACATCAGGTTTCAAACGAGAGTTTGATCCTGGCTCAGAATCAACGCTGGCGGCGTGCCTAACACATGCAAGTCGAACGAGAAAGTGGAGCAATCCATGAGTAAAGTGGCGCACGGGTGAG
>Ga0182016_10000559_pt1 | contig 46458 bp, 41 predicted proteins | sample 712S2MmetaG_FD_120491 | JGI IMG/M metagenome (GOLD analysis project Ga0182016, IMG submission 120491) | Permafrost microbial communities from Stordalen Mire, Sweden - 712S2M metaG | ecosystem: Environmental > Terrestrial > Soil > Wetlands > Permafrost | place: Sweden: Stordalen | collected...
CGGCGTTCTTGCTCGACCCTGGTCTCCGCCAGGCCGATGTACGACTCGTCGAGGTCGTACCCGGCGTAATGGCGCCCGGTTCGAACAGCTGCCACGGCCGTCGTTCCCGACCCGGCGAAAGGGTCGAGCACGAGGTCTCCTCGGTAGGTATGGAGCTCTATCAGCCGAGCAGGGAGCTCGACCGGGAAGGGGGCGGGATGGCCCACCCGGGTGGCGCTCTCGGCCGGTACCTCCCACACATCAAGCGTGTTCTCCATGAAGTCGTCACGCGTCATCGACGAGTCGGACGGCAAGCCTCGGCGCGACCTCACCTTGGCCGGGACCGCCCGGTCGAATCGGCCCTTGCTGGCGACGATTACCCGCTCGGTCAGATCCCTTAGTACTGGGTTCCCAGGCCGCTGGAAACTACCCCACGCACATGAACCGGACGAGCCACGTTGCTTCACCCAGATGATCTCGCCGCGCAGCAACAAGCGCAGGTCATCCTGGAGGATGCCGACAACGTCGGCCGATAGCGAGCGGTAGGGCCGGCGGCCCAGATTGGCCACGTTCACTGCGATGCGCCCGCCTGGCTCAAGCTTCCGGGCGCACTCACGGAAAACCTCTCGGAGCAACTGGAGGTACTCGAGGTAGGTGGCCGGCACTCCGCCCTCCCCCAGGGCCTCCTCGTACTCTTTGCCGGCGAAGTAAGGGGGCGAGGTTACCACTAAGGCGACGGACGAGTCAGGTACCTCGTCCATGCGGCGAGCGTCACCGACGATCAGCTTGTCGAGAGCCCGGTACGGTGCAACCTCTGTGTCCGAAGAGAGGTCAGGCGGGGTGAACCGACGGTAAAAACCACTGGCGTCGTGGCTCTCCCGCTTCGACACACCAAAGGCCGAAGTGGAAGTCGACCGCTTCACCATTGGATCACGATCCTACGCGTCGCGCGGGTCTGGTCCCCGGATAGCGCACCACCTATGGAACTCGACTGCGCAGACCACCTATGGAGCCCGACTGCACAGACCCATGGGCGGCGCCCCGAACCGGCCTAATGGGTGCGGGCGACAACCCGGCAGGGCACTTGTGTCTTCTCGTCCAGGTGGTAGCTGGCACAGATCCGGTGGTAGCCGTCGGCAACCCAAAGGGGTACGCCTTGTACCAACAGCACAGGGGATAGCTTGTCCCCTTGCTTCACCTTCTTGAAATCTGCGGCTACCTCGGAGTCGTTGGACGCGAGCAGTGGCAGGTCCGCAGCCCGAAGGAGGTCCTTCGCCGCATAATGCTTCAGCGATCGCTCCTTGCGCAGAGCCTTGGCCAGTTTGGCCGCGGCCTCTTCTCCGACCAGCAACGAAAGGTACGATTCCGCAGCTGGGAAGTCCTCCGCTTCGGGATCGTCTTTCCAGTGTTCGCTCGCCACTAGAGTGCACACGCTCCTCTTACTCACTGCATGCGCCACTTGAAGTGGAGATGTTACTCTTCGCCTAAGCCGAGGACGCGCGGACAGGACCGCTAGTGTCGCGCGAAGAGTGCCCAGCACGGGCGAGCTAGGCGAGCTTGAGAGGCATTTGAACGGGGACCGCATGCAGCAACCGTTACCTCTGGACGGGCGCAGGCCCCTCCACCTCGAAGAGCCCGCAGGGCTACAGACCCCGTGGACCCGGGACTTCCACGACCTTTCTTTCGAGTGGCGGCGCCTTTTCGCTGAGGCGTTGGGCACGTTCCTCCTAGTCCTGGTGGCTGCAGGGGGAACGGTGGTCGATGCTCGCAGCCACGGGCAGGTCCCCCTCGACGCCCGGGTGGTCGCCCCCGGGCTCATGGTCATGGCGGTCATCTACTTCATGGGCACGGTCAGCGGGGCTCACCTCAACCCGGCCGTTACCATCTCGTTCGCCCTGCGCCGGAACTTCCCTTGGAAACGGGTGCCCGGCTATGTCGCAGCCCAGCTCGCGGGTAGCGTGCTCGCCGCCGGCTTCCTGCGGGCCACTTTCGGTAACATCGGCCACCTCGGTGCCACTGAGCCTGGCGCCGGGACGAGCGGCGCGACTGCGGCCCTGATCGAGTTCGTGCTCACCGCCGGACTGGTAAGCGTGATCCTCGGCACCGCCTCGGGCGCCCGCAACATCGGTGCCAACGCCGCCCTCGCCGTCTCGGGCTACATCATCCTGGCCGGCCTGTGGGCGGCGCCGGTCTCGGGCGCGTCCATGAACCCTGCCCGCTCCCTGGGCCCAGCCCTCATCGGCGGTCACTGGACCGACTGGTGGGCCTACGTGGTCGGGCCGGTCGCCGGTGCGGCCCTAGCGGTCGGCTTCGCCTGGGTGCTGCGCGGCCCACCCAGTAAAGCGGCCGACGAAGCTGCCCAAGGGGGCGAGCAGTAGCCGCTGACCCTGACGAATCGTTTGCGACTTCTCTGGTCGGCGCAATTGACGGTCCTCGCCCGTTCGGTAAGTCTGTATAACGATGGCAAATTCAATGTGTTACCGACAGCTGGGCGCTTCAGGGCTGAGGGTGTCGTGTTTGGCCCTGGGGACCGCTTCTTTCGGAGCCGGTGACCGCGCCACAAAGTCTGGGGCGGTTGACGTCAGCGACGCCCGGCGCCAAGTCGATATGGCGCTCGAGGCCGGCGTCAACCTCATAGATACCGCCGACGCCTACGGCGCGGGTGGGTCAGAAACTGTTCTCGGCCACGTATTACAAGGACGCCGCGACCGGGTGACCTTGGCCACCAAGGCTCGGTTCCCCACTGGCACGGGCCCAAACGATGCCGGCTCGTCGCGTCACCACCTGGTCCGAGCCTGTGAGGCAAGCTTGCGACGGCTACGGACCGACCACATCGACCTCTACCAGCTACATGAGTGGGATGGTCAAACGCCGCTGGAGGAGACGCTTTCGGCTCTCGACCTCCTGGTACGGGGAGGCAAGGTGCGCTATGTCGGTTGTTCGAACTTCGCCGGATGGCAGGTAATGAAGGCATTGGGAGTAGCCGGGAGCGATCGTCGGGCCAGGTTTGTGAGCAACCAGGTCTACCTTTCCTTGCTCGAACGCTCGGCGGAGTACGACATTGTCCCGACCGCTCTCGATCAGCGGCTCGGTCTTTTGATCTGGAGCCCTTTGGCCGGTGGCCTGCTGTCGGGCAAGTTCCGACGAGGCCGCCCCGAGCCCGAAGATAGCCGTCACTCCGGCGGGTGGCCTGAGCCCCCGGTCGGGGACCGTGAACGGCTCTATGACATTGTCGAACTTCTCGCCGAGATCGCCGCTGATCATCACGTAGGCGCGGCCCGTGTCGCCTTGGCCTGGCTCGTCACCCGACCTGCGGTGACGAGCGTGATCGTGGCGGCGCGTTCGGATGCGCAGCTGGCTGAGAACCTGGCGGCCGCCTCACTGGCATTAACCAAGGACGACCTGGAGCGCCTCGAGCGGGCGACGCGACCACCGCTGATCTACCCGTACTGGCACCAATCCTGGTACGCCAAGGACCGCCTGAGCGAAGCCGATCTATCGCTGATCGGGCCCCACCTACACGAGCCCTAGGCCTGACTGGGCCCTAGGCCTGACTGGGCCCTTCTCTGGGCGGCACGGCAAGGTCCGTGGTGGGGGCAGAGCCCGACCGGTGGCAATGAACAACGTGCAGCCAAGGGCCATCACGGCCAAAACGCCTAACTCCAAGTCGGTATGGGCCCACCGGCCAGCCACGGCCAACGCGGTGGGCATCAGGAACCCGACATAGGTCAACGAATAGTAAATGCCCGTCATAGCTACGATGTCGTCGGGACGGCTCAACCGCTGGACCTCGATCAGCCCGGATACGAGCGCCACGCCGAAGGCGAGGCCGAGCACCACGGCCGCGGCCGCCCCCCACCAGGGGGAGGCAAGGGCGACGCTGAAGGCAGCCAGCCCGATACCGAAGGAAAGGGCGACCATCGAGGCGACGAGAGCTCGGGGGCGGTGGGCATGGTCAAGGCGGCGGGCGACAGGTTGGACCAGCACGCCGGCGCCCAGGGTGGCAACCGTGAGCGCCGTCGCGTAAAGGAGCGCCCAGTGCCCCATCAGGTGGGCCATCGTCTGGGGAAGGATGGCGTAGGCAACCCCGGCGGCCCCGAAGACCCACGGGGCCATAGGAAGTACAAGCCGCCGGAACCGCTGCTGGCGAAGCGAGGGGAGCCGCGGGCCAGTGGCCCGGGGGCGCCGGCCGCCTAGATCTGGCCGTGTCCCGGTGGACCAGCGCACAACGGCCACCAGCACAAATGCCGTCAGCACCACGTGCACAAGGTACGGTAGGGATCCCGGCCACGGGGACCACTGCGCGAGCATCCCCGCTACGCCGGCGCCGGCCCCGAACCCGGCAGTCAACGACAACGAGGCCCGCCGGGCCCCGACGACTAGGCCCTGGCCGGCTTCGACCGTCAACTCAGTGACCCAGCTGGTCCCCACGGTCATGCCCAAACCCAGCGCGACACCGCTCAGCAAGCGGCCGGTGAACAAGTACGGCAGGCTGTCAAAGGCCAGCGACAAGCTCCCAAGGCCCGACGCAACAAGGGCTAGCAGTACGCTGCGCCGCCGGCCGTAGCGGTCCGATAGGGCCCCGCCTGCCAGCAGCGCTGGCGCCAGACCCAACACATAGGTACCGAGCAGGGCGTCCACGACCGTGGCGGAGTACCCGTTCGTCTGGCGGTACATGACGAGAAGCGGAGTGAACTGGTTCCCACCCCAACCGCAAGCGAACATCGCCGCGCAGGCCACCGCCCACGGCGGCACCCTGGTACGACCGCTAGCGGATGTCATGTCCATCTCTTTGGCCTTGCTCCTTGCCGTCCTTGCTCCTTGTCGTCGTTCCTGGCGACCGCTCCCGGGCCCGGTCTCCTCTGGTATCTAAGTAATGTCTATATTGTATCTATGTTGCCATTGCATGGGGCCGGTTGCAATCGGTGACAACCCGTTCGGGACCTAAGTCAGCTGCTCAGCGTGTCTACGACTGGGTCAGGGCCAGGATCCTCGATGGCACCTACGCCGGGGGCACTCTGCTCAGCGAGGGCGAGGTGGCCGACGCAGTTGGCACTTCACGGACCCCGGTACGCGAAGCGTTCCTTCAACTTGCAACCCAAGAGATGCTGGTCCTGTACCCCAAACGAGGGGCATTGGTGCTGTCGGTCAACACCCCCGAGCTCCGAGATGTCCTTGCCGCCAGAGCTCTGGTCGAGCCCTGGGCCGCCGCACTCGTTGCTAGCTACCCTGACCGCGCCACTATCGTCACCGAATTGCGTCGCCTCACCGAGCAGGCCACCAAAGCCCTAGCCGCGGCTGACGACGCCGGCTTCCAGGAAGCGGACCGCGCATTTCACCATTGGCTGCTTGCCGCGGCCGGCAATCGGCTCCTGACGACCTTCTACTCCTCACTTCGGGACCGCCAACTCCGAAGCGGGACCCTGGCCCTGCACAACAACCCGGGTCGAGGAGCCGAAACCATGGCCCAGCATTCGGCGATCGCCGATGCTATCGAAGCGGGCGACTCCGACCGGGCCGCCGCTGCCGCGGCCAGCCACGTCCAGAACACGGCACTCGCTCTCGGGCTTAGCTCGCTCAGCTGAACGGGTTGAAAGTCGGGCCGATCAGCCCTCTCGGTACACCTCTTCAAGTAGCCGACGTGTTCCGCTCCGGCTTGACGGATCGGCCGAGATGCGTATAAAGACAGCATGAGGCCTTAATCGAAGGCCGTCCCGGTAGGCGCAGAAAGGGGAACGGTAAACCTGACCCATCTCGTACAAAGCCTCGGGCCGGGGACGAGTCGGTCCCAGCGGGCCGCGTACGGGCCAAGTACTCGACAATCCTGGCCGATGCGTCCGCAAAACCATGACCTGATCCTCGCTATCACGAGCGGGCGCCCGCCACAGGGCATGGCCATGCTCGTCGAACCGCTCGACCTGCAAACTCCAATTAACGAGGGATTTGCTGAGGCGACGCGCCGTTTCGTCCTGCCTACCCGGGCCTGACGCCGGTCATGTCTGGGCAGTGGACTAGAACGGGTGCATCGTTCGTGCCGATTGGTGCCTTTTGACAGGGGGTAATGCTTGAGCCGAGCCAGCAACGAGGTCGCCGGCGAAGAGGGCGGTGGTAACGACGGTAGAGGGAACCAGCCCCAGGGTGGTGCCTCGTTGCGCTACGGCAACCCCTGGGACGACTCGTCAAGTGCTCGCGACCCACTGAGGCGGCTGCGAGGCCACCTGGTCTTACCGGTGACCATTTGGCTGGCGGGGAACGTGGACGAGGGGCCCTCGCCGACCGGGCTGACCGTGTCATCTGTACTGATCAGCCAGGGCGAGCCACCTTTTCTCGCCGGTTTGGTAACGCCTACCTCGGACCTCGCAGACATGCTCGGTCATTCATCGGACCGGTTCGTCGTCCATCTCCTGAACGCTGGTCATCGGAGACTGGCCCAGCATTTCGCCGGTGACCTCGCGGCTCCAAGCGAGTTGCTGGTGGCCAGCAACTCATTACACGGGCCGCTGCTCGCGGCCGTGGGCGACAGGCTCCTATGCCGCACCATCTCGGTGAAGCCCTTCGGCTGGTCGTTGCTGATTGAGGCCGAGATCGAAGGCGCCCAGGTCGCCGAACCGGGCAAAGGATTGGCGTTTTACCATGGCGCCTTCCACGTCCTGGGTTGAAAGGTTGTCTTTAGGGGACCTCTCTCAAGCGCCGTGTGCAGGATCACCATCGAGGAGTCCTTGGGCTTTCAGACGATCGGAGGAGGTACTCCGTCTGCGCTGGCTGCGAGCGCAGGGTCCCAGCCGCACACAGAGCAGGCGTGACGGAACACAGACCGGGCGAACTCCAGCGCCACGGCGTGCGGATCCGCGCTGGAGCGCACGTCGTCCCAGTCCAGGACGTACTCGCCCAGGGCTGTGTCCCACCGAGCCTGGGGCACGGTAAGCGATGCGCCCCCGAAGCCGTCTGGAGCCGGGTGCGCGTAGGCATAAAACGCCGCCCTACCGTACCGAGCGTCGCCGGGCCACCAGCCGACCGCCACCTCTTGGGCGTCCATGGCGTTGCGCATGATGAAATCGCCCGATGGCGGTTCGGCCGGCAGTCCCGAGAACAAGCTCACGGCGAGATCGAACGAACCCCACCACGCGTTGACGGGCGTAGAGCGGCCTCGGTACGGGGCCCTGAAGGCGGCCAAGACCATAGCCGCCTGGGTCGCGGCCGCGAAGTAGTCCGCAACCTGACCGACATCGTAATGGGCGTGCTCTACGTCCTGGTCAAGCGGCACCTTCCAGGGGACCTCCTGCGGGATCTGGTCGATCTCCACCGGCCCACCCAGGCGGCGGACCGCAGCCAGAACTTCGCGTGTCACCGTCCCCACCGACCGGTTGGGGGCGAGAGCGACGCGCTCCACTCGACCGCCACTGTGTTCGATCACAGCCTCGTGGGCCCACAAGTCCAGCACTATTACGAGCGACCCGGAACCGTCCGGCGCCGGTAGTGCGGCGGTCTCCCAACCGCGCGCGCTCAGACGCAACGCGGCGTGCTGCAACTGTGGCTCGGGTGGAGCGAGCCTCGCTGCCAGCTTGCCAAGTACCTGGCTATGCCCGTGCAGCGTGTCACACGTCTCGCTCCACTTCTCGTAAGAAGCTGCGGGCCAGCCCGACATGTCCCAACCGTAGCCAACGACACCCACGGGCTCAACAGCTAATCGTCCGGACCAGCAGCTTAGGGACCGCCGCTCCTAAGCTGAGGACAGTCCAAACGAGGAGAAAGGGGCTCTTGCGATGATTGATGCGAGCCCGCAACGTGGCCAGCCGGCCGTCGCGGTGCTAGGTGCGGGAATTATGGGCTCGGCGATGGCGCACAGGCTGCTGTCTGCGGGGCTGGCGGTAACCGTGTGGGACCGGTCGGCGTCGGCGACGGCACGCCTTGCCGAGGCGGGCGCCGTCGCGGCCCGCTCAGCCCCAGAGGCCGTCGACAGCGCCGCCGTGGTGGTCACAATGCTATCGACCGCCGACGCAGTCAATTCCGTGGTCTTTGATGGCGGTGTGGCGGACGCGTTCGCTAAGGGTTGCGTCTGGGCACAGATGGGCACCATCGGAGTGGAAGCGACCTTTTCGGCCCGTGACCGCCTCGGGGCGGTCCGTCCCGATGTCGTCTTCCTCGATGCGCCCGTATCTGGCAGCAAGGGGCCGGCTGAGAACGGGCAGTTGCTTATCCTGGCGTCCGGACCGCCCGCCGCCGCGGGCATCGTCGGCCCGGTATTCGCGGCGATCGGCCGCAAGACGGTGTGGCTGGGTGACGCCGGCAAGGGCAGTCAGATGAAGTTGGTCGTCAACGCCTATATGTCCATTCTCATCGAGGGGGTGGCCGAGGCCCTGGAGCTCGCAGACCGGCTGGGTATCGGCCATCGGCAACTTAAAGACGTCATCGAGGGCGGCCCCCTAGACGCACCGATTGCCGACGCCAAACTCCACAAGATGGACCAACGTGACTTCGCCGCGGAATTCCCTCTGGAATGGGCGCTCAAGGATGTAGATCTGGCGATCAGCGCCGCTCGAGGCGATGACCTTCCACTGCTCGTCGCGTTATCCCGCCAGTGGCACCAGGCCGTCGATGCCGGGCATGGCCGCCAAGACGTCGCCGCGGCGCGCCTGGCACTCGGCCGTCAGTCCTAAGCCTGACGAGAAGGGCCGTTCGGGAAACGGCTCCTCGACAAGCCTGACGCCGGCTTTGGAGATAATCCATTCGCGTTATTTTCGCGTCAAAATGACGGCTCAGTACCCTGCGCTGCTACCATCACGCAAAGGGTCAGCGCGGCGCAACTCGGACCATGGGCTCGACGGCGCGCTGGAGCACCGTCAAGCCCGGCGGACAGGCCTTTCTAATTGCCTGTGACTACGGAGGCGCCGTGCCCAAGGGCTCTCATCCGGACTCAAGCCAGTCTACAGTGGCAGACCAACGGCCCCGCTCCGGAGGGACGCCCGAGATTTTCGGTGATATCTCTGCCATCGAGCGGCGGAGCCGGCGCGAGCAAGTATCGGAGGAGCTGGCCCTCTCGGAGGCTACATGGCATGCCGCGTTCGAGTCGGCTCCCGTCGCCATTGCCGAGGTCGATCTCGAGGGCACAATTATTCGGGCCAACCAGGCCATGGGCGACCTGCTCGAGATGGCGGCCGGGGAGCTCGAGGGTACCAGGATCGCCGCTTACTACCATCCCATCGATCGCAGCGACTTGGAGCGGCGCGTCGTTCCCCTATCCCACGGACCGACGACGGAAATGGTCCAGCGGCACATCGTCACCGCTCGGGGCAACGATCGCTGGGCGACCGCCCTGGGCTCGCTCGTGGAGCGCGGTCATGGGCGGGGCGGCCCCATCCGGATCTACCTGGTCGATACCACGGATGCCCACTTGGCCCATGAGCGGATCGCCATGGCCCAGGCCCGGTTCGGTGCTCTGGTGGAACATGGCTCCGATGCCATCGTGGTCGAGGACGCTATAGAGGGCAGGATCGTGTACGCCAGTCCCAGCTTGGTAGCGGTACTCGGGCTGCCACCGGCCGAGGCGGTCGGGTCGACCCTTCGGCACTTGGTCAACTCAGATGACCTGGCAGACCCAGATCAACGACGCTCCCGGCTCGCCGGGCCAGGGACGGTGATCAGTTTCGACTGCCGCGCCCGTCATAGCGACGGCGGCTTGCGTCACCTCGAGGTCACCTCCACCAACCTTATAGACGACCCGGCCGTCCACGGGGTGGTGAACAACCTGCGCGACGTCTCCGACAGGGTCGCGGCCGCGGCTCGGCTCACCCATCAAGCCTTGCATGACTCCTTGACCGGCCTACCCAACCGTGCCCTGCTGATTGATCGTCTTGACCAGGCGCTGGCTCGAGCCGCCCGGTCGGGACGGCCGTGTGCCTTGCTGTTCCTTGATCTCGACAACTTCAAACAGGTCAACGACACTCTCGGTCATGCCGCGGGCGACAAAGTACTTATGGCCGTGGCCGACCGGCTCCGCGACGCCATCCGTCCGGGCGACAGCGTCGCCCGACTGGGCGGTGACGAGTTCGTCGTGCTGGCGGAGAACATCGAGGAACCGTCGGTGGCCGTCACCATAGCCAAACGGGCCCGCGCCCGGATCGCCCAGGCCCTCATTATCGGCCATGACACGGTGCGCGTGACCTGCTCTGTCGGCATTGCGCTGTCCGACTACCACAGTGCCGATGGTCTGCTTCATGAGGCCGACCTGGCCCTGTACCGGTCAAAAGAGTCCGGAGGCGACCGGTCGGAGATATACGACCAGGCCATGAGGGCCCAAGCGGAGCGCCGTGCCGAGGTTGAAGACCTGGTCCGTGCGGCCATCGAAAACTGCGAGGATCTACTCGCGCTTCACTATCAGCCTATTGTCGACCTCACCACGGGTACCACCATTGGCGCCGAAGCTTTGGCCTACATCCGCCGGCCGGAGGGCACGATGATGAGGCCTGGCGAGTTCATCCCCATAGCCGAGGATTCGGGGCTCATTGTCCCTCTCGGTACCGCCGTGCTCGACCTCGCTTGCGCCCAACAGGCTCAGTGGCGCGCCGCCAACTCCGGCCAGGACCATGTGGCGGTCAACGTCTCTGCCCGGCAACTAGCTGCATCTGGGTTCGTCAGAACTGTCTCTGACACTCTCGCCACCTACTCCTTGCGGCCGGACAACTTGTGCCTCGAGCTCACTGAAACGAGCCTCATCGACATCGGGCCAGACACACTCGTCCGGCTCCACGACCTAAAGGCCATGGGCGTCAGGCTGGCTCTCGATGACTTCGGCACGGGTTGGTCCAGCCTCAACCACCTACGCCGGTTCCCGATCGACACCGTAAAGATCGATCAAAGCTTCGTGGCGGGGCTTGGGCAAAACGCCAGCGACACCGAACTGGTCAAGGCCGTGGTCGACCTCGGGCACGCGCTTGACCTCACCACCACCGCTGAAGGTGTCGAAACTACCGCCCAGGACGACCTGCTGCGGACGATGGGGTGCACGCAAGGCCAGGGTTTCCTCTACGGACGCCCCCAAATGGCTCCCTGAAAGGGCTGGAGGTCAGTGTCATCGGGGTACCCGGGCCAGCTTTATCGTGCGGCCTCCAATGAGCCACTCGGCGACATACAGATTGCCGTCCGCATCGGCTGCGAGGCCGTGCGGGCTATTGAACCGCCCGGGCTGCAAGGCCGGCATGCGCACGGGGTGCTGGCCGGCGTCGACCCCGTTCGGCCAACCCGCTAGGGCACACACCTCGCCGTTCTCACCCAGGTAGCCGATTAGGTCGTCGTCAGCGCCAAGGACAGCCAGACGGGCATGAAGTTCGGCCACGACAATACTTTCCCCGTAACTGGCGAAGGCGCTCGGGCTGTTCAAGAACCCCTGGCCGACGACGCGAAGGAACGCCCCGTCCAAGCCGTAAACCTGGGCACGGCTGTTGCCACGGTCCGCCACCCATAGCTCGGGCCGGCTGTGGCGCCGGTCGATGAAGATGCCATGAGGGCAATTGAAGCTCCCTGCGCCCTCCTCGCCGCTCAATGTTTGCACGTACGTCCCGTCCGCGCGGTAACGGTGCACAAGGTGCTGGCCATAACCGTCTGCCACCCAGACGTCCCCACTGCCCCCATGCCGGACCTCATCGACGGCGACTGACGTGGGGGCGTAAAACCCGTTTTCGTACACGGGATGCGCCGGTCGCGGCAGGGACAAGACTTCGATGCCGTCGAGGCTGAACTTGACGACCTGGCCCTGTGCGGTGGCCTCCTCGGGACCATAGGCGCCGTCGGCCGACCTGCGCATCTTCTTGCCCGGGTCGGCCACCCAGATAAACTCCTGGCCATTTTCGTCTACGAGCGTGATGCCGTGGCCCTCTTTGAGCCTTGTCGGCCACGAGCGCAGGAAGCGCCCGTCGGCCCCAAAGATCACGACATCGGGCCGCTCCGGGTGGAAACTCACGATATCGCCCGAACTTGTTACCGCCAGGCCATGGTGGGCCCACCCGATGCGCGCCTCGTCGGGTGACGGCACCTCGGCCCAGTCCTCAAGCCACTCGTAAACCTCGTCGTTGTCTCCGACCCCGATCCTCATGACCAGCACACTACACCGGGCCCAGATCGGGGCTTTACCACTTGACCAGGATGCTTTCACCACAGCGGGCGCCTACGACTGTTGTCAGCCTGGGGCCATCGGGCTCCAGGGCCTCCCGCTCGCGCTCGTCGGGCCGGACCGCCCAGGCCCCGGTGACCGGCCTCCCCAAGTCGATCGTCACCTTTTGGGCGTCACGCTTGAAGTTCAGCAACCGCACGACGATACCCGCCCCGTCCTCGGAGACCTTCGAGCCGACGACGATATCGGCGCCTTCCAGCACCTTTAGGACTGAGGCACTCTCGGGCACAATGGCTTCCCGGTCGCGCAACACGACCGGTGGTGTCCTCACGTCGGCGGCGAAATGCATGGCATCGTCGACATCGAGGTGGCCGGACATACTGGTCAGGCTGTAACGAAGCCGAATTTGCCCGTCTTGTTGTGCCTTGAAGTTGACGAACCAGTGATTGTTGAGGGCCCAGGACATGATCACGGGAGTCCCGGGGTCCAGATGTTCGACAATGCGCCCCGTATTTACGCCGCCCAGGTGCACGAGGGGAGCGTCAAGAGGCACCAGGACAATACTGTGGTCCGTCCCGTCCACTCCGACCCAGCCCTGCACGGGGTACCAACTCCGTACGCTTCCGGGCAACTGCTCGACGTCGGGCTCGCAGGGTATGCCGTTGAAGTCCCCGAAGAACGACGGCGCCTCGGCCGCGAAGGGAAAGGCGAAAAACACGCTCTCCGGGTCCTCGACAGCGATCTTGTCGAACCTCCACTCGACGTCCAACTGGCGCCTGCCCTGCCACAGGGTGAACGTGCATGTGCCCGAACGGACGCCCGGCCCGGCCACGTCCACAGCGATGCTGGCACGGCCGGCACCGATCTGGGGCTCATGGACCTTCACGGCGGTCGGGCCATCATAAGCAAACTCGACGTCGTCGCGCCAAGATCCGAAGTCTTTGGCCGAGAAGTCCGGGGCGAAGAGCGCCTCCCGGCCCTCGGGCGAGATCACGCGCTCGTAGACGTACTGGCCCAGCACCCAACCCCTGTGAGGGGATGTGAGATCCCGGCCCGTCGCCCTGTCCACCCACCGGGCCAAGCCGCCCTGAGCGGGGTCGACCTCTATCCTGTATGCCTCGTTTTCCACCCAGCCCGCCCCGGCGGCCATCTCGGGGCTGGTAACGCAAGGCTCCCGCAGGTACGCGTAGCCCCAGGCAGGGACATCGCCGGCAAAGCTAAGTCGCTCTACCTGAGGCTTGTCGCCGCCCCAGGGCACCCCCGGAGGGAAGAACATGTCGAGCACGCCCACCGGGGCTGCCCCACCCCGCTGCTCGGGCTCGTCGACGACCAGGTTGCGAGCCCAGGGAAGGGTGTTGAGGACCAGAAGGCCCCGGACGTCCGCCAAGGGGAAGGCCTCTTCCGCCGTCAGGTCGCCCAGGTTGAACCGGCCGCCCGGAGTACCCTCTCCCAGCGCGCCAGCGACCTTGTTAGCCGACTTCGCCAGCATGTCATGAGCGGCAGCCGAGGCGCGAAAGGCGAAGCCCGCCTTCGCGTTTTCCTGGCCTTTGGTCCAAGGGTCGTGCGGCGCGGCCACGCTGGCGTACGCGCCCCAAGTGTGCTCGTCGTACAAGCTGGACTGCTCATAGGTTGAGCCCGCCTCGGAACGGGAGTACGGCGCTTTCCCCCAATCGTTGAGCCTTATCCAGGTACTGATCGTCTCAGCCATCCCGAGGAGCTGATGGGATTCACGCGCCACCGCCGTCTCGTACGCCGTCGAGCCGACACCGTCGCACCACCAGTCCATCCATTCGCCCTTCATCACTGGCAGCTCGGCCTTCTGCTCGCTCAGCAACTTGGCAAATTCGCGGTGGGCGACGAGCTGAAGCCTCGGGCTGTTCCCGAGATCGTTCCATTTCCTTACGAAGTCGGCGATCTCGATATCAGGAGGCCCATTGTCCACTCGCATCGGATGGGTCGACTGAAAAAACAAGAAGTTAAATGGGTAACTATCTCTTGACCCGAGCTTTTTGACGCAGTCGGCGATCTCTTTTTCCGCGTACCGCCAATCACCAAGCTTGAGCACGCTTCGACCGAACAAGTAGTGGTACCCGTTCCACACGAGCAACCTTCGCCCACTTGGTGCTTCCCACCAAAAGGCCATCGGATAGGGTTTGGGGACACCTCCCCTTACGGGGTTGATGGCCATGGAGAGAAAATCGATCCCCATATCTAGGAGGAGGTCGGCGAACAGCCAGGCGATGCCGTTGACGTCTGACTGCATCGCACTGTCGATGTCCAGCCCCCATCGCTCCCGGAGGCGGCGGATGGGCAGCAGGCTGCGGTACATCTGTTCGACGCCGAGTAGCGGTGTAAAGTTGTACTGCATGGCCCCGACGTCCAGGCGTCCCATCTTGTGCCACCTCATAAACAGGTCCAGCTTCGCCTGCCCGGCGCTCTCCAGATAGCGTTCCGTTGTCCCCGTGACCTCACACGTCCACCGATATTGCGCCTCGGGAGGGTAATCGGAAGTCCTCTCGCAAAGCTCGATCGCCTGGTCGATAAAATCGGCGTGCTGGCGGAACACGAGCTCCTGATGGTCTGTAAAACCGATGTCCGTGTGGCTATGGTTCAGAATGTAGAACACTTCGATTTCACCCATTGAATTTCGTCCTTTTTGCGGCTCGGGTCACTAAGTGTTTTGAGCGTCGTGCCCTGGCCGGTTCCTGATAGGGTTCACGAGCGATCATGATTGGAGTTATAAATGAAGAAGGGCGCGGGCTTGTCGCCGCCGATGCCCGGGGTCGAGTTCGGCGACCAAGACGGGCTGGCGGACGGCTCGTGCGTCGATGCCACCGGGACGATCTGGGTCGCCATCTGGGGCGGTTCGCGACTGGAGCGCTATTCCCCCGACGGCCAGCCCCTCGGCCCCGTGCCGATGCCGGTGGTACAACCGTCGAGCTGTGCTTTCGCCGGTCCCGGGCTGGGCACCTTGGTGGTGACCTCGGCCTACCAAGGACTGGGTGACCGGGTGCCCAGCGCCTCTCCGTCCGCCCCATAATGGGCGTGAAGCTTACCGCCGTAGCTTCGGGTGTCAACGGTTGACGAGACGCAGCCGGGCCCGGAGCATCCGCCGGGCGCTGTTCACCGTATACCCGGTACGCCATAGCACAAGGAGATGATTTCATGGAGCAAACCAAGCAAAACCGTGGTGCAGCCCGCCGTAGCTCGGTTGGGCACGTCGTCGCCGCGGTCGTCGCCGCCGGCGGGCTGTCAGCGTCGCTCTTCGCTGCCAGCGCCGCCCCCGCCAGTGCGGCAACGGGCCACATGGCGAAGGGTGCCGTCATCTCGACCCTCAAGACCAAAAGATACGGCACGGTCCTTGTCAGCGGCGATACCCTCTACAACCTGAAGCCCAGCAAAACGCCGTGCGCCGCCGCCTGCCAGAAGGTCTGGCCCGAAGTCCTGCTGCCCAAGGGCGTGGAAAAGGCAACGGCTGGGCCTGGGGTGAGCGCGGCGAAGCTCGGCACGGTGAAAGGGGCGGGCGGGGCGCTCCAGGTGACGTACGCCGGGAAACCTCTCTACTGGTTCATCGGCGACAAGGCTCCCGGACAGGTCAACGGCAACGTGACCGACGTGTGGGGCACCTGGTCCGACGTGGGCACGGTAAAGCCGGCATCCAACCCCGGTACCGGGGGAATTGCGTTCTAGCTCCCTAGTCGAAGGACTGAAAGGTTGCCATGTCTGTTCTGGACAAGCCCGTTCGCTCTCGCCTTGTCGCACCAGCGGAGCCGAGGCGCGCGAGGGCGAGCGGGCCGAGGCTCGCATTGTCGTCGCGGATCTACCTCCCCGCTTGCTCGATCGTCGTCGTAGCCGCCGTCCTCGTCGGGATCGGTTGGGCTGACCATTGGGCCGGCGCAGACTTCACCGGGTCGGTGACAAGCCTTCGTGTCGTCGTAGTAGGCCCGCTGACCCTGGCCATCCTCGGAGTGCTCCTCGTTGTGGAACGTGTACACCCCGCGCAGCGGCGACCGCTGTTCGCTCGTGGTTACCGCCAGGACCTTCTCTACACGCTCTTGAACGCGACCGTCACGGTACCGCTCGTGACAGCCTTGACCCTCTCTTTCTCCGAGGTCGTCACGGGGTCCGTCCCATGGCTCGTCCTGGCCCGGATCGGTACTGTGCCGCGCTGGTGTGCCATCGCCGTGATCTTTGTCGCCATGGACGGGTGCAATTGGTTCGCGCACCTGGCCAACCACCGTGTCCGAATGCTCTGGCGCTTTCACGAGCTACACCATTCCCAAGAGGACATGAACGTGCTCACGGTGTTCCGCACGCACCCGCTCATCCACGTTTCCTACCTCATCGCCCTGGTCCCCGGCATCGTCCTCGTCGCCAACGGGGCCTTGCCGACAACCCTGCTCGTGATATATGGCGGCGTCGTCGCGTTCGCGCACTCGAACACCAACCTGGGCTTCGGGCCGCTAGAGCGAGTCTTCGTCAGCCCCAACTACCACCGCATCCACCATCAACTGAACGGCCCGCAGGACGTGAACCTCGGCTTCGCCCTGACGGTCTGGGACCAGATGTCCCGGCGGGCCATGTTCCCGACGCCCGAGACGATCAGGGCCGACACCGGTCTGGCCGGCCGGCCGCTGATCGTCGAACAGTCCACACAACGCCCGCGACACCTGGCCGTCTTCGCCGCGCAACTCGTCGCACCGTTCCGCCCGATCGCCAAGTCGGGGCCGGTCATCGAGCCGGGAGCGCTCGGGCAGCCGACGGTTTTCCCCCCCGACCTTGTCGGTGACTGATGCCTGCTACCCGAGGGTGGTCCGGACCGGACCGTCGCCAGTTGTACCTGAGGATAGTGGGAGCCGGCCTTCTGCTCGCTACGGGGGCCGTTCACCTCGACCTGTACCTAACCGGCTACCGGACCATCCCGACTATCGGCTGGTTGTTCTTACTTCAGCTGATCACGGCATTTGCCCTTGGTCTGGGCCTCCTCGCATCTCGCAGCCGTCTGCTGGCGGCGGCGGGGGCCGCGTTCGCGCTGGCAACTCTCGGCGGCTACCTCCTGTCGTTGCGGGTCGGACTGTTCGGGTTCCGAGAGGTCCGCACCACCGCCGGGATAGCAGCCGGGGTGATCGAGGTTGTCGACTTCGCCGCGCTGGCCGCCTTCGTCCTCGGCCCCCTTGCACCGCTCCCGGCCGTTGGGCGGGCGAGCGGTGGCCCAGGGCTTAATCGCTCGCTGCGGTCGGCCCTCCCGACCGCTCGGTGGGGAGCCCTCGCGTTCTCGGTGCTGGCCGCAGTGTTGTTGGGGGTCTCGTTGGCGGCGACGGGACCGGTGCCAACGAGCGCCGGAGCCTCGGGGGCGCTGTTGAAAACCACCAGGATCCACGGTGTGGCGGTCCTCACCAACGCCCAGGGCTACACCCTGTACTGGTTCGCGCCTGACACGCCCACCAGGTCCGCCTGTGACGGGACCTGCGCCGTCTACTGGCCACCGCTGACCGGGCGCCCAGTCGCCGGCGCCGGCGTAACCGGCCGGCTCGGGACGATCAGACGTTCGGACGGGACGACGCAGGTCGCCTATGACGGCCACCCGTTGTACACCTACGTCGGCGATTCCGCCCCCGGCCAGGCCAACGGCAACGACATCAACCTCAACGGCGGCCTATGGTACGAGATGGCCGCATCCGGCTGACATGCTCCCTGTCCTCCCGGCCCGAACTAGTCCCGCCGCCCTGGTTACTGTGCGGTATGAACACAGGTGCGCTCTCGAGGTGGAGATCGCTCGGTAAACGCCCGGCGCGACAACGGCACGGTCCGGCTCGTCTCGGACGGGTGCTCGTCGGAGCGGCCGTGACGATGGTCATGGCAACAACGCCGGCCCTCTCGGTGGGGGCCGCGGCCGCCCCTGCCATCCGTTTGACAACCCTGTCGGTCTCGCCCAGCGCTGGGCTCGTTGACGGGGAGCAGGTAACTGTACGCATCTCGGACGGCTCCTACGGTACGACCTACGCGGTGGCCGAATGCGACCTGACGAAGCTCGTATTGCTGGGGGAGCTCTCGGCATCACCTCAGGACGTCTGTGACAGCCGCCACAACGCCATAGTCACCGTGGCGGCCAACGGGAAGGCTGGGACGTCGCTACGTCTTCCGGCGGTACTGACGACCGCCCTCGGAGGAGTTGACTGCCGAAAGACGCGGTGTTCCCTCGCCGTCGACGCCCTGCACTCCACGGGTGGGGCGCCGGTCCTCGTACAACCGCTGAGTTTCGCGGCCAACGCATGTGCCGCCGTCGGTTCGTGCCAGGCACCCGCCGACGCCTGGGACCCCTCGTTGGGCTCGGCACCCGTCGCCGGCCCCATCAGCTCCCCCGCCGCGACACCAGCTGCCATCCCCCCGGGGGGCCACCTGGTCGGCACCGGGGCCCCTCTCGTCGTGCCCGTCCAACCGACAGTGGCCGGGGACCTCACCGCCCCCGGATCGGTGACTGGTCCCTCCACCGGTCAGAGCCTGGGCGCACCCGTCCCTACCACCACAACCAGCACAACCAGCACGGCCACCACCGGGGCTCGGACGACCACGTCGGTCCCGCCAACAACGGCCCCGGTCCCGGTCCAGGGCGAGGGGCTCCTGCGCCTGGCCCTGGAAGCGCCCGCCACCTCGTGGGGACCGGGCCAGCCGAGCTCGACCGTGGTCGACGCCACCCTGACCGACCTCACGACCCACCAGGTGGGGGACACTCAGCAGTTCGTCCTGTTCTGGGGCGCCTCGCCATTCGTCTACGCCGGCTTCGCCGGCCCGGTACGCACGTCAGACCGCTACTCCCTGACGATCTCGGTCGAGCCCTCGGCTTCACAGGGCGGGCCGTCGAGGCCGGGGCCGGGACTGAAGCCACAGATTGTCGTGCTCGCCAGCGCTTTGGAGGTGGTCAGCCCCACCAACCCCCAGTACCTGGCCTATGCCTACGCGCCGGTCATGTACGGGCGGTCCACCTCGGCGCTTCACGACGTCCCCCTCCTTACGTACGCAGACGTGAGCCCGGCCGGCGCCGGCGCCAGCCTTGTCTCCTACGTCGTCGTTTGGAGCCATGAAGACGCGGGCACGGGCTTTTTGCCGTTCGTCGAATGGGGCTCGTGGGGACGCATGACCGACATAGAGAACATCATCTCTTTCACCGTTGCCAGGGACGGAGCGGTTTCCGGGGCCAGGTACCTATGGGGGGGCGAACCCCCGACCGGGTTCCCGGACAGCCAAACGGCGCTGAAAGAAGTCGACGAGAACTTCGCCGGCACCTGGTGGGGCCATCATCCGGTGCTTCGGGACGCCACTGGGAACGACGATCTCTCCGACCGAGGGACGACCCCGTTCAAGTTCCAGCTCGCCCCGGTGGCGGCACCACCCGCCGGCCAGGCCCGAGACGCCGTTATGGACGCCAACCCGTTCACTTACGAGGTCATGGCACAAGAGGTGGGCCGGTGGTACGCAGACGTCTCGACGGTCCCGAGCTCGCCCGAGCCCGGCCAGGCCGAGCAGTACGCCATCGTCGACCTCGACACCAGTGGCAAAGGGGTTTCATCGGTAGCAGTCGACCTTCGCCTGTCCGGCTACTCCCAGTGGTTCCTCAGCGATCTCGGCTGGGGCTACCCCCTGGTGGGGACGGGCCACGTCCGTACGGTGGTCAAGCTACCGGTGGGTTGGTCGTCGAGAAGTATCGTCGGGGCGCAAGTGGTCGTAGAGCCGCCCTCTGCCGCGCCGAGCGTTAGCCTGCACTCGCTTCACGTCGAAAGCTTCACCGGGACGACCATCGAGCAGGTGCCTGTGCCGCCCGTCGTCGTACGGCCCGAAGTCCTCGACATCGCACCGCCGTAGGCTACAACTAGAGCCCACCGTTGGCGACAAAGGCATCGACCTTTGTCTCCAGTTCGTCGAGATCGGCCTCGGGCACATGTCCCCGACCTCCGTCATGGAACTTCCTTATCTTGCCCCCGATTGGAGAAAGGACAACCGAGTCAAACTCCTGCATCCCGTTCAAAAGGTGCCCATCGCTGTCTTTGGTGTTCCACGCCTTACGGTAGAGGGCGACAAACCGGATGGACTGCTGACGGCGGACCGTCTCGTCGGCTTCCCTTTGTGCCGCATTGTTCCGCATGAACCGCTCGAACATTGTCACTCCTTGGTAACCCAGCGGCGCTATGGCCGTCGGCCACTAGCCCTTGATGCTGGGTAACCCATCAATTCTACTCCTCCGGTCCAACCGACGGGGCCGTGGCCTGACAATCGCAGCCACGGCGCTCGGGGACCGCCGCTATGAGGACCTCCAGCGCCTGGACGAGGCGGTCGCGGCTGCGAGCGAAGACCGCCACCACCTCCTCGTGGGTCACCGCGGCCACGTCCGGGCGGCCCTCGAGGCCGGCATCGAAATCGGTGACAACGGCCAGAGTGACGTAACACATGCCCAGCTCACGGGCCAGTACAACTTCCGGGTACTGGGTCATCCCGACGACGTCAGCACCCATCCGTTGGAACCATTGCGACTCGGCCCGGGTGGAGAACCGCGGCCCTTGCACGACGACCATTGTGCCCGCGTCGGCAACCGGAAAACCCGCCTGGCGTGCGGCGCCAGCCGCGAGCGGTCGCAGCTCTGAGCAGTAGGGGTCTGCGGCGCTCAGATGAGCGACCTTCGGCCCATCAAAGAACGTGTCGCGCCGGCCCCTGGTGCGGTCGACGAACTGGTCACAGATCACCACCGACCCTGGCTCTAGTTCCGGCCGCAGGCTCCCCACCGCGCAGGGGCCAATGACACGCTTGACGCCCAGGGAGGAAAGGGCGAAGAGATTGGCTCTGAAATTGATCTCGTGAGGGGGAATTGTGTGGTCACGGCCATGACGCGGGAGGAACGCCACCGCCTGGCCACCCACCTGGGTTAGGCGGATAGGGTCACTTGGCCGTCCGTAGGGTGTGTTAGGCCATACCTCTTCCCCGCTCTCCCCCAGAGCGTACAGACCTGACCCTCCGATGACACCCAATCTCACGGCCTCTCGCACCATGCCCCCACGTTACAGACCGCTCGCTCCGTTGGTCAGTACTCCACGGCCGCCCGTCCGCTGGGCGGGGCCTCAAACTCCGGGAAAGACCTTTCGCAGTTGGTCCAGGTCCGCCTGCCCTTTGGTTGGTGGAGTGTGGCCCGGGTCGAGGCGGCCGTAAACGAGCCTGATGAAGGCTTCGGCCGGGATCTCGAGGTCGGGCGGGCCAGCAGGTCCGCCCGGCTCCAAGGACACGGCGTCGGCCCCGATGACGAGCGTAAACCCACGCCGCGGCTCGGTCGTGAGCACGGCGGCTCGGCGCGGCGTCCCGACGGGCTTCCCGACGAACCCGGCGATCATCTGGAGGTTGTCGATGACGACCTCGGTCGGCCTAGGGGCGAGAGCGGCGTCCGGGTCGAACGCCACCTCGACGTCCCAGGAGTGCAGAGCATGCTCATTGAGCCGCATGCCGACGAACCCGGCGAAATCTGAAGTCACCGGGCCCATGGCGAACACGAACCGCGCCCGATCATCCTCTGTGCTCGACGTGAGACGCTCCACTAAGGCCCTATCGGCAACAACGAAATCTGCCGCCTTCTGTTCAGCCGGCTTGGCGTCCCACTCCGCCCAGACCCCTTGAGCAAAGTCTGACGGCGTCTCTTTCCCCGCGATACCGTCCTCGAACCGGCGCCGAAAGATCACCGCCCCTGAGCCGAGGTGGGAAAGGACGTCGGCCACGGTCCACTTGGTCGGGTAGGCCTGCGCCACCAGCTGGGCCGGTTGGAGGCCCTCGACGGTACGGGTTAGGTCCGACACCGAGGTCTGTAGCACTTCGAGCTGATCTGTCATCCTTGTTCCTTCGTCAACGGAGCGGTCGGCGCAGAATACCAGCCCTCAGGAGAGTGCCGGAACAGTCGACGGGGATCATGTGGCCTGCCGCTGTCGGCCCAGATCACGGCGTTGGCGATGACCTTTTGACAAGCACTTTGCGTGACATGACTAAGCCCCCTCCTTGACTATCTCGAAGGTTTCTATCAGGCAACTCTGAGCTTGGCGCGCCATATTTGAACCGTCCCGGGACTGCCGGGGGAAAGCGAGCACGTGGAGATGGCAGACGAGCCCCGTACGCCGGTCGGACCGCAGCCTGCCCTGGCCCCGACCACGAAGCCTGCCGGCTCGGGCAGTGCCAGCCGTGGACGGAGGATCGCCGTGGCCACGGCGCTCGTGGTTGTCGCTCTGGCCGTGCGGTCGGTGTTCTTCAAGTACGAGACCGGGGACTACACGAGCTATTTCCATGTCTGGTACGAGTTCATCTTGGACCACGGGCGGTTTGGCGCGCTCAAGTACTCGTTCGCCAACTACAACGAGCCTTATTTGTACCTGCTCGCGTTGCTCACCTACACGCCCTTGGGGCCGCTGATCGGCATAAAACTGATATCCGTCTCGTTCGACCTGGTGCTCGGCTATTTCACCTACCGGATAGTGCGTCTGCGTTACCCGCACGGCTGGGTGCCGACGGTCGCCGCGGCGGTAGTCCTGTTCCTGCCCACGGTGGTGCTCAACAGCGCGCTGTGGGGCCAGATCGACGCCACCTACACGTCTTTGGCGCTCGGGGGCCTCTATTTCGTGCTGCGACGCCGGCCGTGGCTGGCCTGCATTTTTTTCGGTTTGGCCCTTTCGTTCAAGTTGCAGGTTGTTTTCCTCTTCCCCGTACTGCTCCTTCTACTGCTTCGGCGGTGGGCCCCGTGGCGCGCCCTGTTGATGGTCCCCCTGGTGTTCGTGTTGATGGACCTGCCCGCGCTGGTGGTCGGCGCTTCGGTCTCGACCCTGTGGTCGACCTACACGGGAGAGATCGGTCTTTACCAACAACTCACGCTCAATGCCCCGAACATCTACCAGTACCTCGGTATCACCGAGTCCAGTGTGCTGCGCGAATTGGGCATTGTCCTCACGGTGGCCATTGTCCTGGCGCTGATCGCCGTCGTCGTGGTGCGCCGGGCCCAACTGACGCCGACCAGGATCCTGCTCGCCGGCACCGTCTCGGTGATCCTGGTGCCCTACCTCCTGCCCGCCATGCACGAGCGTTACTTTTACCTGGCCGACGCCCTCACGGTGATCTCGGCATTTTACCTACCTCGACGGTTGTGGGCTTTGCCCGTCCTGGAGCAGTTCGCTTCGCTCATGTCCTACATGCCCTTCCTGCTGGCCACCGCGACCACGGCCGGGGGGGCCGGCGGGGCACCGAGCGGCGGCAACTTCGGACGGCCCGGCGACGGCGCCTCCGCCGGGTCGACGGGGGGTTCCCCGGGCAAGGGCGCCGGCGGCGGCGCCTTCTCGCACGGCGGCGGTACGTTCGGGCACGGGACGGGTGGCGTCGGAGGTCTGGCCAGTCACACCGTCGTGAGCTTCAAGATCCTGTCCACGGTGATGTTGGCCGCCCTGGTCCTGGCACTGTGGACCGCTGTCAGGGAGTTCCGCCGCCCCCCACGGCCCGAGCCACGCGGACCTGAGCGGCTTGGACCTGATCAGGCCTACAGGGCCCTGCCGGCCTCTCCGGTCTCACCAGCCGCGTTCGGCCCACTCCTCGAAGTGAGGCCTTTCTCGCCCTATCGTCGTGCCGGCGCCATGACCGGGCAGCACGAGGGTTTCGTCCGGCAATGGCGCGAACAGCCTCCGGTCTATCGAAGTGAGGATGAGGGCAAAGTCCCCGAGCTCGGATTGCGTATTGCCGGGACCGCCAGGGAACAGGGTGTCCCCGGTGAGCACGACGGGCGAGCCCTCGACCACAAAGGATGTTGACCCCGGGGTATGACCCGGCGTGGCGATCGTGCGGATCTTGAGGCGGCCAACCTCGAGGAGCGCGTCGTCCTCGAGTATGAGGTCGTACCCGGGCAGCATGGCAGCGTCGGCCGCCGCCACCGCCACCTCATACCCCGCATCGCGTACCGCAGGCACGGCCTGGATGTGGTCCCAGTGGCCGTGCGTCTCGACGACCTGACGCACGCCCAGGTCGCGGCATTGCTTAAGCAGCAGGTCGTGCTCGTTGGCGGCGTCTACAAGGAGAGCATCACCGGTCTGCTTGCAGCGCAACACGAAGACGTTGTTGTCGATGGGGCCGACAACGTAGCGATGGATCTCCACCTGGGAGTCCTCATAATAGGGCGGGGCCACGAAGCCACAGGGTAGCCGACCTTGAGGCCCTTACCTCCCGAGCCGGCACGGCACCGCCGCCAGCCGACGGTGTGCCGGCTGCCACTGCCGCCGCCATCAATCTTGCGACACTAGCGAAATAGCTAATTTGCTCTTTTGCACTGCACATCACTAGGCCGGTGGCCAGCTCCTCCTCAGGGGAACTTAGGGACTTTGGCCAGGCCCTGGGCCAAAGCCTGGAAGAAGCCTTTCAGGTCTTGACGGCGCGACGCATCGTCGGCCGCCAGGCAGTACACATAGGCGACAGGCTGCTCGGTGCCGCCCTGGTAGACGTCTGACTGGCTGGCGCAGTCCTCGTTGCGGTAGGTGAGCCAGGCCGTCTCGGCCGTGACGAAGCTCCGAACAGCCACATTGTCCCTCAGCAGGGTGAAGATCACCCTTACGTCGCCGTCGAGGCGCGTGTCGACGGCAAGGACCTGGCGCTCGCCACAGCCCTCCTGGCCGATGGTGGTGTTCTCGTCACAGGCAAGGACGGGCTTGAAGGCCTCCGTTATCACCGGCGGCCGCAGCGCTGGAGCAACCTGCCCCTGGTCCGCCCCGGCACCACCTGCCCCGGCACCACCTGGCCCAACACCGCCCGCCGTCGCCGGGCCCGTCATGAAGAGGCCGAACACGGCGCAACCGGCGGCCCCGATCCTCGTCCAAGCTTTGTACATGTCTGAAGTCTGCCCGGTCGGGCGGCTCGTCCCGCCCCCCGCCACTCAGACGATCGAGGCCAGGGCCTCCCGAAGAGCGGCGACGACCGACGCCGGCTCGGGGTCCTCGACCACATAGCGACCGAACACCAGGCCGTCGACGGCGCCCCCCAGCTGACGGACACGGGCCAGCACTTCTTGAAGCCCACCGGTCCGCGCCCCGCCCAGCAACAGGACCGGTACAGAGGCATATTCGGTCACTTCGGCCAGCGACCCCTCGCTCGGAGGCGGGATCTTGGCGATGTCGGCGCCGGCTTCGGCTGCCCTTCTGACCGAATCGCGCAGGTTCGTCGCCGTGTGGAGCGAGACTTCGTCGAAGCCCCCCGGGACGACCTCGGCCATGATGGGCAGGCCCCAGCGGTCGGCATGGACGGCCAGGGCCTCCAGGCCGCGCATGGTGGCGCTCTCGGCCTCGGTGTACGGGTAGACCTCGTACTTCAGGGCCGACGCCCCGAAGGCCACCGCCTGCTCGACCACCTGCTGGGCCCCCTGGTGGTCCTGGCTGACGCTGACGACCACCGCCCGGCCGGCGAGGTGGCTTTCGAAATGCCGAGCAGTGCTCAGCGACAGCAGGTAGCCATCCACGTCCGCGGCCGCCAGCTTGTCGAGTACCTTGCCCGGGTCGGCCTGGGCACCGCTATAAATGGCGCGCGGCTGGTCCATTGCCACGATCAACGCTTTTCGCCCTGGTGGGAGCAACCGCTCCATTTTTAGTAATCGGCCCATGTCGATGTGTTTAGCACACCCGGGAGGGCACCTAGACAAGGCGGTCGGCGGGCACCGGGAAGTCATGGGGGCCACTGAAAAGCCCCGCCGCACAGCCGCCAAACATGGCCGCCCCCCTGGCCCCGGCCTCGGTCACGGCCGGCCAACGTACGGTGGGCGCCAACGCTCCCCGGCGCCGGCGCAGACCGGCGCAGCGAGCCCACCCTCCACTGAGGACCAGTTCGGTGGCCGGCCCGGCGACGGACTGCATGGCTCCTGTGATGCGCATGGCGCCATCGGACAGGCAGTTGAGGGCGGCGGTCCACAGTGCTGCCGGCGACGCCGTGGGCCCTACGCCGCGGATGGAGGCGGGGGTATCGAAACCCTCCTGGACCACCACCAAAGGACCGGCCGGAGTGAGCTCGCCTGCCGCGTCGAGCGCGGCCAGGGCGTCGGGCCCGGTCACGCCCAGCAGGGCGAGCACACGCTCGAGCATGAGGCCCAGCAACTGACCTGTGATGAGGGCGTACATGCCCGGGACGGTGTGCCAGCCCGCGTCCAGCCCGGCCTCTACGGCGCGGCCCACCGCCGGGGTGTCCAGCGCCGGCACCGTCCGCACGAATGCCTCCGCGGTGCCGCACGAGTCGAGGATCTGGCCCGGCCTGACAGCGCCCAGGCCGGCAGCTATGCACATGTGATCGTGGCCCGCCGTCGTGAGGGCGGCATTCTCCAGGCGTCCCAGGGCGTCGGAGCGGCCCCGGTCCAGGCCTTGGAGGCGGGCCAAAGAGCCCCGGGCCACCCTGCCCGCCCGCTCGCCGGCCTGGACGACGGGCGGGAACAGGTCGGGCCGGGCCCCGGCCCACTCCAGGCCTTCGGCCCACCAGCGCCGGCCCGCCAGGGAGAGGGCCCCGGTGCGCGACGCCAGTGAGGCTTCCGCCACCTGCTCGCCCCCCAGGCTGTGCACGACCCAATCGGCGACGCTCAGCGCCCGCCGGGCAGGTGGCCCGTTGTGGCGGGAATGCCACGCCAGCTTGGCCAGGGTGCACATGGGCGACGCCACCAGTCCGGTGCGCTGCGAAAACGCTGTCGCCCCGAAGACCTCGGCCAGCTCGATCGCTTCGTCCTCACCACGGCTGTCGTGCCAGGCGATCGCCGGGGCAACTGGGGAACCGTCCTCGCCCAGCAGGACGACGGTCTCCGCCATGCTCGTGACCCCCAGGCCGACGACCTCGCCCGGCGGGGCGGCATCAAGGGCGTCACCTATCGCCCGGGCCGCGGCCCCGAGGATGTCGGCAGGCCATGTCTCGGCGCCCGACGCTACCGTCCGCCAGGGTGTGGGGACAGTACCCCACGAGATCTCCTGGCCATCGGGGCCGACCACCGCCGCCTTGGTCATGGTGGTACCTATGTCGAGGCCAACCAGCAGTTCGGTCGGCCCGTCCGGCCGCAGAGCTGCGCTCACGGTCCCGCCTCGCCTGAGCCGCGCGGGATGAGCCGGGTAGGCACGACGGTCCGGCGGGGCGGTCCCGCGTCGCCATCGAGCCGTTCGCAGATCAGGCGCGCCGCCCGGCGCCCAAGTTCGACGGGATCATGGGCCACCACTGTCACCGGGGGTGACAGGAGGGGGGCGAGCTCGAAATCGTCGAAAGCCACCATGGCCAGCGGCCGGGCCATGCCCACACCGGCCAGGGCCCGCAGCACCCCGGAAGTGATCCGGTTGTTCCCCGTGAACACGGCGGTAGGCGGCACTGCGAGCGAGAGCAGGTCGATGATAGCCGCCTCGGCACTTTTGCTGTCATGGCAGCCGAGCCGTACGAGCTCCTGGTCGAACGGCAAACCGGAAGCGACGAGGGCCTCCCGGTAACCCTGCAGGCGTCCCACGGTCGTGAAGACCCCGGCCAAGTCGCCTACGTAAGCGACCCGGCGGTGGCCGTGGGCCACCAGGTGCAGTACAGCGGTGCGAGCCCCGCCGACGTTGTCGATCAGGATGGTGTCCGCGGCCAGGTGGCACGGTGGCCGGTCGACGAAGACGACCGGCGTGCCCAGGGCCAGCTCGGAGGCGAGGAAGCTGTGGTCCGGGCCCGTGGGCACCACCAACAGGCCGCCGACACGGCATTCGCAAAGTAGCTCGAGGAGCGCCCGCTCACGCTCCGAGTCCTCGTCGGTACTGCCCGCCACCACGAGCAACGCCCGGTCGCGGACCTCCTCCTCCACGCCCCGGGCCAGGGCAGCGTAGAAAGGGTTGGACACGTCCTTGGTGACGAGCCCCAGCATGCGCGACAAGCGGCCCTCCCGTAGAGCCCGGGCGTGCTCGTTGCGGCGGTAACCAAGGTCGCGGATCGCCTGCTGGACGCTCAGCTGGGTCGGACCGCTCACGCTGCGCTCCTCATTGACCACCCGTGAGACCGTCTTCAGGCTGACGTTGGCGGCGCGGGCCACGTCTGTCATCGTCGGCCGCATCAGTGGGCTCTCAAAAGCTCCGCGCAGACATGACGCACACGTCCTACATGGCGGCGGCCGGATTGTCAAAGGGCCCCGGACCGTCAAAGAACAACCGGGACAGGTGCCTTGACAAGCCGTACCCGACCTGTTAGCAAGTGGCCCGGGCCGACAACGTTGTCAATAAGCGGCTGCGGCCAGAAGACCAACAGAGGGGGTGCGGTGAGCGAGGTTCACGCAGGCGGTGAGCCGGAAGTGGCGCGCGTCGCCGTGATCGCCACGCGTGGGATCACCAAGCACTTCGGCACCGTCCAGGCGTTGCGGGGTGTCGACTTGGACGTCTATGCCGGCGAGGTGGTGGGGCTGGTCGGCGACAACGGGGCCGGCAAGTCGACCCTGGTCAACATTCTCTCTGGGGCGCTCCAGGCCAACGACGGCTCCATCTTCGTCGACGGCAAGTCCGTGACGTTCACGTCTTCCCTGGAAGCCCGCCGGGCCGGCATCGAGACGGTGTACCAGGACCTCTCCCTGGCTCCTGACTTGTCTGTGTGGGCCAACATCTTCCTGGGCCGCGAGCAGAGCGTGAAGGGCCCTCTCGGCTGGTTCCACTGGCTCGACCGTAAAGCGATGGCCCGAGCGGCCGAGGCCGACCTGGAGCGCACCCGCATCCGCATCGGGTCCGTCAACTCCCTGGCCGGACGGCTCTCCGGCGGCCAACGCCAGGCCATTGCCGTCGGCCGAGCGGTTGCGTGGGGGTCCCGGGTGATCCTCATGGACGAGCCCACGGCCGCGCTTGGTGTCGAACAGCAAGCCAAGGTGGGCGAACTGGTGCGGTCGGTAAGCGACCAGGGCGTGCCCATCCTGCTCATAAGCCACAACCTGCCTCAGATCCATGCCCTGTGCGACCGCGTAGTAGTGCTCTTCCAGGGCCGCGTGGTGGCCGACCTCCGCCCCAACGAGTGCAGCGTCGAGGAGATCGTCAGCTGGATCACGGGGGCGTCCTTGGCGGCAACAGCGGTAACAGTCGGCCAACTGTCCCGGTCGGGGCCACAAGATGGCAATTAAGCTCCCGGCCGCCCTCTCCTCGACGGGCACGGTGTCCCCGAACGCCGGGCCGGAGGGCGAGCCTCCCCAGCGGTCCGCCTGGCTGGGGGCTGTCGACAAGGTAGGCGACTTCTGGATCGTCGGTGTGCTGGTGGTAATGATCTTGGTGTTCGGCCTGGACTCGCCTAGCCACGACCTGTTCACTCGCGCCAGCTGGCTGAACACGTCCCAGTACGCAGTGGAGTTCCTGATCCTGGCCGTCGGAGAGACGTTCGTGATCCTCACTGGTGGCATCGACCTTTCCGTCGGCGCCGTGCTGGGCTTCACCGGCATGGTTTCGGGATCAGTCATGCAGTCGATGCTCTCGAGCCACGAGAACAGCCTTTTCACCACCGTCGTCGGGTTTGTCGTGGCGCTGGCGCTGGGCTCGTTCATAGGTTTCGTCAACGGGTACATCATCACCCGCCTCAAACTGCCACCGTTCATCGTCACCCTGGGCAGCCTTACCGCCGTGGGAGCCGCCCCGGCCCTGATCAACGGTGGCAACGAGATCAGCAACCTGCCCAGCCAGATTTCCACGCTCGGCTCTGCCGCCATCGCCAACTGGGTTTATTACACCGTCGTGGTTGCCGCCGTGGTTTGCATCGTGATGGGCCTGGTGCTGCACCGCACGCGCTTTGGGCTGCGGACCTACGCCGTGGGCAGCAACAACCTGGGGGCCAGGCGCGCCGGTATCAACGTGGATGCCCACTTGGTCAAGGTCTACGTCATATCAGGCTTCCTGGGAGGCCTGGCGGGGATGATGGTCATGGCCAACTTCTCGGTAGCCACGCCGATCGCCGGACAGAACGACGAGCTCAACGCCATCGCCGCGGTGGTCATCGGCGGGGCCAGCCTGTTCGGGGGCCGGGGCCACATGCTGGGCACGGTCGTCGGCACCTTCATAATCGCCCTTCTCGTCACCGGCCTGGTGCTCATAGGCGTGAGCGGCAGCTGGCAGGAGGTCGCCACCGGCATCATCATCGTGGCCGCCGTGGCGGTGGACCAAGTGCGCCTGCGCCTGGCCGAACGATGAGCGTAGGTGCAGGCCATCGGGCCGTGGCGCCCGTCGGTCCCCGGACCGGTGCGTCATCGGCTGAACTTCTAACAACGGGCAGGCTGGCGAGAGTTCCAGCCCTAATGCCCAAAAATAGCAACGAAAGGGAGGAAACCAAGAATGAGTAATACGAGCTCAGGTAAAGGCTGGGGGTGGAGGTTCCGGCTGGCTACGGCAGGAGCGGCGGTCGGGCTTATGTCAGCCACACTGATGACCGGTGCCGCCGGCCCGGCGGCGACGTCGGCCAGCGCAGCCAGCAAGTACACCTTCGTGCTTATCCCCGGCCTTACCGTCGACCCCTTCTACATCACGATGCACAACGGGGCCGCTGTCGAAGCAGCCAAGCTCGGCGTAACCCTCAAGTGGGTCGGGACGACGACTTGGTCGACCCCTCTGCAGATCCCCGTGGTCAACTCCGTGCTGGCCAGCAAGCCCAGTGCCCTGCTCATCGCCCCGACGGACCTGCACGCCCTGTTCAAGCCCATGGACGCCTATTACACGGCTGGCATCCCGGTGGTCTCCGTCGACACCACTCTTTCCAACCAGTCGATACTGACCGCGGCCATCAGCTCGGACAACTACCAGGGCGGCGCGCTGGCGGCTGACACCATCGCCAAGCTCGCTCACGACAAGGGCCAGGTCGCCGTGATCAACACGGTCAAGGGCGTCTCCACCACCGACCTACGTCAAGCCGGTTTCCTGGCCGAAATGAAGAAGTACCCCAACATGCAGGTTGTGGCCTCCGACTATGACAACGACCTGCTGACTCAAGCAGAGGCCATTTCTCGGTCCCTCATCCTTTCCCACCCCAACCTGGTGGGCATCTTCGGCACCAACCTGTACTCGGCTCAAGGCGCCGGTCAGGGCGTCGCCGCCGCCAAGGAGAAGGGCAAGATCTACGTGGCCGGCTATGACGCCGAGCCCGCCGAGATCACTCTGCTCCGCCAAGGGGTCATCAACATCCTGGTCATCCAGAACCCCGCCGCCGAAGGTGCCCTGGCTGTTCAGGACGCCTACTGGGCGCTGACGGGCGACAAGTCAATGATCAAGAAGAGCGTGCTCCTGCCGAACGTGGTGGCAACCACCGCCAACATGAACGAGCCGAGCGTCAGCAAGTACTTCTATTCGTCGACCCTGAAGGGCTAGTTCCCTCTGGACCGGCCGTCCCCACCCCGCCCCTACCCATGGGGGGGGTGGGGTTGCCGGCGGCGGACGTGAGGCAACCTTGAGATCAAGGGTCAGGGCGTGCCTGGGACCAGAGCGGCTGGACCGCCACCCTTGACTGGACCGCCAACCCTTGAGAGGAAGTCGTTCACGCAATGCCCGCTGAACCGTTCGGCCATGACGGCCCGTCCACGCTCCGAGCCAGCAGCGGAACGCTCTTGGACCAGGGCGAGCTGAGCCTGCTCCTGGAGAGCATGCACGGGGCCAAAGTCGCAGTGGCCGGAGATTTCTGCCTGGACTCCTACTGGCACCTTGACGAGGGGCCAGAAGAAGCCTCGATCGAGACCGGCCTGCCGGTCCGGCGCGTCGTCAGCCAGCGTTACAGCCCGGGTGGGGCCGGCAACGTCGTCGCCAACCTGGTCGCCCTGGGGGTGGGCGAGGTGCGTGCCATCGGCGTCTACGGAGGGGACCCCTTCGGCCCGGTGCTGGTCAAGCTGCTCGGCGACCTGGGGGCGGACACCACCGGCATGCTCGAGCTCGGGCCGGACTGGCAAACGCTCGTCTATGCCAAGCCTCACCTGGGACGCGACGAGCAGAGCCGCTTGGATTTCGGCACCCGGGACGCTCTGGGCGAAGAGCCTCTACGGGCCTTCGAGGCGGCCCTGGGGAGCGCCGCCGCCTGGGCCGACGTGGTGGTAATAAACCAGCAGGTGAACAGTTGTTTCGCCAGCGCCGACATAGTGAGCCGGGTCAACGCCGTGATCGCCGCTCACCCCGGCACGACGTTTGTCGTCGACGCCCGCCTGTCCACGACGCCCTTCGTCGGGGCGGTCCTCAAGCTGAACGTGGCCGAGAGCCTGCGCCGCCTCGGTGGCACCGGTCCGGCGTCGCTGACCGACGACCAGGTCATCGACCTGGCCCGTCGTGTCGCCGGCCAAACGGGCCAGCCGTTCTTCATCACCAGAGGCGACCGGGGGGTCGTGGCCGCCGATGGGGAGGACGTCTATGTGGCCCCGGGCGTGGACGTCGGCCGGGAGGTGGACCCGGTGGGCGCCGGCGACACCGTCGTGGCCGCCATAAGTGCAGTCCTCGCCTGTGGGGGCACGCCGGCCGTGGCCGCCTACGTGGCCAACATCGCCGCCTCCGTGACCGTGCGCAAACTGCGCACGACGGGCACCGCCAGCCCGGCCGAAGTGCTCTCGGCGGCCGACGGCACCGATTACATCTACAGTCCCGAACTGGCCGAGGTCCCGGCCCGGGCCCGCTTCTACCCCGGCTCGGAGATCGAGGTAATTGTCGAGCCCGCGCGCCACGAGCGACCGGCCCACGTGGTCTTCGACTTCGACGGGACTCTGTCGACGCTGCGTGAGGGCTGGGAGCAGATCATGGGACCGGTGATGCTCCGGGCCATCCTGGGCGACGCCGCCACCTCTGTCAGCGCCGAGGACTTCGCCACGGTCAGCGCCGCCGCCCGGGACTTCATCGACCGCACCACCGGGATACAGACCCTGGTCCAGATGCAGGGCCTGGTCCGTCTCGTCCGCCAGTTCGGCTATGTGCCCGAAGCCGACATCCTCGACGAGCGCGGCTACAAGGAGATCTACAACACCGAGCTGCTGGAGATGGTCCGGGGGCGCCTGGCCAAGGTCGAGGCCGGACGCCTGGAGCGCACCGACTTCCACATGAAAAATGCCGTAGCCCTGGTGGAGGCGTTGCGCTCGGCCGGGATGAAGCTCTACCTGGCCAGTGGCACCGACGTGGAAGATGTGCAGGCCGAGGCGGCGGCGCTCGGCTTCGCAGAGTTCTTCGAAGGCCGGATCTACGGGTCCGTCGGTGACGTCAACGTCGAGGCTAAACGAGTGGTCCTCGACCGCATTTTCCGTGACAACGCCATAGCTCCCCAAGCCCTGGTGACCATCGGCGACGGACCGGTCGAGATGCGCGAAACGCGCAAGAGAGGAGGGACGGCGGTGGGCGTGTGCAGCGACGAACGGCGGGGCTTCGGGGCCAACCTGGCCAAACGCCGCCGCCTCATACGCGGGGGCGCCACGCTCCTCCTGCCCGATTTCACCGACCTGCCCACCTTCCTGGCAATCTTGGGCATATGACTCAACAAGGAGGCCCGGTGGACAAGGAGGCACGGTGGCCCTGACGATCGGCCAGATGCTGACAATCGAAGAAATGCGCCAGGAGCGCCAGCGCCTGGCGGCGGCGTCCAAGAGCCTGGTGTTCACCAACGGGTGCTTCGACATCCTGCACACCGGTCACGTCACCTACCTGGAGTTCGCCCGGGACCAGGGCGACGCGCTCGTGATCGGCCTGAACAGCGACGAGTCCGTGCGCCGCAACAAGGGCCCGCTCCGGCCCATAAATTCGCAGGAGGACCGCGGGCGCGTGCTGGCCAGCCTGCGGGCGGTCGACTACGTGGTGGTCTTCGACGATGACGAGCCCCGTCCCATCATCGAGAAGATCCTCCCCGACGTCCTGGTCAAAGGGCGCGATTGGGCTCATTATGTAAGCGGGCGCGACGTGGTCGAGGCGCATGGCGGAAAAGTCGTCCTGGCCGACCTCGTCGAAGGCCGGTCGACGACGAGCACCATCGAGCGCGTCGTCGCCGCCTACGGCCCCCAAGCCGCCCGGGGGGCCCCATGACCGAGAGGGTAATCGTCACAGGAGCGGCGGGCTTCATAGGACGCAACGTGGTGGCCGAGCTCAACCGCCGCGGCCCAGTCGAGCTCATTCTGGTGGACGACCTGGGGACGGGCGAGAAGTGGAGGAACCTGGTCGGCCTGCGCTTCGAGGACATCCTGGCGCCCTCCGACCTGTGGGGCTGGCTGGCCGGCCGGGCGCAGGGCCACGTCAACGCCATCGTCCATCTCGGCGCCTGCAGCTCGACGACCGAGACGGACGCCGAGTACCTGGCCAACAACAACTACCGCTACACCCGCCGGCTGTGCGAATGGGCGCTGGCTAATTCCAGCCGGTTCATTTACGCCTCGAGCGCGGCCACATATGGCGACGGGTCGGCGGGTTTCAGCGATGATGACGGCGTCACCGAGAGCCTGGCGCCGCTCAACATGTACGGCTACTCCAAGCATATTTTCGACCTGTGGGCGCTGCACAACCGGCTCTTCGAGCGGATCGTGGGCCTCAAGTACTTCAACGTCTTCGGTCCGTACGAAGACCACAAGGCCGACATGCGCTCAGTGGTCGTTAAGGCGTACGACGAAATCGGCCGGACGGGCCAGCTATCGCTGTTCAAGTCATATCGCGACGGGATAGCCGACGGTGAGCAGCGCCGCGATTTCATATTTGTGGGCGACGCCGTCGACGTCACGCTCCACTTCCTGGCCGAGGGTACGGCGTCGGGCCTGTTCAACTGCGGCACGGGGGTGGCCAGGACATGGCTTGACCTCGGCCGGGCCGTGTTCGCCAGCTTGGGACGGGCACCCGACATCAGGTTCGTCGACATGCCTGAGCAGATCCGGGAGAAATACCAGTATTTCACCCAGGCCGAGATGGGCAAACTGCGGGCCGCGGGCTATAGCGCGCCCTTCCGGTCCCTCGAAGAAGGGGTCGACGAGTACGTTCGTGGGTACTTGGCCAAAAGGGGGGCACGGTGATGGACAGCACGTCTCTTCCCGAAGCAGAGGTGTTCGCCCATCTGCTTTCCCGCTACCCGGCCCTGCGCCCGGTGGAGAGCGACATCGTCGCCGCCTTCGAGCTCCTGGCGTCCAGCTTCGGGGGGGGCGGCAAGGTGCTCGTGTGTGGCAACGGCGGGAGCGCGGCGGATGCCGAGCACATCGTGGGAGAGCTCATGAAGACCATGTCCCGCTCCCGGCGGCTGGCGGAGCCCGAGCGCCAGGCCTTCCAGGGCAAGGTGCCCGGTGCCGACGGCGTCTACCTCTCCGACCACTTGGAAGGCGCCCTGCCCACCATTGCTCTCGGCGCCCACTCGTCCCTGGCCACGGCTATTCAAAACGACACCGCCGGTGACATGGTGTTCGCTCAACAGGTCTACGGGTACGGGCGGCCAGGGGACGTGCTGTGGGCCTTCTCCACTTCCGGCCGCTCGCGCAACGTGGTCCTGGCCGCCACCACAGCCAGGGCCGGGGGGATGAAGGTCCTGGCCTTCACCGGGGAGATGGACGGCCCCCTAGGCCAGATCGCCAGTGTGGCCGTCAGAGCCCCGGCTTCGAGCACACCCGAGGTCCAGGAGTTCCACCTGCCTATTTACCACGCCCTGTGCGAAGCGCTCGAGCAACGCTTCTTCCCTCGATGAGGCCAGGCCCGCTCGCGCGGTGCCGAGAGTGGCACCGCGGTCACGACGGAGGTTGAAGATGCGTTCTATTGAGCGTGTACGCGGGGCCGTGGCCGGCAAACCGGTAGACCATCTGCCGGCCCAGCCTATGGCAATGATGTTTTCCGCCCGGCATTCCGGGGCCCTGTACATCGATTACACCAACAGCGCCAAGACGTTGGCCGAATGCCAGCTCAAGATGGTCAGGGATTTCGGGGTCGACTGCGTCCTGATGTGCTCGGACCCGGCTCGCGAGGTGATCGACATCGCCGGCGAGGGCAGCGTGAAGTGGTTCGAGGACCAGGGACCGGTGATAAACGAAGAACGGGCGGCTTTGCTCGACAAAGCCCGGCTTAGGGAGTGGACGGTGCCCGACCCACACCGCGAGGGAAGGATGCACGACCGGATCCGGTCTATCGAGATCTGCCTCGAAGAACTGGCCGGTGAGACGTCCATCGTGGGTTGGGTCGAAGGCCCGCTGGCCCTGGCCCAGGAGTTGCGCGGGCTCAACCGGATCATGACCGACGTACTGGACGACCCGGCCTTCGTCCGCGACTTGATGGACTTCACCTCCGAAGTGGCCATCGTGTACGCCGCCGCCCAGATCGAAGCCGGAGCCGACACGATCGGTATGAGCGACGCCGCCGCCAGCATGATAGGCCCCCGGCATTACCGGGACCTCGTCCAGCCCTGGCAACGGCGTGTCTTTCAATCCGTCCGCGACGCCCACCCCGAGGTCCTCCTGCGCCAGCACATGTGCGGCAACGTCGACGCGCTCATCTCGCAAATGGCGTCGCTGCCGGTGGACATCTACGAGATCGACTTCCCGGCCAACCTGACCGCAGCCAGAGCGGGGCTGGGGCCCAACCGGGCGATCATGGGCAACGTGTCGACGATCACGGACATGCTCACCGGGACGCCCACCGACGTCGAGGCGGCGTGCCAAAGATGTCATGAGACGTGCGGCCCGTACCACGTCGTCGGCGCCGGGTGCGAGCTGTCGCCGTTCACCCCACCCGAAAACCTCCACGCCATGGTCCGTTACGCCGCCGAGCACGCGCCAGGGCCGGTTGCTGTCGGCTCGGCGCCGTGACCTCCGGCCCCGTCCCTACGCCGCGCCAGGTCAGCAACGCCTTTCACGAAGAGCTGCACCCCGGCCAGCAGTCGGCGTTCATCAGCTGGCTGGCGTTCACCATCACGTTTATCACGGTGCGCGTGATCACCCACAAGATAAGAGCGGGCAAGGGCCGGCTGCACAACGTGAGTGTGGGCGGGGTCCACCTCCACCACTACATGTGGGGCATCCTGACCGTCAGCACCGTCGGCGGCGTGGCCCTCCGCGGGGAGGACCGGCTGCGTCGTCACCCCCTGGTGGCGACGGCCTATGGCGCCGGCTTGGCCTTGATCGTGGACGAGTTCGCCGTGTTGCTGGACCTGAGCGACGTCTACTGGGCCAAGCAGGGACGCCAGTCAGTGGACCTGGCCGTCGGGCTCATCTCCACCACCGGGACCGTGCTCGTAGGCATGCCTGTAATACGGAGGCTACGCCGCGAGGGCAAGGGCTAACGCCGGTGGGGCTGCTGAGCCCTCCAGCAAACTTCCACGCCATGCGTGACTAATGCGAGTCTCGCGGCACGGCGTCTCCGCGAGCGCCCAGTAGGAAGTCGAAGTCCGCTCCCCCGTCGGCCTGCAGCACGTGTTCGACGTACAACCAGGTGTAACCGGACCGCGCCTTGGGGGCGGGCGGCGACCACGCGGAACGGCGGCGCGCCAATTCCTCGTCGGCCACGTCGAGATGGAGCGACCGCGCCGCCACGTCCAGGTCGATCATGTCCCCCGTCTCGACCAGCGCCAGCGGCCCTCCCAGCGCCGCTTCGGGCGCGATATGGAGGACGACCGTCCCGAAACCGGTGCCGCTCATACGGCCGTCGCAGATCCGCACCATGTCCGTCACGCCTTTTTTCAACAGCTTGGCCGGCAGGGTCACGTTAGAGACTTCGGGCATGCCCGGGTAGCCTTTGGGGCCGGCGTAGCGGACCACGATGACGTCGCCGGCCTCGACGTCGAAGTCGTCGTCGTCGCAAACGGCGTAGTACGCCTCGGGCGAATCAAAGACCAGCGCCCTGCCTCTGTGCTTCATCAGCTCGGGCGAAGCCGCGGACTGCTTGATCACCGCACCGTCGGGACAAAGGTTCCCCCGGAGCACGGCCGTACCCCGGTCCGGTGGCGTGAACGGCTCGCTGACGGTGCGGACCACTTCGCGGTCCCAGCAGACCGCGTCGGCCACATTGTCGCCGATGCTCTGGCCCGTGACCGTCATCTGCGCGCCGTTGAGCATGCCTGCTTCGGCGAGTTCACGCAGCACGACAGGGAGGCCCCCGGCGTAGCAAAAATCCTCCATCAGGTACCGCCCCGACGGCAACAGGTCGACAAGGGTCGGCACCGGGCGAGCCAGCTCGTCGAAATCGTCCAGCGAGAGGGCGAGACCGAGACGGCCGGCAATGGCCGTGAGATGGATGATGGCGTTAGTCGACCCTCCGATGGCGGTGTTGGCCCGGATGGCGTTTTCGAAGGCCGGCCGCTGCATTATCTGGTCGGGGCGGAGATCCTCGATGACCATCGCCACGATGCGCGACCCTGCTTCCTGAGCCGTCTCATAGCGCCGGGCATCGGACGCCGGCCAGGTCGCGGATCCGGGCAGCTGCATGCCGAGGGCTTCGGCCATGCACGCCATCGTTGAAGCCGTTCCCATGGTCATGCAATGGCCGTCGGACCTCGACATGCAGCCCTCGGCCATATTGAGCTCTTCCTGAGTCATGCGACCGGCCTTCATCTCGGCCACGAACTGCCAGAGATGGGTGCCCGAGCCGATATCGCGTCCCCGGAACTTCCCATTGAGCATGGGCCCGCCGGTCACCATGATGGCGGGCAGGTTGACACTGGCGGCCGCCATCAGGAGGCCCGGCGTCGTTTTGTCGCAGCCGGACAGCAGCACGACCCCATCAAGGGGGTTGGCCCGCATCAGTTCTTCCGCCTCCATGGCAAGAAGGTTGCGGTAGAGCATCGCCGTGGGCCTCATGAGGGTCTCGCCCGTGGAGAGGGTTGGGAACTCGAGCGGGAAGCCGCCGGCTTGCCAGACCCCGCGCTTGACCGCGTCCGCCACCCGGTGCAGGTGGGCGTTGCACGGCGTGAGCTCCGACCAGGTCGAGGCGATGCCGATAACGGGGCGGCCGTCGAAGACCTTTGGGCCGTACCCCTGGTTGCGCACCCAAGACCGGTAGACCATGCCCGAGCGCCCCTCGGCGCCGAACCAGGCTTGACTACGACGACCCTCGCCCGAGCTCACATCCGACCTCCGTTGACCATGCCGGTCCTTACCAATCAGGCCCGTTCTGACCAGTACAGCCGCTGCCGTCCCCGGCCGCCAACCGCGGCGCTGTCGGTGCGCCGTGGCCGCGCCAGTTTGGGCCCTTCCCCTCCACCTAACTATCGTTTGGCGCGTGGGTTTCCGGGGCTGGGGCGCAGACGCCATCGACTTTTATGACGGGCTGGAGGAGGACAATTCCCGGGGCTACTGGCTGGCCCACAAAGCCACCTACGACCAGGCCGTGCGTCGGCCCATGGAAGAGCTGCTGGTCGAGCTGGCGGACCGGTGCGGCACCGGCCGCATCTTCAGGCCCAATCGCGACGTGCGCTTCAGCGCGGATAAGTCGCCCTACAAGACGACCATCGCCGCCGCCCTGGACAATGGCGGGTACGTCCAGTTTTCCGCCGCCGGCCTGGCCGCCGGTCGGGGGATGTACATGATGACGCCCGACCAGCTCCAGCGCTACCGCGAGGCTCTGGCCGCCGAACCGTCCGGAGCAGACCTGGTACGGACAGCCGCCGTTATCAGGCAGGCGGGCATAGAACTCACGGCGCACGACCGCCTGAAAACGGCCCCCAAGGGCTACCCGAAGGACCACCCCCGCATCGACCTGCTGTGCCTGAAAGGCCTCGTCGCCTGGAAGCAGTGGCCGGCCGCAGCGTGGCTCGCCACTCCCAAAGCCAAGGCACATGTGGTCGAGTTCTTCGTTCGGACCGACCCGTTGCAGGACTGGCTGACAGCCCACGTAGGACCGAGCTCAGTCGCCGTTGGGTGACCCCCGCCCCGCCGTGGGCTCGTCCCGGCGTCGGCACCCTCGTCGAGGCCGTCAGGCGACCTGGATGACTGCCGCGCCGTTGAAGCGGTCGTGGGCCAGGTCCGCCAGCGCCCGGTCTACGGCTTCGAAGGAGTAGACCGTGGTGGTGGCGTGCACCCCGATGCGGTCGGCCAGGGCGAGGAACTCCTCACCGTCAGTCCGGGTGTTGGCCGTGACGCTGCGCAGGTCCCGCTCCTGGAAGAGATGCTCCTGGTAGTTGAGCACGGGTATGTCGCTGAGATGGATCCCGGCCACGGCCAGGGTGCCGCCCCGGTCCAGGGCGGCCAACGCCACGGGCACCAGGGTGCCGACCGGCGCGAACAGGATCGCCGCGTCAAGCGGCTCCGGGGGCCGGTCGAAGGCGTCGCCCACCGACGCCGCCCCGAGCTCACGGGCCAAGGCCTTGTCGGCGGCCGACCGCGTAAGCACGTGGACGGTGGCCCCCTCCGCCAGGGCCACCTGCGCGGTGAGATGGGCCGAGCCCCCGAACCCATAGAGCCCGAGCCTGCCCCTAGGGGGCAGTTCCGCCCGGCGTAGGGCCCGGTACCCGATGATCCCGGCACACAGCAGAGGGGCGACGGCAACGTCGTCGAAACTGTCCGGGAGCAGGTAGAGGAAATCTTCCCGAGCCACCATGAGCTCGGCAAAACCGCCGTCGACGTCCCAGCCGGTGAAAAGCGGTGCCAGGCATAGGTTTTCTCGCTGCGCCAGGCAGAACCGGCACCGCCCGCAAGAGGCAGCCAGCCAGGCGGCACCGACGCGCTGGCCGACCTGAAGGCGGCGGCAACCGGGGCCCAACCGCTCGACGCGGCCGACAACTTCATGGCCGGGGACCGAGCGCGGGCGATGGGGGTCGAGGTCACCCTCGGCCAGGTGCAGGTCCGTCCGGCACACCCCGCACACGGACACCTTGAGGAGGGCTTCCCCGGGCCCGGGACTGGGGCGGGGGCGATCGACCAGCCGCAGCGGCCGGGTGTCGATCGGTCCCGGAGTGGTCACCTCCCACGCCCGCATCGGTGGCGAACTCTAGCCCGTCCTGCCTGGCTCAACTATTTAGTGCTAACTTAAGCGCACGCTTTTGGCGGGAAGGAGAAGATGACCAACGGGTACCTGACGCTGACCGAGGCGGCGCAAGAGCTCGGCGTGCACTACATGACGGCGTACCGCTACGTCCGCACCGGCCGGCTCCCGGCCCGGCAGGTGGGCGGAGAATGGCAGATCGAGCCGGCCGACCTCGCCCGGTTCCGGGAACAAGCGCCCGGCCCTTTTCGGGGTGCCCCTGTCCTGGGTGCCCCTGTCCTGGGTGCCCCTGTCCTGGGTGCCCCTGTCCGGCCGGGCCTGAAGGCGCGGCGAGGCCAGCTCGAGGCCCGCCTCGTCGCCGGCGACGAACCCGGTTCCTGGGCGCTGATCGAGGCCGTCCTGGCCACCGGCACGAAGCCGGACGAATCGCTGCTGGAGCTGGTGGCGCCGGCCATGCGGTCCATAGGAGCGCACTGGCAGAGGGGGGAGCTCTCCATCGCCGACGAGCACCGGGCCAGCGCCGTCAGTGCCCGGCTCATAGCCCGCTTGGGGTCGCGCTTCGGCCGGCGCGGTGTGAAGCGCGGGACAGTCGTGCTGGCGGCTCCGGCGGGCGAGCTCCACGGCCTACCGGTGTCCATTGGGGCCAACCTGCTGCGCTGGAGAGGGTTCAACGTGGTCGAGCTGGGGGCGGACACACCTCCCGAAGCGCTCGTAGAGGCGGTGGCCAACGAAGCCGGCTCGGACGGTGGGCCGCTCGCCGTCGGCATCGTCAGCACCTTGACCGGTCAGCAACCGTCTGTTGAAAGTTCGGTGTCCGAGGTCCACCGGGCCCACCCCGGTGTCCCGGTACTGCTCGGAGGAGCGGCGGTCGTCGACGCGTCGCAAGCCCGGCGCCTCGGGGCCGACGTCTATACCGGAAAGCGCGGGGACGTGCTAGTTGACACGCTCGAGGCGATCACCGAGCGGCGGCACTGACGCCGCTCCCCTCAGGGGCCGTGCCCCCTCGGGCCGTCACCCCTGGACCGTCACCGGCCGGGCGTGCGCCATCATGTCGGCCTGGACTGCAGGCGCCCGCGCCAGCCGGGCTTGGCCAGGACCAACTGGACGTCGCTGATGTGACGCTCCAAAAAAGAGGCTTCGCAGTAAGCCAGGTAGAGCGCCCACAGCCGGCGCAGCTCCTCGCTTACGCCCGTCCGCTCGACCGCCTCGGCGTGGGTGGCCAGGTTGGCGGCCCAGAGCCTGAGTGTCTGGGCATAGTGCCTACCGATGTCCTCGAGGTCGACGACCCGCAGGTCCGAGGCTCGGGCCAGTGAAGAGACGAGGGACTGGACCGAGGGGATGCACCCGCCCGGGAAGACCATGCGCCGCACGAAGTCCTGGTGCCGCTTGGCCCTTTCGAAGCTGCGGTCGTCGATGACGATCGCCTGGAGGACGGCCAGTCCCTCATCACGGAGCAGGCCGGCACAGGAGCCGAGGAACTCGTCATGGTTACGCCAGTCCACCGCCTCGATCATCTCGACCGAGGCCAGCTTGTCGAAGCGGCCGTTGCTCTCTGCCAGGGCCGGCAGGTCCCGCCAGTCCGCCCCGAGCACGTTCACCCGGGGAGAAAGGCCCGCCTGCGCCACCTGTTCGGCGACATAGGCGCGCTGCGCCTCGGAAATGGTGGTCGTGGTCACACGGCAGCCGTACCGGCCGGCGGCGCGGATGGCAAAGGCGCCCCAACCCGAACCGATCTCGACGACGTGGTCCTCGGGCGCCAAAGCCAGCTTTGTGCATAAACGGTCGATCTTCGACCGCTGCGCGTCGGCCAGGGAAACGCCCGGCCCTTCGAACATGGCGCAGGAGTACGTCATGGTCTCGTCCAGCATGAGCCCGAAGAACTCGTTGGACAGGTCGTAGTGAGCCCGCACGTTATGGGCGTCGTCCGCCCGCCCGGGCACCGCCCACCGCGCCGGCAGATCCAATAGCGGGGCCGTGGCCCGGGCCAGCGCGTCCAGCGGGGCGCGCAGGCCGCTGGTCCAGCGGGACAGCACCTGTACCAGCGTGGTGAGGTCGTCGCAGTCCCACCAGCCGGCCACGTAAGAACGGCCCAGCCCGACCGATCCGGACCCGAGCAGGCAGGCGTAGGCCCGGTCGTCGTGCACCCGGGCCCGGACCAGGGGGTCGCCCTTTCCGAGCCGGTGGGCACCGGCAGCGTCGGTTACCTCGATGGTCCCGCCCCGGCGCCGGGCGGCGGCGCCCAAGGCCAGGCGCCGTGCCGTAGGTGCCAGCCGGGCCAGTGCCGGGCCGGGCCTGCGGGGCACCGCCCGCTCTACCAGGGCGCCCTCCATCACGGCCATCACGGCCGTCACGGCCGGCACGACCGTCACGGCCGTCACGGCCGGCACCGGGGATGAGCGAAGAACGGCGCCCGGCGGAGGCCCAGACGGGCCGCCTGCCAGTAGATGCCCGCGGACACCCGGTGGGACATGGCGGGAAGGTCCCACACCAGGCGCCCCAGTTCATGCCGGTTGACCGGCCGGCGCTGCAGCGCCAGGGCCGCTGCGAACAGCCGGCGCTCCTCCTGCATAACTTCGAGGTGGACCTCGAGCCGGTCGCCGGGGGCGCCGTAGCGCAGGCGGTAGTCGACGTCCATGGGCAGGAAAGGCGAGACGTGCATGGCCTTGGCGAAGCGGTACGAACCGGGCGGGCCCACGACGTACGCGTGGCGCTCGTGCCAGGGCGTGTTCTCCACCTCGGCCACCAGGTGGTCAACGGTTTGGCCATCAGCCGAGAAGCAGAAATAAAGGCTGATGGGGTTGAACAACCAGCCCCACGTACGCAGGTTGGCCAGCAGCGCGACTTTGCCCTCGGGACGGCTGCCGGACCGTTCTCCGACCAGGTCGCGCACCGCTTCCGCCAGCGGCTGAGCCGGGGGGCCCAGGAAGTCGGCCCGGCGGAACCACACGGGGGCGGGCAAGCGGTTTGACCACAATGGATGGGCGGAGGTCACGGCTTCGACCCCGTCGAGGTCGATGAGGGGCATGGCCACCCGGTAGCTGAAATCATTGGCGGTCCCCGGGCCCCACCGGCGATGGTGCAAGGTGCCTTCGTACAGGGCGCTTGTCACTTCCCCACCGACCACGGCCGGGCTTGTCGGGGGGCCGGGCGCCGTCATCGGGCTCACAATGCCACTCCCAAGGCCGAGCACACCTCGACCGCGCTGCGCACGCCGTCTTCGTGGAAGCCGTACCCCCAGTAGGCCCCGCAGAACCAAGTGCGCCGGGTGCCGTTGATCTCGCCCCGGCGGCGCTGAGCGGCCACCGTGGCCGGCCCCAGGACCGGGTGCTCGTAGTCCATGCGGGCGATCACCCGTTCGGGGTCGATGACATCGTCCTGGTTGAGCGTCACCAGTAGCGGCGTGGTCGAAATGATGCCCTGGAGGCGGTTCACGTAGTAGGTGAGGGTGGCCCGGTCGGCGTCGGGCCCCAAGCACTGGTAGTTCCAGCTGGCCCATGCTTTGCGGTTGCGGGGCATAAGGCGGGCATCGGTGTGGAGGGTGGCCCGGTTGGGCTGGTACGCGATGGCGCCGAGGACGCTGCGCTCGAGGTGGTCGGGATCCGAAAGCAACCGCAGAGCCTGGTCGCTGTGGGTGGCCACGACAACATGGTCGAACTGTTCGGCTCCGAGCACGCTCACCAGTTCCACTCCGTCGGGCTGGCGCCGGATCTTTTCCACCGGCGTCCCCAGGCGGACGCGGCCCTCCCGTTGCAGGGGGCGGAGCACGGCGTCCACGTAGGTCCGCGAACCTCCGGTTATGGTCCGCCAGTGCGGCTGGTCGCGCCGGCGTAGCAAGCCGTGGCGTTCGAAGAAGCGGGCAAACGTGGCCGCCGGGATCCGGGTGAAAGTCGACGGACCGGCCGACCATATCGACGAGCCCAACGGGACCAGGTACCACTCGAAGAACCCCGTCGACCAGCGGTGCATGTCCAGGACGTCTTGGAGGGTGACGTCGTCGTCGGGCGGGCGCTCCAGGAGCGCCAGGGCCAGCCGGTTGAAGCGGGCGATGTCGGCCAGCATGCGCAGGAACGCCGGCCGGGCGAGGTTACGCCTCTGAGCGAACACGGTCGAAGGTGATGTGCCGCGCCACTCGAGGCCCGTGCGCCGGTCGGACACCCCGAAGCTCATGTCGCTCGGCTGCGTGGCCACCCCGAGCCTGTCGAGGAGCCGGCAGAACAGCGGGTAGGTGCGGTCGTTGTAAACGAGGAACCCGGTGTCGACGTCAACGGTCGCGTCGGCGAACTCGACCCGGTGGGTGTGGGAATGGCCACCCGGCCGGTTGTCTGCCTCGAGCAGCACCACATCGTGGCGACGGTGCATCAGGTGAGCGCACACCAGGCCCGAGATCCCGCTACCGACGATGGCTATGCGCATTGGGCTCCTTTCGCAAGGCGGCTCCTCTGCTCCGTTGTGGACCGGCAGGCTGGTCCACACCGCTCCGGCTAATTTAACACTAAACTATCCGTCGTGGTTACCTACCGCACCTCGTTGCCAGGTCCCCACAGACGATCGGGCTACGGGCAGGAGTAATCGGAGTCGATGGGCGTCGGTGAGCCACCTCCGTAGCCGTACTGCACGAGCCAGGGGACGCCATCGGCAAAACCGATGGCAGCAGAGCCGAGCGAGGACGGGTCACCGGGCAACACGGCCCGTACGCAATAGGTCTGGGCACTGTAATAGCCACCGCTGAGAGCGCCGGCACCGGCCACCCATATGGGAGGGTGCCCCGAGGGCACATAGGACCCGGTTATCCGGCCCCACTGGTACCAGGTGCAATAGATGCCGCCGACGTCGCCCGCCTGTTGGATGGCGGCCAGAGCGCCTTGGACTATCGCCGCGTTCACCGGCTGGAAGACCCCGGCCGTGGGCCAGCCCTCCGCCGTCTCGACGTCTAACCACCAGACCCGGGGGCTGAGGCCCCCCGCGCTCACGAATGCGATATCCGCCCGGGCGTAGTTGTAGCCCCAGTTATAGCCCTCGCATTCGCTGCTGGTGGCCGCGCACGAAGCTTCGGGCCCGTCGGCTTCGTACGCCACCGGTGTGCCACCCGGGGCCGGCTGCAAAATGATGTAAACGGACAGGTTGCTCCCCGCCCAGGCCGCCTCGGCCGCGAAGCAGCTGTTGAAGCCGCTTATGGTCCCGTTATTTACACCGACCACGGCGAACGACGGGTCGGCCGGCAACACTTTGGTCGTCGCCGACCCCGTTTTGGCGCACTGGGGCCACGACACGTCATAGCCCGTACTGCCGGCGGCGTAAGGGGCCTTGGTGACAGTGCGGGGCGGAGGCGGTGGAGGTGGGGGGACCGGCTTGGTGCTGGCGGTCAAGGAAACGTAAAACGGACCGGTGAAGCTGAACGGGCCGTTGCGGGCCACCAGGGCGAAGGCGACGATGCGCGTTACCGGCGTCGGGTTGGCACCGATGACCACGTGGGCGGAGAAGGTCCCATGGCGGCACGCCGTGGTC